>ERZ773050.110-NODE-110-length-50243-cov-10.372220_pt1 | contig 50243 bp, 45 predicted proteins | sample MGYA00580632_ERZ773050 | MGnify/ENA primary metagenome ERZ773050 (study PRJEB29015, sample SAMEA2738123) | human oral metagenome | biome: human oral; feature: human-associated habitat; material: saliva | place: China | collected 2166 ... | reverse complement strand
ACAAGCGGCGGAGCATGTGGATTAATTCGATGCAACGCGAAGAACCTTACCTGGGTTTGACATGCACCAGATCGGCGTAGAGATACGTTTTCCCTTGTGGTTGGTGCACAGGTGGTGCATGGTTGTCGTCAGCTCGTGTCGTGAGATGTTGGGTTAAGTCCCGCAACGAGCGCAACCCTTGTCTTATGTTGCCAGCACATTTTTGGTGGGGACTCATGAGAAACTGCCGGGGTCAACTCGGAGGAAGGTGGGGATGACGTCAAATCATCATGCCCTTTATACCCAGGGCTTCACACATGCTACAATGGTCGGTACAACGGGTTGCGACACTGTGAAGTGAAGCTAATCTCTTAAAGCCGGCCTCAGTTCGGATTGGGGTCTGCAACTCGACCCCATGAAGTCGGAGTCGCTAGTAATCGCAGATCAGCAACGCTGCGGTGAATACGTTCCCGGGCCTTGTACACACCGCCCGTCACGTCATGAAAGTTGGTAACACCCGAAGCCCATGGCCTAACCACCGCTTGTGTGGTGGGGGGAGTGGTCGAAGGTGGGATTGGCGATTGGGACGAAGTCGTAACAAGGTAGCCGTACCGGAAGGTGCGGCTGGATCACCTCCTTTCTAGGGAGAATATTGGTGGTGTGTATCTATAAAAAGGGTGTGGTGCTTGGTGTGGCTGTTGGGTGTCCCACACAATAAGCTGTGGAACCTTAAAGCCCTTGTCTGCTGGTGATCATTGTTGTGGTGGTTGCTGGTGGTGGGGTGGTGTTGTGTGAGAACTGTATAGTGGACGCGAAATCATTTTTCTGTTTAATTTCTTTTGTGTTGTTTTGTGTGTGTTTTTCGTGTGGCGCACCACTGGATAGGTGGTGTGTTTGTTGTAAGGGCGCACGGTGGATGCCTGGGCATGTCAAGCCGATGAAGGACGTGAAGGGCTGCGTTAAGCCTCGGGGAGTTGCCGATTAAGCGTTGATCCGAGGATGTCCGAATGGGGAAACCCGGCCGTGGTTATGTGCGGTCACCTGCTGCTGAATGAAATAGGTGGTATGGGGGTTACGCGGGGAAGTGAAACATCTCAGTACCCGTAGGAGAAGAAAACAATATGTGATTCCGTTAGTAGTGGCGAGCGAAGGCGGAGGTGATGGCTAAACTCTATGCGTGGATGATACTTGGTAGGGGTTGCGTGTAGGGGGTTGTGGGATGCGTGTGTCTGGCTGGCTACCACTGGCTGGCACCCTTGGATTGTGTGTTAGGGGAAGTGGTGTGGAATCGCCTGCCGTAGACGGTGAGAGTCCGGTACCTGAAGACATGTGGTTGGGGTGTGTGCGTATTTTTTCCCGAGTAGCAGCGGGCTCGTGGAATCTGCTGTGAATCTGCCGGGACCACCCGGTAAGCCTGAATACTTGGCGTGACCGATAGTGTAGTTAGTACCGTGAGGGAAGGGTGAAAAGTACCCCGGGAGGGGAGTGAAATAGTTCCTGAAACCGTGTGCTTACAATCCGTCATAGCCCCCTTGGTGGGGTGGTGGCGTGCCTTTTGAAGAATGAGCCTGCGAGTCAGCGGCATGTCGCGAGGTTAACCCGTGTGTGTGGGGTAGTCGTAGCGAAAGCGAATCCTAATTGAGGGTGAAGTGTAGTGGCATGTTCTGGACCCGAAGCGGGGTGATCTACCCATGGCCAGTGTGAAGCGGTGGTAAAACATTGTGGAGGCGCGAACCCACTTAGGTTGAAAACTGAGGGGATGAGCTGTGGGTAGGGGTGAAAGGCCAATCAAACTCCGTGATAGCTGGTTCTCCCCGAAATGCATTTAGGTGCAGCGTTGCGTGGTTGTTGTTGGTGGTAGAGCGACTGGTTGGTTGATGCGGGACGATCATCTTAGCGATGCCAGCTAAACTCCGAATGCCAATAATATGCGAGCGTGGCAGTGAGACGGCGGGGGATAAGCTCCGTGACGTCGAGAGGGAAACAGCCCAGATCGTCGGTTAAGGCCCCTAAGGGTGTGCTGAGTGGAAAAGGAGGTGTCATCGCGAAGACAGCCAGGAGGTTGGCTTAGAAGCAGCCATCCTTGAAAGAGTGCGTAATAGCTCACTGGTTAAGTGGTGATGCGCCGATAATGTAGTGGGGCTTATAAAGTACACCGCCGAAACCGCGGCAACACACATTTTTGGTGTGTGTTGGGTAGGGGAGCGTCGTGCACGCTGAGAAGCTGTCATGGAAGTGGTGGTGGAGTGTGTGCGAGTGAGAATGCAGGCATGAGTAGCGAAAAACATGTGGAAAACGTGTTCGCCGGATGACTAAGGGTTCCTGGGTGAAGCTAATCTTCCCAGGGTGAGTCGGGACCTAAGGCGAGGCCGACAGGCGTAGTCGATGGATAACGGGTTGATAGTCCCGTACCCGTGTATGCGCGACCAGTGGTGACTCGGTTGTACTAACCACCCACCACCGCGGGATCAATGCTTTTGGTGTTGGTTTGGTGTGTGGTGCGTGGGATCTTGATCGTTGGTAGCCAAGCGATGGGGTGACACAGATTGGTAGTCAAGGCCACTTATTGGATTGTGGTGTAAGCGTGTGGCCCGTAGGATAGGTAAATCCGTTCTGCATATAGGGTGAGGCGTGATGCGTACCCAGATTGTTGGGGATGTTTGATGTGCCTGTGCTGTCGAGAAAAGCCTCTAGCGATGTGTGTGCACGGCCCGTACCGGAAACCGACACAGGTGGTCTGGTTGAGGATACTAAGGCGTTCGGGTGAACTATGGTTAAGGAACTCGGCAAAATGCCCCCGTAACTTCGGGAGAAGGGGGGCCATGTGCGGCAATCACCCCTTGTGCGGTGTGCGTTGTGTGTGGCCGCAGAGAAGTGAGGGAAGCGACTGTTTATTAAAAACACAGGTCCGTGCGAAGACGTTGCAAGTCGAGGTATACGGACTGACGCCTGCCCGGTGCTGGAAGGTTAAGAGGACTCGTGAGCACGCCCTGGTGGTGTGTGAGGCGGGTAATTGAAGCCCCAGTAAACGGCGGTGGTAACTATAACCATCCTAAGGTAGCGAAATTCCTTGTCGGGTAAGTTCCGACCTGCACGAATGGCGTAACGACTTCCCTGCTGTCTCAACCACAGGCCCGGTGAAATTGCAGTACGAGTAAAGATGCTCGTTTCGCGCGGCAGGACGAAAAGACCCCGGGACCTTTACTATAGCTTGGTATTGGTGTGTGCTGCAGCTTGTGTAGGATAGGTGGGAGACGTGGAAGCATTCACGCTAGTGGGTGTGGAGTCATTGGTGAAATACCACTCTGGTTGTTGTGTGCATCTAACTGTGGGCCCTGATCGGGTTTTGGGACAGTGCCTGGTGGGTAGTTTAACTGGGGCGGTTGCCTCCTAAATGGTAACGGAGGCGCCCAAAGGTTTCCTCAGTCTGGTTGGCAATCAGATGGTGAGTGTAAGTGTATAAGGGAGCTTGACTGTGACACTGACGGGTGGAGCAGGTGCGAAAGCAGGGACTAGTGATCCGGCATCAACGTGTGGGTGTGGTGTCGCTCAACGGATAAAAGGTACCCCGGGGATAACAGGCTGATCTTCCCCAAGAGTCCATATCGACGGGATGGTTTGGCACCTCGATGTCGGCTCGTCGCATCCTGGGGCTGGAGTAGGTCCCAAGGGTTGGGCTGTTCGCCCATTAAAGCGGCACGCGAGCTGGGTTTAGAACGTCGTGAGACAGTTCGGTCTCTATCCGCCGCGCGCGTTGAAACTTGAAGAAGGCTGTCCCTAGTACGAGAGGACCGGGATGGACGTACCTCTGGTATGCCAGTTGTCACGCCAGTGGCATGGCTGGTTAGCTACGTGCGGGAGGGATAACCGCTGAAAGCATCTAAGCGGGAAGCCTGTTTTGAGATGAGGTTTCTGTTGAGGTTCCCTATGGATGATGGGGTTGATAGGCCAGGGCTGTGAGCATGGTGACGTGTTGGAGGTGACTGGTACTAATACACCGACACAAAAAACACACCTAGTGTTTTTCACGTGTGTGGGTAACAAAGAAATGTGTTGCCGGGAGCAAGTGTTTGCCGCAAAAATAGAGAAGAAATGATTGTCGTGTTTGTGTTTGTTGTACAGTGTTTGACGCAACACGCTGCCTGCACCCTATAGGGTGTGGGGGTGGTTTGTTTCAAATTGGGTTTGTGTTGGTGGTTTTAGCGTCGAGGGTACGCCCGGTCCCGTTCCGATCCCGGTAGCTAAGCTTGACTGCGCTGATGGTACTGCAATCGTGGGGTTGTGGGAGAGTAAGACACCGCCAACACACCAAAAACTTCATAAAGAAAAAATAGTATAAGGAAAGCGTGGTGTATTATTGTTATTTTCCAATAATGCACCACGCTTTTTCTATATTCCCAAAGGACAGCATGACTGACGATCATAAATCCCCCGGTTCTTCCCGTCGGAAGCCGCAACGCAATAATAATCGCCGTCCAGATCGTTCCCGGGGACGTCGACACGCTAACCGGGCTGGGGCCAATAAAAAACAAAACGGGTTCCGTACTCAGCGCCCCAACTATCGAGAAGACCGCATGACGTCACGGCTGAACGAACCCGATTTACCCGATGATCTCGATATTCGGGACCTCGACCCGCTAGTATTGCAAGATCTCCGGGTCCTATCGAAGGACAACGCTAACGCCGTCGCAAAGCATATCCTCATGGCTGCGCTCTTAATGGAGGAAGACCCCAAACTAGCACTCAGCCATGCGCGGGCGGCCAAAGAGCGGGCAGGGCGAGTATCAGTCGTGCGGGAAACCTGTGGGATTGCCGCCTATAAAGCCGGCGAATGGAAAGAAGCACTCTCCGAATTGCGTGCCGCCCGGCGCATCAGCGGTGGTCCGGGGCTCATTGCCGTCATGGCCGACTGCGAACGCGGTCTCGGCCGGCCCGAAAAAGCCATAGAACTTGCCGCCGAAGCTGATTCGAAAAACCTCGACATGCCCATGCGTATCGAATTAGCCATCGTCACCGCCGGCGCCCACCAAGACATGGGGCAATTCGACGCTGCTGTCGTTACCTTGCAGGACATGAATCCCGATCCCAGTCGCATCGAACCGGCATGGGCCCGGCTGTCCTACGCCTACGCCGACGCGCTGGCCGCTGCCGGGCAGATCGCGCAGGCCCGCACCTGGTTCACCCACGCCGCCGAGCAGGACGCGGAAGAATTCTTAGATGCACAAGAACGGCTAGCAGAGTTAGGTTAACCATGACCGAATCACTTCTCACCACATACGACAGTTTACTTTTCGACCTGGACGGCACAGTATGGGAAGGCGGCCGCCTCCTGCCGCACGCCCAAAAATACCTCACCACCGCTTCCATACCCGTCATGTACATCACCAATAATGCTTCGCGGGGCCCGGAAGTAGTGGCAGAAATACTCACCAAACTGGGGGTTCCCACAGATGAGCGCCATGTAGTGACCTCGGCGCAGGCGGCCGTGGAATTCGCTCAACAGCGACTGCAACCCGGTGACCCTGTCTATGTGCTTGGTTCCGAATCGTTCAAAAACCTGGCCCGCCACGGCGGTTTCCGCGTCGTTGACTCTGCTGACGATAACCCCAAGGCCGTACTTCATGGGCATAATCCCGAAACCGGTTGGGCAGAACTCTCCGAGGCTGCACTCAGCATCCGCAACGGGGCTTACTATTTCGCGTCCAACCTGGATACCACACTGCCCATGGAACGGGGACTCATGGTGGGTAACGGTTCCATGGTGGCTGCGGTCACCACCGCTACCGGCGTCACCCCGCTATCGGCAGGAAAACCCGAACCGGCAATGTTCCACTCCGCCGCCGCGAAAGTGCAATCCACCCGCCCCCTTGCCGTGGGCGATCGACTTAACACTGACATTGCCGGTGGCGTCGCCGCCAATATGGACACCTTCCACGTGCTCACCGGCGTCTCCCGCCATTGGGCGCTCGTCCACGCAGAACCAACCGAACGCCCCACCTATATCGCGGAAGACCTGCGGGGACTCGACCTGCCGGCAGCCGAACTCACCCCACACGCACAAGCCGGATTCGCTGCCCGGCGCGCCGACGATAACACGATTGTGCTCACTAGCGGCGATGCTTCCGGTGGGGGTGCTGTGGAGGCGTTGCGTACCGTGTTGGCTGTTGCCTGGACTGATCCTTCCGCAGGGTTTACCGGTGAAGTTGTACCTGCGGATGCTGGGGCGGAGCGAGCGTTGGCGGGGTGGCAGTAGTTGTGGAGCCGGAGCAGGTGATTGAACGGCTTCATGCGGTGTTGGCGCAGCCGATGGACACGTTAGCGCAGGAGGCTGCGGTTTTGCACGAGGCGCATGAGATTTTGCATGAGGCATTGCAGTAATGTCGGATCGGAGGCGTCTTGACGCGGAGTTAGTGCGTCGGAAGATTGCGCGGTCCCGGGAGCAGGCCGTGGAGTTGATTCGGGGTGGGCAGGTGTTGGTGCAGGGTATGCCCGCTATTAAGCCTGCCACTCAGGTGTCGTCTGGGGTGTCAATTCAGGTGTTGGGGGGTGCGGTTGATGATTGGGCGTCGCGGGGTGCGCATAAGTTGTTGGGGGCGTTGGAGGCGTTTGAGCCTGCGGGTTTAAGCGTTGTGGGGAAGAAAGTGCTGGATGCGGGGGCGTCTACTGGGGGGTTTACGGATGTGTTGTTGCGTCGGGGGGCGCGGGAGGTTGTTGCGGTTGATGTGAGTTATGGTCAGCTGGTGTGGCGGTTGCAGAATGATGATCGGGTTCGGGTGGTGGATCGAACAAATATTCGTTATGTGACGGCGGATCAGTGTGGGGGGTTATGTGATGTGATGGTTGGGGATTTGTCGTTTATTTCGTTGACGTTGGTGTTGCCGGCGATTGTGTCGTGTGTGGTTGATGGTGGGGATGTGGTGCCCATGGTGAAACCGCAGTTTGAGGTGGGGAAGGATCGGTTGGGGTCCGGTGGGGTGGTGCGTAGTCCGCAGTTGCGGGCCGAGGTGACTACCGATGTTGCGGTTTCTGCCCAGGAGTTGGGGTTGAGTTTGCGGGGGGTGGTGGCGTCGCCGCTTCCGGGCCCGAAGGGTAATGTGGAATATTTTTTGTGGCTCGTGAAAGATGGTGGGGTGGCAAAGTTACCTCGGGGGGAGGTTGCCGCTATGGTTGATCGGGCAGTGAGGGAAGGACCGGAGTAATGTCTCAGCCCCGGAAAGTGTTATTGGTGTCGCATGCTGGGCGGAAGTCGAATATTGAGACTGCTGCGCTGGCGGCGGAGTTATTGCGTGATGCTGGTATTTCGGTGCGGGTGGTGGTGCCGAAGAATGATGGTGCGATTGCGGCGCATCCGGTGTTGAGTCGGTATGAGTTGGTGCCGCATTGTAGCGATGCGATTGTTGGTGTGGATTTTGTGTTAGTGATGGGGGGTGATGGGACGTTTTTGCGGGCGGCGGATTTGGCGTATATGGCGGATTTGCCGATGTTGGGTATTAATTTGGGCCATATTGGGTTTTTGGCGGAGTGGGAGCGTGATTCGTTGGATGAGGCTGTGAAGCGGGTGGTGTCTGGTGAGTTCAGTATTGAGGAGCGGATGACGATTGCGGTGCAGGGGATTGGTCGTAACGGTGAGTCGTTGGGTTCTGGGTGGGCGCTTAATGAGGTGAGTGTGGAGAATCAGAATCGGTCTGGGGTGTTGGATGCGATTTTGGAGGTTGATGGTCGGCCGGTGAGTTCGTTTGGGTGTGATGGGGTGATTATTTCGACGCCGACGGGTTCGACGGCGTATGCGTTTTCGGCTGGGGGGCCGGTGTTGTGGCCGGAGTTGGATGCGATTTTGGTGGTGCCGAATAATGCGCATGCGTTGTTTACGAAGCCGTTGGTGGTGAGTCCGCGGTCGGAGGTGGCGGTGGAGTCCCGGTCGGCGTCGTTTCCGGCGCATGTGGTGATGGATGGGTTTCGGAAGTTTGAGATGCCGCCTGGGAGTCGGGTTGAGGTGGTTCGGGGGGAGCGGAGCATTAAGTGGGTGCGGTTGGATGAGCGGCCGTTTACGGATCGGTTGGTGTCGAAGTTGCGGTTGCCGGTTGAGGGTTGGCGGGGTCCGGGGCAGCGGCGGCATGAGTGCTAGGATGTCGGAATGCTCGCCGATATTGCTATTGAGAATTTAGGTGTTATTTCCCGGGCTGCCATGGAGTTGAGTCCGGGTTTGACGGTGTTGACTGGTGAGACTGGTGCTGGTAAGACCATGGTGGTGACTGGGTTGCGGTTGCTTGTGGGGGGTCGGGCTGATGCTAGTCGTGTGCGTTCCGGTGCTGCGCAGGCCGCGGTGGAGGGGCGGTTTGTGTTGGATGGGGTGGATTCCGAGGTGGCGGGGGCTGCTCGGGATGTGGTGGTATCGGCTGGGGGCCGGTTGGATGAGGGGGGTGAGGTGATTGTGTCGCGGACGGTGTCTGTGGGGGGTCGTTCGAAGGCGCATTTGGGGGGCCGGTTGGTGCCGGCTGCGGCGTTGCAGGAGTTTAGTGCGGAGTTGTTGACGATTCATGGTCAGAATGATCAGTTGCGGTTGTTGGCGCCGGAGGAGCAGTTGGCTGCGGTGGATCGGTGTGATCCGAGGATTGCTGAGTTGTTGGTTGGTTATCGGGAGGCGTTTGGTCGGTGGCGTCGGCTGGTGCGGGATTTGCGGTCGCGGACGGAGTCTCGGCGGGAGTTGGCGCAGGAGGCTGATCGGCTTCAGTTTGCGATTTCGGAGATTCGGGGGGTGGATCCGCAGCCGGGTGAGGATGTGGAGTTGGTGTCGCTGATTCGTCGGTTGCAGGATGTGGATGAGTTGCGGCATCAGGCGTCGGTGGCGTTGGGTGTTATTGATGGTGATTTTGGTTCCGAGATGGTGGGGGCGTCTGATTTGGTGGGGCAGGCGGTGTCGGCGTTGCAGAAGAGTGGGGATGAGAAGTTGCAGGAGTTGGCTGTGCGGTTGGGGGCTGTGACCGCGGAGTTGGGGGAGGTTTCGGCGGAGTTGGGGAGTTTTTTGTCGAATTTGTCGGGGGATCCTGCGGAGTTGGAGGGGCTGTTGTTGCGGCAGCAGGAGTTGAAGGGGTTGACGCGGAAGTATGCGCCGGATGTTGATGGGGTGTTGGAGTGGCTGCGGAAGGCTGAGGTGAAGTTGGCGGGGATTGATACGTCGCCGGAGGCTGTGGAGCGGTTGCAGGCTGAGGTGAAGTCGGCTGAGGCTGAGGTGTGGCGGATTGCAGGAGAGTTGTCTGCGGCTCGGGGGCGGGCGGCTCGGCAGTTGGGGGAGTCGGTGACCGCGGAGTTGCGGGGACTGGCGATGGCGAAGGCGGTGTTTTCGGCGTCGGTGTCGCAGGTGGCGGTTCCGGGGAAGTTGGGGGTGGATGTGGTGGAGTTTTTGTTGTCGGTTGGTGCGTCGGGGGAGGCGCGGCCGGTGGCGTCGTCGGCGTCGGGGGGTGAGTTGTCGCGGGTGATGTTGGCGTTGGAGGTGATTTTGTCGTCGAATAGTCGGGGGGTGACGTTGGTGTTTGATGAGGTTGATGCTGGTGTTGGGGGTCGGGCTGCGGTGGAGATTGGGCGGCGGTTGGCTCGGTTGGCGGTGCATAATCAGGTGATTGTGGTGACGCATTTGCCGCAGGTGGCGGCGTATGCGGATGCGCATTGGCATGTGTCGAAGGATGTGGGGGATTCGTCGGTGTCGTCGGGGGTGGTTGAGCTGACTGGTGGTGCTCGGGTTGCTGAGTTGTCGCGGATGTTGGCGGGGTTGGAGGATACGGAGACGGGTCGGGCGCATGCGCAGGAGTTGTTGGATAAGGCGCAGGCTGAGGTGGCGGATTTCCGGTAGGTTGTGTGCGTGGCGTTCCCCGGTTTGTGGGGGGTGGTTGGGGAGAATGGGGGTATGAGTTTGTTTTCTCGGACTGTGGATTTGCCTGGTGTGCAGGCGGTAATGCGTGATCTTTCGGTGAGGGGTAAGAAGGGTTATAAGAAGTTGGGTGCGGGGGATATTGCGGTGATTGATGCGCCGGATGTGTCGCGGGCGGTGGCGCAGTGGTTGATTGATTCGCAGGTGGTTGCGGTGGTGAACACGGGGGAGTTTAGTACTGGTGCTATTCCTAATTTTGGGCCGCAGATGATGTTGGATGCGGGGATTATGTTGGTTGAGGATGTGGGGGATGGTGTGTTGGTGGGGTTGAAGGATGGGAAGAAGGGGAGGTTGACCGAGTCGGGTGAGTTATTTTGTGGGGATAAGTTGCTTGGTTCGGGGGTGGTGGTGACACCGGAGGATGCTGAGGAGCGGTTTTTGGTGGCGCAGCAGCGGTTGGTTGATTATATGGAGGCGTTTTTTGGGAATACGATTCAGTTTATTCATTCCGAGTCGCCGTTGTTGATTGATGGGTTGGGGATTCCCGAGGTGGGGGATGCGCTACGGGATCGGAAGGTGTTGGTGGTGAGTCCGGGCCGGTATTTCCGGTCGGAGTTGAAGGAGTTACGGAATTTTATCCGGGAGTTTTCGCCGGTGATTATCGCGGTTGATGAGGCCGCGGATGCGCTGGTGGAGTTGGGGTATGGGGTGGATTTTATAGTGGGTGATCCTGGTGGTATTGGGGCTGCGGCGTTGCGTTCGGGGGCGCGGGTGGTGGTTCCTGCGGGCCCTGATGGGCATGTGGTGGGGTTGGAGCGGATTCAGGATTTGGGGGTGGGGGCGTTGACGTTTCCGTCGGCGGTGGAGAATGCGACGGATTTGGCGTTGTTTTTGGCTGATTTTCATCAGGCGGAGTTAGTGGTGAATGTGGGGGCGTCGGTGACGTTGGATTCGTTGTTTGCACAGTCGGGGTATGCGAGCCCGTCGGCGTTGTTGTCGCGGATGAAGTTGGGGCCGCGGTTGGTGGATGCGTCCGCGATAGCCACTTTGTATAATATACGGTCTGGTAAGAATATTGCGTTTTTGTGGGGGGTGATGGGCGTGTTGGTTGCGTTGGCTACGGTGATTATGGTTGCTGGTTTGGCTGGGGAGGGGTCGTTTATGGTGAATGTGGTGGATACGTGGAATAATATTATTGGTCGGGTGGCGTCGTGATGCGTGGCGGTGGGGTATTTAAGGCGGCAGTGGCGTTTGCTGTCGGTATTGTTGTGGGGTGTTTAGGCCTGGCGCCTAGCTTGGCGGGGAGCGCCGATTCGCGGGTTGCTGGCTTGTCGACGGCGGTGGCGCAGGCGCGGGGTGAGCTAGAGGTGGCGCGGGCGCAGTTGCGGTCGGCGGATTCGGTGGTTTTGGATGTGGGTCGGGAGACTTTGGCTGGTACGTTAGCGGAGCGGTCGGTGATGGTGGTGTATGCCGGTGGGGCGCGGGATGCGGATGTGACGAAGGTGCGGGGGTTGCTTGCCGACGCTGGGGCGCGGGATGCCGGTAGCATGCGGCTGCGAGAGGAATTTTTCACCCCTGCTATGAAGAATATTGCGAGCAATGTTTTGCCGGCGGGGGCGACCTTATCTGAGGATAAGTTGGATGTGGGGACTCACGCGGGTGAGGTATTGGGGTCGCTGGTGTTTCACTCATCGGCCACCGATGAGGAGCGCGCCTCGGGGTTGGGGACATTGCGGAATGCTGGGTTTCTCACCTATGGTGATGGGGGTGTCAAGCCTGCGGATGCGGTGGTTCTCATGGTGGGGCCGGATGTTCCAACGGAATTCCTTACTCGGTTTGCCCCGGCATTGGGCTCACGAGGTGGGGGGCTAGTGGTTGCCGGCGACACGGGGTCTGCGCAGCTTGCGGCGTTACAGGGGCGGGTTGTTACGGTGGATTCTATTGATCGAGCGACTGGGCAGTTCGCAGCCGTGCGGCAGGTAGCCCTCCTGGTGCCCCCGAACGACCCGGATTCGGTGGGGGATGCCGAATAGTCTGTGTAATCTGTACAGTTATGGCGTTTGAATATCAGGTTGTTGATTCTGAGCTGTTGGTTGACGGGGCCATTTTTGGGGTTCGTCGGGATACCCTCACCATGCCTGAGGGGGGCACCGCAACCCGGGATCTTGTGGAGCATTTTGGTGCGGTTGCTGTGGTGGCGTATGACGGTAGAAAGATTGCGCTGGTGCGACAGTATCGTAGGTCGGTGGATCGACGCCTGTGGGAATTACCTGCGGGTTTGTTGGATGTTGCTGATGAGGATCCGCTTGATGCGGCGAAACGCGAACTATTGGAAGAAGCCGGCCTGGGGGCGACGAAATGGTCGGTGTTGGTGGATCTGGTTTCCAGCCCGGGGTTTAGCGACGAAGCCGTCCGGGTGTATTTGGCCACGGGCTTGTATAAGCAGGATCGGCCCGCCGGTGAGGGGGAAGAGGCGGACTTGGAAAACCGGTGGGTGGCATTGAACTATGCCGTGGATATGGTGCTCAAAGGGGAGATCACCAATGGGATTGCCATTGCCGGCATCATGACGGCGGATGCTGTGGAGCGGAAAGTACGCAGGCCTCGGTCGGCCCAAACCCCGTTCGAATTGCGGCCAACGGCGCTGGCACGGCGTCGTAAAGCGGCAGGCATGGTCGGAGACATGAAGAAACAACCCCATGCTTGACGATATGGTCGCCGCGTGGCTGACACACCTCAAGGTGGAAAAGGGGTATAGCAGCAATACCTTAAGCAATTATCGCCGCGACCTGTACCGTTACACGACCTGGCTGCATGCCGCGGGAGTGACCGACCTCAACCAGGTCACGACCAGTCAGGTCGAGGCGTATGTCACCGAGCTTCGCCGCGGCGACCCCGATCGGAACATCAAACCCCTGGCTGTGAGCTCCACAGCCCGGGCCCTCATCGTCGCCCGGGGCCTGCACAAATTCGCGCTATTGGAGGGCCTGGTCGCCACGGATGTGGCGGCCGATGTGTCCCCACCCGCGACCGGAAGGCACCTACCCGACGTGCTCACCATCGCCGAAGTCACCCAGCTCATTGACGCCATCCCCACCGACGACACCGCCAGCCCCATAGACCTCCGTGACCGAGCCCTTATCGAACTCCTGTACGGAACCGGTGCGCGCATTAGCGAGATCACCGCGCTCACCGTTGATAGTTTTCACGACAACGACGGCATGCTGCGCATCACCGGGAAAGGCAACAAACAACGCCTCATCCCAGTGGGCAGCCAAGCCATGGCGGCCGTCGACCAATACCTGGTGCGGGCCCGACCCGTGTTCGCCACCGGGGCCTCGCACGCGCTCCTGCTCAACACCCGCGGCCGGACGTTATCGCGGCAAAGCGCCTGGGCTGTCCTGAAAACCACCGCCGCTCGGGCACACATCACCAAAGACATTTCCCCCCACACACTCCGGCATAGTTTCGCCACCCACCTACTCGAAGGCGGTGCGGGGGAACGAGTGGTGCAAGAACTGTTGGGGCATTCATCGGTCACCACCACCCAGATCTACACTCACGTGTCCGCCGAGAATTTACGGCAAGCATGGGTCATGTCGCACCCGAGGGCCTAAAAAATACCGGTACTATAAAACGCGAACACTAGTGCGATCAAGGAAGATGGATTGACATGGTTCCCGAACTTGGCCTGACCGGCCGGCCCATCCGCGAATTCCCCGAACCCCAACCACTCACCCACCACGGCCCGGCGCGGATTATTGCCATGTGTAATCAGAAGGGTGGCGTGGGGAAAACGACGTCGGCGATTAATTTGGGGGCATGTTTAGCGGAGGCGGGCCGGCGGGTGTTGTTAGTAGATTTGGATCCGCAGGCGGCGTTATCCGCAGGGTTGGGGGTGCGGCCGGATGAGCAGGATTTCACCATTTATGATCTATTATTTGATGCGCAGTCAGGGGTGGAGTCGGCGACGGTGAAGACGAAGGTTCCGGGGTTGGATTTGGTGCCGGCGGGGATTGATTTGTCGGCGGCGGAGATTCGGTTGGTGAATGAGGTGGGGCGGGAGCAGGCGTTGGCTCGGGTGTTGCGGCCGGTGGTGGGGAAGTATGATTTTATTATTTTGGATTGTTTGCCGTCGTTGGGGTTGTTGACGGTGAATGCGTTGGCGTGTGCGCATGGGGTGATTGTGCCAATGGAGTGTGAGTATTTTGCGTCGCGGGGGTTGAATATTTTGATTGATACGTTGAAGACGGTGCGGGATCGGGTGAATTTTGATTTGGAGTTGGTGGGGATTTTGGTGACGATGTTTGATCGTCGGACGGTGCATTCGCGGGAGGTGATTGCTAGTGTGGTGGCGGCGTATGGGGAGAAGGTATTTGATACGGTGATTACCCGGACGGTGCGGTTCCCGGAGACGTCGTATCATCATGAGCCGATTATTACGTGGGCGTCGGGGTCGCAGGGGGCGGTGCAGTATCGGCAGTTGGCGCGGGAGGTGATTGGGCGGTTGGGGGGTTAGGATGTGTGGTTGTGGATAATGATGTGCAGCAGCCGGAGATTACGGGGTTTCGTATTGTTTTGCATAATTTTGAGGGGCCGTTTGATTTATTGCTCCAGTTGATTTCGGCGCAGAAGTTGGATGTGACTGATGTGGCGTTGGCGCAGGTGACGGATGAGTTTGTGGGGTATGTGAAGCAGTTGGGGGTGTCGGCGCGGCTGGATGAGATTACGGAGTTTTTGGTGGTGGCGGCGACGTTGTTGGATTTGAAGGCGGCGCGGTTGGTGCCTCGGGGGGAGGTGGATGATGTGGCGGATTTGGCGTTGTTGGAGTCGCGGGATTTGTTGTTTGCGAGGTTGTTGCAGTATCGGGCGTATCGGCAGGTGGCGGATTTGTTTGCGGTGTGGCAGGCGTCGGCGCGGTTGCGGTATCCGCGGGTGGTGGGGTTGGAGGAGCGGTTTGTGGGGTTGTTGCCGCCGGTGGTGTTGGGGCATTCGGCGGAGAGTTTTGCGGAGTTTGCTGCGAGTGTGTTTCGGCCGCGGCCGCCGGAGGTGGTGGAGGTGGGGCATGTGCATAAGGTGGGGGTGTCGGTGCTGGAGCAGGCGGTGCGGATTTTGGATATGTTTCGGTTGGTGGGGCCGGATCGGTGGTTGGGGTTTGAGGCGTTGACGCGGGATTGTGGGGTGTCGTTGGAGGTGGTGGGGCGGTTTTTGGCGTTGTTGGAGTTGTATAAGGCTCAGGTGGTGGTGTTTGAGCAGGTGGAGTCGTTGGGGGAGTTGAAGGTGGCGTGGACTGGGGTGGATGTGGATCCGATGGTGGTGTTGGCGGGGCGGTGGGAGTAGGCCGTATTGTTGCCGGAAGATTGGTAACATAAATCACGAATTATTTTGGTGTTTTGGCCTGTTTTCCCCACTTTTGTGGGGGTCGGGTGGAAAGGATGTGATTTGTGTCGGTGATGATTTGGCTGTTTGGGTTATTATTTGCCACGGTTGTGATGGTGGCGATTGGTGATCGGGTTGGGTTGCCGTGGCCGGTGTTGTTAACGATTGTGACTGCTGGTGTGATTTTTATTCCGGGGGTTCCGTCGGCGGGTTCGTTGTCGCAGTTTTCGCATTTGATGTTGCCGATTTTTATTCCGCCGTTGTTGTGGGCGTTGGCGCGGCGGGCGTCGTGGGCGCAGGTTAGACGGCAGTGGCGGTCGATCATTATGTTGTCGGTGTTGTTGGTGATTGCGACGGCGGTGGCTGTGGGGTTGACGGTTAGTTGGTTGGTGCCTACATTGTCGGTGGCTGGGGCGATGATGATTGGGGCGGCGATTTCGCCGCCGGACCCGGTGGCTGTTGATGCGGTGGCGGAGCCGGCTGGGGTGCCGCGGCGGTTGATGAATACGTTGCAGACGGAGGGGATGTTTAATGATGCGGCTTCGATTTTGGTGTTTAATCTTGCGTTGGGGGTTTTGACTCAGGGTGAGACGGTGAAGTGGTGGGAAGCTATTTGGGAGTTTGGGTATTCCAGTGGTGCGGCTGTGTTGATTGGGTGGTTTATTGGTCGGGGGGCGGCGTTTTTGTCTAGTTGGATGACGTCGGCGACTGCCCGGAATGCGTTTACGTGGGTGATTCCGTTTATTACGTATTTGGTGGCGGAGGAGATTCACGCGTCTGGGGTGATTGCGGTGGTGATTGCTGCGATTGAGTATAACTCCCGAGTGGCGATTGGTGCGGAGGACCGGTTGTCTGGCACGGTGTTTTGGGAGATCGTGGAGTTGTTGTTTACGGGTGTGGCGTTTGGTCTGATTGGGATTATGGCGCGGGATGCGATTTTCACGGTTGGTTCGGATTGGGGGGAGGCCGTGATGCTGGGTGTGGTGTTGTCTGCGGTGGCTATTGTGGTGCGTGGCCTGTGGTTTTTGGGGATGTATGCGACGAATAAGTATACGAGGTATCGGGTGGGGGGTCCGTTGCGGTTGCAGGAGACGTTGTTGCTTACGTGGGCTGGTATGCGGGGGTTGGTGACGTTGGCGTTGATTTTGTCTATTCCTGATACTGGTGATTTTGGTTTGTATCAGGAGGCTCCGGTGGTTGCGTTGGTGGTGTTGCTGTTTACCATGGTGATTCCGGGGTTGACGTTGCCGGCGTTGATGAAGAAGCTCACGTTGGATAGTGATCCGGATGCGTTTGGTGACGTGTCGCGGGAGAAGTTGGTGAATCGGGCTCGGCGGGCTGCGCGGAATAAGATGCAGTCGTATGCTGGTGAGATTCCGCAGGAGCGGTTGGAGGCGCTTATGTCGCGGTTTGATGAAGAGACGAATTTGGAGGAGGTGAATGAGGAGGGCATTACTCCGGAGGAGCGTCGGGAGAAGGCGAAGCATATTGAGGTGAAGTTGCAGCAGGCGCAGATTGAGGCGTTGCGGGCTGCCCAGTTGGAGTTGTTGCGGGCTCGGCGGGAGCGGGATATTGATCCGGCGATTTTGGATGAAGTGTTGTTTTTGATTGATCGGCAGATTTTGGGGGCGAAGGCCCGGAAGATGGATTAAACCGAATACACTGGGGCAATGACTGATTTTTCATTGCCGTCGGTGTCGTTGGTGCGTTCCCAGTTGGAGTCTGTGTTGCTTGTTGTTGATGCTCCGGTGTCGGTGTCGGCGTTGGCGGTGGGGTTGGCGGTGTCGGAGGGTGTTGTGGTGGGGGAGTTGTTGGAGTTGCGTCGGGAGTTGGATGAGCGGGGGAGTGGGTTTGAGTTGCGGGAGACTGAGGAAGGGTGGCGGCTGTATACTCGGCGGGAGAATGCTGAGGTGGTGGAACACTTCTTATTGAGCGGTACACAATCGAAATTGTCGCGGGCGGCGATGGAGACGTTGGCGATTATTGCGTATCGGCAGCCGGCGACGCGGGCACAGGTGTCGGCGGTGCGGGGGGTGAATGTTGATGGGGTGATCCGCACGTTGGTGTTGCGGGGGCTGATTCGGGAGGTTGCGGGTGGTCATGCGCGGCGGTATGAGACGACGGAGTTGTTTTTGGAGTTATTGGGGATTGATTCGTTGGATCGCCTGCCGGATTTAGCGCCGCTCCTGCCGGATATTGATAGCATTGACGAATTCGACCTGTAGTAGTCGGATAGATTAAAGTAACCATGTTGAATAACCGCATATGGGATAGGACGTATTGTGAAAAAACCCGCTCGCCGTGATGGCACACCGGATTCAAAAAAGCAGCTTCTTTCTAACGCGAAACCTGCGCGGCGGCAGCATGTGTCGCCGCGGAATGTTTCTTCCGACCCGAAAAGCTACACCGATGGGGTGCGGCTGCAAAAGGTGTTGGCGCAGGCTGGGGTGGCTTCTCGACGGAATGCCGAGATCATGATTGACTCGGGTCGGGTTGAGGTCAATGGTGCCGTGGTGATGCAGCAGGGGGTGCGCGTGAACCCGGAGGTTGATGTGATTCGGGTTGATGGGGTGCGTGTGAATGTGAACAACAACCACCAGTATTTTGTGTTGAATAAGCCGCGGGGAATTCATTCAACCATGAGTGATGATTTGGGGCGGCCCTGCATTGGTGACCTGGTGTCGGAGCGGATTAGTGCCGGCCAGGGCCTGTTTCATGTGGGCCGGCTGGATGCGGACACGGAAGGGCTGATTCTGCTCACCAACGACGGGGAGTTAGCGAATCGGCTGAGCCACCCGAAGTATGAGGTGTCGAAAACATATATTGCGGAGGTGCTGGGGGAAGCGGATCGGTCGCTTATCACCACGTTGAAAAATGGGGTGGAGCTGGATGACGGCCCGGCCGCCGCGGATTATGTGCAGATTGTTGACGTGCACCAGGGCCGGTCGCTGGTCCGGGTGCAACTCCATGAGGGCCGGAAACATATAGTGCGGCGGATGCTGAAAGCCGCGGGGTATCCCGTGCAGTATCTGGTCCGCACGAAGCTGCACACGGTGCAGCTAGGTGAACAAAAGCCCGGGACGATTCGGGCATTAAACGACAATGAGCTGCGAAGCTTATATAAAGCGGTGGAGATGTAAATGACTGCACAAAATTTGGTAAACACCCCCGACAATCGGCTGGTTGTGGCCGTGGATGGCCCCTCCGGGGTGGGAAAGTCGACGCTGTGTCGCGCCGTCGCAAAGCATTTCGGGGCGCAGTATTTTGACACGGGCGCCATGTACCGTGCCGCCACACTTGCGGTGCTGCGGGCCGGCGTGAACCCGGCGGAGCGGGCGGCGGTCATTGCGGCGACGAACAACCTGAACATTACGCTCGACGACCAGACGGTGCTGCTGGACGGGGAGGACGTGTCCGAGGAAATCCGGTCGCAGGAAGTCACGCGCATGGTGTCAGCAGTGTCGGCAATCCCCGAGGTTCGGGCGACACTCATCGCCCAGCAGCGGGAGTGGGCGAACACCACCCCCAGGTGCATTTTCGACGGGCGGGACATGGGCACGAATGTGCTGCCGGATGCGCCGCTGAAAGTATTCCTCACCGCCTGCCACAAGGTGCGGGCGCAACGCCGGTATGAACAGATCATCGCTTCCGGCGGGCACACAATCTATGAGGTTGTGCTTGCCGACGTCATCCAGCGGGACACTGCGGATTCCATGCGGGCCGTGGACCCGCTCCACCCGGCAGATGACGCCATCATCCTTGACACCTCCGACCTGTCACTGCCGGAAGCCATCGATACGCTTATTTCCCTCGTGGAAGAATCAGCCGAAGGGGGCACCTCATAAATGAGTACCGAAGAAAACGCCATGGGCATTCCTGACGAGTCGGAATTCCTCGACCCGCATTTTGGCGAGGATTTTTCCGAATCGGATTGGGAACAGTTAGAAAAAGAATTCGGGTTCGAACGTGAAACCCCGCACCTGGAAGAAAACCTGTGCACCGTGGCCATCGTGGGCCGCCCTAATGTGGGCAAATCCACCCTGGTCAACCGGTTTTTAGGGCGGCGGGAAGCCGTCGTGGAGGATTTTCCCGGGGTGACCCGCGACCGGATTTCGTATATTGCGGACTGGGGTGGGCAACGATTCTGGGTGCAAGACACCGGTGGGTGGGACCCAAACGTGAAAGGCATCCACGGGGCGATCGCCCGGCAGGCTGAAACCGCCATGGAAACCGCGGACGTGATCGTCATGGTGGTGGACACCAAGGTGGGGATCACCGAAACCGACGCGGTCATGGCCCGGAAACTCCACGGCGCATCCGTGCCGGTCATCCTGGTGGCCAATAAATTCGACTCGGACATGCAGTACGCGGACATGGCCGAATTTTATGCCCTGGGCTTGGGCGACCCGTGGCCGGTGTCCGCCCAACACGGTCGGGGTGGCGCCGACGTGCTCGACGAGATTCTCCGCAGCTTTCCGGACCAGCCCCGGCAACCCTCGATCACGGAGGGGCCCCGCCGGGTAGCGCTGGTGGGGAAACCCAATGTGGGCAAATCCTCGCTGCTCAATAAGATTGCCGGTGAGGAACGCTCCGTCGTTGATGATGTGGCCGGCACAACCGTCGACCCGGTGGATTCCCTGGTGCAACTGGATGGGCACTTGTGGAAATTCATCGACACGGCCGGCCTGCGGAAGAAAGTGAAAAACGCCCAGGGGCACGAATATTATGCGTCGCTACGCACCCGGGGGGTGATTGACGCGGCCGAAGTGTGCCTGTTCATGATTGATAGTTCCGAACCCGTATCTGAGCAGGATCAGCGGGTGCTGAGCATGATCTTAGACGCGGGTAAAGCCCTGGTGTTGGTTTTTAATAAATGGGACCTCATGACCGAGGACCGCCGGTGGGAGCTAGAGCGCGATATTGAGCAGCAGCTAGCGCACATCCCGTGGGTGCGGCGGGTCAATATTTCCGCGAAAACCGGTCGGGCGCTGCAAAAACTAGAACCCTACATGGAAGAAGCCCTGGAGAACTGGGATAAGCGGATCACAACCGGCCAGTTAAACACGTGGCTGCGGGCAACCATGGCGCAGAACCCCCCACCCATGAAGGGCGGCCGGATCCCACGGGTGCTGTTTGCCACGCAGGCATCCACCCAACCACCGGTGATTGTGCTGTTCACCACCGGGTTTTTAGACGCCGGCTACCGCCGATATTTGGAGCGGAAATTCCGGGAAGCCTTTGGGTTCGAGGGCACCCCGGTGCGCATAGCGGTGCGGGTGCGGGAACGCCGACAAAAATAACTGGGCAAGAGCAAAACCCCCTTTTACCAACACCAACATTGATGGTAAAAGGGGGTTTTCGTAGCATTCACACGCCAGCTGTTTGTTGGGGAAACAGCTAGTTATTGTGATTTAGCGGCCGGGGATGCCAGGGATGGCGGGGAGTTTCAGGCCGGGGATCTGCGGCAGGAAGGCGGCGATAGCACCACCGATAGCGGCGATCACGGCAATGACACCGGCGAAGATAGCAACCTTATCCTTGCCGCCGAGCTTATTGGACAGGTTGTTCAGCTTATCCTTGCTGGAATCCTGGTCCTTGGGGGCGCTGGCGCTCGGGGTGACGGAGGTGGTCTTGGTCAGGCCAAGCTTGGAGGACAGGCCGTTCACATCTTCCTTGATCTTATCGCTGGACTTGTCGACCTGGTTCTTGATGTCGCTGCTGGGATCCTTGGTCTTGTCGTCAACCTTGGGTGCGCTGGGGCTCGGGGTGACGGAGGTGGTCTTGGTCAGGCCAAGCTTGGAGGAAGCGCCGTTCACATCTTCCTTGATCTTATCGCTGGACTGTTCAGCCTTGTGCTTGAGATCGGCGCTGGGCTCTTTGCCCTCTTCCTTCTTGGACTGGTCGCCGCTCTTATCTGCCGGGTTCGTTGCGGAAGCAGGGGCAGAAGCGGGAGCAGAAGTAGCTGCGTCCTCGGCGAAAGCCTGGGGGGCAGAAATGGCGGTAGCGGTAGCGGTTGCTACAGCAAGTGCGATTGCGATTGCGCGGTTACGCATAATCTCTCCTTGAAAGTTTTAAGTTTTTCCCTCTCCTCATGAGGAACAGTCCCCATCATAAATACTTTCTGAGAGTCTGGCTAATCCTTTACTCAAGTTTTATCCCCCATGGTCGTCGACCAAAACGTTACATAACGCACAGGTGATACTGAACACATGGGTGAATATAACTGGTAGAAGCAGCAAAAATGACAAATAACACCCTCACACATTTTGGGGGGATTCCAGTTATCAAATTGAGATCTTTGTGAGCCGCGCACGGGGGTAATTTTAAGGTAATTTCTGTGCTATTTTCGACAGCACAAACCCATCCAACCGATACGGTAACGTCACTATGTCATTGGACCCATACCCCAGATGCTCGCCCAAGTACCAGGACAAATTAGCCGTCACCCGGGCACGAATGCGCTCATTACTCCGCAGCCAATACGACCGGGTGTGAGTCAATTCGTGAACCTGAGCTGGTAATAATTCCTGCTCCCATCTGTCATGAACCTGATCGGTTATTATCCACGGCTTATATACCGAGGGAATAAACCCCTGGGTGAGCATGTCACCCGAATGCATGATGCGGCTGAGCCTATGCACCCACGGCACACTCACGTCAAGAGTGTTCCACACCAACAACACCTGGGCGTCACGGGTGGTGATGCGGTCCAATTCCGCACTAGCCTGTTTCGTATCCACCCAATGCCAGGCTTGGGCGCACGTTACGGCGTCGAAAAGCTGCGCGGCGCAACCGGTATGCTCGGCGGTCGCCTGCCACGCCGGAACCGGCGCAAACCGCACCAGCGTGCGCAGCATGTCCATACTGGGGTCGAGGGCATAAACCTGGTCGAACCGTGGGCTTTCGCATAATAACTGCGTGAATTTTCCGGTCCCCGCCCCCACATCTAGCACCCGGCGCGCCGACCGTAGCAGACGCAGGATGTCAGGCGGGTAACTGGGTCGCACATCGTGGTATGTGTTAGAACCGCTGGTAAACGCCCTGGCGCTGGTGAGTCGGTGCGAGTCGCTGGCGAATTTGGGGCTGTGGCGGCGAGAGACGGGGGGAATATTCACAATGATTCTAGGTTTTCTATCTTTTTCATGCTTGTTATGCGTTTCTAGCTTTTCGACGCCCATGGTGCCGGGTGTCGAGTCTTTAGCTATCATGTTTTTGGACAACCCGCGACGAAAGGATGTATATATGGGTACCTTTGACAAAGCCAAGGATGCATTGAAATCTGAACTTATCACCGATGCGGTTTTGGATAAAGCCGCTGCCGCCGCCAAGACCAAGTTTGGTCAGGATAAGGCGAGCCAGATTGATATGGCTAGGGATTTCATCGACAAGAAAGTCGGCAGCGAATAATTACAGAAATAAACCGGCCGGCACCCCGTTGAAATTGGGTGCCGGCCGGTTTGCCTTTGGTTATAGCCCTAAGAGTTCGGGGCGTTCGTGCGTGTGGTCATCATGTGAGTGTTCGGCGTGGAGGAATTCATGGTCGTGGTCGTGGCTGTTGGGGTCGGTGCCGGCCGCGTGCGTGTGAGCGTGAACATGATGGTGGGTGTGCTCGTGATTATGGGTAATGATCCGGCCTCCTGAGATGTGGCTATGACTATGGGTGTGGGTGTGCCCGTGTTCATGGGTGTGTTGCAGCCCGATAGAGTCCTTTATCATGAGGTAGGTGGCTGCGGCCATGATTGCCAGTGCCAGCCAAAAGTTCCATGCCGGTAGTTCCCGCAGGAACACCATGGAGAACAGCACGCCGAGGAAGGGGGCGATGGCGTAGTAGCCGGAGGTTTTTGCGGCCCCGAGGTCTTTTTGCGCCAGGATGTAGAAGTTGATGCTGAGCCCGTAGGCGACGAAGCCGAGGATCATGGTGGCCAGGATGGTGGCGATTGGGGGGATGGGGTTGGCGATGATGAGGGCCACGGTGAGGCTGCCGAGGCCGGAGAAAATTCCTTTGACTATGACGATTTGTTCGCTGGATTTTGTGGCGAGCCGGTTGGTGCAGTTGTTTTCTATGCCCCAGCACACGCAGGCGCCGAGGACGAGGAGTGAACCGTAGTCGAGGTGGAAACCGCCGGTTATGTCGAGGCTGAGGATGATGCTGGCCACGGTGACAAGGCCGATGGCGGCCCAGAGGCGTGGGGAGATGATTTCTTTGAACACCACGAGGGCGATGAGGGAGGTGGCAACGATTTCGAAATTATTGAGCAGGGAGGCGTTGGCGGCGGTAGTGCGGGCGATGCCGAGCATGAGCAGGATGGGGGCGGCGATGTCCAGCACGATCATGGCGATGGTGTAGGGCAGGTCGGCGCGGGTGAGGCGGTCGGCTGGGTTGGGGGTGTGGGTGATGCGGCGGCCCAGGGTGATGAGGAGCATGCCGCTGCCGGCGCCGAGGTAGAGGAAGGCCGCCATCATGGTGGGGGTGGTGGTGGCCAGGATGTATTTTGAGGCGGGGGCGGAGAGCGCGTAGAACGCTGCCGCCAGGATGGCGAAGAGGATGGCGGTGTTTTTCTTGGATGTTAGAGGCATGCCGTATTCCTGCCTGGTTGAGGTTGTGAACAATGGAAATTGTAGGTTGTGGGCGAGGCTCACACAAGAATTGCTAGCCTGATCGGGTGGGAGCCTTTAAACTGGGAAACTAGTAACCAGGTAAGGAGCATGGGCCATGGTGAGTTGGAATCCTGCGTATTTTTCCCAGGCGTGGGCGGAGTTTGGGGCGCAGCATTTTGATGTGTGTGTTATTGGTGGGGGTTCCGTGGGGGCGGGTGCAGCGTTAGATGCCGCGAGTAGGGGGTTGAAAGTTGCGGTTGTGGAGGCGCGGGATTTTGCCTCTGGCACGAGTTCGCGGTCGTCGAAAATGTTTCATGGCGGGTTGCGGTATTTAGCGATGCTGGATTTTCGGCTGGTGGCGGAGTCGTTGCGGGAGCGGGAGCTTTCGATGTCGACGTTGGCGCCGCATTTGGTGAAACCGTTGCGGTTTATTTTCCCGTTGACGCATAGGGTGTGGGAGCGGCCGTATATGGCGTCGGGGTTTGCGCTGTATGACTTGATGGGTGGGGCGAAGTCTGTGCCCATGCAGAAGCATTTGTCACGGGCGGGCACGTTGCGGTTGGCCCCCGGGTTGAAAGATGACGTGGTAGTTGGTGGGGTGCGGTATTTTGACACGCTTGTCGACGATGCCCGCCACACGTTGACGGTGTTGCGTACGGCCGCGGAGTTAGGGGCGGTTGTTCGGCCGTCGACGCAGGTGGTGGGGTTGACGAAGGTGGGGAGTCGGGTGGTGGGGGCAAGGCTGTTGGACACCGACACGGGTTCGGAGACCACACTATCGGCGGATGTGTTTATTAATGCTACGGGGGTGTGGACGGAGGAGATCCATAAGCTTGCCGGGGTGACGGGGCCGTTTACGGTGCGGGCGTCGAAGGGGGTGCATATTGTGGTGCCGCGTGATTGTTTGGATGCGGATGCTGCATTGTGTTTTGTGACCGAGAAGTCGGTGTTGTTTGTGATCCCGTGGGGGGAGTATTGGATTATTGGTACGACCGATACTGATTGGGATAAGAATTTGGCGTATCCGGCGGCAACCCGGGCGGACATTGACTATATTTTGGCGCATGTGAATGAGAAGGTGCGGCACCCGATCACGGTGGCGGATATTGTGGGCGTGTATTCGGGGTTGCGGCCGTTAGTGAGTGGGACGTCGGAGTCCACCACGAATTTGTCCCGTAACCATGCGGTGGCGCGGGTGACGCCCGGATTGGTGTCTGTGGCTGGTGGGAAGTACACCACCTACCGGGTTATTGGTCGGGATGCGGTGGCGGCGGCGGTACAGGATATTCGGGGCCGAATGGTACCGGAATCGGTGACGGATACCACGCCACTGTTGGGGGCGGAGCGGTATCAGGCTGTGGCGAATCACACCCCGGCGCTGGCTCACCAATATGGGTTGACGACGGCGCAGGTTGAGCATTTGTTGGGAAGGTACGGGTCGTTGGTGCGGGAGGTGCTGGCTTTGGGGGTGAGTGATCCTGCCCTGTTGGCCCCGATCCCGGGTGCGCCCCGGTATTTGCTGGTGGAGGCGGTGTATGCGGTCACCCATGAGGGGGCGCTGCATGTGGCGGATATTATTGAGCGGCGGTTGCGGATCGCTATGGAGTATGGGCATCGGGGGGTGGAGTGCGCCGCACCGATTGCGCAGGTGGTGGCACCATATTTGGGGTGGTCGGCTACGGAGGTGACTGCTGAGGTGGATGGTTATGCCGCAACGGTTGCGGCATTACTATCTGCGGAGCAGGAGGCAACCGATGCTGGGGCGAATGAGATGGTGGCTCGGGTGTCGGATCCCCGGGGTCGGATTGATGTGAGTCAGGATAGGTGAGACATGTTTATTGCTGCTATTGACCAGGGCACGACGTCGACTCGGTGCGTTATTTTTGATGCGGATTTTTCGGTGGTGGGGGTAGGCCAGTATGAGCATGAGCAGATTTTTCCGCATAAGGGGTGGGTGGAGCATGATCCGGTGGAGATTTGGGATAATGTGCGACTTAGTGTTGCTGCCGCGTTGGCGGAGGCGAATGTGGCCCGGGAAGATATTGCCGCGGTGGGGATTACGAATCAGCGGGAAACGACGGTGGTGTGGAATCGGCATACGGGGAAGCCGGTGTGTCATGCGATTGTGTGGCAGGATACTCGGACGACGAAGTTGTGTGAGGAGTTGGCTGCCGCTGGTGGGGGCGCGGATCGGTGGCGGGAGACCACGGGGTTATTGGTGAATTCGTATTCGTCCGGCCCGAAGTTGCGGTGGATTTTAGATAATGTGCCGCACGCTAGGGAGCAGGCGGTGGCGGGGGATTTGCTGTTTGGGACGATGGACACGTGGTTGTTGTGGAATTTGACGGGTGGCGCGGCCGGCGACCAGGGGAAACCCGCAATGCACGTGACGGATGTGACGAATGCGTCGCGGACGTTGCTGATGGATATCCGGTCGTTACAGTGGGATGCGGACATTTGTGCGGAGTTGGGGATTCCCATGAGCATGCTGCCGAAGATCTGCCCCAGTGTGGGGGAGTTCGGGCAGGTGCGGCAGCGGGGCGTGTTGGCCGGGGTGCCGATTGCGGGGGTGTTGGGGGATCAGCAGTCGGCAATGTTCGGGCAGGCGTGTTTTTCCCCGGGGGAGGCGAAAAACACGTACGGTACGGGCCTGTTTTTGTTGCTCAATACGGGAATGGAGCCGAAATGGAGTGAGAATGGGCTGATCACAACGGTGTGCTACCAGGTTCGGGGTGAGCGGCCGGTGTATGCGTTGGAGGGGTCGGTGGCTATCGGTGGGGCGTTGGTGCAGTGGCTGCGGGATAACCTGGGGATTATTCGTGACGCCTCCGAGGTGGAGGAGTTAGCGTTGCAGGTGTCGGATAACGGTGGGGTGTATATTGTGCCGGCGTTTTCGGGGTTGTTCGCGCCTCGGTGGCGGCCGGATGCGCGGGGGGTGATTGTGGGATTGACGCGGTTTGCGAATAGGTGCCACTTGGCGCGGGCGGCGTTGGAGGCAACAGCGTTTCAAACGAAAGAGGTGGTGGATGCGATGGTGGCGGATTCCGGGGTGCCGCTTACCCAGTTGAAGGTTGATGGGGGAATGGTGCGGAATAATTTATTGATGCAGTTTCAGGCGGATGTGGTGTGCACGGATGTGGTGCGGCCGCGGCTGATTGAGACTACCGCATTGGGAGCGGCGTTCGCAGCCGGGTTGAGTGTGGGGTTGGTGCAGGATTTAACACAGTTACGGAATCAGATTCGGCCGGAAAAAACCTGGTCGCCCAGGCGGACGCCGCAAGAGGTTGCGATGTTATATTCGGAATGGAACCGAGCCGTGGAACGAACTTATGATTGGGAATGATGAAAAGGAGTGTTTTCTTATGGATAAGAATCGGGAACAGTTGTATCGGGCGGTGCACCCGGAGGGAACGCATTTAGCGTCATCGAAAGATACGGAGGGCTCGTATCGGGGGGTGCTGCTTGATAATGAAACAAACCGGGTGGTGGGCCAGGCGGAATTCGTGCTGGTTGAGCCGGAACCAGAACCCGAGCCGGAGCCGCCGGCGGTGATGCCCCCACAGGTGGTGGTGCCGGTAGCGCCACCGCAGGCACAATCCGGCGGGATGCCGGCGTGGATGATCGCGTTGGCATCAATGCTAAGCACGCTCATTGCCATGAGACTGCTCACGTGGCTGCGTCGTTAAGCGTTCTGCTGTAAAAATGCTAGGAGGTCTTCCGCGAACTGATCCGCATATTGGAATAGTGATCCGTGGCCTGCGTGAGGGTAAATAATTATTTTGCTGTGAGTGATTTTTTCGTGCAGGTCATAGGAATTCTTCGTTGGCACCATGATGTCATTATCGCCATTAACGATCAGCGTTGGTTGGGTGATGAATCGTAAATCATCTGTTCCTGCTTGCCCCCAGCGCTTGATGGCCTTGAGCTGACGCAAGAAACTTGGAATCGTCATGTTCGAATCCGCGTATTCCGGTGGGCGACTGTCTAAACGATCAAGCACCTCCATGGCCTCACGTTTTCCTGCCGCATCATGGTTATAAAAAAGAAAACGCTTCGGGTCAATTCGTTCCAAACCAGCTTGGAGTATGTAGCGGAATGTTGTTGCGGGCACCTTATCGATGCCGTGCCCGGCGCGTGGCCCAGTTCCTACCAGGATGAGCCGGTTGATCAATTCCCCATCAATACGAGCAATTTCCTGCGCAATCATGCCTCCCATGGAAAGCCCTAGGAGATTCACCTTATCGTAGCCTAAGGCTTCGATAATGCTAATGGCTTGGTGAGCCATGCCGGGAATAGTTGTTGCAACCTTGCCGCTACTAGCACCCACACCTGGTAAGTCCAGTAAAATTACGTGCTGCTGTTTAGCTAGGAGATCAATGAGTTTCGGATCCCAATTGTCTAGGGTGGCGGCCAAATGAACCAGCATGACGAGTGGCACATTTGATTTGCCGTTACCAAGCTCACGGTAAGCAATGCGGTTTCCCTGAACAGTGATGTAACTGGTCTTTGTTCTGATATATGACAATAGTATTTCCTTTCCATGTGATTAAAAACTGAGGACAGTTTTTCCGCGTGACCTGCTGTTGGCGACCTTATCGAGGGCATCGTTTACTTTTTCAAATGGGAAAACCGTATCAATAGATGGTTTGATCTCCAGCTGGGCGAAGAGATCAGCAATTTCTTGTAACTGGCCGCCATGGGCTTCCACAAAAATAAAGTCATAGGTGACGCCATAGCGTGACGCCAATTTGTCAACTTTACGGCCGGCCAAGCTGAAGAAGGCTTGTTTCCATGCGGGTAGTTTCATGCGTCGGGCGAAAGCACCATTGGGCATACCGCGAAGAGAGACCAGGTGGCCGCCGGTTTTCATGATGCTCATTTGTTTTTCCGTCTCATCACCACCAAGGGTGTCGAGAACGTAATCAACATCTTTGACCGTGGCGGTGTAATCCTCACTCTTGTAGTCGATAAAGCGGTCAACGCCTAAGGCGAGTACCCTTTCTTTATTATCTGCACTCCCGTTGGTAATCACTGTCAAACCTTTTGCTTTGGCAATGGGGATGGCCATGGCTCCGACCCCACCTGTCCCGCCGGAAATGAAGATTGTGTTGCCAGCTTGAGCATTCATGAGGGTGAGGGCTTGCACAATCGTCAGAGCCGTTAATGGAACTGCGGCCGCTTCGATATCCGTGAGATAATCAGGAACCTTGGCGAGTGCTGAAGCATGAACTGAAACATACTCGGCAAATGCCCCAATATGATCTAAAGGCAGCCGGGCAAACACCCGATCACCCGCTGTGAATTGGTTGACATGGGTGCCCACGGTTTCTACCACGCCGACCATTTCGTTTCCTGCCGTAAGCGGCAGACGGTAGGGGGTTATCAGTTTGACTTCGCCTCGGGAAATCATGTTGTCGAGCGGGTTCACGCCAGCTGCTGTGACTTTGACTAAAACGTGGTCGGTGGGAACCTGAGGTTTTTCCACCTGGGTCAGGGTGAGGGAAATGTTCCTTTTGTTGTATTGGGTTAATTGGGCGGCTTTCATCACCACTCCTTTGTACTTGTATCTAATACAGATTCATGTTGAAGTGTACATGGTCCGATAAAAATATCAAGTAGGGATGTTATGTCTTGGACTTTTGATAGAGATTATTGATTATCTGACCCAAGGTTTGACATGCTAGCTTTTCCTCTAATTTCTTTTCAACCTTGGTGAATATTGGTGCTGTAGCCTCATTAATATGCTTTCCAACTGGGCATTCCTGATTGGAATTTTGGTGTAGCTGGAAGAGACTTATGTGATCGACCGCTTGCGCCGCGTAGTAAATTTCTAACAGCGTTATCTCCTCGGGGGATTTGGTCAACTGGTAACCCGACCGCCCTTGATGAGAAGAAACAAGCCCAGCGGTCTTAAGCAGGCTAATAATCTTGCGAATATAACTAGCGTTCGTCCCCACGCTTGTTGCCAACGCCTGGGAACTCAATGCCTTTTCGCTTTCACTAATCATGACCAAGGTATGGATAGCCACCGAAAATTTTACATCCATGAGATGCGCTCCATTCTTATACTTGCATCTGATACAAGTCATGATTGTAGCGGGTTTGCGCCAACAGGCAGCAAACGATTCGCAGCCGCAATAGCAAAAACCCACCAACCTGAAACCAAACAGGTGGTGGGTACACTGTCGGACTGACAGGATTTGAACCTGCGACCCCTTAACCCCCAGTCAAGTGCGCTACCAAACTGCGCCACAGTCCGAGTGTCGCTTTTGGCGACTTGTTTAGGTTACATCATGAGGCCCCAAAGCGCCAACCGGGGGCGTTTATGCTGGTTGCACGTCCTCAATGATGATGCCATGGGCGAGCATGGCCTGGATCTCATTATCGTTGGCGGCGGCGAGGAGTTCCATGCGGTCGGTGTCGGTGAGCTGGTCGCCGATGAGAGCGATTTCGCGGCGCAGATGAATGGTGGCGGATTCGGTAACAATGCGGGAAACCGTGACAGAAACATCATCCAACGCGGTGATGCGGGATTCGTTGGCGGCCACCCGAATGGCCTGGCTGGTGGCGGCAGCCAGCGCGGTGAGAATAAGCGAGGTGGGGGCCACACCTAGGTTTCGGCCGCCATGGGCTTTATCCCGGTCGGTGTACAGCGTGTGGGTGCCGGTGCGAACAACGTCGGTAAACCGGCCGGCCTTGGTGGTGCGGGAAATAGCCACCCCCTCGGGGATAACATCGGCGGCGGTGGGGGTGGTGTCCGGGATGAGGTACTGCTGCGACCAGGTGGCAATCATGCGGGCCGCCGCCGCGGCGGTACCCGGTTTGGTGAGGAGATGATCCGCCTTATTCAACGTGACCAGGGACTTGGGGTAGCGGGTGGTGCGGTAAATGTTTTGCGCGTTGTCGATACCCACGGTTTGGTCGATGGGGGAGTGCAGAATGAGCAGGGGTTTCCGCAGGCGGGGCAGGTAGGATTCGGGGTTGGTTTCGGCCAGGTCCTCTAGGAACTCCCGGGAAATCGTGATATCGCGGCCCCCAAGGGTGAGCGTGACCGCCCCGGTGGCGTCCACCTCGCTGATCCGGTCGGCAAAATGCAGGACCGCGTGGGCCGGATCAAACGGGGCGCCAATGGTCGCCACCGCCTTGAGATCCTTGATGCTGGTTGCGGCCTTAAGCGCGGCGGCGCCGCCGAGGGAATGGCCGATGAGCAGCTGGGGGGTGCGGTAATTATCGGCGAGCCACTGGTGGGCGCTGATGATATCGGCCACGTTTTCACTGAAACAGGTTTCATGAAAATCACCTGTGGACTGGCCCAGGCCGGGAAAATCAAACCGGAGGCAGGCAATGGACTGCTCGGCGAGGGTTTTACTCACCCGGGCCGCCGCGGGGGTGAACCGAGAGCCAGTAAAACAGTGGGCAAAAAGGGCGTAGGCGACTGGTTCGGTGTCGGGCATGTCAATGGTGCCGGCCATGGTGTGGCCGGCGGAACTGGGCAGCTGAACACTAATAGAATGCATGAGGATCGTTCTCTTTCGTAGGCTAGGAAAAACGCATCACTAGCTTAGGGCATAATCGGGGGCTGATAAATTCTCTGGTGTTGTGATTACTATTAAGGATAAATTTAAGATGCGACGGTATGAGGAGGCATGTGGTGGCTGGTTTCGACTGGTTTTGGAAAGCAATGGGCGGCAAACAGGGCCGCAATCAAAAACGCAGCTTGGCCATTGTGGACCAGGCCGCAGCCCGGGTGGCGAAACTAAACGCCCGTTCAGATGAGGATCTGGTGGCTCGGGCCCGGGAGATCACCGCATCGGGTGAGGTTGCGGACGCGGCAGAATTTTTGGCCATATTATCCATAGCCGCCACCAGAACCCTGGGGATGACCCCGTTTCCCGTGCAACTCCAGGCGGTGCTGCGCCTGCTGGAAGGCGACGTGATCCAAATGGCCACCGGTGAGGGCAAAACCCTGGTGGGGGCCATGGCAAACACCGGGTTCGGGCTGATGGGCAAGCGGGTGCATTCGGTCACCGTGAACGACTACCTGGCGGCCCGGGATGCGGAATGGATGGGTCCGCTGGTGAAATTTTTCGGCCTGACGGTGGCGGCGGTCACGGAGTCGATGACCACGGATGAGCGTCGAAAAGCATACAAAGCAAACATCGTGTACGCGCCCGTCAATGAAATCGGCTTCGACGTGCTACGCGACCAGCTCATCACCGACCGGGCAGATGCGGTCCAGCATGGGGCGGATGTGGCGCTTATCGACGAGGCCGACTCGGTGCTGGTCGACGAGGCCCTGGTGCCCCTGGTGCTGGCCGGCAACGAGCCCGGAACCGCACCCGGCGGCCGAATCACGGACCTGGTGCGCCGGCTAAAGAAAAACCAGCATTATGTGGTGGACGAGGACGGGCGAAACGCGTCACTCACCGATGTGGGGGCGCGGCTGCTGGAACGCCAACTCGGCATCACCTCACTCTACGACGACGAACACGTGGGCAGCACATTAGTGCAGGTCAACCTGGCACTGCACGCGCACGCGCTCCTGACCCGGGACGTGCACTACATCGTGCGGGACGGCAAAGTGGCGCTTATCGACGCCTCCAAAGGCCGGGTGGCGGACCTCCAGCGGTGGCCCGATGGGGTACAGGCCGCCGTGGAAGCCAAGGAAGGCCTGGCCGTGACGGAGGGGGGCCGCATCCTCGACACCATCACCTTGCAGGCCCTCATGCACCGATACCCCATGGTGTGCGGCATGACCGGCACCGCGGTAGAAGCCACAGATCAGCTCCGCAGCTTCTACGACCTGCGGGTCAGCGTGATCGACCGGAACGAACCACTGCAACGCTTCGACGAAGCAGACCGGGTGTACGCCACAATCCGGGATAAAAACCGGGCCATCATCGACGAAATCAAGGCCATCCACGACACAGGCCAGCCGGTGCTGGTCGGCACCCAAGACGTGGCGGAATCCGAAGCATTGGCCGAAGCCCTGCGGGAATACGACATCGACGTGAACGTGCTCAACGCGAAAAACGACGCGGAGGAAGCCCGAATCATCGCCGAAGCCGGGGACATTGGCCGGGTCACCGTCTCCACGCAAATGGCCGGTCGGGGCACCGACATTAAACTCGGCGGGGCGGACGAAAACGACCACGACGCGGTAGTGAAACTCGGCGGGCTTGCCGTGATCGGCACCTCCCGGCACCGCACCGCCCGTCTGGATAACCAACTGCGGGGTCGGGCCGGCCGGCAGGGGGATCCCGGGCTCGCACTATTCTTCGTCTCCTTGGAAGACGACGTAGTGGTCGTGGGCGGGGCCGGGGAAGAAGTCACCGCCCGACCCGCGGCAGACGGCAGCATCGAATCGAAACGGATCCGGGACTGGATCGAACACTGCCAGCGGGTTACCGAAGGCCAACTGCTGGAAATCCACTCCCAAACCTGGAAATATAATAAACTCCTCGCCGACCAGCGCGATATCATTGACAAACGCCGGGCGGAACTACTCGACACCGACCGGGCCTGGCAGGAAATCTTTGAACGCTCCGCTCGCGCCACCTTATTAGACAAGGAGCTACCCCGCGACACCCTGGTGCGGGCCGCTCGGGAAATCATGCTCTACCACCTGGATCTTGGGTGGAGCGATCACCTGGCGCTCATGGATGATGTGCGGGAATCCATCCACCTGCGGGCCATTGCCCGGGAAACCCCCATCGACGAATTCCACCGGATCGCGGTACGCGAATTCAAAGAATTAGCACAGCGGGCGGTAGATAACGCCGTGGATACGTTTAACGAAGTACCAATCGACGCCGACGGGGCACACCTTGAGGAACAGGGACTGGCGCGACCGTCAGCAACCTGGACCTATATGGTGTCGGACAATCCACTAGCTGGCTCGGGGAATTCACTGCTCCGCGGCATTGGTAATATCTTCCGGTGAGTTTTATGCGTCAGGTGAGATGAAATTACACAGCTGTTATTTGTGTTACGATAGCTTACAACGACGCCACAAGCTGGAGATAGCTTATGAGTTCTGCCCAAAAACAGAGTTCAGGCGCTATTATGTTTACATTGGTTGAAAATTATTATGCGGGTGGTTCCGATGTTTTCCTTGCGTCACATTGTGAATGCATCCGGTAATTATAAACTTTGTTGATGGAGGGTTCACGCATGAGTGACAACAACGATAACCAGGATGTTCAGGTTGAGACCACATCCGTGTTTCGCGCTGATCTGCTGAAAGAAATGGAGAGTGGGGCGGCAGCACCCGCCACCGGTTCCGACATTACCCCACCAGCCGGCGCCGCCATTTTGATCGTGAAGCGGGGGCCGAACGCCGGCGCTAGGTTCTTACTGGATCAGGAAACCACCACCGCCGGCCGGCATCCCGAGTCGGATATTTTCCTCGACGACGTCACCGTGTCTCGCCGGCATGCTGAATTTCGGCTTAACGACGGAACTTTCGAAGTTGTGGATGTGGGATCCCTCAACGGCACCTATGTCAATAGGGAACCTCGCAACTCACAGGTGCTATCTATTGGTGATGAGATCCAAATCGGTAAGTTCCGACTAGTGTTCATTGCGGGTCCGGAAAACTGAGAATTTAACGTTAAAGTTGACGTTTAGCCCACCGCCGTGGTTTTTTCGGGCACAATCGGTAGGTAGCACTAGGGATGCGGTATTTCGGCATCCTTATAAAGTCAAAATAATTTTGTCGTTGTCCATCCCCCGAGCCGGAAACACTAGTCCATGAGCGCAATCCCACAACCTACTGGGCCCGATCCCAAACCGATTAATATCGGTGAGGTACTCAAGCTGCTAACACCAGAATTCCCTGACATTACCCTGTCGAAAATCCGGTATCTGGAGTCGGAGGGGCTGGTGTCTCCCCAACGAACCAGTTCCGGCTACCGCAAATACACCAACGCGGATGTGGAGCGGCTGCGTTATGTCCTCACCATCCAGCAAGAAACCTATATGCCCCTCAAAGAAATCAAAAAGCAGCTGGATGCCATGGATTCCCGCTCAGTCATTCCCATCACCAAAGCCGCAACGGCCCAAACCATTATCAGCCCCGAAAAATTTCGAAAACCGGCTATCACCCGCCTAAGTGATGTGGAAGTCGCCAAGAAAGCGGGGGTAGAACTGCAATTTGTTATTGATTTGGCTAACGTAGGAATTATCGGACCGGATCAGTCAGGATTTTTCACCGCTGATGACATCCAAGTGGTGAGTACCGCTAATGCCTTGAGCGAATTTGGTATTGACGCCCGCCATTTAAAATCGGTGAAAAATGCTGCAAGCCGGCAGGCTGGTTTGATTTCCCAGGTTGTTACCCCCCTAGCCAAGTCCAACAAGGATGTGGCTAGAGAACAGGCCGAAGAAATGAGTCGGCGAATGTCAGCACTTGTAGTTTCCTTGCATGCGGTTCTGGTGAAGAATGAACTGCGTAACCAATCAGGTTAAAGTTGGCTTTTTATGACCTACCATCTCGTTGAATACCTCCAAATTTCGGAATTCCCCGAAAACCAATATTGCATCGTGCTGCGGTGGATTGAGAAAAACCGAATACTACCCGTGTGGATCGACGCCGCCGATGCATTTGAACTGTTGCAACACGAGGCTGGGGTGCCAACGCGACGCCCACGCATGGTCAATGTCCTCATTGATTTGGCAGCTGCAACGGCAGGTGGGTTCAAGGAAGTTCACATCGATTCCTACTTTGCTGGTGACTACATTGCCAGCTTGGTTACCAATAATGGGGACGAACTTGAATGTCGCCCCAGCGACGCCATGGGGGTGGCATATTTACTAAATTTGCCGATCATGGCGAGTGAGGATGTGTTATCACATGCCAGCGTTTTTATTTCCGAAGCCGACCTGGAAACCTGGTTAGGCCTCTACCTCACCACGGATCCAGTCGAATCTCACCTTGAGGAGTCAGCATCCGGTGACGCGGCCGCCGATGCGGATTTTTCCAAGCTCATGGAGAGCATGGGAGTCAGCGAAGCGGATTTATTGGGTTCGGATGATAACCCCCCAAAAGATTCGAAAGAATAATAATGAAGATACTTTTGTCGCGGGTGAGTGACAAAGATCTAAAATAAGTTTAAACTTCAACCTGAGGTTTAAATTAGCGGCGTGTCGCAGGCCCTCACAGTGGAGCTTCGTTAACCTTGCCCTAACGCCCTAACAAAACCATGAAGTTCTTTAATGGAGCATAAGACCGCAAGGAGTGCGAACAATAATGACTAACGACCACCCCATTCAAGAATCACTCTTCGATATGGGAGGACCCGACGAAGCCCTCGGCTATCGAGTGCCCATAGCCTGCCAAGTCGCCGGCATCACCTACCGGCAACTCGACTACTGGGCCCGCACCAAACTCGTCGAACCTAGCATCCGCACCGCCCGCGGCTCCGGGTCGCAACGCCTCTACTCCTTTAAAGACATTTTGGTCCTAAAAATCGTCAAACGACTGTTAGACACCGGCATTTCCCTCCAAAACATTCGACAGGCCGTCGACAAGCTCCGCGACCTTGGCGTCGAAGACCTCGCCGAAATCACCCTCGTCTCTGACGGCACCACCGTTTACGAATGCCGCAGCGCCGAAGAAGTCATTGACCTGCTCGGCGGCGGACAAGGCGTGTTCGGCATTGCGGTGCCCGGCATCATGAAAGAACTCACCGGCACCATTTCCGCATTCCCCTCGGAACGAGTCGACCAACCCGCCACCACCGACACCACCCCAGAATCGGAGGTCGATGAACTCGCCGCTAGGCGTCGCAAAAGCTCCTAAAAAACCGACGTAACAGTCGGTTTCTCTTATTTCACCCCACTGAGCTTTTCTATCACATCCGCCACATTATCAGCGGTCGTCACCACCTCGGATGCCTGGGCTGCCTTCATTAACTCGCTGTCCTGCGTACCAGTACCCACATGCACCACTGACAGCTCCACTTTCGCAGCCTTCGCCGCGGACAGCGCCTGCGTCACCGCCGACATATCCCCCAAATCCGACGTTCCAGTAGTAACGAGCACCACCCGGGCAGGCTGACCAGACTCCTTCGCATACGACGTGGCATAATTCACCGCCGCCACCGTCGCCGCCCGAGTCTGCGGCACACCACCGGTAGTAAACCCAATCGCCGTATTCCCAATCTGCTCATTCGTCATCGACGAGGAAAAACTCACATTCTCCCGCCACCCCTTTTTCACCCCCGGGTTCAGCGGTGACGAATAATTCCACAACGCCACCTGGTGCTGTGCCCCCACCATCGGCACCGCCTGCGCAATCGCATTCGAAACCACCTGGAACCAGGTTCGGCCATCATCCGACGCCTGCGCCATCGCCGCCGACGTATCAAACAGGAACAACGTGTTTGCACTCGTCACAGCACTTGCCGCGGCCTGCGGCTGGGCCTCCGGGGCCGGAGCGGGAGCAGGAGATGCCGGCGCCGCCGAATTCGCTTCCGTATCAAACTGTTGCAACGCCTGCGTCGCCGCCAACGAAGTCACCGACGTGGCCTGCTTCCCGGCATCCGCGTTGACCATGCTGGAACCAAGATCCGCCCCGGCCCGCACCGCATCCTCCGCAACCGTATCCGTGGCCGTCAACGATACCACCCGTACCGGCTGCACCACATCCTTGATCTCGGTAAACGTGTAATTCGCCGGCGCACTTGTTTCGTTGACAACAATGAATTTCTTGCCGTCCTGCACCGCAGAAGCGACCGTCACCGATTTATCCTTTGTCAACGCCTGCTTCGTGGCGTCCACCGAATTATTATTCAAACTGGCTGCAACCAGCGCCGATGCCATCGCATTATCCTTGACCGGGTAGGTCACATCGGTGAGCTTCTCCCGGCTGACATCGCGTTCCGTCGACGCAATTCCCACCTTCATTACCTGCACGATCGGCCATTCAGCCGCGGCCTGCGCCGGCGCCCGCTGTGCCTGGGTCACCGCCTGCGCCGCCACACCATCCGACTCGTCAGTAATATACGCACTCGCCTCCGCCAACGACTTGGTGGCCTCCGCAGTAATGCAATGATCCCGCACCACCGGTTTCTTCGCATTATATTGGTCGATAATATTAGTGGCCAGCGACTCTGCCCCTGCCGACGACGCTATTTTCACCGTGAGATCACCAGCCAAGCACTTCGACTTATCCGTAGTCGAATCACCATGAATTGCCTTAACCCAAAACACAATAATGATGACGGCAACAACTAAACACGCGATAACCACATACACATGCGTGGAAAACTTGTAATTGGTGAGTCCATCGGAATGGCGCCCCATGGCAGAGATACCCTTTCTATCATGTTGCCGCGACAAAGATTTTCCGGCATATAACTTTTATTCAAAGGGCCGGCATTAATCTCCAATGTTACCGTTTAGTTATAGTTGAACGCGAATGCCTGCTCGATCGTGGTCAGGATCCGGTGCCGTAATAAATCCCCCGCATGAGCCAATAATCGTTGCCGACGTACATACTCGTGCTTCCCCTCGGGGGTCTCAATCGGGACCACCCCAAACCCTAAACTTCGGCAATCATACGGGGACGCTTCCATGTCCAAAATACGGGATTGCCATGCCAATTCGAACGTGTCCAACCATAAATCCCCGGGAATGAGCGGCCCCAATTTCGCCGCCCATTTATACAAATCCATCGTGGCGTGTAGGCACCCCCGTTGTTCCCCATGCTCCCGGTTCTCACGGGTTAAAACTGTGAGATTTAGGGGTTGGGCTCCGGGGGTGAAAAATCGGTAAGCATCGAAGTGGGTGCATTTGATGGTGTGCTGTTCTACGACCTGGTTGGTTTCCGCGGGGGTGAGCCGGAGGGGAAGATTGTGGCGGGGATGGTCGGTGCGGTAAACCATGGCCCATTCGTGCAGGCCAAAGCAGTCGAAACGGGTGGGGTTGGCGGTGGTGTTTGTGAGGATGGTGCGGATTTGGGTGATGGCAGGTTTGTGTGCGGCGAGGAAGGCGGACACGTCTGCTGTGGTTACCCCATTGTGGTGGTAGTAGTACCGCCAGGCGCTGTGAGGACTAGTGCGCTGCGGATCGGCGAGCCCAATGCCGATGCCGGGGTGCCAGCGGTGGAGGTGCGAGATTCGGATGGGGTAGTACTCGAACAGGAAATCGAAGATGGGGTGGGTGGTGCCGGCTTTACGACGGGCGAGGTGGTTGTCCGTGTAGCGGCGGGCACGGGTGATGTGGTTATTGTTATGGGTGCGCCATTCGGTTTCGGTGAGGATGTTCATGCTGCTGGTGGTGTGGTGTTGCCGCCACGGTTATTGCTGTGGGTCCAGTCGTTGAAGGTGCCAAGGTATTCCTCGATAAGATCTTCGAGAGTGACGACGCCGACGACGCGGCCGTGGTCCCGGACTTGGGCCATGTGGGCGGATTTGTGGTGGAGGTCGTGGAGGGCCCGGTCGAGGGTTTCATTAACGTCGATATTGTGCAAGGGACGAATCTCGCTGCGGTGAACAATAGCGTTGGGTGGGTAGGTTTTGCCGGCGTCAAACCGGTCGAGGACGTCTTTGACGTGGACATATCCCTGGAAGGTGCCGGGGGTGATTTCGACTGGGAAGCGGGAGAAACCGGTTTCTCGGACGGCTTGTTCGACGTCGGTGAGCAGGGGACCGCGGGCACCGAAGGTGAGGGTGCGGACTTTGGTGAGAGGGATCATGACTTCGGCGAGGGTGCGACCGCTGCGGAGGGCCTTGCTGAGGCGGGCGTGTTCTTCCGCATCGAGGAGGCCCTCGGAGCGGGATTCGGTAATCATGGTTTTGAGCTGGTTTTCGTCGACGGTGGCATTGAGCTCATCGCGCTGTTCGATGCCAACGAGTTTGAGGGTGTGGCGGGCGACGGCGTTCATCATGCTGATGAGGGGACGAGAGAGTCGTGCCCAAAACAGTAGTGGGGGAGTGAGCCAGATGGCGAGGGTTTCCGGGTTGGTGAGAGAAATGTTTTTGGGCACCATTTCGCCAAGGAGGATATGGAGATAGGTAATGATGGCGAGGGCGAGAACGAAAGAAAGGGGATGCAGAAGCTGGTGGGGAATGCCGAGGTGTTCGAAGGGGATTGTTAGGTAGTGGGCGATGGCAGGTTCGGCGACTTTGCCGAGAATGAGGGAACAAATAGTGATGCCGAGTTGGCAGGCGGCGAGGTTGATAGAGAGGTGTGATATGGCGCCGAGGACTCGGTTTGCTCTGGTATTGCCGTTGGCAATGAGGTTTTCGATGCGGTCACGGCGAGAAGAAATGAGGGCGAATTCGGCAGCAACGAAAAGGGCATTGCCGCCGAGGAGGGCGATAATGAGGGTGATGGTGGTGATGACTCCCATAGCTTATTCCTTAGCTTAGGTTGGTGGTGGGGGTGAGGAGTACTTTGTCGACGCGGCGGTCTTCCATGGCGAGGACAGTAGCATGCCAGGTGGTTGGCGGTGGGGTAATGTCGTCGGTCGGCTGGTTGGCGGTGGGTGGGAGTATGAGTTCGTCGCCGGTTTTGGGGATGCGTCCGAGGTTATACATGATGAGCCCGCCGAGGGTTTCGTAGGGGCCTTCGGGGGCGAGGTATCCGAGGTTTTCTTCCAGTTCATCGAGACGGACGAGACCGGAGATAGTCCAGGTGCTGGTGGTGTTTTGGTGAAATTCTTGCTGTTCTTCTTCGTTGTCGTGTTCATCGTAGACATCGCCGAGGATTTCTTCGATGACATCCTCAATAGTGATGAGGCCGGCGGTGCCGCCGTATTCGTCCTTGACCAGGATGACTTGGGCGCCAGCGGCGCGGACAGTATTGAGGACAGCGTCACCATCGAGGGATTCGGGGACGGCGCGGACGGTGTGGGCGATGCTGCCCAAGGTGGTGGTGGCACGCTGATGGGTGGGGATAGCGAAGGCGTCTTTGTAATGGACGATACCGATGGTGTCGTCAAGGTCGCCGTTGACGACAGGGAAGCGGGAATAGCCGGTGGTGGCAGCTTTAGCGAGGAGGTCAAGGATGGTGTCGTCGTGGGAGAGGGTTTCGATAGTGGAGCGGGGGGTCATGAGCTCCTCGGCGGTGGTGGCGCCAAAAAGGAGGGAGCGGCCGAGGAAATTGGCGATAGTTTCGTCGAAGCCGTCGTCGCCGACAGAATTGCGGACTAGGGTTGTGAGCTCTTGGGCGGACCGGGCGGTGGCGAGCTCGTCGGCAGGCTCGATACCTATGGCGCGGACGAGGGCATTGGCGGTTTTATTAAGGAGGGTGATGAATCCTTTAAAGATGAGGTTGAAGGCGTGGGCAGGTTGGATAGTAAACCGGGCGGTACGAATGGGGTTGGTGATAGCAATGTTTTTAGGGACAAGCTCGCCGAAGACCATGGAAAGGAAAGTGGCGATGATGAGAGCAAGGACGAGGGCCGTTGGGGTGGTCCAGGTTTCACTCAGTCCGGTGAGGCGAAGCAGAGGATTGAGGAATTTAGCGAGGATAGGTTCCGCGAGGTAACCGGTGGCGAGAGTGGTGATAGTAATGCCAAGTTGGGCGCCGGATAAAACAAAAGAAAGGTTATGGAAGGCACGTTTGACTGCGTGGGCGCGGGAATCGTTATGGGTGTTCAGGTCTTGGTCGATGGTGGCGCGTTCGAGACCGGTGAGGGCGAATTCGACGGCAACGAAGAGGCCGGTGCTGGCGGTGAGGAGGATGAATCCTATGAGTGACAGTATGGAGAGGAGGAGATCCATGGTGGCTAGTTTCGGTGTCGACGATTGGTTGAGCGGACCTAGAAGAAAATCCTAGGTCCGCTGGTTGTGGTGTGGATTAGGCTTCGATTTCGGTGCGGTTACCGGACCAAAGGGTGTGGTAGGTGCCGGGCTTATCGACGCGCTGGTAGGTGTGGGCGCCGAAATAGTCGCGTTGGCCCTGGATGAGAGCGGCGGGAAGCCGGTCGATGCGGAGACTGTCGTAGTAAGACAGGGAGGACGCGAATACGGGGATGGGCTGGCCGATTTGGGTGGCCAGGGTGACGACGCGACGCCACGAATCGATGAGACCAGCGAGCTCGGCCTTGAAATAAGGGTCAAGCAGGAGGGTTGGCAGTTCGGGATTGGCGTTATAGGCCTCGACGATGCGGTTGAGGAATTTCGCGCGGATGATGCAGCCACCACGCCAAATGGTGGCAAGGTCGCGGGGGTCAACATTCCAATTGTGGTCGGCGGAGCCGGCAGTGATTTCGTCGAACCCTTGGGCGTAGGCCACAAGTTTGGATGCGTAGAGGGCGCGGCGGACGTCTTCGATGAAGGTGTCTCGGTCGACGCCGAGCTCAGCAAGGGTGGTGAGGGTACCGGAGGGCAGGTTGCCGATGGTGGCTTGGCGTTGGTTCGTGGCCCCGGAGAGGGCGCGGGCGAAGACGGCTTCGCCGATGCCGGTGACGGGAATCCCAAGGTCGAGGGCGGCTTTGACGGTCCAGCGGCCAGTGCCTTTTTGGCCGGCGGAGTCGACAATGAGGTCGATGAGGGGTTTGCCGGTTTCGGCATCCACCTGAGCGAGTACTTCGGCCGTGATGTCGATGAGGTAGGAGTCGAGGTCGCCAGCGTTCCAGGTGCGGAAGACCTCGGCGATTTCGGCGGGGGTCATGCCGGCGCCGTAGCGGAGGAGCTGGTATGCCTCGCCGATGACCTGCATGTCGGCGTATTCGATGCCGTTGTGCACCATTTTGACGAAGTGGCCGGCACCGTCGGGGCCGATGTGGGTGACGCAGGGGACACCGTCGACGTTGGCGGCGATGGATTCGAGGAGGGGGCCTAGGGCTTCCCAGGTTTTTTCCGGGCCGCCGGGCATGATGGCCGGCCCATTGAGGGCGCCTTCCTCACCGCCGGAGATGCCGGCGCCGACGAAGTTGAGGCCACGATCGGCTATTTCTTTTTCGCGTCGGATGGTGTCGGTGTACAAGGCATTGCCGCCGTCGATGATGATGTCGCCGTCGTCCATGGCGTCGGCGAGTTGGTGAATGACAGCGTCGGTGGCGTTCCCTGCCTGGACCATGATGATGGCGCGGCGGGGTTTTTCGAGGGAGGCCACGAAATCAGTGATGGTTTCGGAGGGAATGAAGTCGCCTTCGGCGCCGTGGTTGGCCATAAAGTTATGGGTTTTTTCCGTGCTGCGGTTATAGACCGCGACGGTGTGGCCATTGCGTGCGAAGTTGCGTGCGAGGTTGGATCCCATGACGGCGAGTCCGACGACGCCGATTTGGGCGAGATTGCCTTGTTCAGTCATGGTTTCTTAGTCTAGCCCCCAATGGGGGAATAGGAAATATGCAGCGGTGTTGATGCAAGGTTGCGGCACGATTTTCCCGCCCATATTTTTATGTTTGCCTTGCGATATTACTGTGTGCAAGTATTTCATTTGCGTAGTATTCTTATTTTTAATTTCCATATTGATATTATGTTTTATATAAAAAGCAGTTAGTTTCTTCATCAAGATTACCGTACCAGGCGATGTATAATAATATCTTTATGTATAACGTAGTCGCAGTTAAAAGCATGTTTTAAAAATAGTGTTTCGCTAAAATTGCCCATTAGTTGGCATATGTATTGATGTGCGTGAAATATATTTCCGTACAATAGAATTGAGGCATACTGACAACATTGCGAAAAGATGGGTGCTAATTTTTAAGAAATAATAGATACGATTGTGGTCAAAATGAAATAAAAACCACCCGTAAAAAGTGACGACGGTCACTTATTTCATGGGTGACCGTCGTTAGGAATCTTTCGCATATTATATGTAAAACATGGACCATGCGAAAAAATATTTATACCGTTTAACCTGGGATTTTACCAATATCTTTCGTGGATTTTTGGTTCGAAATACCGCAGAATGACCGCACCGCGTCGCGGACCTCGTCTTCCGCACCCGGCCACAGGTGCGCATACACGCCCAGCGTTGTTGCCGGCGACGAATGCCCCAACACTCGCTGCACCACCGACACGCTCACCCCGGACTCGATCAGCTTAGAAGCGTAATAGTGACGTAAAGCGTGAAAGGTTGTGGTTACCCCAACTCGTTTCGTCAGATTTTTAAATTGAGTTCCAATCGCCAGGGAATTATAGGGCTCGCCGCTTTTCGCCGCGAAAATGGTTTCCTCCCGGCCGCGGGGTCGTTCCCGCAATTGCGTGTTGAGCGCCGCCAGGGTTTCCTCTGTGAGCGGAACGGTTCGGGAGGCCCGCCGCGATTTCGGGGTGGTCGGCCCCACATTATTCTGGCTCACCTGCTGGGAAACGTGCAGTTCCCGGCGGAAGAAATCCACGTCCTTGACTCGCAACCCCCCGATTTCGCCGCCGCGCAGCCCCGTGGTGGCCGCCACGATAATCATGCGGGCCAGCTGCGGGTTCGGCGACACCCCCCGGCCGGACGAGTAGGCCGCCTGAATCAGGGCCTGGATTTCCTCGGTATCTGGGATATCGTCGCGCTCTACCTGCTTTGACGCGGATGAAATCACCACGCCCCGCATGGGGTGGCGTAAAATCACATCGTCGTTGACCGCCTGGGTCAAAATCGCCCGCAGCTGGCCGGCGATCATGCTGATGGTGTTTGCCGCCAGTGGGCTGCGATCCGGCACCCATGGCCGCCCGGTTTCTAAAACGTGCAGCCAGGAGCGGACCATTGCCGGCCGCAGCGCCGTGATTGGGATGGGGGAGAGGTCACCAAGGTTCGCCAATAGGTAGTTCCGTGCCTGCCGGGTATTGGGTTTCGCCGACTGGGAGAGTTTCTTTTTCACCAGGTCATGCACGGTGATGGTGCTGGTTTGCGGGTCCAGCCACTCGCCGCGGCGGACGGCGCGGATCTGGTCGTCTTCCCACGCCTTCGCCTCCCGTTTGGTTCTAAATGTTTTACTGTGTTCCTTGCCGGAGGCATCGCGGTACCGCCCCTGCCAGCTGATCCCGGTGTTTCGTACCCGCTTTGTTGGCATAGTCCGCGCCCCTACGATAAAAAATTTCTCATGGCTATCCCATATATGATAGTGAAAATTATGTGAGCCAGGAAGCTTATTATCCACGTGCTACTGAAAATAAGTAGGCTAATTATTATGACACATACAGAAATCCCCAATACTGCGGCTGACTTGTTGGAACTACTGCATAACATGGGGGAAAATGGGCTACACATTCGAGAACTAGCCCGTCTCAATGATCTTTCCGGCGGATTCTGCAATCAGCTTGGGTTGCGGTTTACCGAGGCGGATCGGGAACACATTGTGGCTGAATTGCATGTGACCCAGGAGCATTTGCAGATCACCGGCATAGTGAACGGTGGGGTGTGCTGCGCGATTGCGGAAACCGTGGGGTCGATCATGGGGATCACCGCCAGCAATGGAAAAGTGGTCGTGGGCATTAATAACAACACGAACTTCATTGCCCCGGTATCTGCCGGGGTTATTACCGCCGAGGCGAAAGTCATTCAGCCGGGGCGGCGCACCCAACTCATTTCCGTGGACATGTTCCACCGGGGCCATTTGGTGGCCACCTCGATAGTGCGAACCATGGTGATTGACGAAAAGAACTAAAGCCAATTGCGGCGTTTAAACGCCCACCATACTGCGATGACAATGACGACCATGAGGCCAAGGGCGCCGAAATAACCATACTTCCACGCCAGTTCCGGCATGTTTTGGAAGTTCATGCCGTAAATGCCGGCCACCAGTGTGGGCACGGCCGCCATGCCCACATAGGCGGAGATGGCACGCATGTCGGCATTTTGTTGCAAAGAAATCTTCGCCACGGCGGCATCAATGAGGGCGGTGAGCCGCTCGTTGGAGCTATTGACCGAGTCTTTGGCCACGATCTCGTGGTCCAGCACATCCCGGAAATAGCTGCGCAGCTCCTCACCCTCCTTACGGGTTTTCAACAACTGGTTGAAGGTACTCAGCGCGGGTTCGAGGGGGTTAATGGCGTGCCGCATCTCTAGGACCTCGCGTTTGAGCAGGTAGATTTGGTCAACGTTGAGTTCCGATTGGGGGGTGAAGACTTCTTCTTCCAACACGTCGACGTCTTCGGAGAGCTCGTTGGCGGCCCTGCGGTAGTCGTCGACAAGCGCGTCGGCAATGGCCCATGCCAACCCCAATGGTCCTTGCTTGGTGGCGGGCTCGTTGTCGGTGATGGTGATGCGGGATTTCAGGTCCGGCAGGGGAGTGTTGTGGCGGATAGTGATAATGAAATGCTTACCCAACACCATTTGTACCTCACCAACCTCAATAACCTGGCGGGATTGCTGCACCGAATCTTGGCGGTTATCAAAATCGGAGTATTTCACGGATTTCAGTACCATGAATATTTGGTCATCGTAGGTTTCCACCTTGGGGCGTTGGTGGGCAGCAACGATGTCATCAATGATGAGATCATGGACCTTAAATGAGTCCGCAACCGCGTGCATGTGGTTGGCGTTAGGTGCGTTGAGACTCAGCCACACAAACCCATGCGGGTGCCCACCCTCCCGTTTCGCCTCGGCCAAATGACGATGCAGGGTTTCCAGGGCGCCGGCATGCTGCTTGAGTTCCCCGGGCATGCGGATGCCGTCGATGAAAATGCAACAATGATCGACTACATCGGCGAATGAACGATGCGGGGCGGGAGGTTTCTGCGCCGCGGCGGTGGCTGAGGGGATGAGGTTTTTAGGGGTAAGGGGAAACCTGCGGCGAGACATATCACTCTCCTTAAATATTTTTAGTGTGGGGTTACTAGCAGCTAGACTGTAGCGCATGCCAACCTGGAACGAAATTGTAAAAAACAACCCTGCTCACTCTATCAACTATGCCAACCGATGGCAGATGTTGGCAGAACAGGGGCATGACATTGTTGGTGAGGCGCGGCTTATCGACGCCATGGCGCAGCGGGGATCCCGCATTTTGGACGCCGGCTGTGGTCAGGGTCGACTCACGGGATTCCTCACCGACCGGGGGCACACCGTGGTGGGGTTTGACGTTGACCCGGTGCTGATCGACATAGCCAAGGAGGCGAATCCTGACGCCACCTTCTATGTGGGGGATTTAAGCACGGATGAAATTCCCGAATCCGACTTCGATCTCATCGTGTCCGCCGGCAACGTCATGGGGTTCCTCGCGCCGGAGGGTCGCCAACCAGCCCTTGACCACCTATATCGGGCGTTGAAAAACGGTGGGCGGGCCGTGATCGCTTATGGTAGTGGACCCGGCCGGGCCTGGAGCTTCCCGGAGTTCTTTGCTAATGCGGAAACCGCCGGTTTCGTGGTGGAGCATAAATTCTCCTCCTGGGAGTTGGACCCGTACACGGACCGGTCGGAATTCTTGGTGGCAGTACTGCGCCGCCCCAAGCCCTATGGCCTGGGGCAGTAGGGGATTAGTGTTCGGGTTTCTTCTCTACCTCGTGCATGGCGGCGCGGGCGTATAACTGTTGGCGGGTGGCTGCCAGGTTCCACCGGTTCCGAGACAGGGCATTAATACCCCAAGAAACAATGGAGGTGATCCGGTTGCGGAACCCCACCAGGAACATGACGTGCACCACCAGCCACAACACCCAGCCGAAGAAACCAGTGATCTCCACATTGCCCATTTTCACCACGGCATTAAACCGGGAAATGGTGGCCATGGACCCCTTGTCGAAGTATTCGAAGGTGGGGCGTTCCATGTCGGAGCGCCCCTGGGCCTCGGCAGCGATTTGTTCCGCCACGTATTCGCCAGCCTGGATGGCCACCTGGGCTACGCCGGGAAGATTCTGGTAATTCATCATGTCCCCAATGACGAACACGTTTTTGTCACTACCAACGCTTAAATCATGGTTGACCAGCACTCGGCCGGACCGGTCCACCTCGGCACCCAATTGGTCGGCAACCATCTTCCCCAGTGGGGAGGCGGCCACGCCGGCGGACCAGATCTTACAGAACGATTCAATGGTGTAAACCGTATCGTCGCCCTTCACCTGGTATTTCACCGTGCTGTCGGTGATGTCGGTGACCATGGCGTTCAATTTGACGGTCACCCCGATTTTCTCCAATTGGCGTTGGGCGTTACGGCCGAGTCGTTTCCCGAACGGCGGCAACACCTGGGGTGCGGCGTCGAGCAGAATGATCTTCGCATTGGCGGGGTTCGAACGCCGGAACGAACCCGCCAGGGTGCGGTGTGCCATTTCGGCAACCTGACCGGCTAATTCCACACCGGTGGGGCCGGCACCCACGATCACGAAAGTGAGCAGGCGTTCCCGCTCTAGGGGGTCCTCGGTGACTTCGGCGCGTTCAAACGCGCCCAGAATCCGGGCGCGAAGCTCTAGGGCGTCGTCAATGGTTTTCATACCGGGAGCGAATTCAGCGAAATGGTCGTTACCGAAATAGGATTGGCCGGCGCCGGCGGAAATGATGAGGGAATCATAGGAAAACACCTTGGTGTATTCGGATAGTTCCGCGGTGACGGTTTTGTGTTTGGTATCAATGCCGGTGACTTCGGCCTTAAACACACTCACATTATCCTGGTTAGCGAGAATCTGCCGGGTGGAGGGCGCAATCTCGCCATGAGAGAGGATACCGGTCGCCACCTGGTACAACAGGGGTTGGAATAAGTGGTGGTTCGTGCGGTCGATGAGGGTAATGTCCACATTTGCGTTTTTGAGGTTTTGGACGGCGAAAAGCCCGCCGAAGCCGGAACCAATAACGACAACGTGATGGCGACCACCCTCGGGACGATAGGGAGCGTCAGTCATGACAGTATAACTCCTGCGGTTAGGCAATGATAATGCTTCACCTATGGTAGTCGGCGTTTCAACAAATAACACATTCGAATCGGGATCGGTGTGGCACCGCGGGGTGGGGAAGTGTGCGAATTACACTATTTGGGTTAGATACGTATGTGAGGAGGGTGCGTGCAAGCTCTGCAAGATACCGGCAGGTATCATCATTTAGCTGCGATAAATGCGGATGTGTGGCCGGGCATCGTCACGATTCCCACGGGAATGTTCGCAGCGTCAAAAGCCCGCCGGGCGGAAGCCGAGTTTGCTACCGCCTGCGAAAAGGCCGGGCTGGATCTTGACGGCCCTCAACCGGATCTGCGGGTGCTATACGAGGAGGTCTTTACCCGGATTGCGTACTCCGGTTGGCTGGGGCTGGCCGAAGGTTACATGGCTGGGGAGTGGGAGAGTGATAACTTGGTGCGGGTGCTCACTGGCCTGTTGGAGGTGGGCTATCGTCCTAGGTGCGGCAAACTAGAGGTGGGCGGGCTGTATTTGGGAGAGGAAATCCCCGACAGTTTAGTGCGGCTGTATTCCGGTGACGGAATGAGCACGCACGGACCGGTGTTTTCCTCCGGGGTGCCCACAACGGAACGGGTGTACATGAAAAGCTATGTGCCGGGGGCCGGGAAGAAAGACGAGCCGGGCCAGCATTTTGTGGACATCACCGAATTATCGCCCCCCACGCTGGTGGAACGGGCGGATTTGGGGGACGCTCAGGTGCGGGCGGCCGTGGGGTTGTTAGACGCGGCGCATGTAGGCATAGGCACCCATGTGCTGGATTTTCCCAGTTCAGGCCCGACGATTCCCATTGCGGCGGCCCGGCGGTCGGCCACCGTGGATGTGTTAAGCAGTGACGCTCAGCAGGTGGCGGATGTGCAGGATGTGGTGGCGATGGCGGATGTGGATTCGTCGGTGCAGGTGCGGCTGTTGGAGTCGCTTTTCCCTAATCCGCGCACGTGGCCGAGCCATTACGATGTGATTACCAGCGTCGAAAAGCTCGAAGTCATGGATACCCAAGCGCAGCGAGTGTATGCGCAATCGTTAAACCGGATGCTGGTGCATGGTGGGTTTTTAGCGGTCCAAACGGTGGTGGCGACAGATAAGCTGTCGGTAACGCTTGACCGGTGTGCGGATGTGCTGCGGGCGTATATTTGGCCGGCATTGAACTATCTCACTATCGAACAACTGCATCGCCTTTTCGACGTGAACACGGATCTGCGGATTATTGCGCAAACGCACATGGGGTCGCACTATGTTGAGGGGCTAGCAATGCAGCGGGAAACGTTTGAGGCGCAGTCCCGGGAGGCCGCCGCGAACGGTTATGATCGGGTGTACCGGAACCTATGGGTGTTTCAGCTAGCGCTACGGGAGGCATTATTCCGGGTGGGGGCGCTCGATGCGCTGCAGCTGGTGGTGACATCCCGGTATCGGCGCGCCTGGGGGTAATGCGCCGATAATGTACATTATGTCAAAACAGCTGCTATGGGGTACCCTACCCTGGCGCTGTACCTGATAATAGTGTAAAGGGACAAGGTCTTTTCATTGGCTCCAGCGCGTTCCTGGGCCCCTTCTCCCCCATATTTATGGCCATAAGTTTGAGAATTATACCGCCCGATGATTGCAATGTTGCTACTGATGAACTACGTTTATAACCACACAATCAAATATGAACCCACAAGGTT
>ERZ773050.109-NODE-109-length-50446-cov-4.161061_pt1 | contig 50446 bp, 39 predicted proteins | sample MGYA00580632_ERZ773050 | MGnify/ENA primary metagenome ERZ773050 (study PRJEB29015, sample SAMEA2738123) | human oral metagenome | biome: human oral; feature: human-associated habitat; material: saliva | place: China | collected 2166 ... | reverse complement strand
AGATATTCGCTTTTAGTTTTAATATCGCTAATATTTAATACGGTATATTTCCGATTTGTCAATTCTGGATATTCTTGCAATTGCTGTTTAGAATAATCTAGTTTTATTTTTTGTCCAGGAGATAGAACAGCCCCTAAGCGTTTAATTTTATTAGAGTGTTTTTCAGATATTACATCTATATTATAAATACCATCCGAGAATTTAATTTCCTTTTTAGAGAATTCATTCTTATAGAAAGCAGGATCTCCTGTAAACACTTTCTCAATCTCAATTATCGATATAATTGAAGACAATACATTGTTTGTTATAAGAGATAATGCCAAATCTTTAGAAGATTCTGATATATATACATTAGGACGTGTTTCAGTAATATTATTATCTATAAAGCGTTTGGCATAGTCCTCCAGTAATTTTACCGGTATCTTTGTTGGAACAAACTTTCCATCAACGTCAATATGTCCAAGTTTCAGATTACCTGGCTCGGAAATCTTTTTCATTTCGGACGTAGTCAGATTTCTAATCTTGAGAGTAATAAACTTATTCAGCATTTCATCTGTAAGTTTAGACTCTAAGTTGTTTAAAAATTTCCTTACGTATTCATATCCGTCAAGATCATTAGAATCACTACGCAAATCCCTAATTTCTATCTTTCCTTTATCTTCAATATCTCTCTGTTGTCTTATATATTCTCTTTGTATAAGAGCGTTTAAATCCTTCTCGTCTTCTCCAAAGATATCTGAGAAATACCTAAATTTTCCACCGTTTCCTCCCCAAGCAATAGTACCGTTTTTAAGAGCTCCATGGAAGTTTTTACGAAGATTTTCCGGATGCTTTATTAGATATTGCATATTCTCTTCGCTATAATATTGTTTTATGGAATTTAATTCATCCATAAAATACCCACGAAGAATGCTTAAAACAGAGTCGTCTAATGTATAATTTTTATATGTTACCAATGAATGGGGCATCTTCAAACTTGGATGTGATATTGCATACCAAGTTTTCTTATCAGCCATTGTCGGCAAGACAAGCATATCTCTTTGAGTCATATACATCTTCGCAAGATAATCTTCAAGCTGTGTTATGCCATGATAATCTTTACCAAGACTTGCATCAAGGTCTCTTAAACCAACAAAATAATTAAGTTTAAACTGATTAACCCTACTACTCGTATCGTGATCCATAGACATTGCAACATCCAACAATATTGAATGTTTACAATATTCAGATTTCCTAAGGTTATCTACAACATTGTCCGTATTGTGATTTATGTTTCTAATCATATCGGACATTGTATTGTTTTCAGATATTGGATATCTTTGAGTTCCATCTGGTGCAGTAATACTAAATTGCTGCGGAGACGGATAACAATCATTATACGCCTTTGCCAACTGAGCTATCTGACTATCATTCTTATATCCACTAAATACTCTGTCTAAGTTTAATTTAACGCTTCCAGACTTAATATAAGGCTTTCCTACGCTCGTTTTAATATTAGATATTATCTTATGTATACTTCCAACTTTAGTGCCGTCTACGAGCCCTGTTAACGCTCTATATCGAGCCTTTTTATCAAATATCTTGTTATCTCCAACGACATTATTTACATATTGTTCTAATACATCATGGTCTATTGGAATAGCCAAGTATCTAAACATATTTATGAGAGCGTCGCTGAGAGCCGCATATGCAGCTGGAATTTGTTCGTCAGACTTTGGATAATATTTGTGTTTAATTGTATATTGCTTGCACAATAACTCTTTATTTTTTAAAGTTCTTACAAATTCAGCAGACACAATAGGGTTTTTATCCGAATTAACAAGACCTGCCTGCACCAACTGTTGAGACCAAATTTTTGGAATTTGTTTTATAGCTTTAAGCTGATTGTCGTTCACAATCTCCCACTCCCTGCGAGTGATATTTGGTCGAGCAGAATCTACATCATATTCAGAATCTAATTCAGATAAATCCTCATTATCAAAACCCAAATTATTCGTTTTCTTAGGATCTTTTATCCAGATCTGCATCATTTGTGCCATCTGGCTTCTTATCGTAGAATGAATTTGGCTTTGTAGCTGTATATCATCTTCAATAGAATCTAATTTCAAATCCAATGATTTGAAAAACACAGATGCTTCGGCTAGACGTTTTACGACACCTCGAATAGAATGTTTATCATAGTGTCCAAATTCGTCGCGTTTTCCGTATGAATCAGTATCCCATAAATTATTAAGAATGCTGTTCCAAGCCTCTCCAAACGGTACATATATAGCACTTCCGAATATCGGGTCGGTATCATATACAAATTCATTTTCTCCAGTTATCGGATTCAATTCTAGATGTGCTTTCTTAATTTGACCTAGGAATAATTTAGCTCTTGCTGCGACGTTATCTTTTTTACTTACAGATAGTGGATCTTTATCATAAGAGTTTTCCGCCTTATCTCCAGTATCTTGATCTGTCTGACTATTACTTTCTTCAGTTTGAGACTCGTCTTTTACGCTAAAGATGTCATCCTTAACTTCAATAGAGTAAGATTTTAAAATATTATTAACTATAGCAACAAATACATCTGGATTTTTAGAAATAGAAGTAACCATAGCTCTAACTGTAGGATCTGAACTGGTATTAGAATTGCGTAAGTCCTCTAAGAAAAGCTTTATGTCGTCATAAGTCAAACTTTTTATACCTTCTACTGTATCTAAAGAATAATCATCGAGCAACTTATTAGCAAGTGCTGTGGCAGATTGATAAAATTGTTGATACGTATCTATACCGTTAAGCCTCTCTAATGCATTATTATTTACTCCTGATACGATAAAGGATTTACTTGGAGCACCTGTTTTATAAGCAGTTTTAAATTGTTTCATTGAGTCAGAATCAATTTTAACAGTCTTATACTTACCAGTATTAATATCCTTAAATACGTCATATAAAACATATTTATTTCTAAACAGTCTACTAAATTTAAGAATATTATCAAATGCTCGTTTAATTGTATTTAAGACACCTTTTCCATTTTGTAATTCAGCGTATCTTCTGAAATCCTCGGCAAGTAATTCTTCAATCTGTCGATACGTCTTGTTTTTTAGTTCAGGATGAGCTTGTATATACCTAGAATAGATAACTTCTCGCCGCCTATTGTTGTGTAAAAGAAGATTTACGTAGTGCCAAGCTTCGTGATACTGAATACCCCAACCTGCTGCGGAACTGAACATAAATGACGGAACGTCTCCATTATTAAGAATATCTGTAACAATATTCATTAATCCAAATACATCCTCATCAGAAACACTTTTCATAACGCCGTCAATTACAGTAACTTGACTAGAATCTATTCCTAGTTTTTCTGCAAGCCATTTTCTAGCACCATCCACATCAACAGATCCCTTTTGCTTCTCTTGTGAAAAGACACCAGTTACGGTATTAGGTTGATTTAGCAGCTGCGTAACACTAACAAGGTTTAATTGACTAGTACCATCCTCAAATACAAGTAGTTGTGGTACAACTTTATTTAAAGCGATACTTCTACTGTGTGCTTTAATAGATTTATCGTTTATTACAACTTTTGTTACATCTAACTTCCTGCCAGTTTCCTTTTCGAGATGTTTGGAATACTCCTCAATGTGTTTTAATGCAAGATTTTTAAAATCCTCTACATAATTATCTATGCGTTGTGTATTCCCTTCTCCTCGAGGTTTTAGATCAGACTTGTCTATATCCAGTATTACAAAATCAGTAACACCGCCGTGTTCTGGAAATAAATCTTTATAAGCAGCCAGTCGTTCAGATGCATCTTTCTTGCTCTCTGTAAGCCATTCGTCCATCTTACTAGATTGTATTCCGAGTTTGGTTTTAACTCTATCAATCTTATCTTGTTGATTTCTCTCAGACCATTTTACTTTTGTAGCACTATTAAGTGTAACAGTTTTTGAGTCTTTGTCAGTTTTTGTGGAAGTAACCCGCTCTACAACTTTATTTGTAGTATCTTTAGCTTCGTTAACCCTAACGCCTGTAGCATACACAAAAGGAGCCTCAAATAACTTATTCTTCTTTGTGGTGGTCAACAGTTTTCCACTTTTAATCATCCACGATAGAACATTTACATTGTTATATTTTAAGACGCCATCTTTTTCTTCAAATAAATCTTCTTTATTAAACGATAGAATCTTATTATTACCGATAGAAAATGTTTTAGCATCTTTATTATTTTCAAAATATCTACGTATCAAGTTATGAATCTCGAAAGGAAAACCTTTGGTCATAGCATCTACATCTGTATTCCAGTGCATATTTGTTGCTATGTGTTCTACAATCTCTTTTCGTAAATTTATAGACGACTCTGTATTATTGAAAATATCACGTATCGGATAATATACAGCTTCTCTTTGACCATGTTCATCTTTTCTTACAATCTGTAAAGACGGTAATCCATGGTTGTCTACAACAGAGATTTGTTTATCGGCCAAAAATGGTTGACGGTTAAGGTCACGTTTATATCGACCAGTTCTTTTCGTAGTAGTATCGCCATTATTGATAATGAAATCAGCAAACATTCGCATTATCTCTGTGTTAGAACCAGGGATATACGAATTATTAAGTTTACCACAAATCATATATAACAACAATTCAGCTGCGGAAGGATCTTTTTGAGTAACAATAGTGCCAGTCTCTGGATCAATTGATAGATCTATGTCCTCTCCGAGTAAGAACTTTCCGTCGTTATCTACGTCAAATCGTTGTTCGCTTAGCGTAATAGGCGTAAGTATCTGGTTCCCAGATGGGCCTTTTACCATTATATATATTGTGCCAGAATATCCTCTACCTGTATATGTTACATCTTCTCCATTTATACTCGATATAGTAAACGGATCATCTGCAAATATGCCTCTACCAAATCCAAATAATAATTTACCAGATTTAACTTGCTCGTCGATATCTTTTATATTGGTAGGTATTCCAAAAAGATTACCCGTTTCCCCGATAGAGTGAGGAGCACCGTCAGTTTTAGTTATTTTACCATTAGACATCCTGGTCTCTAGAGGAAGCACATCTGTTTTTACTTCAGATGGAATTTTATAAGTACCATCTTCATTTTTCTCACAATACGCATTAATAATTTCATCACGTTGTTTAATAAGGTTTTCTATTTGCTCATCGATTTGTTCTTCTGTAAGTGGTGTTTGTCCAGGATTTGCAGACATTTCTCGTGCACGCTGCTCTATATCACGTTTTACTTCTCCCTCAATACCATCTTTAGATAACTTATAATACCATTCCATGGATTGTGAGTTAAATAAAGACATTGCGTGTTCATATGCTTCTTTGGAATCATAATTACTACGTCTCGGCCTATTTTTCCCATACATGTTATGCGCATCACGCACAGCATCTACCAAACTATCTCTAAATTTATATTCATCTACACCTATCTTACTAAGAGAAGCTCTTATTTTAGCAATACCATCTTCTTTACGAACAACACCTCTTGAATCGGTATATTCGTAATTTGAAGGAGTACGCATCGATGTTATATATGTACTTTTATTTTTAACATCCTCTATTATAAGTGATACTGTAAACGAATTTTTATCCCTGTTATTTTTACCAGAAACAACATAATATTTATTCGTAGACGAAAACCAACCTGGTTCGGTTAATTTTTCGTTTAATTCACTATTTGGCTTTACAGGATACTTAAAGTTAAGTTTTGTATTATCTACAACTAAATCAATAACTTTAGTAGAATCCGGCATATAGAAAAACGTAGAATCAAGCAGTCTGCGATACACCTCCTCTTTATCGTCGGCAGTAGCGGTTTTAATAACCTTTGTTTTTCTAACAGAACCACTTTCTACATCTTCGATATCATTCTCAAGCGTACTGTCATCACTAAATCTGTATGGATCTGAATCATCACTTTCTTCAGGCGCATTTTCTAACTGGAGGGTCGTATCGGAATCAGAATTTTCTATTACTAAAGTATCATTTTCTGCATCAACATCAGTTGTATCAGATAACTCCTCCTGTTGCCCTAATTCTGAAGAATCTTCCAAATCATCTTCTTCCTCACGTTGTGTTTTTACAATATTTGTAGCAGATGTCGTAGGTTGCGATGAAAGTTTATCAGAAGTGCTTTCTACGTCTTCAATTGGTTTAGAAACAACTGCATTTCTATCTATGCCGACAGTTACATTTTTATTGTCTACATTGATTGTTATTGAAGCATGTGAATCGCTATCTATTGTAATACTACTAAATCTTAGAATAGAGACTGGTATATCAACACCGTCTTCAAGATCAAATCCATCTGGTATATTAAATCCAACACCTTCTATAAAAGGCTTGTTTATATTTTCTTTAGACAGAGGATTTTCTTCTATATGTATTGAAATCTTATTACCTACTTTGGTTATAACGATATTAAGAAATTGTTTTTCCGGATCTGTTATTCTTGCTATAATTGTTCCAGATTCAATACCATTAATTTCATCTATCGTTGTATAATCATCCAGTAAATCCTGAATCTTGTTTTTTACATCATCAGTAATACCGTCATTAGTATTTATGATAGGAATTCTCTTATTTGATGCGGATGTCTTTTTACCATAAAACGTCTCGTACAGCTCTTTTTGCGCTTCTGACATGTCATCCTCTGTAGGTGTAACTGTTGTTCCTTCAGAAGACGGTTCGATTGTTTCTAATCCATTGATATCTTTGTCAGGTTCTTCGTAATTTAATTCTTGTTCTACTTCTGGTTCTTCTAATGAAATCTCTTCCGCAGCAGATTGTCCGTCTTCATATACGATATTATCATTTACAGTATCTCCTTGTACAGTATCAACATCCTCAACAGCCCTACTTGACACACGTTCTTCAAGGGTTTTTCCTTTTTCTTCTTGTAAAACTTCTCTTACAGCAGGGTCTTCATTCTCAGTATTCACCCTATTAATATCATCTGGAGTAATTCCACCATTTTTAAGAAATTCTTTATGAGCAATCCTTTTTCGTTCGTGCTTATTATCAAGTCGTGCGTTTATTATCTCTTTTGCAGCTTTTTTCTCCAGCTCCGACATTCTTTTTATAGCAGTTGCCTTTTCAGCAGGAGTTATATCTAGACTTTTAGATTCTAATATTTTCCTTTCGGCATCATATTTCTTTTTTATTACGTCTAATGCATGAGTTTTTCTACGCTGCTCTATGAGATACGCTTTTTGAAAATATTTTTCGTTTTCGTGTGATACGTCTTTTCCAGTAGAGGCTTTAACGGAATCAATGTGGTCTCGTTTAAATTTTTCTTTCTCTGCGTGAGACATGTTCTTCCAATTATTGCCATAACGATAAGAAAGTGCAAACGTTGGATCAGAAGACCCGAATCTATATGCGGTATAGATAGGCGTCAGGGTTTCTATTGTAGCCTGATTTAATGCGTTTATTTGAAATAATTTCTCAAGCTCACTTTGACCCTCAAACGATTGATATTCTGATAAAACATCGTCCATTGTTTGATGTTTCATCATCTTTATTGGAGCTTTATCTGGATTTGCAGCATTATAAGCTTTTGCCTCTTTATTTCGGTCATCTATTGCGGCATTTACTTCTTTCAAAAGGTCTTTGTCTCTTGCTTTTGACTCTTTAAGGCGGCGTTCAAGGGATCTTATTACGTTTCCAAATCGATTCGTATTTATATCAGTGCCAGTTTCTTCACGAAGGAGCTTGTTTAAACTATGCTGATTTTTAAGGTCATCGAGCATTGCTTCTTGAGCTTTTCTATCCATATATCCTAGGATAAGATTCGCCCTATTTTCGACGTAATCTTCTTGTGTATACTTTTGATTCTTCTCGCCATAACGTTTTCTGGCAATCTCTAAAGCCTCTTCTTGTATATAACGCTCTGTTTGTTTTTCATCTACGTCATCTTCGACATTTTCAAGAACTTTATTGCGAGCTTCTTCTTGTATATCTGAATTTCTAGCCTGTCTTTCGACTTCCAGATCATATTCTTTACTATAAGATTCGTAGTTTTTAAGAATACTATCATATACGGCTCGTGTGTCGTCAGACATGTTCTCTCGATCTCCAAGAATTTCGGTTATGATTTTTTCACGAAGACTGTTTGTCTCATCTACGTTCTTCTTGTCGAGTTTTTTAATATTCTCAAAATCCTGAATTGCGCGAACTCCATCTTGAACAAGATTTCTGTGTTCGTATGTATCTTCTAGTTTTTTAATACCAAGAGTGTTTAGTAGTTGTTTATTATGCATTATAGCGTCTGTCGTATTTAACAACGATATATCGTCATCTATATACGCATTGTCTACTAAATCACCTTTAAAGTTTTTCATCTTATTTAAGGATTCTTCTAACTTAGATCTAGAAGACCCTTTTTGTAGCGCTTTGAAGAATATACCTACATGGTTATCGTCTTGTGCCGAAGCATAATTACTAGCTACAAGTTCTTGCAAACGAGAATCTGCTCGTAATTGAGATATAAGATTTCTTGTATTATTTGGGTTTGTTCCAAGTTTATCTGCGATGTTCGGTGATAATATATTAGATAGAGAACCTAGTGCATGAGCGCCCATACCACCAGCAATAGCACCTATAATCATTGCCTTTCTAAGTTCCGAAGAACTGTTGTCAGGATCCCCGTAATTAAGCCCATAATATGCACCTATAGCCTCTAGAGCGAGTCTTGCATCACTGAATACGGATTCTGGATCGAAAGATGAGCGAGGTTTAGAATAATCATCATATTCCCCTCTTTGGTATCTTTGTTGTAACAAATGCTGTTGACCTTCTTCTATACCCTCGGAAGTCATTACGATTCCAGATTGTGCTGCCTTTTTCTTTAGAAAGTCTATTACATGAGCGGCTTCTGTCTTCTTAATAATGTTTTCAGCACCATCTGCAAAGGCTTTATTTATGAGATTATCTGTTAAAGAAACAGCTGCCTTATTTGCATTAGCGCTTATAAATCTATCTGCGACATCTGAAGATACCCCTTTTCCATATTTAAGATACGTTTTTAATACTCGATCTGATACATCCTTACCAAGTGATTTTACTGCAGCTTTTCCACCAAACTCTAAAAACGGAAGCATTTCAACATAATCCATTGTGGACAGGGCCATGTTGTCATTATAAACTTTACTTAATCCTTGTCGTGCTAAGTTTTTTTCTGCCTCAAAGTGACTGTTTCCAGAATTTATATTGTAAGCTAATGCAAGTTGAATTTTCTCTAAATCAGTAAGTTCATTTGGATCTACACCTATTTGTTTAGCCTTACTTTCTGCACCTTTATAGAGCCTAGATATATCCAATTTGTTATCGTGAGCATATTGTAATAATCTACTCGAATATGCATCTAATACTTCAGATTCGGTTTCACCTTCTCTCATTCGGTTTGCAAGATACATAGCGCCAACAGCTTGAGCAGCTTGTAATGCGCCCATACCAGCTTTTGCCGCCTTTCCTTCAGCTCCACCAGCAGCAAATGCTACAAGCTGTCCTATGGCCTTAGAAGCGCCTTGATAAGCAAACTGCGCCGCCATCTGTTCAAACATAGAATAAGACGAGCCCATATCGGCTACATTATACGCCCATTGACCAGGATTAAGCGCTCTTTCTATTAGACCAGCATCATTGTCCTCATAACCTTTCCTAAAGTTTTTATCAATCTTTTTAGGATCAAATAACCAATTTCCGTTTTTGTATGTCCTCAAATTATCAGATAAGTGCGTCTGATACATCAATTGATCACGCTCGATAGAATTCCTCTTTGCAGCAGTAGTATCCTCTATATCAAATATATATTTCTGCAGATCCGGAGAATCTTTATACGATTTAAAATACTTATCCGTCAAAGAGGACATCTCTTTAGGAGTGTTTTTGATTGCCTGTTTTGTTATGTTTGAGGTATCAAATCCATTTAATACTGATTCTGTAGCTAAGGCTATCAATTTTGGAGCTTTCGATACAGCGCTTCCCAGACGTGCAAGAATACCATCTTCACCAGAAATAGAGCCTTCAGTACTTGTAGCATTATTCAACACCCTAAGATCATCTAATACCTTTTGTTTTTTATTATTATCTACAAAAATATCAAGCAGTGTATCTGAGTATTTTCCACGCTCTCTAATGTATTTTTCAGTTTGGTCTAGCTGTCCAGCAAGCTCGTCTAGTCTGTTTTTATCTGTAATAAGACCTAATTTTTCATAATCATCCTTGGCTTGTTTATATTCTTTTAATAGCTGAAGATAATTATTAGCCATTGCTACATCATCAAGTTGTTCGTTTGTTTGACGTATTTCTTCTTCATCTTGAGTAACTTTCGTTGCGAACAACTTTTCCATGAACATACGAGTAGCATTACCATTAAATAAATCCTTAGCTTTAGAAAGCTCTTCTATACCTGGATTTATAATATCGTCTACTACAAAATCTTTAGCTTTTTGCCAAAACGATTTATCCTCGTGTTCTACTGGTTGTGTATAAGCGTTAGCTTGTTTGTATGTATAAGCAGATGGAGCGTTGTATATTGACGTCACATCGTCCTTAATTATACCGTTGTTGTACGGCGAAGAATAAGCTCTTTCTTGTGCAGCTAGATTGGAGTCGAAACTCGATCTCCAAGCTGCAGCCGACTTACTTGTATAACTAAGTTTTTGCTTTTTTCCACCTTTATTTGCCATATCTAATATTATTGTTTATTATCGTTGAGAAGACTCAAATTGTTGTTGTAATTCTCTTTCAGCAGCTTCTTTTCCGCCGTACATTGCCTTATCGTACTCCTGGTCTATTTGCGAATACCCTTGTCCGCCGTTGTTGTCAAGTTGTTTTGATATTGGGATTTCTACGAAACCTCCATTTGCATTAGATGCCCCAGATCTATCCATTCGTCTTAATCCTAGAGCATTTAGTACACCATTAGCAGTTCCACCTACACTTCTTGCAAATGCAGATATCGTGTTATATGGAACAGATACTTTAGCTACAATGTCTAATGAAGATCCTTTTCCTCTATTTGGAACGACTACTGTGCCAAGTCCACTATTACTTACAACCCATCCTTGCGTTCCAGATTCTTTTAAGAATTTTTGGAATTTCATACTAATACTACCATTAGACAATTTTCCATGTGTACTTACAGCATGAGCTCTCACATTTCCAAAGTATACACCTTTATCTGAGAAATTAACCACAGGATGTGCTTTTCCGTAAGTACCCTGTTTTTTAGGATCGTTACTTGGGAAGTAATATTGAGAAGTTTTTCCATTAGATAATACTCCTAATATGACTTTAGTAGCTTGCGAGTTTTGTAATGGTGCTACATCATTATAATAAGAACCATATAAAGCCTGATTTTGTCCTGGTTTATAAGACTTACCTGAGTATAATTGTTTTGTAACCGTTGTTATCGCGTTAACAAGTCTATCTGTAACATTTCCATTAGAATCAACAAGACCATTCTTTATAGCACCTTCTAAACCTTGTTTGTTTGCGTTGTTCCACCAATTATAATGAGCTGCATAACTATCATACTGCTTTTTCTGAGAAGGTGTTAATTTTTTATAAGCATTTGTCCAAGATGCAGCTTCAGTTTTGTCGATTTTACCATCTCCATTTCTATCAGCCTTACCCAATATAGTATTAGCCTTACCTAACCAGTAATCAGAAATAGCTTTGGTATTGGTATTAAATCTATCCCCACCAATAAGTCTATCTCTTTTATTTTGATTAGAAGATATGATTTGCATTTGTGTCAAAGTAAGTGGCATTTGTTTACTTCCGTCAGGATTAGAAGCACCATTTGGATTTCTATTCTCAAGTTTCCATTTAAACCAGAAATTAGCTCGATCTTGTTGACCTTTCAGGCGCAACATTTTCTCATCTTGAGCGAACTGCCTAGCTTGCATCTTAAGTTGCTGATTGTATTGAGCATCCATTTTAGCGTAGTCGTTAGCAGAACGTATCGGAGCTACTAACCACTCGCGATTAGCATTAGCAACACTTCGCTGTAACTGGTCATTGATTTGTTGTGTTGTTGGATTAGCAATTCCTGCCTCAATTAATTGACGTCTAGATAAGTCTCTATAGTAATCTGCAATTGGGGAACCACTCCAACCGGGAGTATTTCGAGCTGCTACATTTAAAAGGTCTGTATTAGAATAACCTTGATAATCATATCTTTTATCATAAGGCATTCCAAAGCTTTCAACTTCTGCTTGTGTTAGAGAATGTGGAGTTCTATTATTAAACCAGTTCTCAGTAGCTTGTTTTAATGTAGTAAATTCTGCCGGAGACTGTCTTGTCCACATTCCATCACGAAGAGTATCCCAATTATCTAATGTTTTACCACCATTGGCCCAAGATTCATAATCATTATTATATTTATTCTGAGCCTCTAATATACCACGATTTCTAAGATATTCTTGTGCTATCTTAGAACCCATTTTAAGCTTGTTTATATCACCTAAAGGTAGGTTGTTGATGAATCTAGATATACTTGCTCTACCTTCAGCTGAACGTAACGGATCTATTCCTCTGTCATATAGCTTATTTATAACGTCTTTAGAGCCCTGTATAATGTTTTTATTATACCAATCCATATCCCTTTGTATAGGGCTGTAGAACTCACCATATGCCCTCTGGAAGTCTTTCATTTCATTGACCCCTTTCTCATACATATCTTTAGCTGCATTTATAGATGCAAGCATTATTTGAGAATCATAGAGGTCTTTTACGGGTAATTGTACCCACTGATCTTTTGCGTATATCATAATTATCTAAACATATTATTCCACACAGGATACTGCGGTGTATAGTTTGTAAAATTAATCGGAGTATACTTAGACTGATAAGCTGGCGCATTTACTACAGGCCCTGTATAAACTGGAGTGATCGGTTGTGCTGCGATGGGTGCTGTATAACTCTGTACTGGAGTTGTGTTTTTAATTACTGGACTAGGAGTTGTAACCGACACTTGATTTGGTGCCTGGTTTATGCCTAATGCATTTTTATCCATAGCTATTTTTTGTTGGTACAGGCCAAGCATTCCGTTTCCAGTTTTACGCTTGTATTCATTTGCAGCATATTGCTGTATGTAATCCATGAAATTACGCAAGCCCATCTGCATACCTTGTTGTCTAGATGCGTGTGCGTTAGCTGCATATTCAGTGTTATACTGATTAGCTTGTTGTCTACGAGAAGCCAATGCATTGCCCGCATTTAGAGCTGCTTCTGCCCATTTAGAGCGATATTGATTGTTTACTTCTTGAGATTTTTGAATTACATCGGCGAGCTGTTCTTGTGTACCAAGCCCAGCAGCTACATTAGCTAAGTATTTTTGAGACCCGCTTAACCCACCAGCTCTATTAATCGAATATCGGTTCCGTCCAGATTGTTTGTATACAGCATTTATAGCCTCATACGGATTTACTCGTACAGATGCTAGCTGTTGTAATGCTGCTCGTTCATATGGGTTTCCTGCGTATACATCTGGAGTGTTTATATCTTGATTTTTAGCGGACATATATTGGCCTACACTAGTTATTGCACCAATACCCATAGGTATAGCATTACTATACCAACTTATTGGTTCTATATATCCATAATTATTATACGTAGACTTGCCTCTTTTGTATCCCGGATATTGTTGTAAATTATTATTCATATCTTGAACTTTATGTTGATAAGCTTGTTGTTCTGCCAGGTCTTTAAGCTTTTCAACAATGGGTTGTTTGATTTTATTTATTTCTTGTTGTTGTATTTTATCACTAGTTTCACCAATACTACCACGAAGCTCATTAATTTTAGAATTTGTACGAGTTTCGTATTGTTTATTTATCTTTTCTAATGCTTGTGTATAAGGCAGAGATTGGTCTCTAAATGTAGTACCAGTCCTCCAGTCTAAATCCTGACCAAGAACTACTGTGCCATTATTAAGATTAGCAAGATTTGTATCTTGTCCAGGTTTCCCGGTCTTTACAACATGTCCAGTAGTATTGCTTACATCATTAAGATTATCTATAATACTTTCTCCAGCAGCGACTCGCGCGTTTGGTTTTGCAGACACTTTACCTGCCGATGTATATACACTATGTTTAGTATTTATTGGTTGTTTTAGAACTCCAGCATCTTTTCCACGTTTGGCGTATAAAACATCATCTCTAGTGTCACCGTTCTCATTATAGTAAGACTGTGTCATATAATCGGTTTGAGCAGATGATTGATTATAGTTGTTTTGATTTTGTGCCTCAATCTTTGCCTGATTAAGTCTACGCAACATCTTACGTTTTCTATGACCGGCTCCAAATAAACCTCCTACAAGTCCACCAATTGCTCCTACAGCCCCTCCAATCAAACCTCCAACAGGACCAAATACAGAACCTACAGCGGCACCAGCTGCAGCTCCAGTACCAACAGTTTTTAATGTATTAGCTTGGTTCTCTTTTCTTAACTGTGTCATATGTGCACCAACATCTACATTATTTACTCGTTGATAACCAAATCCGACACCATTGGAATATGTTGTACCAGTTTCATTCATTATTTGGTTTACGCCTTTTACTCCACTAAAGGAGTTGCCTAGAGATTGACCAAAAGCAATCCCAGATTGAGCTATAGATGCTGCATTATTACCGAATCGTTGTCCTAACGATGGCTGTTGTGCAAATGTATTAAAATCTGGTTGATATCCAGATAATGATGGTTTTTGTACATCAAATACGCTAGGTACACCTGCACTCTTTAAAAAATTTTGATTGTTCCAAAATGGAGTATACCCAGCTGGAGCACCTTGAACATACGGACGATATGTTTGATCTTTGCCAAGTTCATATCCTGGAATCTTTTTATTAATACGGGTCTTTCTTAACTCCATAATGTTCTATATTTAGTAATTATATATTGTAGTGAAAAGTTTGAAGAATTAGGTATAACCATAGCTGAACATTCCATTGTTTTTCCTTTCATTCGGTTTCCAAATCCCTCACCCTGTCTATTCATATCTCGTGGAATTGCAAACCTATAATCGTAATATCTATTGGAAATATATTGACCATCTGATAATAATGAAATCTGCCCTTTAGTATCAAATTGCCAGTGAATACTATCATATTTAGCAGTATTAAATTCACCTCCAAATAATACATTATCAAAGACTTTTACATTTTGATGTAGATCGTTGATAACATATTTTACGCCGGCATAAAAACTATTACCGTTTAATGTTTTTATAGTATCTCTTGTGTTCCATTCATAAAGCTTATAGTTTTCTGCGAGTAATAGCTTATTATAATACTGAATGGATGCTTTGGGTCTAATTGTATATTCCGAAGAAAATAATTGCTGTTTTTCATTATATACGAGGGAGTTCCTATCTGTCCATCCGCCATCATATACGTAGAATATAACTTCGTCGTATTTTTTATCTACAGTTATATGCGGATTGGTTAAGATTCTAGAAGCATCTCCCATAGAATCCAACAGACTTTGTACACCTTTCATTTTAGATATAACATAATATCCCTGACCCTCTGCATATTGACATATATTTCTTTTATCTGCATCCCACCAATATAACGCAGTAGATGTCGTTACGTCAGAGAAATGATTGTCTCGCATACCGTTATCTGTGGTAATATAATCATATCGATCAAGTACTCCACCAGAACCAAGTAATAATTGTTGACTATTATTATCTGTTATTGTAGTTCTTTCATTAACAGAAAACTGTCCAAAAGCTTTCTCTTGAAAGAACATTAAATTATTCCTATAAGTCTTTAATTCTGTTATTTTACCATAGTTCGGGTCTACATCTGTGTAGTTTGCAGCTAAAAATGTAACCCACGAATCTTGCAACTCTCCGTTTTCTTTTTTATTAGAGAATCTACACCTATAGTTAAATGTTTCTGTATTTTTAACATTCAATCTTAATTTAGAAAAGTGTAATTGTGTGTTTGGAATAGAACTATATGCGGTATTATATACGTATTGTGGGTCTTGTTGTTGATGTATAGATAATATAGCAGATGGCTCCTCTTGTAACCATGTAATATCTCCATCATCTAAATTTCTGCTAAACTCATACCCAGCGGTATATTCCAAATTAATACTTGTTTCTACAGGTATTGCATATGTAATATTTGAAGTAAATGCATTCTCAGCATCATTATTATAAAACTTATGTAACGATGTGTATTCAAATGGTAATATAAATACATCTCCATCAAATATATTTACTTTATTGACAGAACCCTTATTGTATTTAAATATATCAGAATAACTATAATAAATACTATTATCGATTGCAGTTTGGGTTCCTCCACCATATGGAACTGAACTTTTTACTATATTACATAGGTATGTGCCAAATACGCTTCCTGGAATAAGTCTTGTGTCTCCCCTTTTATGTTGAACAATTCTAAAATCACTATCCGAACTTTTTTCTAACTCTAAATCTGTAGAATTAAAATGCTTTCTAAATACGTCTCCATTTAGATTTATATTAGCTAAATCTACACCCATAACACTTCCACAACCAACTGTGTCAGCTAACGGAAAACTATCTGCAGAACCATAATTAGAGTACGAATACTTCCATTTGTTATCTAGTGTAAATAATAAACACGAACCACCTGGACCATTTAATTGAGTTTCTTGTTCGTATTTTATAGTATTTTTATTTTGCTTGATACTTGATGGCGGTTGATTATATGTACCCATAGACACCCAATTGCAAAAATTATAATTTCCAACAACATTTATTTGATCTATGTAGTTTAGCGATACATTATTGGAACTGTCCTTTTTAGAATACTCATTCCACTTCAATCCTTTTACTTCTTTTACGTTTTTAATATTACACGTGTTAAATGTAAAAGATTTATTAGCGACAAACCCAGTAGCGGTTGTATTTAATCCGTTTTTAGATGCAACACCCCAGCTCGATGGATCTGCTACGAGATGATGATTTATAAAGACATCTGTTGATTGATTATATAGCTTAAAGTATTGAAATGATTTAAGCTGTGCCTTATACCAACTTTTACCTATGTCCCTATCTTTTCGGTTTCCACTAGTCTGTGGCGGAGTAATCGCAAAATCCGAATTATCAAAATTTCCATTTTTACCCACAGTACTTTCGTGTTGTAATTGTCTCTCTCCAAGAAGAAAACTACAAATTAGATCATATGTTCCAATGTTATTAAACAGCGTAGAATTACGACCATACTGATCTGTAACGATGTTTATCTTTTTTCGTATTTGATTCTGCTTTTCTTCAGATTTTACAATTGCTTTTGCTATAGAAATATCTCGAAATCCAGTATTGTTTATGTAATCTACATACTTCTTTGTTGCCCCGTCCATATATGAGGACTCCTGATTAAAGAAATATGCTAATTTGTCGTAGTAATAACCGAAACCATTTCCACTGAACAAATACGAAAGCGTATTTAATTTAACATTACTTTTTTTAATAATGTCTTTCGTATAATTTGGCAATAATACCGCCTCTGGAGATATAAACTGATATAATTCTGTATTTGAAAAATTATCAGCCTCTTGTAAATCAGGATTAGTTGGAGCTTCATCAAACACATAAGAAGCATCTTTTCCGTATAAATTTAATCTGTTAGAGGTAATAAATCCGCTTGGAGTATATGGAGTATTATATGGATCTTGATCATCTTTAAATCTCCTTTTAACTGGTCTTGAGATAACTCCTTGTGATACAATTGTCATATCATTTGACGTTCTATTACATCTCACAATCTCATACTTAGTAATATCTTTATCGTCCAAATCGTGTAATGTAAACTCTATACCTATTGGATTTGCTACCAGTTCACAACCTTTATAATTACACTGAAAAGATTCAAAACCTTTTGTACATATCTCAGGAACCCTAATATCAGCTATCCATTTAACAGGGCTAGTTTGGTTTTTACTATTAGTAAATATTACGCCATAGCGATAAACTTCGCCTCTTTGTAGTGATTTTAACGAAGCAGCGATTATTGGATCTTGATATGTATAACCCTCTCTACCACTAGGTTTTGCGATAGATCCCGCGTGAATCCAATCACCAAAACTGTTGATATAATATTTTTTAAAGTCTAAAGCATTTGTGTTGTGATAATCACGCCTTATAGCTGTCCATTGTGTGCCAAATGTAATGTCGCTTTTATACGAGAAAGAGTCGTTGCTATCTATAGGCAAAGTAGTGACTATAAACTTCCAATCTACATGTTTGCCAGTACCTCCATATATGGCTCCAACATCTTTAGCATTTCCAGACATTGCTGTGAAATTATATCCAGTTAATTTTTTTGTTTTAGCATCGTCTAACGGAAAGTCGTAATTTGTATTATAAGGCTTCGTTACATTGTACTCTATATCTGTTGATGGATTGTGACAATCACAATTTTTTGTAACAGAATCAAACAACTCCCATTTACCATTAGCGCCTTTTAGATCATTTATTGTTTTGCCCTGTAAAACGTTTTTATCGCTTTTATAATTAAAAAGCCCAGGCTCTTGATTCCATACAAGATTTCCATTTACAGTTTTTGTTGCAGCATCAAATGAAATAGATACTGTATTTATATCTTTAAAACTGTCGTCGGAAGATTGTAATTCTTTAATTTGTGCTGCAAATAAATAATCGTTTTTAGATTCAATTATTTTTGGTATTATGTGTACACCAGTTTGAGCATTATATTCTTCTATTGTTATTTGACCTAAAGTTCTTTCAGAATTGTCTAAAAATGTAAAAGAATCGGTAATGTTTCCCTCATATATAATATGTACTTCTGGAGATGTACCTATGTCGTTATAATGAATCCTATATATTTTTATAGTATCATATGGGCTATCTACGATATTTTTAAACTCTAACTGAATGCCCATGTTCGTGGTTTTGCCGGATTGTGAGCCATAAAAAATGCCATTTCCACGAGAATTAACAATTGATATAGGTCTTGTTAGTGGAGAAATGTCTGTAGATTGCTTATATCGTGAATACAATTGATAGCTATATTGATTCATTCCGGCTTTTAAAGAACCATTCGTTATTTTTGATATTACGGGTGGTTCTAATGCTACATCTGTATTTGATACTATTTGTTTTATACTAGTGAATACAGTTTGTGGAAACAGGTCTATAATTATTATTTGATGCTCTCCATCAGCAATATATAATTTAATATTATCCTCATTTTCCTTACGGCCAACTACGCTTAATTTATTCTTTATATTCCAGTCTTTACATGGTCCGAATATAAGAACAGGATTTATAGGATCTGATTGTTTTTCAGATAATTCGAACCTACCTATAGATACTCCATCACGTGTACGTAAAAATACTATACCATATTTATCTACAGCAGTGGCTTCAAATATTTCGCCATCAAACACTTTCAACAATTTAGAACCTTCTACAACAGTAAGTTCTCCGGCATTACCCTCGTTGTTGGTCAAATATCGCATATTTAACGCACTACGATATTGGTCCGTTTTTAATGCAGAATCTGCGAGGTCTGTATTCATACCCCCACTAAACGTATTCATCTGCATCATGTTGTTGTTTTCAGCAGCCATTGTAATAATCGTTAAAAGTTAATTGTTCTTGTCCTATATTTTTAAAGAATGTATCATCGCCATCCCAATCTGGAATTAGTTTATTCCAATCGTTTTTTATGTTCTGCATATCATCAGCAGTAGGCATCATGGCCTCAGCATACGCCTGTTTTCTATAAAAATTCCATTGGTTTTGCATATAGTTATAGATGGTAATATTGGCACTTTTTAATTTTCCACCGAGTTGACCTTTTATAAACTTCGGAAAATTTAATTTCATCGTAACGTACCAATATATTGCCTCCTGATATGAAGATAAATCTGGTATTAGTGGATATCCTCTTTCGTCTGTTGGTATTGCTTTATATGCCAGCTTTATAAAGCCGTGCGAATAATTGAACACCATCCATCCAGGCTTTATAAAATATTCAGGCTTTGTACAACACAATGGATACCCATCTATTGCCATTTTAAGACCATTGGTAATACCGTCATTGTTTATCTGAGTCTGTATTGTTGGAAATTTATGCTGATGCAATTCTGGTAAATTGTCTGGTTTTTCTGCAGCTAAATTCTCAAGCGCATCTTCGTTTATAACTCTTATTTTATTAATATTCCCTTTGAGTGGACTTTTGAATATTCCAGTTTGAGTACTACAAGGAATATACTGTCCGGTTAGTGTTGTAGAAAATGCAACTCCATCTAAATGAACTAAGTCTGAAGGCAATGGAATACGGTTTTCATGTAACTCGAAAATCGGCACTCCATCAACTCCAGACTGTTTCGTGATATACTGCATAGGTGCACCAATCTTATCTATGGCTTCAAATATCCACTCCTTTATATCGCTTGTTCGCTGTCTTACTTCGGAAGCATCTAAATCAGCCATTATTTTAGCTATGACTGATTCACATTTTGTATACTTGTATATCATTTATATTTATATAATCTGTTTTTTCAAATATTAATTTAGCCAGCCTTCTTTTGTTTGCGCGCACTAAACATAATTGATATTTATATCTATCTGGAAATGTTTGTGGAACCTTAGACCAAAATAACCTAAACTTATATCCATTAGAATGTTCGTTTAAATGGTATATCGTTTTGCCTATCTCTCTGCTGGCTTTAAAATCTACAGATAATGATTTTCGAGTGTATGTTTTAGGCTTATATTTACCTATTTGTATGTATCCTAGCCCAAAAGGCATTTTAAAGCCGTCTGAGCGATTTAAAATATTTTCTAGTATAACATTACCCATTTCGTCTAATATGCGTTTATACGCGTCGTATGATATATCTATGGGAATGTCTTTATACATATCTGTAAATGTTATTGATTTTTTATTCCTCATCGTCTTGAGGGCCGTGCGGTTTAACACTGGCTAGCGTTGAATTATTACTATCGTCACTTGGTCTATTGAGCATAAACGGAAGTTCATTCTTCATAATAGCTTCTTTTATCATCGGAATCATCCACGCTGGAATTTCGATCTCATCTTCAGTTCTCTTGTTCCAATCATCGTCTACATCTTCTTCATATATAGCAAGAACCCATATATTCATAAGAGTGTTATTATCTTGAGTACCTTGAACATAGATGTATCCGTCTTTATAAAAAGCTGTAAGCTCTTCTCCTGTATATTTCCTATGATAGTTGTAATGACGACGTATATGATTCATATATTGTATATTTTCACCCATTTGGTCGTGAACTGCTAATATACTATTTTCGTCATCATTATATATACCCTCGAGCTTATCTACAGTTCTTCTAGTGTAAGTATCGTATTTATCCCAACTAGGCTCTACTTGTAATCGTAATGGCCCAACTTCACGTTTATAAATATCATCTGAGGCCTCTAAAAGCTCTTCTATTGTCTCGGAACGTTCTTTTATTCGATCTAAACGCTGCTTAGTAAAATACTTTTTGTATTCTTTTATCCAAATACGAATCTGTTCTCTAGATAAATCTTCACTTTCGCTTATGTTATTATTTCTGACTAAAAGTAATATGTCATCAACAAATTGTCTAAGTGTAATGTATGTCATATTAATTACTTATGTTTTCTATTACTCTTACGTCGGAGGTCTTTAATAAGTCATTAGTATTAACTATATTATATTTATAAGAATCTACTTTCTTAAAGTCTAATGTAAATAATCTTTTTATAAAGCTTTTCTTATTCTTATAGTGTCTTTCTTTATAAACATATAAAAATTGTTGATTCTTAATATCTATAGTCATACTTATAGTATCTTTACCTATAGTATATAATACTTTAGTTAAATCATTATATTGAATACTATCTTTATATATATTATCTTTTAATATAGTATTAATTATAGTATCCCCCCTCACCCCCTTAGTTTTAGTAACGTATATAGTCTGCGTTTGAGTTGCGACTGTATTTATCACTTTAGGTTTTATTTTTAATTTCTGGCGTACACTGTCAACCTGTTGCAGTAATTTATCATTGCTGTTCTTTAGTTGTGCTATATCTAGTTTTAATACATTATTGGCTTCCTGGGCACCATTTAAGATGCCCTGGTAAGCCTCAATGTTGTTATTAGCCATTTCTAAGCTTTGTGAGAGCTTTTTATTCTTGTTGTAGAGTGTTACTCCAGCAACCATGAGAAAAGCTATCAGAGAGCCTATAAATGCCCTAATGACTAGTTTTCTGTGTTGTACGAGCCAGTTTAAGATTATCACACTGCTCATCTGTCATAATATTATTATCAACTAATATAGTACGGAGTTCTCCAAACTTCAGATTCATGTATGCCGATACACCAAAAATACTACCCGCATATACAAATGTCTGGGCGATATACCACAAGATACTATCTTCAATGTTGTGTTGGTTTAAAAAGAACGATAAAAAGGCCAAACTTATACCACTCAAGATGGATACAGTGGCCGTGATATACTGTACTATATCTTTATTATGTCTTGTCATTTTATTTAATCTCTAATGTTACTTTACCTTTTTGACAAGCATTTTTTATAATCGGGTATAATTTGTCTACGAACATTTTGGAGTTTATAACTCCAGCTTTTACTTTATTCTGACCGAGTAATATACACCCATCTGTATCCTTAGCCGTATTTCCAGCATGTATCAACACGCCGTCAAACGATTTAACATTAAGGAGTCTTGGAGTATATCTTTTAAATCTCGGGGAATAAGCCCACACTACCTCGTATGTTCCATACGGTATTGCAGTTTCACTTTTTATTTTTTTCTCTCCGTTATCAAAAATACCATTTTTATTTAGGTCTCTAACTTTATCTTCTAGTGTATCACAAAAATATATATCATCGATATAAAGTTTCCCTATTGTATACGTATCGCGTAAAAACTCGCGCTTTAATTGTAGTTTCATGATTAGTCGTTTATTGCTGGAATTAACTCTTTATATTCATCTCCAGTTATCGGGAAAGATGGCTCGTTCGTAAAAGTATATCTTATTACAAAATCAGATTGTACGTTTGGTATAACTATCATTTTTGCACCGTCTACTACCTTTTTAACTTGACTCGAAACATCTATATCCGACTGCAATACTGTCCTGCTAAATTTAGGACTATCATTATCTTCCGTATAAAAAGTTTCACCTTTTCGAACATACTGAATTCTGAATATGTGTTTCTTAAACGTATCCCCAGGATTAGGTATCCTCATACGATATATTTTAACGTACCCTTCTGGCGCAGAACTTATTGCTTTGTCATATACTTCTACATTAGTATATGTTGTATCTCCGCTAGGTTGTGGGTCATATACAGGGTCGTTTGAGTTATGTACATCTCCATTCGAGTTTATATCCGGGTTATCTACTAACATAAACTGAATACCCTTATCAATAGTCATTGTTCGTAAATTATTAGAACCCCATCCTGGTTGGTAAAGTGTTACTACTATCACAACACGATATCTACCAAGTCTACTTTGATCTTGTGCAGGAAAATACATTTCTATTGTATTCTTCTGTTGTAGTACTTTTGATGGTGCTAAATATTCTTTTGGAATAATCTTAAATTGTTTTGAGCGTATTCCAAATCCATTGTATGATGGAAAAAATATATAGTCATCAATCGGCCCAAACATTCCGGCGTTGAATACTTCTTGGTTATATGGAAGCCAATTATAATCAAACCTCCCAGTTCTAGATAATGAATACTCTGTAGGACTATAATATTGAGGATATGTGAATCGTTCAAGATCTATATATTCTGCCATATCGGCAGGAACAACATAACATCTTAGAGATTTGATAGCTGTGTTGTCGTAGTCTGACAATTCATATAAACTAAATTGTAGTCTAATATCTGTGCCTATTCTTATTTTTTTCATACTTGTATCTATATAACAAAAAAGCTGGAGCTGGGCCAATGCCCGACCCCAGCTAATTGTGTTTAATAAAGCAAATTACGCAACAAATGCGTCTATAACTTCTTTAATGGCAGCAGATTCTCCGCTCTTAGGATAAATCTCTACACATTCTTTTGTTAACCTATGCAGATCGTCAGCAGAACGATAAAGACGTTCAAACTGAATCGTAATAGCGTCATACTTACCGTTGAGTTTAACATTCATCTCTGGTAGATTTGTCTCACGTAGAGTAGACATTCCACGATTAAAGATTCCGTCATAACCCATGGCAGCGGCCTCACGGTCGCGAACATACTTTGCAGAAGCTGTATATACTTCACCTGGAGTTTTTGTTATTTCCAGACCTCTCAGCGGATGTTTGTGACTCCAACCAAGACTTGTAATACCAGTTTCATCTTTATAAGAAACCCAAACAGCTACACTAAAACGTACAGTTCCTGCGGGACTAATTGAATTTACAGAATCATCGTCGTCGTAAGGAAGTGCCGTTACAGTAAGAACTCCGGCTGCATCAGCAGCAGCAACTCTAGCACGTTTCTTATCTTTATTTATCAGTTTAGCAATACCAGCAGAAATAGTAGCTGGGGTATCACCTTCTTTTGTGATGTATTCGTAAGATTCTGTCCATTTACGGAAACGAGTATTTAGATCCTTGTAAACAACTCTAAATACAATACTATGTCCAGCAACTTTAAGCTTATCCAGAACCTCAGTGCTAGTAATTTTAGTAAAATCAGCCTTTACACTTTCTGGTTTATCAGCAGCATATGTTGCAGTATTAATTGATTTAATAGCCTTTTTGTCGATAGGATTAGACCAGTCAACAATTGGAGTATATTTAACACTGCCATCTGGAGCTACTACAGTGGAAACTTTGTTTGTAACAAGTCCGATTTTAATGCTTTTTACACCCTTAGCTGTAGTCTTTGTAAGAGCTGCATCGGCTCCATCTGCATTTGCTACAACAATTTTACCTACTCCGGCAATAGCGCTCTTACTTGCAACAGTAAGGTCTGAAATATTACCGGCATATAGCGCACCCGTTTCGTTACTTACGAAAACGTCATTTACATATGTAATCATATTATTTATTTAAATTAATTTTTTCTACTCACCTCACACACGCTGGTAATCCCAACCGAGGCTTTCCACGTTAAAATTATTCTTGTGTCATGACTTCTTGAGTCATTGAATTATATCTTTGGCTCCCTGTATTTTCTAAATACATTTGAGCCGCTATTTTTATGATTTCGCACATTGTAATATTGTCGAAATCAGTATATTCGTCAAAAGGAGAATCTAAGGTTATTTTGTTAGGTTCTCTTAAATAACTTAAAGAGTACTCTAATATTTGGTACTGCTTATCGGTTAATAAAGCACAGCCAGTAGCAGTTCTAATTCTAATAGGTCTTGCTACACCGTATTTATAATGAAAATCCGTAAGACTATTATTCACACGATACATGAAACTATCAGAAGTACATTCAAATACTCCTGTATAATGCATGTCACTATTAATAATTCCTGTTATTAATGTGTTTTCATCTAATACAAACAAAAAGTCTTCCGGATAGGTTAATTCGTATCGATCAAACTTTACATTTGTATTATCAATACTATCAAACCTTTTATATACAGTATTTTTGTATAAATTTATAAGGTCGTTCCTACGCTTTTCGTTTTGTTCATAAGATGTTTTGTGAACAAAATCACCGTTAAATCTAAGTTTCACAAATTTCGATACCGCTTGATTTAACCAAAACAAAGAGTCTGTGGTTAAAGGCTTTTTTATATTATTAATGACACCTATTTCGGTTTCAAACGCCTCTAATATCTCAATATATTTCATTGTTCGTCATCTCCCTGTTTTTGAATACGTCTTACATCTCGCTCATCTTGTGCTCGTTGGGCAGCTCTACGTTTCAAGCTTTCCAGTGTTACGCCATATTTGTAACTATACATATATAGGTCTACAGCACCCTTAACTAAATCCCAAAAACACGAATATGGTAGTTCACACGGCTTCTCTGGGTTCTCCAATATTGAAAACTCCCCGGGAAGAGCATAATACCATAGCCATATCTTTTTAACTTCAGTATATTTATCAGTTATAAGATGTACAGAACGGTCTTTAAATTGATTTATTATCGAAGAGTCATTAACATTATAATATGTAATTGGATTTAAAACAAGGATCGGACTTCTTAATATACCACCATTATTTACACAAGTTTCTAGTATATCGTTTACTTGGTCTTCTCTAACAACTTTGTTTGATAAAATTTTGATATCGTTAGGAGATGGAATGGGAGCCCCGCTACCTTTTGGATCTTTATATGTACGCCTACACTCTGATGTGCTTCTAATATACATATAATAGTCTTCTGGAAGAACTACAATATTTGAGTTTGGTTCCCCAAAATTTTTATTATCACTATCTATATAGTTACACAGAGCTGTCTTTATTAAACTTTTAAGATTATCAGCTATTGTAGCGCTTACTGTAGGATTATCCTTAACTCTTTCTAATTGTAAAATTAAATCTTGAACGTATTGTTGAGCGTATTGATTTAAAAACTTATAAATAGTCTCTGTATCAAGTTTACTTGTAGTCTCAAAAGATGGGTCTATTTCTATCAAACGGCGTTCAAATTCTACGCCTAATTGGTATGTCTGTTCTATTGTCATTATAAAACCCTTTCATTACGCTTCGAGACTTCTGGTCTGAGCTTTTGTATTTAATCTCGGAGACTCTACAACTTCTGTACCCATAATTAAAGCTAGATTTATCAACTCTTCAGCCATTGTATCAGATAATTCAAAAGGAGAAGTATCATTCTGTATTGACAGATTTGGTTTTGCAAATACTCCAGGCTTCTTGATATAACTCAAATGGAAGGATGTAGGAACACTTGATGTTGAAAATTCACTATAATTACTATTTCTATCCAAAACATGTATAACTCCACTTTCTACATAATATACTGGATATTTCATCCATGGTTTATTTATAGGTGTTTGTATAAACTTTTCCACATCTTCATGACGTATAGGTTTTGCTACATCATTCATAACCATTGTGGAATTTACACCAGGACGAGAAATGTATAACTTAAGAATGTATAAAATATCATTGTCCATGTGTGTAAAATAATTACTAATTGTAGAATTAGGTGTTACACTAACCGTTTTAGTTGCTACAAGTGGTTGTAAGTCTTCGATTGCTTTTTCATCACCTTCAAATGGCATACTTCGTTGATTGTTTCCTGTGAATTTTTGAGCTATTAAAGCTAAGTAAGCCTTGTCTAGTAATGTAGCAATTTCATAGTCAGTTAACGACGGATATGACGTGGTAACAACCTCTTTATCATATTCAATCATGAACTTTGTGTAAACGTCTTTATGCGTCATATGTCGTTTAAATTAATATTACTTGTTCTCAGTTTCGTTTATGATTGCAAGCTTTAGATCTTGATTTTTCTTATTATCGAGATAACTTACAGCATCCTGTAGAGATGAAGCTATCATATCTTGGCCATAGAAATAATTAGTTTTATCTTTTCTAATTACACCTTTAGCAACAGCTTCCTCAATAATAAACTCTGTTTCTTTAACTTTATTGTCAACCCATTTTTCAAAGAATTTTTTAGGATTCTTATCGACCATTGTAAACAATGTAGATTCAACAAGTTCGTTAGATAAGTCATCACTCTTAACTCCAAACAGACGTAAGCATTTTCTCATTTGATCGAGAGAAAGTTTATCAAACTCGCGTATAGCTTCTCTACGAAGTTTATTAACCTTGTTTTGTTCAATAGCTTCAGCCTGGCGATTAATCAATAGATAATCTTTACCAGCATCCATTTTATCGAGCGAGGTAGCTACACGTTTATGCCCAGTCAAGAATTTAATAATCATATCTTGACGAGGAATAGAGTCGTCGAGCAGTAGAGGTTTGGAACCAATTTTTACACAGAAAGTTGTCCAAAAGTCACTAGTTTTAGATAAATGACCTTCCTCATAACCTAAAGCTTTTTCAAAATGTTTTTCATCTTCCGGAGTAAGACCGGTATATATCGAGCCTGACCTTGTAAAATAAGGGGCGATATAATCGAAACATCGACTGTACTTAAGTAGTCCAGCCCACGGATTCTTCTTTTTAATTCTTAATTCAACTACCATAATATTTTTATTAGTGTTGGTCTATACGAATTATACGAAGGGGACATTATAGTCCCCAAACGTATATTCATGTTATTTTGTTTTAGTATTGATTACGCTCCGTATTCAGAATCATCTGCGTCGCAATACAGAACACCGCAAGCAAGCGGATTACGAACCATAATACCTTCTTCACCGAGGAAGTGTACCTGATATCCATCACGACTATTAGAACGTAGAGTGTTTATAGAGTTGCCGTAACCATTAGGTAGTACAGAACCGCCAGTGCACCACTGAACGAACTCACGACCTTTACGACAAACTTTAACAATATTAGCCTGTCCATCACGAGTACCAATATCGAGCAGCAAGAATGTATAAGACATAAGCGGTTTACCGGTCAGAGGATGTAGTTGACGGAACATTTCTGCGTTATCAAACAATGCACATCTCTTTGGAGTAAATTCTATACCATTAGTCATTTTATATGTAGTAAACTGACCACCAAGAGTTAGTTCGCTACCGTCACCTGTAATAAACTTAGTATCTATTACCTGCATTGTAGCAACCTTTTCTTTCAAGATACGATCAAATTCCCTCATACCCATTTCACCAGTAAGAGCTATAAACTTACGTTCGTTTGTACCGAGCATATTATACGAAAGGTCAAACAGATAATCCTCCAGCAATTCAGCTGTCAGAGTTGTGTAGTATCTTGTATTAGCTGGTGCAATCTGTTCAAACAGACCTGCGCTAATAGCTACAGGACGACCATTAGTACCTTTATTAGAATAAGTACCATCTGCGTTTCTGTTAGACTTAGCAAACAGCAATTGATGTTCCTCACGTCTTTTCCACTCACGAAGAGCCAACCAATACTGATAATCAGACCACAGATAAGATTTCTTACCAGTTTCTGGATCTGTTAGAGCGATAGCCAGTACAGTAGAGTAAGCGTCGCCAGTAATATCATAAGTAAGACGCATTGTCATCAAGTTGTTACGCATCTTAAATGGAGTCTGATAGTTCAGGATATCTGCCTCATCAGAATACTCTTCATAAGCAGAACCAATACGGCTTACCTGGCGACCAGGTAGTAAATATTCTCCAGGAATATAAGCACCAGAACCAGCATCAGCTACATAACATTCATATACCCAAGTGCTACCGTCCTGATAAGGAGTACCTGATACACGAACCTGGAAACGATGGTTGTCAAAAGACAGTATTGCACCAGGACCGAAATAACGCTCTTCGAGACCGAGATAGATCGGAGAATTACCGATACCAGCAGTTACAGTAGCAGCGTTAGCGGATGTAATATTAGCGCCATTATATTTAGCATAGCGAATATTTACAGCGTGGTCTTGATCTATTTGCACAGCCCACTCATATTCACGATTTTCTATAATCATAGTTTTTCCAAGACCACCAGTAATCATATCGATAGTCGTAGACACACCGTCGTCTTTTGTACCAAATACGAGAGACAAAATACCTGCCACTTCGTGAGGTTTGGTCATCAGTGCGTTGGAAATCATATTTTCGTCTACAAGGTCAGAGAATCGTTTACCTCTGTACAATTGAAGACTGTTAAGTAAAGTGCTATTCATAAAATTTATTTAGTTCAAATATTAAAACAGACCGCTCACTAACTCCGCAGCATTCTTTTTCTGTTGTGGCTGGGAATTATATGTAGTATGATTTTTAGATGAGTGTCTGAGTAGTTTTCTAAGTTTTTCTGCGGCGGAGGTTTCTCCGTCTTTCTTAGCACCTGAAAGTAGTTTATCCCCCTTCATTGTGAAATATGCAGATTCTATAAGATTCTTTGATAAATTCTCATTAAAATCTTTTTGATATTGAGAGACTCCGTTTTGATCTACTTTGAATATATAATCATATAATGCAGCACGATCTTCTTTAGGTATCGATATACCTCTAATAGTGCTTAGATTATTTATATCATCGGATACGTTTTTGAAAAATGCACGACTTTGTTCCTCTTGCTGTTTAGCAAACTCTTCTTGTTGTTTTTCACTTTGTTCAAGTTCCTGTTGTCTAATAATCTTCAATCGCTCTAGAGCATCAGAAGACTCGTCGTACAACATATCTGCATCTTCATATCTACTAATCTTACTATTAATTTGTTCATCAGAATATCCGTTGTGTTTTAATAGTTCTCGAATTATAGATTTTTGAGTATCCTCATTTTCCAGGTCTAAGTTTTCAAATGACAATGTTTCTTGCTGTTTTTGATAGAAATCTTCGAATTTACCACCATTCTTTACATATTCATCTAGTTTGGCAATACGGTCGTCAGCATACTGTGGAACAGAATTATGTTCTACAATCTTACCGATGTATTGTGTAAATTCGTCAATTGTAACTGGCTTTTCATCGTCATTAAAATCACTCATGTCCCAACCCAACGATTCTCCGACTGCATCAAACAATGCAGTCACCTGTTGAGCTTCAGTAACGTCTTCATCAGAAGGCTCGTTATCGTCATCCACATTAATATCTGGATTATCTGGCTCATCATTGTCATTTTTTAGAACATGATCGGGAACGTCTTCATCATCGCCGTCGACAACAAACTTCCCCTTATTTTTATCATCCTCAGAAGTACCCGACGTATCATCTGGAGTTTTATTTTTATCATCATCTACCTCAACAATGCTGTCTTTAATTCCCATGTTTGTAACATCTGTAGTATCAGTTCCATCAGGACTGTTATTATAAATGCTATCAAGCAGAGTATCCAACTTTGTTGGTTCGCTTTGATTTTTCTTTGCCATAATTATTAATTAATAATTAAATATTATTTTCGCATAATTGCGTGTATTATTTATATGCAAACTTATAGTTTGGCATCATAGGCATATACATATAAGGGATGTCATAATCCTTACCATATGCATATGTAGGTGATTCAGTAGACTGCTGTGTTACGTTTGGAGATTGTAAAACAGGTCTCTGAACAAAAATAGGTTCACTTATTAGAGCACCCATAGTACTTTCTATCGGTGGCATTTCAAACTGTGGAGTATATACAAATGGCGTGTTATAGTTTTCATATGCGGGCATATATGTATCTAGTGACGGGCCTTTACTTATTGGCTGGTCAAAAGGTTTACTCATATTAACCTTAACGGCTTGATTTACAGGCAGTTGTATAGGCTGCTCTAACACTTGTTCTGTAGAAACTGGTTGGTTTAAAAGAACACTCTGACGTGATACAGGTGCCTGTCCATAATGTTTTGCCGCAGCTTTTCTAAGTGACTTCATTCCAACAAGAACCCTTGTGTAATCTTCAAGTGGTGCTTGATAGTATCCTTTTTGCTTTAAAGCTTTTGCGAAATCCCTAACATCTGAAGATTGTAACGCCTGTTTATATCGATTGGCCATTGTATCCAAATAAGCATCAACAAACTGTTGATCGTTTTTAAATACACTATATCCTTTTCCGTTAAATCCGTAACCACCATAATTATGATTATTCTTAGCAACACTACTAGTACCGTATGTACTTTCGTGACCAAGCTGACTCATAACATTATCGTATGCAGCACGGCTAGTATATCCACGTTTTCTCAAACCCTCATATACAAGAGGCCCTAATTTATCAGCAAAAGCTTGATATTTACTACCACCCTTTCCTTTAGGCTGTTTTAATTGCATCATATTATTTCTCCCCAGAAACTTTATTTCTTATTGCGGTTTTAGATTTAAGTTCTTCACGTTTCATTGCAGCATCATCTTTAGCCTTCTGTAGGGCCATTTCGTGCTTCATACGTTTCTCTTCTAAGTCTATCTTAGCATTCTCTATCTCGCGCTTTTGACGAGCTTCATATCGCTTAGAATATGCATCTTGATCAATCTTACGTTGAGCTGTAGCGTCTTTAGCAATCTCAATTGGATCTGGTACACCATTATCATCAGCATCTTTATCTTCAGTACCACGGTAAGCACTAATTTCAGCAACGGCAATTTTAGTCTGATTATCAGCATCGATTTTATACTTCTCGAGATCCATCTTAGCTTCTTCAAGCATGAGCTCTTGCTGTTTAGCCTCATTCTGCATTTGTTGCAGCTGTTGCTGTTGTTGAGCTTCAGCTTGTTGTTGCTGTTGTTGTAATTGCTCTTGTCTTGTCTGCATATCCTTAAGTTTTTGTTTAAGAATATTGAAATTATCGTTAGTGAGAATTTCGGCAGCTTCAAGAAGGCTTGCACCGTTTTGCATAGCTGGTTGGATAAGTTGCTGTAGCTTCTGTATGTTTTCTGCATCTTTAGAAGCGTCGCTAACAAATACATCCATATCTTCATAATAAAACTTAGAAGATATATCTAAAAAGGCTCTTTCGCCGTTGTCAAATACATAAGAGAGTTTTTGTTTACCAGTACTCTCCCATGCACCTTTCGCAGTATTTAGAAGCATATTTAATACTCTACGCTTACATTGGTTGTGTACCCAGAACAATGGTTCTGTAATGTGTGAAGATTGTACCACAGAACGTTCTACGTTACCAACTAATTCTGAAGTACTAATAGACCCTTCACGTTGAGCAGTAATACCAGATATTGTACCAGCTAACAGTTCAATTTTATCCATCAATTGAATATACTCAGATATAACATTAGCCATTGTTAGGTCTAATGATGTTATCTGATTAAATTGTGCTGGTTTTCCACCCTCTCTGCCTGGGATATTCCAACCCTCGTCATATGGATTTATAAAGTTAACACCCACCGAAGATAGATAATGCATCCATCTATCTGGAGTTATATTCATGGACTTAGGTATTTGTGTAATGTCCATATTTATAACTTTTCCCTTATCTCTAGCGATTGCTAATTCAAGTCTGTACCATAATACAATATACATATATTGCAATGGTTTTAGAATACTTACAAGAGATCTTGGTTTACTATTGGTATTACTATATACACATCCACAATATGGAAGTTTCTGAGAATTTGGGTTATCTATGCTAACATGCTGATACTCAAGTGGTTGTATACCGAAATATAGATTATCTCCAGCACGGTATCCTTCCCATACTTCTACTATCCAGTCTGGATCTACAGATACTTCTGTTCCAACTTTTTTATAAGTTTCATCACAGATATTTACAACTGTTTCTCCGTTTTCATCAAGAGTAGTAACGTAATAGATTTTCTTAAATGATTTCCAACATACATGCCACACACTTATATTGTGTTTATTTCCTACAGATAACGAATCGTTATCATATATCTTTGTACGGATATGATTTACATTATCAACCGGTCCTTTTTCAGGCATATCCCCTACTGGAACACCACTAAGCATCTCGTTTAGCTTGTTGAGATCTTTTTCCTCAAGCTTATCATAATACCTGTCGTATATTTCAGCTATTGGCAGACGCATTTTACGTACACACCAGGATCCGTCCTCTATAAACTCCAAATCCGGACTTCTGTCATAATCAAAGTCCATAGGATTTATACGTTCTGCATAAGGCTCTCCGTTTTGTACACCTACATAATATACTTCTGTTCCGCTTATAAGGCCATCTTTCCAACCCTTAATAAACTCATTATTTAATGATAGTTTTTCTTTAAGATATTCAAGAGTATGATATGCTGTATTTTCTATAACATCCTTATACTCTTTGTCCATATATTTAGCAATAGCTTCAGGAGGCATGATTTCCCCATTTTGAAGCTGTTCTTGAAATTGTTGTTGCTCTTCTGGCCCCATTTTCGATTGTATCGCAGCCATCATGTATTGCATCAACATTTCTTTTTCTTTTTCTTGTAATTCAGATACAGCTTCTTGTGAGGTTCTGATAACCCTAAAGTTAAACGGCCTTTTTGTTTCTTCTCCAATAAGAAGATCTATTTTTGGTCGAATTATATTAAAATCTTGAGGTGTAGCTGGAAATCCATCATCTACTTTAAATGGATTTGTAATTCTTTTAAAATCTTTCTCGTCAAATATACTATTATATAGATTGTAGTACACCTGCATCTCCCCGTGTTGAGTATCTGCTCTACCGCTCGACACAGCACTACCTTCTCCTATGATGTAATTAACGCAGTCATGTTGCCACTGTTTATCTTTTTTAGGTAGCGATAGTTTCTGTTGTGGAAACGATGCGTTATACAAGTTATCAGTAATATCTATCATATTTAAAAGGTAAATACAGGCGCATTATCATTAGACGACTCATCGCTCCACCATTCTTGGCTAAACAACGGAAGTTCAAATAATTCAACCTGTCTATTTTTTTCTTTACTTGCAGCGACCTTTACTTGAAAGAGCTCCTCTCTGTATATCATAACCATACAAAGAGCAATCAATCGGTCAACGTTTTTTACGCCGTTGTTCTCGATTAATTCCTCAATCAAAGGTTCGCTGTATATTCTTTCTAAATTAGGATGCCCAGGCTCGTATTCGTCCATTAACCACTCTAAAATAAGCCCTTCTCCATAAGCTCTTATCGACTTGGTCATATGGCATCCTTTTCTTCGTTGCACTTTTGAGTCTTTAAATATTTCAGATATTACTTTATCAGGCTGATCCGCAAGTAAATAATCGCAATGTTTATTTGTAAAATACGGATATATTCCTTTACGCTCATTTTCAAATAGTAATCTCGCATTATATAAAGTCAAAAGTTTTCGTACATTTTCATAGTACTCTTCTGCTGTATCGGGTCTCCCTGAATATTCAGCAACAATTACGTCATTCCAAGCTTCTCCAGCTTGAACACGTTTAAATATAAATGTAGATCCAAGTGAGTTTGTGAAAGAATCATCATGATCGTCGGTTATGTTATCGTATAGTTTTTTATCTATACTTCTATATGTCCCCATATAGCCCAGCATACATCATCACTATAAAAAGTGTCGGGTGTTCGTGGATGGATTATATTTATTCACCATCTATGCGTTACACTGTCATACTGCCTTTCGCAATCAGTATGATTAGCACGGAATTGTCTGTTCTAGATGTTTCCCGTTTTTACCCGATTTTAGACCCGCTGACTTACGCGTACGGGTCACAGTTGTGTGTCATTATACTACGACACGCAAACGTGTGGGTTTCACATTCAAAATTATATACAAATCCAGTATAAGTTGATTTATCTATTTTTTCTATTCCTAACACAACATCACAAGTAGTAAATCGTATATCCATTTTGGATTTACCTGTAGGCTTATATGTTAACATTTGTTTCATCTTTCTAGACTCAAACACTGGACATGTTGCAAGCTTATTAATATCATCTTGCGCAACATTTATCCTATATGATTGTTTAGAAATTCCTCCAAATCTATTAACACATTCCTTACTATGTAGCACAATAGAATTTTTAACACCAATAGAAAATAGTAAATCTTGAATATCTTCTAATAACTCTAAATTTACACTTGTAAAGTTTACTCGTATTGAATTTCTGGATTTTACAACAGATCCATCAGTATCTAAATATCCTTGTAAGAATGCTAATTTAACTCGTAGCGAAGCATGTTTAATCCATGCTGGCACGCGTTTATCATAAGCACTATTACCAATTTTGCTTAATATAAATACCAATTCTTTGTGCGTAAATCTTCTTGTTAATTCTTTCGTTTTATGTACGTGAACGCATTTTCTATCAAAAAGAGTCTGTATTAATTGATCATAAAATTCTGCAAATTGATTTTCGGATTTACCTATTGACATATATATATCGTTTGAATTTCCATTTATATTATAAAATCCATCACCAATATACAATCCTAAAAAGTATGCAAACATTATATCCTTTTCATCAGCTGGAGTATATATACTACTCTCTATTTCTGTGTAATCTTTATTTGGAATTATAAGCTTGTCATCTGTTGTAATATCTTTTGCTTTTACAAATCCTCTATTAGCTGTTAAAATTGGATGTTCAGATGTAAAGGTTGTAGTACGAAATGAGCCGTACGGTTTAATTGTGTACGTTGATTCATTGAATTTTTCATACATTTGTATATTCTTAATCTCTACAAATTCTCCGTCTCTGTTTATCAGTTTATCATCTAACGTAACATCTTCAACATTTACTAAACCTCTCTGTGTACAAACCTTTTCGCCAGGAGTAAGACATCCTCCTATATATAGACCAAATGGAGGATCTTTAACTGGATACTCCCATATTACAACAGATCCGTTTGGTTTATCATCTTTTTTCAGATGATACGTAATAATGTCTCCAGATTTCTTTTCCGTAACTTTTACTTTACCGTCACCGTCCCAAGCTAAATCTACAACATGTTTCATGTTTCTAAGACGTTCATTCGTCCTTATTCTAGTTAGTTGATCTACTAATAGTTTTCTAGGAAATATGTTTCTACCGAGCTCTAATACCGCTTCTTGCGGTTTGATGGGTCTTTCTGAAATATAACGGTCTATTGATATCTGAGAAGCTCCACCATCCTTAATAAGGTTCCTTTGACGTACTAGTTCTTCTATAGCTTTATCTTTAAGAGTGTTTCCATCCTCATCCATAAATCTATAGTTGCCATCCTTGTCGACACCTTCCATATTTTGGTAAGCTCCTACAAAAAAACCACACTTGGTATTCTCAGCACCATCATCCCATATATTAGGAAACGAAAGACAATTAAACGCTTCTGGTTTATAGAATAGATTTTTAAGACCGTCGAATTGACCGCCCTCAGTACCGCCAGTACCAAATGCAATCATCAAACCAAACGCATTACCATCTTCAGTTTCTACAGCTGGTTGTTCTATTCGCCAAGCCGTTTCAAGATTTGGAAACTTACCGCCTTCTTCCCACAGCACAAGTTTACCACGAGTACCACGAATACGTTCAGGATCGTTCTTAAGAGTAATACCCTTAATACTTGATTTATAACCCTGATCTGTCTGATTACCATATTCGTCCGTTATTTTAAAACCAGACACACGCTCAAGCCTTGTACTTGTAAGACGTTTTTTAGCCCATTCTGTATTTGAGTCTACAAAGTCCATAATTTCCCAAGCCTTAGTGAGCAATCCGTCACCTACAAGGAACGTTTGTTCAGATGCTACAGCAAAACTTTTAGAACCAGGTATTAGTTCATAATTACGAACAAGCATAGATGCTCCTTTGAAAGAATACCCTTTGGCACGAGCTTTTAATACTGATAAATGTTTACCAGATTCTTCTGCTTCTTGTACAGCCATAAAGAACTGCCAGTCCCCAATCCAAAACATTGGGAAATCGAGTTTACGTTCCCTACGAGTTCTAGTATTACCATTATGGTCTACGTATTGTGTTTGGGTAAGTTTCATTATAGGACTATAGTTAAGATAAAAGTAATGGTATCCTGTTATGTAGTCTCCGTCTGGAGCCGTATATCCATTCAAACATCGTTTAGTCTCTATTTCCCAGTATTTTACGTAGTCACTCGTTCCTTTTGGAGCTAATGTATATTTCTTATGTTTTTTAAAGAACTCGGCAGCTTGACAAAACTTTTTTGTATTTTTTATTCGTTTATTAAAATCTACCATGTCTATCTAACCATTTCATATAAACCGATAGCTCCACCACCTTTAACTCGACCACTTTCAGATTGTTCAGCTTTAGCCTGCTTCATTGCAATGTCTAAAGATTTTACAACGCCACTTACATCTTTCAGTATCCTAGTTACTTTTACAGCTGTATCTATATCCATACTGCCTTTAGAATACTGATTTAAAGCGTCTGTAAGGCCTTCTGCAGCTTGTTGTGAAGATCTAAGCAGTCGTGTAGCTGGAGTCTCTTGAAACTCAACGAAACGCTCTGCAAGAGCTTGTAATTCAGCAGACGGTATATATTTATCATTACCAAACACATCTTTTCCTACAATAACCGACCTCTCGTTTTCAGGATAAGCTTCATATGGTGTGTTCCATTTATACAACCATATTATATATTCAATCTCTTTTAGAGCTTTTGATTTATCTTTAGCTTTATTATAGTAATCTTTAAATGGAGGTACAGCCAAATCTTCGGTATTTAATTTTAGTTTTCCACCTTGTATATCGAACATAATAATATATTTAATTTGGCTGTAGCATATATTATAATAACAAAGCTGCAGACAATGTTCCGGCAGCAGCGGCTTCAGCCCAAAATGTTAATTTTTCGCTCTTAGGTTTACACAACAAATATGTTATAAACGGAGCCCATCCAAGTAATAACAAAGGATTTATAATGCCAACTACAACTTGAGATAGTATTCCAAATAAAAAACCGCCTATATTATGTAACATTTTCTTTTCTGTTCTAAAATATGGAGAAGATGCTACTAATATAATACCTACAAAACTTAAGAATCCAATAAAATCTAAATCTTCTGGTAATTTCTCTAATGTTTGAGGCATTGTAAGGAATGCATACAACGACATTATCGTAGAAAAAGCACCTTTAGAAAATATATAAGATATAGAAGATATCGACACAGGAATTTCTTCTTTCTTTTTCCAAGCTAAACCTACATATAAAACCATTAGTAGTAGGCCTAGTAATACTAATATCTTCATTTTATTGTAAAGTCCAATTTGTCAGGATACCCAGTTTTATAGTCGTATTCTTTAACTTCAGATTCTGTCTTAAGTTTCATCACGGCGGCTTTATGCTGTTCAGTCGTAATAAATGCAGCATCAGCATATAACTGAAGTAACGATAGCATCATCTTGGCCTTTTCCACATTTACAGATACAATTTTATCATTTAAAGGAAGATTTATATTCTCAAGTTTGCACGTAACCGCAGAATCTACGCTGTTCGTGTAAGCAAGACGTTTCTGCTGGTCATACCATATTTTAACACCATTCACTGTTAATGAATTAACAGCATCAGATTTATCGTACTCTTCAATTTCTTGTATTTTTGTCAGCTTTGCACACTCTAAACATTCTGCATCCGTAGGTAGTGGATCTATACAGGGCATGTATCCGGCTTTTATATAATGCTCTTCTGTGGGATTCAATATCTGACACCCGTCTATTTCTATTATATTGGATGCAACATTACCGTTTTCATCAATCCATTTCATAGTATTTGTTTTTATGGTTCATATTCTGATAACGGATGTATGTGATTGCTCAAGTATTGATATCCGTTTGTACTCTTATATAATGCTACGCTTTCATCTGGAACATATAATTTACCAGTCCAGTCTTCAATGTTATCTGTTGGGTATAGCCACGCATCAGGGGCTTCTGGTGGAGTTTTTGCACGAATAATAATTCGTTTTAATGTTGGAATTCTAAAAAAACTAAGCCACATAAACTTACGAACATGTGAACCAATATCTATAGTTTCTATATGTGACCAAGAAACAACACATTCGTTTCTTGTTATTTCCCGCAGATTAGGTAGTTTTAACTCTTTTAATTTATTGCTCCAAGCTAAAAATGCATTACCTAGATATTCGATATTAATAAAATTAGCATGAGTTAAATTTGGAATATCTACTAATCCAAACCAATCTATCAGTTTAACGTTATGTAGATATTTTAAGTCTTCTAAAGATGTAATTACATTATTGTGCGAAAACAACCCACCATCGCCATGTGGATTATCGAACTCAGGTCCAATATGTGTAATACTATCTGCTTGTTTGTACGTAACCTCACCATCGTAACCCGGAATATTACCCAATTCACCACCAGTAGCTCCGCCGTACTTTGCAACAAGTATTCGTTTTACTTCTGGGTCTGTAAACCTAATAATATTGTACTCACGCTGCATCATAGATAATCTACGTCTAAACAAACTCATTACGTAACCTCTCCCATAATTATAATGTTCTCTAATATACTAGCTTGATATGTTTTGCCAGCTTTAATTTGTGGAACATAGTCATTAAACCATTTTATAGTAGAAGGTAAAGTTAACGTAGTACCTCTGTCTGCAGGACATGTAAATTGAAAGCAATATTCTGCCACATATGCTGGACTTGGATTTGGAGCTAATGTTAGATTTAATGTTGGAACTACACCCCAAATATGTAATATATTAGATTCTATAGATCCGAATGTCTCAGATGATGGATGAGTTACTCTACGTAATCGACTATCCTTACCTATAGACAACGATACAAAGCTTCCACCATCCCACAAATAGGGTAAGTTCTCAGACGTATTTATGTATATTTTATCGTTATATGGCTTGTTTGTATCGGCATTTATGTATAAGTCTTTTGTAGGCCATCCACCATAGAATACGTTTCCTTTTTTAGGGAAAAACATTCCTTTGGTTTTGTCGAAATATAATCCATCGTATGTTGTAGTAGAATTAGGCTGAGTGCTGTTTACGATTTGAAATCCGTTAAATAGTAATACTTCATATACTTTTCCAGGAAGAAACGTCGTTGGAATTTTGGAATCGCTACCTAAAGGAGCAATTCCGTCAGCACTCCCAATTTCCCCACGCAAATCGTTAACAAGGCCTTCTACTCTAAGATCTCCGTTCTTTCGATCTAAAATTTCGCTTGCAATACTCGTTTGTAGATTGTTAAACGAAGCTTCCCTATTAGCAGCTTCTGTAGAAATAGACCTTTTGATTTCAGTATCTTCATCTGTTCTACGCCTTGCCTCATCTGATATTAGTTGTTTAACATCTGATATTTCAGACATACGAAGGGCTGCTTCATTATCAACTTTATCTGAAACTATTTTATCACCATCTATACGGTCTTTAGCTTCTTGTTGTAAAGTATCTTTTATCTCGTTGTCTACCCTACTTAACCGACTTTCAGTGTTATGAACGAGAGCGTTAATATTTATATCAGCGGAAATCCTATTAGAAGTTTCTGCAGATATGAGATCTTCTAGTCTTTTATCTGCAGCTATACGGTCGGCAGCCTCTTTCATTATTCCAGTATTATCCTGTTTAAGAAACTCCTTTATCGAATTAGCATCTAATATGTCACCCTCTTCAAATCTACGCTCGTGTGGTTTGTCGTATTCATTTAGTATTATAACGTTCGGTGTTCTTGGAACTAAAACATTTTCAACAAGTCTTGTACCGAACAGTTTTGATTTTTTCATGTGCTATAATTTAGATAATTATACAAACAAGGCAAGGGAACTACACCGAAGTGTAATCCCCTGACCTGTGGAGTATTGCTGTTTCCCACATACGCCACTCCCGCAACTGCATTACGTACTACTTAGTTGCCTCAGACTCCTCAGTTGAGTCCGCCGCTTCCGTCGCTGTTTCAGAATCTATTTTCTCAACGTCTTGAGACATAGTATCCTGCCTGTCTGGTGCGCTAATCTCTTTATCACTGGAACCGTATCCACCTTCACCACGCTCTGTCTCACTTAGTTCTGTAGCCTCTACCACATTAACCTCAGGAATAGGCATCACAATCATCTGCAAGAAACGTTCGCCTGCTTTATATATAGCTGGTTGAGCATCTGTAGTGATGTGCATCTTTGCTAATATTTCACCCCTATAACCAGAATCTATAACTCCAACTGAGTTTGTTAAAAACATAGACTTCTTAGCTATAGAAGAACGTGGGAACAATAGTCCTACATAACCTTCAGGAATCTCTACAGCAAGCCCAGTATGATAAACAACAACAGTTTGTCCACACTCATTTGGCTCAATTGTAATTCCGATAGTGGTTAAGTCAAGTCCTGCGTCACTTTTATGTGCGCGTATAGGCAACACAGCCTTATCATCAAGTCTTTTAAATTTTAGTTCCATTATTATAATTTTAATTTGTATGTAATCCTAGGTGAACTTGAATCACCAACCTCTGCAGTATCAGTGCAGCGCTCTAACCATTTGAGCTATAGGATTATACATGTTATTTATCTCGAAATGTCTTTAATTCGTCTATTAAAACATTAGCATGTTGTATATGCTCACTAAAATCCTTTTCTTTTTTACGCTCGCGTTCTATAATATCAGATGGAGCACTAGTTAAGAATGTTGAATTGTGTAATAAATCTGAAGATTTTTTCTGCATCTTTGTATAATGCTTAATCTTTTCTTCTAACTCTTCAATCTTCTTTGTAATATTGTATTTAGGATCAGTCGATACAGCAAAATACGCAGTGCCTATAGAAAACGGAAGATATTGTGTTGGAAGTTTATCTATAGTAATTATATCTTTTATGCCAGTTGTCTTGAGTATTGTACTTCTAAAATTAGATGTAAATATAGAATTAGTCTGATATAATACTTTACCCTCGAGGCTTCCATATTCCTTTTTAAACTGTCTAAAAACGGCTATCAGTCTTTGGACCAGGAGTTGATGGTCTATTAGTTCGTTCTCCATTTTGATAACAGTAAGAGGAGTCCACTTACGAGTTTCTATAAAATCACCACAAGATGTGTTGTTAATCTTCTGACTTAGCTCCTCTGTTATAAATGGTAAAAATGGGTGTAATATTTCTAGAATAGAATTGAAATACTTTATAATACTTCTATAAGTACATTCATCCATAAACTCAGTACCTCTTCGTTTTATAACATCTATAAACGTTCCAGAAAAATCATCAACAACAAGACTATAAATCTTATGCAGAGCATCGCTATATCTATGTTTGGATAGAGAATCATCTACACAATATCTAGTGTGTGCTATATCTGTACTCATCCACTTACACATTTCTATGCAGTGTTTTGGTTGAATATAGGATTCGGTTTTTTGATTTGAAATAAACTGATAGATGTTCCAAAGTTTATTACAAAATCTAATACCTTCTTTTGGAAAATCATCTGGCAATTTTCGGTCATACGGATCTGTGTTACCGTATATCAAACTAAATCTAATAGCATCAGCTCCGTATTTATTTATAAGTTTAGATAAATCTGGAGAATTATCTAAAGATTTAGACAACTTTCTATTATGCGAATCTCTAAGTAATCCTGTGACATACACAAATTCAAATGGTGCGGGCGTATTATATTCACAGCAAGCCATAATCATTCTAGCAACCCAAAAGAATAATATATCGGAGCCAGTAACCAATGTTTTGGATGGTAAATAATATTTTAACTCATCGTTATACGGATTATTTATACCGTCAAATGCAACGATTGGCCACAACCAAGACGAAAACCAAGTATCTAAACAGTCTGTATCTTGTTCTATATCATCTTCGGTAACGATAAATCCAAATACTCTTTTAAATTCTAGAAGTGCAATCTTTTTACTTTCTGCTGCAATTTGCCATATCTCTCTGCCTTTATTTAGATAATAAACTGGTATTCTGTGACCCCACCACAATTGTCTAGATATACACCAATCTTTTGCGTGCTTAAGCCATCTATAACACGGACTATTAATTAAATATATATTAGACTTAATCTTATTAGAACTAATTATTTCCAGCGCTTTTTCTGCGAGAGCGCCCATCTTTAAAAACCACTGTGATGACTCTCGTTGCTCTATGCGAGCACCAGTTCTCTCAGAATAACCTATTTTTACGAAATTGCCGTTTTCATCAATCTTATCTTCGTAAGTAACTTCTTCATCACTAACAACAGTATTTGCAACAGGATCCCAATTTACAACTTTAGTGGCTTTATAAATAAGGCCTTTGCGATACAAATCACAGAATACCTTATTTATACTTTTGGAATATTTCTTATCCATTGTGTACAAAGCCCTATTCCAGTCGCAAGATGCTCCCAACTTTTTAAGCTGGCCATATATAGTAGCTTTGTGAGAGTTACTCCAAGCTTTAGTGAGGCTTATAAATTCTTCACGGGAGTAATCGTTTTTTCTAAGACCTTTTTCAGCGAGCTCTTTTATGACTTTAGACTCAGTTGCTATAGATGCGTGGTCTGCTCCAGGAACCCAACATACATTCTTACCGTTCATTCTGGCATATCTAGCCTCAATGTCTTGAATGGTAACATTAAGAGCGTGTCCTAAATGAAGTACACCTGTTACGTTAGGTGGCGGCAGTAATATCGTAAACGGTTCTCTTTCGTCTGGTTTAGATTCAAATAATTTATTGTTCTCCCACCGACGATACCAGCGCATCTCTTTACTACCGGGAGTATATATAGATGGTTTATTATAGCCCTCATCGTTTTCTATATTATGAATCAGAACTTCTTTAATTGCGCCACGTTTGGATGTATTAGAATTTATACTCCTATTTGCAGAAACTTCGATCGTTGTATATTTAGAGGCCCATTCTTCGTCTTGTATAGACGAATTGCTCATTATAAACATAGCATCTTCTGCAGTAACGTCGTCACAAAATCCAAGTAGTCTACGTTGGTCTGAATCATCAAATCCGTCAGATGTATAACTAACAAAATCAGATGTATCTGATATTGGAGTGTATGGAGGATCTAAATAATACAGAGTATTACTACTTGCATGAATAGTTGTCTCGTCAAAATCGCAACACAATGCCGTTACTCTCTGTAAAATTTTGTTGCAGTTCTTTAGCGTATCCTCATCACATATCTTAGGATTTTTCATATTTCCAAATGAAACATTAAATAACCCTTTTTTATTAACTCTATAAAGCCCGTTATAACAGGTTTTATTTAAGAATATAAGATATGCAGACATTCTAATTGTATGCTCAGAGGAATTGTTAAATTTATCTCTTATGTCGAGGTAATACGTCTTTTTTTCTTCGTCCAATAATTGAAGGTATTCACTCTCAATTGATTTAAGAGTATCGATTAATTCTTCAACATTATCTCGAACATCTTTATACAGGTCTATTAGCTTCTTATTAGTATCACAGATGATAGCTGAAGTTATATTTTGATATTTTTCTAATAGATAAAATAATACAGCACCTCCTCCGACAAATGGTTCAACATAAGTAATGTTTTCTAACTTGTCAAAATCTTTTGGTAAACAAGATTCTATTTTATCTATAAGTTTACGTTTACCTCCAGCCCATTTTATAAAAGGAGTTGCCATAATATCTATTTCGATTTAAAATTGTTTTATAAATAGTAGCGGGGGCTGGACTCGAACCAGCGACCTTGAGGTTATGAGCCTCATGAGCTACCAACTGCTCTACCCCACTAAATGGCGTCTATTTGATAAAGACGCACGTTATGTAAGTTAAATGTTAAGCGCAACAAGTACCGTCACATGTAGAATCATCACAAGACTTAATAAGACGAATCTTTTTGCCTTCCTCAACGACCGTTCTGAAACCGTCATCGTTAAAAGTAACTATTTTGAACTGTCCTCTGTGTTCAAAAATCATTACAATTTCGCCTTTTTTCGCAGTCTTCGTATAAGTACTTCCGTCTCTATTTTCTGCAGTGATGTTCATGTCATCATCAGCAATAAATACTGATCGAAAGCCAAAATATTCGGAATCAATAAAACTTGGATAAATCAAACCATCCTTGTTTACAATTTCGCATGGGTACCCATTAGCAATTATAACGTTTTTCATATCACTTATTACCTTTAAGGAAGTTGTATAATCGAACAAATATAGATTTCTTCTTCTTTGTTACTTTCCCGTTATCGTATACAAGATATTCATTTTTAGAAAGATTATAATGTTCTATTTCAGGCATAGTGATCTTAGCAGTTCTTTCAACATCATCCGTTAAGTTATGTATTACTTTTAACAAAGTGCTAAAATGATTAACTTCAATAATATCCAAATATTGAGCAAACATATGTTGATCTACCGGTGTGCCGTTTTTAACGCTGCCCTCAACTGTAGCATTGACTATATCATCATATGTATAACAGTTTGATACGTCTATTATATAAGCTGCGTATTTATTTTTTGTATTTTTCATTTTGTTGTATATTTTTTAGTTTTGTCGTTCTTGTATCTTCGTTTCAGTTTGAATTTAAATAGTCCGTTGAAAAGTACGTCATCTGTTTTTTCAGATTTCATTATTTCTACTGTTTTAAGAAATACATGTTGACATACTGTTTTCACAAGGTCTATATTGTATCCTGTGTTTTTAGATACTTGCTTTGAGATAGAATCTATATCTATCATCTACAAACTGCTTCTATCGCATAATATGGAACAAGCTTGCTATCTTTAAGCAAATCGAATGTTTCACATTTAGCAGGTCTTACTAGAATCACATCCCCTATGTTTACTTCATATGGCTTTATTTCAATGTTTCTATATGAAGTTGGAACTTTGATTACTACGCATTTACGAAAATCAGACTCGACTTCTTTTACCTCAGTTTCTACTTTATCGTAATCGACAGCCTCAATTCCATTTTTATCTTTCTTTGCAGGCTTAGAAGATACTGGTTTACTAAATTCTTTTTTAACCATGATCGGATCCAACATCTTTACAAGAAATCTATCTGTAAAATCATATTCGATTTTTTCAGCGATATCGTTTGCAAGCTGCGACTGATCTATCAATTTTTCGTCTTTCATTATCGTTTGAGATTTTTAAGATGCTCTAATGTTGAAATTATATTTTTAAGAACAGTACACTTTTCTACTTTCAAACAAGCAGGACTGTCTTTAAATTCTTCATCAAGATTATCAAGTTGTTTATTATACTTGTCGAGAAGAATGTCTATTTCTGTAAAAATGTTCTTAAAGTCTTTGGTTGAATTCTTTTGTTCAACTTCTTCAAGATATCCATTTTTTACTAGATTTTCCGCAAAATCAGTGTTAATAGTAGTGTTCATACTGAACATGCTTCCAGCATTTCCTGTATTTTGTGAAAAAGCATAGATATAATAATTTCCGTCATTTGATATTTTAAAAATATCTCCAGCCGATAAGTTCAAAACTGGTTTGATTACTTTTAGCTCTTTTGTCATAACGTCTTTATCAAAAAATTTAACCCCTTAACGTACAGAAACAAAAAGTTGGTTGCATCAGCTACAAAATTTCTACGAAAATGCAACTTTTCTATATTTTTATCCGTTAAGGGGGATATAGGGGGTTGTAGTTTAACTAAGTTATTAAGTAAGTCTATAATTATAATCTAAATGACTATACTGTTAGTAAGACTTTAAACTCTATATAAACTAAGTTATATATACAGAAAGAAAGTATATATAAATATATACTAAAGAAAGAGTATGAGAAAAAAATTAAATATTCACGTATACCCGACTATGTACGATATTGATTTGATTGTTTGTACTAAAGCCTCTGCCGTCGAAGAGTTTGCCAAACAATACACATACCGAAACGGTGATCCTATCGATATAAAAGCTATAAAAGACTGGACAGCTGTAACAGCGAGTTGTATTAGAAAGTCGGATGAACGTCGTGCGTTGATGGTATACATCAACAGAATAAAAGGGGACAGTGCTATAGAACGAGATGCGCACTTAACAAACTCTATTATGCATGAGGCTTTTCATGTAGCAATGGATACTTGGGATATGATTGATGAAGAGTTGTCTTATAATCATCAAGAAGCACAGGCTTATTATGTTGGATGGGTCGCCGAATGTATTTATAAATCTTACCGCCATGAATATAGCAGAGAATAGTTCTATTTTATACTATGCTGATTATAAACAATTAAAAGCGATCAATAAACCCGTAACAGATAATTGTAAATATTATTTTATACACGATGCTCCGTTAAACGCAGCATATATACTTGATTCAGAACCTATCTATGATAAAGACAATTTGTTCTATAAACAAGCGTCGCAAGAATATCAAGAACTAAAAGAAAAGTTTGGTAATGACGGCGTAATGTCATTTATTGAAAACATATCTGAATTAAAATCATGCGGCGTAATTAACGCCAAACAAATGTTAAAGCATATACATCGATACAGTACAAACATAGATCGAAAAAACGCATTTAGAAGCTATTACAGGTGGTTAGATAATCAAAAATATTATCATTTTGTAATAGACGACGATGGAATCGAAAGACAAGAAGAGTGCTCAAAATATGTTGCTCACGCTGAAATCCGCCTTGGAAAACAAATCGTTTATAGATGCGATTAAATGGTTAGAGAAAGAACAAAAATATAGATTATCTCATAAGTATTATGATAGTAAAAAAGAAGATGACAACATTTGATACTATTACAAAGGAATTGTCAGACATACAGACCAAAAAGAATACAGATTATGGAGGGAGTTTCTACAATATGTGTAATAAATTTGGTTTAGTTGCGGCTGCAATACCGTTGAATAACAAAGTAGAGAGAATAAACAATTTGATACTAAATAAAACTTCAGCTATAAATGAATCATTAGAGGATTCTCTGAAAGATTTAGCTAACTACGCAATAATGACTTTAATTTATTTGAAAAACAATGGGAAAAATAAATAAACACTGTAATTTGTATAATACAGACGGAGAACTTATACGCGAAGTAGACGAACATGGTATATTGAGAGATTTATCTTTTAAGGAAGTTCAAGATCTAGTAGATAAGCTTGGTACAGAGAAAAATGAATTTGGCAATCTTAAAGACCCAGAGGGATTTAATAAAGCATCAGCATGGTTGGTACAGATGTATAAAGACCCAAAATATAAAAATGAATTAGAAACATTTATCAAGGAATTACATGATAGACTTAGAAATAACAAAAATGACTCAACAAGAGCTCTTGGAGAAGTTAATAAAGAACTTGAATCATTACGAGAGTCCAAAGAAGTGTGTGCTACTGGCATCAGCCCAGCTAATGGAGAAACTTCAGAAAGAGCTTCCGGAGATATTCGAGAAGACGCGCCCAAAGAAACACAAACAGAGAACCCTACCTATATTATATAAGTCCAGACGTTCAGCATTCCGATGTATATGATTCTATGTAGTGTAACAAAATATTTAAAAGAAATTTATCCTACTTATTTGAAGGTACACGTGAGAAGGTGGGCCAAAACTACTACAAGGTTACTGCGTCTGCCTCTATGTTATTAGAATTAATAACTCAAACAAACCATATCTAAAAGTTCATCGATCTGTATGAAACTAATTAAGAATAAAATAGAATTACTACCGCAGAGAAATGATCTTTGCGGTGTATATGAGCAAATAGAACTTGCTGGTCGTACAGCATATAAGTCATTAGATAAGATAGAGTATGATGAAAATGGAAGATCTAAGACTGCTAAAGCATTTGTAGATAAGATGATAGAGTTAGGTCATGGATCTCCATTAGAACACGGCACTGTATATCTTAAATTTCCATTTGGTCGTGGAGCTGACATGATGTATGGATTATTAAATTATACATCAGTCAAAAAAGATCCAAACATATTAGATTCTCAAGTTTATGTAACTACAAACTATAGAGTATTAGTTGAGAATAATCTGCTTGATGATCTGAAATACTTATGTGAACCTACAGAATTTCATGAGAAACGCATAACATTTAGATTAACATGCGCAAGAGTGCAAGCTGATTCGTTTATAAGACATAGAGTATTCTCATTCTTAATGGAATCTACAAGATATTGTAATTACAGCAATGGTAAGTTTAATAGCGAGATAGAAGTTGTAAAACCTACTAGAATTGACACATTTAAAGGAGTTCTGAATAAATTTATACGATCTTGGGAGGAATCTGAAAGCGCATATATACAATTAGTAAACTATGGTGTTAAACCTGAAGATGCGAGAGACGTACTCCCGTTACAACTTAAAACCGAGCTTATTATGACCGGAACAGAATCTCAGTGGGAACAATTCTTTAGGCTTAGAATATCAGAGCATGCACACCCTGATGCAAAGTATATAGCAGAACAAATAAAAGAACAACTATGAAAAAGATAATTAAAGCTCTGGCTCATCCATTTCATTGGATAAAAGAGAGCAATAGACTAATGCACTTTAAATGTGGCTTCCTATTAGCTCTATTTGGCACTATAATGTGCACGATTGGGGCAGCATTTGCCCTAGAGTTTAAAGACGGACAATATGGTAATAAATTTGATTGGTTGGATATAGCAGCTACATTAATCGGAGGATTTTTCGGTCAGGCCGCACAACTACTCCTAATCTGGCTATTAATTAGGCCTTTATAATAATATTAAGATATACTCGGGTTAACTAAGTTTAACTCGAGTATTTTTATTATATATATTATAATTATATATTAATCTTTCTTTTTATCTTACTTTTTCTTTCTATCAGAGTAAATTTATCCCACATAAACCAAAAACTCAGATCGTCTAACTCGAGTTAACTCGTGCTAATCCATTTAAAGCCCGTATAAGGCGTTATCTTAGTCTGAGTGGATAAATTGTCCACCTGATATATTAGAGTGGCTTAAATCGAAAGGAAATGGCCTTAAATCGAGTGTTACAATATATCCATGTAGAAGGGATGCAGAAACAATCTAAAATTTTTATTTTTTATTTTGAAAG
>ERZ773050.107-NODE-107-length-50884-cov-11.877747_pt1 | contig 50884 bp, 42 predicted proteins | sample MGYA00580632_ERZ773050 | MGnify/ENA primary metagenome ERZ773050 (study PRJEB29015, sample SAMEA2738123) | human oral metagenome | biome: human oral; feature: human-associated habitat; material: saliva | place: China | collected 2166 ... | reverse complement strand
AGTTACGTTTGCAGGTAGAATTACTAAAAAAGTATCAGAGCTTGGTAAGAGAATCTAAAAAGTAAGTCTTATAATCTCGTCGTTCTACAACCCTTATGCTTTGACCCTAATCAATTGATTAGTTTTTCTTACGTTTGCGACCAGCAAATCCAAGAAGGCCAAGAAGACCAATACCTGCAACACTTGCAATAACACCGCCATTATCACCTGTTTCTGGAAGTGTGTGACCATGTCCGGCTTTAACAGCTACTGCGGTAGCTTCTGCTACAGTGTTGACTGTTTGTTCTTGTGTCTTGTTGAATTTAGATACTGATACTGGTGCTGCTTCGACTTGACTGCTTACCACTTTCGGTGCCACAACATCGTCATATTTAGCTTTTGCACCTTGATTTGGTTTTACAACGTCAGTTTCTGGCTTAGTATTGTCAGTTTTACCAGATTCAGGTTTAGTATCAGGTGTCACAATATTACCTTTTTTAGCGTCATCTAACGCTTTTTGAACTTCATATTTAGTCAACACGGTTTCATATTCTGATTTAGCTGATGCATATTTGCTACGAGCGTCTGTAAGTTTAGCTTGTTCAGCGGCAAGTTTAGCTTGAGCGTTGACAAGTTTAACTTGAGCGGCTGCAAGTTTAACTTGAGCGGCTGCAAGTTTAGCTTGTGCATTTTCCAACTCAGATTTATGAGCTTTAGCAGCTTCTACTGCAGATTTTGCGTTGTTAAGAGCTTTTTGAGCAGCAACAACATCATTGTTTGCTTTTTCAGCCGATGATTTAAGATCTGCTAATTTAGCTTGTTCAGTTGCAAGTGCAACCATTGCATTATCAGCTTTTTCTTTTGCAATTTTAGCATCTTCTTTTGCTTGTGCAAGCGCTTGGGCTTTAGTTGCTTCTTCAGCTGTTACGGATGCAAGCACAACTTTAGCCACTGCAAGTTTACCTTCAGCTTCTGTTAACTTAGCTTGAGCAGCTCTCAATTCAGCTTCTGCTTTTGGTGTTTGACGTTCACGTGATTCAAGCTCTGCTACTTTTGCTTTGGCGTCATCGACAGCCTTTTGAGCCGTTGTGACTGCTGTTTTGGCTACGGTAACATCTTCTTGAGCAGCTTTCAACGCAACACCTGCAGTTGTTTGTTTCAATACTACTTTATTGTATGCATCTACACTTGGCTCAAAGTTTGCTCGACCGGCTGACAATACATCATATACATGACCACCCCAAATGTCTTGTGCAAATTTAGCTTCATGCAAGCTTGAAGTTGTAGTTACAACATTGAATTCTGCTGGAACTTCAATAAACGAATTACTGTTGTCTTGTAGGTACATTGAAATACCTTGTTGGTCGTAGTCCGTCAAACTAGCTGTATGACTATAATAATCTTTCCCATCATCCACTGTGAATAAAAATACAGCTTCACGAACACCCTCTAGAATTTCGCTTAATGTTGCATAATGAGATCGTTTGTATGCCAAATCACCTGAAAACGGTTTGAAGTGACGTTGATTTGTTAAGTTTTCTCTAACATACAAGTGCTCCAATTCGGGTTTTTTTGTTGAAAGCTCAATTGAGTAGTCAGATCCCGTTTCATCAGTGTTATCACGTAATGCGTTGTATTTCACCGCACGTGCTTTTGCAAGATCCATCATTAAAGTGTTTACTGTTGCATCTGGTAAACCTAGTGCACGACGAAAGGCATTAACTTGGTCTACAAAATATTGGTTTACAATATTGTTCACGTTTTCCGGGAGATTTTCGACATCATATTGAGTATTATCAGCTACTGTGATTGTGTCTGGATAAAAGTAATTACAAATCCCATTATCGTTTGCGTCGTAATGGATATCACCATCATAAACATGTACGATTTTAGTATATTGGTTAATGATGTTGGAATCTGTTGTGATTGGAAGCGCGTCATAAATTGCAAAAGCTTCATCAGCTGCTTTCACACGGTCTTCACCTTTAGCATTCACCCATTTCTTCAATGCATTCAAGTATTCTTCTGGAATATTAACTTTTGATTCCCATGTCGCTAATGGTTTGACAGCTTCTGTAGCCGCTTTCGCTTGGCCAAAGGCTGTTTGCGCTTGACTTAAGGCAGCTTCTTTATCTGATACCGTTTGTTCTGCAGCTTTAACACCTTGTTCAGCTGTTGATACGGCACGGGTTGCAGATGAAATTGCTTGGTCAAGCTGTGAATCAGCCTTTTTAGCTGTTTCAAGACTTGTTTCAGCTGTTTTCACATCTGATTTAGCTCGTACTACAGTTGCTTCTGCCACTGTTACATTATCTTGAGCTGTTGATACGTCTGTTGATTCTTTTGCAAGAGCATCTGCTTTTGCTTTAGCAGTGTCACTTTTAGCTTGTGCCTTATCTGCAGCCGCTTTAGCGTCTGAGACAACAGCTTCTTGGTTTGTCACAGCCGTTTGAGCGTTTGTGGCCGTAGCTTGTGCTTCGGTTACTGCCTTTTCTGCTACAGGTACGTGACTGTCAGCTGTTGTGATCGCATTAGTAGCTTGAGCAAGGGCTTCAGGTGTTGCTTTTGCCGCTGTTGCTTGTGCGTCAGTCACTTGACTTTGAGCAGCATTCACTTGACTTTGGGCGTCATTTGCTTGATTTTGAGCTAAACCAGTTGCTGATTCTTGAATAACAGCGGCTGTTTCAGCTTTTTCCATATTTTGTTTTGCATCTGATACTTGTTGTTCAGTAACTGTTGATTGAGCTTGTGTTTCAGATACAGCATTTGTGTCTGGTGTAGTTACTGTTACTTCATCAGCATTTACAACACCTGTTGCACAAGCCGCAGCTACAATTGCAGCAGTACCAGCGATAAATTTCATTTTGTTGTTTGTTTCTTTCATAAGTGTTATCCCTCAATAAAATAATTTGTTTTCAAAAATAATAAAATAAGGGGTTCCGGGGTTTAACCCCGTATTCGCGTATTCGCGCCCGCGTAGGCTGGCGCGAAATTAACCCTGGATGAATAATTATTTACAACTATTAGAATTTTACTCCCGAAATTTAAGGGTGTCAAGTATTTTTTGAAAATTTAAATCATTATTTCGAGTTAATAAATTCTTTTAAAATAAGGTTTTTCAATATATTTTAGAACTATTATTATCATTTAATTATTATTAAGATTAGATTGATAATTAAAAAACAACTGTTTTTACACAATTTAAAAAAGCGTAAAATCATTACAATTGCAGTGAAAATGCCAATATATGCTCGTTTTATTTTCCTTTAATTTTTTGAGGACGCAGAAAGCTAAACCTTCACATATTCATCATGATTTCTAATTTAATTTTTCTTAAAAGCATCCAAATAATTCTACTCTTTAAAATTTTTTTAAATAACGGTATAATTTTCCCTAAAAATTGAAAAATACTCTCCATAAAAGAAATTATCAACACAATTTATTTCACAATACATAAATACGACACACAAACTCAATATCATTTTATAAAGTAACTCCAAACTTTTAGAAAAGAAGCTCATAATATTCACACAAAATACTTAAACTCATCAAAAAAAGCCGGACCTCAGTCCAGCTCAGAATGAAGACCAACATCAAAAATGATGTTGGTCTTTTTTTATATTCACACTTAGCATCACTATATGCTATCCTTAGCTAGTCCTATGATTATTGTGCAGGTCTCAAGGTTGCTGCTACTGTTCTGATAGAACTTTGTGTATAGTCATCATGTCTTTCTTCTTCTGTGATTACACGAGGTTTTGGAAAGTTCTCGATAGGCTTTTCATGTTCTTGGGCTTGCTTTTTAGCTTGTTCAAGTCGTTGGTGTTGAGCTTCTGGACCCCAGTCTTTGTCTGCAGCAATCTCAGAGACCATAAAGGCACTATATCGATATGCCTCTGGAACAATCGTCTGGATTTGTTCTTTAGTGAAGCGGTCTCCCTCACTATAATCGACGACATCCCAAATTATTCCGCCATTGTCATCTTCTCGTGCTGCAAGGAAATGTTCACATCCAATAGGATTTGATAGGTTGATCATAAAGAGTTCTTCAGACCATTCTCCAGTCATTACAGCATCAATAAATGTTTTATATTCATCGTCCGAGGCAAAATTTAGATGCCCATCCTTTTCAGCTTTTTGAGCTTTACATAGTACCTCAAAACGTTCCTGGTATAGAGAGAAATTGTACTGCTTCAAAAAACTTGCTTGTTCCGTTGTTAAAATATTTTTCTTCATCGTGATTACCTCTTATTCTAAGTTAAATGTCAGTGTTACTTTAGTCAATGGGATATGTTTAAACCCAAGAAATCCGGATTTTAGCAAGACCTTGAACATTCCAGCTACATTACCCTTTGTGTCTTGCCTAAATTTTTCATCTCTGATTTCCATAAGTCCTTTAAATTCAGGAGTAATGCTACTAGCTATAGATGTACGCATAGAATCCTTTATATTTTCTACAGAATCAAATCGTCCTCTGATATTTGCGTTATGACGGTCATCAAAAATGATTTTTGTTATCTGGCTCTTACTGAAATTTCGTAAGCCAATAGCTAAAAAATATGGAAGTGCAATCTCTAAGGTAACCAGTGGATGTGTCAAAATATCAAACACAATACCTTTTAGAGTGGTGATCAGGACGATATAAGCTAGTGCTCCTATCAATTTAAAGTAATTAACTGACATCGTAAATTTATTTTTTCGGTTAGCTAATAACAAACCAATACATACATAAAACACTAGTAACACCAGGGCGACAATATGAATCGTATTTGTTGAGATATTGAAAATATTATTTGCTAATAACAGAACTGAAGTGGCTATTATAAATATGATTTCAAGGAAATAAATACTTTCAGCAAACCATTTCATCAGCAACATGAACATTAATTTATTATTTTTCAAATAGATACCTTCTTTCTACCTATATGGTCTTGATTTCATAAGTTCATAATTATATAAATTATCAGTTCTCATATAAGCAATAACTTCCTTCCTAGTTTGTTTTAAAGTACTTCTTTATTATAGGAAAACAAATATCTATTTGTAACCCAGTGACACCTCCTAAAAAAACACAACTCTTGTGAGCTGTGTTTTTAGGGAATTATGAATTTAGAATGGGGAAAAGGAATTTTAAGAAGTGGGTGCTATCTTAGTACTCTTTACTACGTTTAGAGAAACCAAGCATGCCAAGTGCAGTAGCCAAAATAACTGCACCTGCTGTAGCAATAGCTGAAGTTGATTTTTCACCAGTGTTAGGAAGAACTTTAATAGCTTGTTGTTGGACAGGCACTTCTTCTACTGGAGTTACTGGGGTAGAAGTAGGTCCGCCAGACTCTCCTACTGGTGCTGCTGGTGGTGTATCGAATGAAACAAGATTTGATTGATAGGCATTACCAAAATCAATCTGATAGAAATCATTTTCTACAGTAGTACCTGCAGGGACTTGCAATGTAGCAGGGAGATTAACTGTTACATTATTGTTTTTTAGAATGTAGTCTTGGTAATAATCAACGGGATTTTTAGCTACCCAGAGATAGAACTCACCAGTTGGGTTAAGACCAGATTTTTCTAGGATATTGTTGATGGTATCAGTACGTCCTTCATCCGAAAGTACGTGATACATATCAAAGAGGTCTTTGACATCTTTGTTCTTGCTATCGACAATAGTAATAGCATCTTCATCTACAGTGAAGGCACCATCTTGCACATCATCAAGGAGTGCAAATTTAAGTGCTTGTTTAGATGCAGCCATATCTTTGTATGGGCTATAGTCAGTCGTCAAATGAAAGGTTACTTTATCATCTTCAGTAGTCTTACCGTCGATGTCATTTCCTTTTGAGTCCGTAACAGACTTATGTGGTTTTGGAGCCGTTGGTGTCTTGTTAGTGACAGTATCAGAGAAGGTTTCGTAACCATTACGACCAGCTTTATAAGTATTATCGTAGAAACCGTTATCGTCCGTTGCTACGAACTTGATTGTAGGTGCTTCAAGAGCTTTACCATCGTATTTGGCAGTAAATGTGTAGGTCTTCGAAGCATCATCATAATCAACGTTCCAACCTTTAGCCTCATTTTCAACTTTGTTGGCTTCGATGTTTGGAACTTCTCCAAATTCAAGAGGATCACGTGTTGTTACGGTATCGCCAACTTTGGCATTTGCAAAAATGTTTCCATTATTCAAAACGTACGTATGTTCATCATTTTTTGGAATCATTTTACCATTAACATTTTCGCCGTCGCTGTTGAGGACAGTTTTAGTTACAGTTGGTTGATAATTCATACTGTAGTCATGGTAGCTTACAGATGGAATTACTGGTTTAACAGGCTCATTAACCTTTTTAACTGTAGCTGATGGAACCACGTTTGGATTAGTGAAATCAAGACTCAACTGACCATGAGTATTGATAATCCAGTTATCATCAATGTTAAGAATTGGGATAATACCAGTAGTCTCGCCTGGCTTCAAGACATAAGACTTGTTGAGCGCAATACTACGATTGATATCTTCAGCAAAGCTTGAGTTACCGTCGTGGTTTACTGAGTAGATTTCTTCTCCATCAGTATAAACGTGGTAGTTAAGATTTTGGTTAACACCAGTGTTCGGACGGTTACTTGTATAAGCATAGTTCCACAAATCGAGACTATTAAGTGTTACAGTGGTAGAACCATCTCCGTTTGCTGCAGACGTGAAATTAACCTTACCATTAAGAGTACCTGTACCCAAAACACCCAAGCTATCATTAGCTGAGTCATTCATATCATGAGTAAATGAGAAGGTACCGTCCGGATTAACACTACCGTTTTGAACCGAGTTTCCATAAGTCAACTGGTCAACATTTTGTGTTGTTACTCGTCCGTCAACATTAACGTTAGCATTATCCTTCATAGCAGCATAATCTTTGTTTAATTTGTCGATGGTTTCTTTGTTTGACGCAATCTGCTTATTAACCTGCTCAGTATAGGTGTTGTAATCACCTACATTATTGCCATCTCCACTTGAGATTTCAGTAGCTTCAGCTTTAATAAGTCCATTACTATCTTTAACGGCTTTATCTACTTGAGTTTCAAGTGTGTCGTGAGCTTTGTCAGCTGCATCATAGGCTGATTGGCGTCCAGATGCGTCCTGGGTAGCTTGTTTGATTATAGCTACTTGTTCATTTTGGTCGGCCTTGATTTCAGCTTGCTTTGTTGCAAGATCTTCACTTGTGGTTGGTGTCCCTTTGTCTTGCGTAGCATCTTGTGTTACTTTTACACCACTGTCTTTGGCAGTAGCAACTGCATCTGTGACAGCTGTGTTGTCGATAGTTACCTTTTCAGCTTCAGTAGATGTATTAGCCTTTTCAGCGTAAGCATTATTATCATTAGTACTTACTGGCTGTGTAGTAGCTACTTCTGCCACTGTTTCAGTAGGTTGTGAATCAGTAGTGTTTGTTGCAGTCGCTGTGGTTGTTGGAGTAGAGACATCTGAAGTTGCAACAGCTGTAGCTTGTGACATAAGGCTGTCTGCGTTTGCTTGTGAGGTAGCTACTGGTTCTGAATTTACAGTAGCTTCAGTTACTTCATCTGCGGATGCTTGAGAAGTGCCCCCAACGATTGCTGCAGCACCGAGTGCAAGTACACCTACTGCTCCATAGACTTTATTTTTTCGAATAGAGCCATGTCCTTTCGTGTTATTTGAGTCTTTAAACATTTTCAATAATCACCTTTCTTAGTTTGAGTACCATTTATCTTGTTTTACAGCTGTACGTTGAAGACCAAGTGCTGCCAAAATCAAGAATCCAAAGGTAACAAGTTTTGTTCCAGCTTCCCCTGTTTCAGGAAGTGTTACCATTTCTCCTGCCTCGGTCTTAACAGAGACAGTTCCATCCTCATTCACTGCTCCTCCTGCCTGTGAAGCTGGAACTGAGGCTACAGAACCATCGAAGTTTTGTACGACAAGATCACTATTGTTTGTTGAGACAACTTTATAACCAGTATTTGTGACGACTGGTTGACTAGGAGTCACATTAAGTACAACCTGTTTTGTTGAAGGAGAAACGTCCCCTGGTTTAGGTGCTTCTTGAACATTCGTGTCGCTAACTTTAGGAGTTTCTTCAGTTTTAGGAGACTCAACTACCTTGTTTGAAGATGCTGCTGAAGTTGAAGCTACTTCTGTACGATTGTCTGATTTATGTTCAGATGGTGTAGAGACACCAGTTCCATTGGTTCCGTCAAGAATATGAGGAGTGTTTGTAGCAGTTTCAGACAGTTCTGGAGAGGTTGATGATTTCTCAGAAGATGTTGTTCCTTCGCTACTTGGCAAACTTACACCTGTTCCAGATGTTCCATCAGATACTTTTGGTGTTTCTGAACTTGTTGAAGAAGATTCAGCTGAAGTTGATGAGCCACTAGGTGCTTCAGAACTTGAAGCGTTATTCCCTTCAGTTGGTGCTGGAGTTGGTGTGGCAACCGTTGACCCTTTATCATTAACAGTATTTGTTGAACTTTCACTGCTACTGCTAGTGTTATTTTCACTATTATGGTTAGTATTAGCAGTATCCGTAGCGTTAGGCTTAGTAGGAGTTTCAGTTACTGTGTGCTCTGAAGGGGTAGGTGTTTCTGATGCAGTTGAAGTTGTATCAGAAGTAGAGTTTCCTTCACTTCCTTCAGAGGTAGCTGTAGACGTTTCAGCAGTTGTACTTGCATTTTCAGAAGTCGTAGGTGTAGCCACAGAAGTTTCTGATGTCTTCCCTTCGTCTTGACTTGGCGTGGTAACACTTGGTGTTGTAGGTGTAGCTACACCTGTACCAGTAGAACCGTCCGTTACTTTAGGTGTCTCAGTTGTTACACTTTCATATTTAGGAGTGTCAACTTTAGGTACTTCAGCAGTAGGGACATCTGTAGTATTGCTACCAGGTGTCGCTGGTGTCGCTGGTGTTGATGAAGCGAGAGGAAGAAGTGTATCGGAGTGTCCAGTCGCAACAGTAGCATTATCTGTTGGTCCAGTTGGTGCGGCAGTTTCGTCTGCTGATACCCCATTATTAACCAAACCTGTTGCTACAAGGGCTGTTAAAAAAGCTCCAGATTTTAGGATCATTGAACGTTTTTTTTTATCCATAAATAAGCAATTTCCTTTCTAAAAAAATTACAATCAGATAATAGCAAAAGTCATCCCTGACTCAAACCCAGTGACACCCTATGAAAATACAAAAAAAGAGCATACTGCTCTTTTGTAATCTATTTATGGATTGTATTCGATGTCTAACTAATTAAAGGCCCGTCTACGCATTGAGATCCCAATTTCTTGCCAAGATACCTCCATATCATCAGAAGGAGTGTCTCCTAATAGGAAAACGGACTTATTATGGAATAGAGCATCAAATCCAATGTCTTCATAAAAGAGTTCTTCGTCATCGTATTGAAAGCCAGAATCAATATCGAATTCATTGTTAAATATAGCACGGCAAATAAAGTACGCACCAAGACCATAGTAAGTAATAGGTTCATTGGAACCTTTAGGTGTAGCTTCAAATCGATAGTACTTCTCTACTTCAATGGAGTTTTGAGCATTGACTTTAATAGGCTTAAGATAACAGTACCCACGACTAGCGATAGCTTCATCTAATTGCTGACGTAGAGGGCTTTTTTTATGAGCGATGAGACCAGGAATGGCATCCGCCTTACTGTCGAGAAAGTCATATGCATTCAGAAGAATCAAACCTTTTTTAAAAAAGTCTGGGCTAGTCTGTCTGTCCAACCACTCACCTAAAAATCGGTTAATACGAGGTGTATTCATAATTTTCTCTTTTCATAGATTTTTGAATCGTCTTTTCTTAAACTAAGATTAGTGTAGCACAGAGGAAATTACAAGAGCAAGCGCAGAGAGCCCTAAATTTTCAAAAGTAATTTAAAATGAACTATTTTTTTAGACGTTGCTTTATCAACCTCAAGGTTAACTTGATAAATTCCCTTGTCTTTAATACAGCCAATAGTGATCCAAAAGTTGAAGTTACAGGGAGGGGTTGCACCTGCTCTTCCTCTTTGATTTATTTCATGATAAACTCTTCCTCGTTTATGGCCCATCCAGCAGTTCTCTTTACTTGAAGTTAGCACTATTCTTGGGGCGAGGTGTTTATTTATATATTATTCTGCTGGCACTAAGTGCGAAGTGACAGTGCTTTTGGTTTGCAAATTAATAAGCTTCCTCGCCTCATTCTCTTCTAACACTCCATCAAGTACGCTCGCACTATCCTTTAATATAAATTGCCAATTACGGGGTAAGGTCTCGTCCTGTCATTTAAAACATTCCATATCCTACTTGAGTAATAATGTAGTCTGTTCATAATGGTATTCAGAAACAAACATAGTTATTGTTCTTCTGTTAACTGCTTTATGGAAATTTAATCCCCAAAAATAGAAAATAGCTCCATAATCTCTACAGTAGTTTTACCTACTACAGAAATTATAGAGCCTACTATGAAGCGATAAATTTAGTGTTGATAACTCTACCTTCCAAATGAACATCTGATACCGTACTTCTCTATCAAACATTATTGATATGAACGTAAAGAGAGAAAATAGCATTGGGATACCTTTAACCTCAGGCTTCTTCAGTATCTTCTGAGCCACACCAACGACACTTTTCGTAATTATCTGTTTCATCAATATCATACGAATAGTATCCAAGACAACTATTACAGTAACGATCTATTTCCATGTTAAACCTCCAAAATCCAGACTATCTAGTCTGGATAGCCAATAACATTTTTTTCAACAGCCTCAATAACTTCCTTAGGAATATCAGCAATAGCTGTCTGATAAACTATATTTTGTCGTGGATTAAAGAAACCCAGCTTTGATATACTCAAGAACTCTGGTTGATTGGAACGAATCCCCATTAAATAGTATAAAAGAACCTGCAGTGTATAATCCTTATTTGGTTTTGATTTTATGACCTTGAAATCCCAGAGAGTATCCTTGGTTAAGTAATCTCCATCACCTGATGTGATTGTGTCTGTATATGCAGAGTCGAATGCAAATCCATCTAAAGTGATTGGCCCATAGATTTCAAAGAAGTGTAGACTTCGCTGTACCATGATACGAATATTTTCAATCGTGGCTTCATCAGCGTGTATAGTATCAACTGTGATAAAACGAGCAGGGCCTGCTCTAAAAGCAACATCATAGCCCACCAGAATACATGCAGTAGCAATTGATTGATTATCTAGTCCAACAATTTGGTCTAATAGTGAAATAGCTTTATCAAATTCACCCACCAGATACGCTCCATTTAAAGAGATCTTAAACGCTTCTTTGGGCTGAGCACCATTCATCAAACGTGTTAGATAGTCTACGGCCAGACCAACAAGTCCAGGCGATACAGACTCGTCTGAATTCAAGGTTTTTCCGTCATCTAGGGTAATCTCTGAAAACTGCTTCAATGGTATGTAACCACCTCTAGGCTGTTTCACTACCTTTATTCGGTTTGTTACTGAAGTCATTTTTTACCTCCCAAGTACTAACAACTATAAATAACTATGGTGAATTGCCATTTGTTATCAATTTATCAATAAATTGTATTGAAGTTCAAGTAACGGAGCCATAGGCTATGCTACTTCTCCTCAATCTTTCATAAGCTCTTCAAATGGATTTGAAGAATATTCTGGTTCTTCCTTAAGAAACTCAATAGCTGACTTCTTCGCCAATTCCTTATAAAGCTCAATTTCCTCCATCGAATTGAAAGCTTTAGGGTCATTAGGATCCAGAAGGTATTTTCCTTCAACAAATTCAAGGCCTTCAATTTCTCGAGCCATCATCTTCATACTATAATCTAACTTATCAAACATTACTTTTTCCTTTCATTTCCGAATTCGTCACATTATACTAAAAGTCCTTGATTACTTTATCTAGCTAAACCAATTATCTATTTTGCTAGATAAAACAGAAAGACTATTAAATCAAAATGATACTGAATTCTGTTCCCTTAGTTTTTTATTTATCTCATGATTATATTTTATCAATATAGATATATAAAACAAGCGCAATAACAATGCACCTGTTCCTGTATTCGACCATGTACAAACAAATTAATAATGAAGTGCGAGTTACATGTACTTTTATCTTTTTATTATGTAACATTGAAAGTAATCTGGCTATATATTTATTTAATTAGGAAATACCAAGTACCGTGAAGTCCCATTATGACACTCTACATTTTCCCAGTAACATGTAGCAATCAAGTTTAAAAACACCAAAAAAGCCAAAGCTTAAGCTTCAGCTTTTATAGTCTCAAATCATCTGTTAAGACAACATTGATAGGTTCTTCAGTATATTTACGATATCTCTTCAAACATACTAGTGAAACAACTACCGAAAGTAATATCAATAAAACACCACATACAACCATTGCAAAGACCTGTTCAGGACGAGTGCCATAGTTCTCAGTATAGTTCAATAGTGATGTACTAGTTTCCATTTTTTGGATAACGTTGGGAACAAAGTTCCAAGATACAATTGTAAAGACTGCTAAAAAGAGTAGCATTCCAAACGCCCAACTTAGAACGTAACGTTGCTGATGAGTCATAAAGTCACGCTGCTTGTATTCTTCAACACATAGTCCCTTATATTGTCCATCCTTAGTAAAGAAACGTGGTTCTTCACCGTTTTTAATTCGTTGAATATCACTTAAAATTTCAGCACTTAAGTGTCTAGCCGGTAACTCTTGAGCTAGTTTATTTTGTTCTTCAATATTTAACTCAGCAACATCATCAGTATATTTTAAAAGATATTCCTTAGTCTGTCCGTCAAATAATCTGACCAACTTCCTTAAAAGACGCTTTGTTTCTTTTTCCATGACTCCTCATCTCCAATCGTTCTTTAATCCTATTCTCTTATTATCACCAATTCTTTAATCCCTGTGCTATGGCACTATTATATCAAGGATTAAGAAGATATGCACTTACACAGGGACAAAAATTCCTATTAGAGTTGAATAGATAAAGAAAAGCTCCATCTCTTGATGAAGCTAAACAAGATATGTAAGACGGATTGACTACGTTTAATCATGTCCATGTTCAGCATGATCAGCTTCAGCTACTCCATGAACTGATGTTACTTCTATTTGAGTTGTTCCCATAACGTAATTCCCACAGAAATAGAGTTTTGCACCATCTGGGTTAGCAACCTCAAGGACAAACTGACGAACATTGTCCGCTTTAGCTTTAAATACTTGCGTTTTAGCATCAGAGTACTTATAACCTAGCATGAATTTCGCTACAAGCTCATACTGCATCTTAGTGCTAGTAATCGTTAAGTGATTTTGATAATCTGGCTTAACATCGGTTACGTTCTGAACAGTCTCAACATAAGAACACATTTCTTTCAAAGCATTCTTTACAGTTTGCGTGTCAGCATCATCTGCAGGTGTTTGTGTTTCTAAGGTCGCAAGTGCCTCTTTACGCCATCTCTCATACTTATCTTCTTTTGGAATGTCTTCCGAGGATGAATCTTCAATCACCTGTTCGGTGCTAGGGGGTGTTACTTTTTTCTTCGGTTCATTTTTCTTCATTAAGGCAGAGACCAAAAACATGACTCCAAGAGCGAGGAAAATGACCACCAAAGTAATAATGTACTTAGAATCTTTTTTCATATGCCCAGTATAGCATCATTTATATAGGAGAAAAAGGGAGTGACACCCCCTCTTTTTGTTTCACAGTAATACCTAAAATGATTTATCTAAATTGGAGATATTTTTCATCCAACAATACTTTGATTTCATTGAATTCATGATTTGGATCATAAACTGTTACATTTAATTCTTTAGTTGTTCCTTCACTCCACTCAATGATAGCCGCATCTGACTTTCTAAAAATAACCCTACCATTCTTATTATAAGCTTCAATAGCCATAGGCACATATTTTAGATAATAACCGGTAGTATTCTCAAATGTAGCAGAACAATTCAATTCATCACTATTTTCGCTACTTTTACTGATTGTAAAGTTGTTCCCCTTAAAAATTCTTTTAAGTGCTTGGATTATTTCATTTGCTTGCTTTACTTTTATTCCTATGTTTACGATATCACGTAAGTGCCTAGTATCCTGGACAGGTATCTTCTTTCTTGAATGAATATCAAGTATCAATTCATATCTCTTTTTTCTGTACTCAACCCAACTATCAGAAGAGTAATGTTTATTTTCCTTCGATGTTAATTTTTTTGAATCCTCAAGAACATTTATATATTCAATAGCTAATTTCTTGAGTTTGTTATCCTTAAAAGTTCTTTCCTTATATCTTCCAACTTCCGATAACTCAAATTGTGTGGCCTTTTCATAGTACGCCGTAGTGTCCTCGTAATTCGAACTGGCATCCTCCCACCGTTTATCTAACCCTTTAGCTAACGAAATAATGAAGTCGTTATCATAGGTGATTGCCTTATTAACAGCCGAACTGCATAAGAACAATGAAATAACTATCAGAACTGCAAAAAGTATCTTCTTAGGCATAGCAATTCCCTCCTAATTCATTCCCATTACTATTATACCATTTAACAATTTCAACCCGAAAGAAACCTAGTGTTTAATAATCATTCTTTATATCACCTATGATACCTCTCAAAAATCAAAGAGCCAGGAAAAATCCTAGCTCTTTTTTTGAATTATCACTTATATTTCTGTTTAATGTCACGCATCCATTTTTGAAGAACAGGACCTAAGTTCATATTAAGCATCAACTTATTGCCTGCAAAGGTATTGGTAGCTTTATCAGGATCCAATGTTTTAGAGATGTCATCACGAAATGGAATCTCTTCTGGTTTGATAAGACTATACTCCTTAAGCGATTTGCTAAGTAAATCAGCATCAATCCCCCATTCGGACGCAAATACTTTAACTTCTTCGAATTGTTGTTTATCCTGCCAATCCTGAAAGGCTTCATCAAAATTACTAGTAGCCGGAATGTGACCAGTTACCAATTCCTCATCAACAAAGCGTTTCAAGGACTTAGCCATTTCATACTCCCCAAGGTTACTCAACTCTTGAATTTGCTCTTGAACTAAGACTAAATTATTATCATTGATAACAATATAACCACCTTCTGTAGTCGTCTTATTTCCAATTAACTCTATGAGGCTTTGTGCATCAATAACTTGAGAACCTTGAAGTTTAGTTCTCCCTTGTAATTCCCTAATCTCTTCCTCTTCTGGTCCCTCTTCAACTCTAGGGAAAAGGTTTCTATAAGCACCTATATACTGAAGCCACTTATGCTCATCAAGGCCAAAACGCTTATTATCCCAAACAAATTCATAATATTGTCTAACAATATTTAACTGTTTAGCAGCTTCATTGAATGCTGCTTTAAATCGTTTTCTGCCGTCTTTATCGTCACGTAGGTCTATCCATCGTGTTGGGTCTGAAAGTTCTTGGATGAGATGAAGCATTCGCTTATTCAGTTCATCGACAGCCTCCTCATACTCTTTAACGATGACTTCAGTATTCTTACCACCGCTACCATAAAGTGCAAGAGCAGCCTTAACAAGTTCTTGTGTCATTCTTGGATATTGGAAATTAATAATCGTTCCGAATTCCTTTGAAGAACCAAAAACACGATTAGTTCTAGAATAAGCCTGAATCAAGCCTTGAAGTTCAAGACGTCTATCAACATAAAGGGTGTTAATACGTTTTGAGTCATAACCTGTTAGTAATTGGTCAGCAACAATAAGAATATCGATATTTTTAGGGTTTCTACCACTACCACCTCGTTTTGCACGGTCCGTTACATCTTCAAAGTAAGCAGCTTCTCCATGAGTCTTATTGCCAGGGGTAAAGGAAATACCAGTAAAGTTTGCATAGTCTTCAAACATTTCATTAACGACTTCTAGAGCAATATTATCTGGATCATTCTCGTTTCCAAAACTAAACGTCATAGCGACATTGGGTTTCGCTTCACCATCCTTGAATTTCTCAGCAATTTGTTTCTTGAATTCATGGTAATAGGCAATCACACGCTCTTTATAAGCAGCTGTGAGGATTGCATTAAACTCTCCGTTTTGAGACTGTTCCTGCCAACCATCTAGCACTTCTTCAACGACTCGTGGAATATGAGTCTCATCTTGGTAGATTAAGATACCTTCTTCAGAAGCCTTGGTTTCAACCTCCAAATCATCCCACTTATAGACCTCTCGTGCGATAGCTTTCTCACCTTTTTCTGGATGTTTCTCAGATAAGGACTTAATTAGTTGCTCCCGAAGGTCATCATAATTTCTAAACTCACCAGTATTGATGTAGTCAACATGGAAACCTAAGACATTACCGTCCGCAATTGCTTCATCGATAGTGTATTGATGAAGCAAGGGACCAAATAGCTTTTCAGTCGTATTAATGAGCTCGCTACGTTCATTGACTTTACCTTTAGCCTTATTTTCATCAAACAAGGGTGTCCCAGTAAAACCAAAGAACAAACCATTTTGAAAGAAATATTCTTTAATTTTAGCCATCATATCACCCATAGTTGTCCGATGGGCTTCATCAATAATAAAGATTATTTTCTTCTCCTTTAGACTATCATCTTGTCCTTTAACAAGACTTTCAACGAGGTTATAAAGTTTAAAGGTTGTTGTAACAACAATCCCACTCTTAGCAGACATCAATTGTCTTCTCAGTTGATAAGTACTTTTCGTATCATCCACATTAACCGATTCATACACGGAATAAGCCTTAAAAGCTTCTGAAGTTTGGTCGTCAAGATCACGTCTATCTAATAAGAAGACTACCTTATCATACTCCGTTCGAGTGGCTAAAACCTGAGCTGTCTTAAAACTTGTGATGGTCTTTCCTGAACCAGTTGTATGCCAGACAAAACCACCGTGCGGTATACTATCATTTGGCGAGCCAAAAACAGCCTTTTCAATGGCTTGTAACGCGTGGACTTGATAAGGTCGCATCAACATATGACGGCGATTTTCTTCCAGTTTATCTTCATTTATGATCAAATAATCTCCAACCATTTGATGTGCCATGGGAATATTTAAGAAATTTTTTATTACTTCTTGATACTCTGTCAATATACGGTGACCTCGGAACTCACCATCTTCTCCGCTTTTTCGTACAAGCGACCAGTGAAACACAAAAGCAGGATTAAAATCATTGAGTGTTTTAGGTGTCGCAAAGTAACGTGTTTCAATCTCACTTGTCACAACCATCATTTGCGAAAAGGCCATGAAGTTATTAGTGTATTCACCGTCGCGGTAATAACGTTTGAATTGTCCAAAGGCTTCGTCTAATGTTTTATCCGTACGTTTTTGCTCGATATTAATTAATGGTAGTCCATTAATTAATAGCACAATATCAAATCGATTATTATAGTCAGTCTGTACCTCACGTGCAATTTGATAATTAGAGTCTCCACCACGAACTTGAGCCTTTCTCAGAATCGTTAGTGTAATTTGTCGTCTAGTAACATCTGGGTGATTATCACGATAGATGCCATCAATCTTACCTGTTGACCCTTCCATTGAAAGAATCTTTGCAGCCTCATAACTATTTGATATCTGTTTGACTTTAGCCATAACTTGCTGGAACTCAGCATCGGTCAAGGCAACACCTTCTAAGATATCCGCATTGATACGATTTAACTCGTCACGCCAGTTATTTATAAGATCTTGAACAGTGACTTTATGAAGATTCCCATTTAGTTTATCGGGAGCTTGCCACCTATAATTCGTTAATTCTTTTACGAAATTTTCCTGAAATGCCTTTTCTGAAGCGTTTTTAGGAGTATTACTCATACATGTCCTTTCTAAATCAAACTGGAGCTGACGTTACACGAATAGTTCATTCAAATAAGCTTTTTTCAAATCGTTTAGTTTGTCTAGTTTTTGTTGTTGGAGAGAAATTGATTGATCTAACTTATTGAAAAAATTTCCAATTACAACTTGCTCTTCCTTCGTTACTGGCAATAAAATTGGAGTATTTTTTCCACTGTCTATAGTGTATGTCCCTACAGTTCCAACACCAGCCACATCACCAATAAATTTTTGAATAGCTCTTGCTGTAAATGAGTAGTAGAAGAAATGTCCGTCTAACAAGTTCTTATTTTTAAACCAAATAATATTTCCATCTTTGAAGTAGAGTGGTTCACTCGATTCTACTAACATCGGAACGCCAATAGTACCTACACCTGTAACAAGAAGGTCTCCCTTTTCAACCACTCCAGATATAGCTGAGTACTTTTTATAAAGTTCTTCATCAATATAAAGAAATTCATCTGACCTATTATTTTTGGATTCAGAAACAATATCTCTTGCCCTTAGGAAACGCACACCTCTGTCTCTCCAATCTGACTGATGGACTCGTTTTACAGAACCTACATCCATCAATTGTCCTAGCTTCTTCTGTTCCCACTCACCTTCAAAACCAGGAAAACGACGTTTCGGCACGCGCTCACCTTCAGCTGGAAACATTTCTGAGAGATAGGCTTTTTTCAGATTTTTGAGTTTATCAAGTTTATGTTGATGGAGAGAAATTTGCTTTTCAACTTTCAGCAAAAAATCACCTATAGTTCTTTGTTCATCTATACATGAAGAAAAGACTTGAATATTATTAATAATTACTTTCGATAAGGAGGGAACTCCGGTAGATTCGTCATAACTTCTCCAATTGATTCTCTCAAATATTGCATTCACAAATTGCAAATCATCCTTTTCCTTAGGAACACAATAAAAGAGAGTATCAACTGTCCAAAAAGGAGCTCTCAAGATATATGGTTTATCTATTGTTCCTTTTCTCCCTATTCCAATTCCATCTCTATAAGATAGGGCTTCCGAAACAGACAACATATAACCACCTGTTCCATATACAGGAACTTCACCCTCAATTAAATGCTTATAGTCTTTTCCACTATTTATTTCAACTATATCCGCTAACTTCCTCTGCTCCCACTCACCTTCAAAACCAGGAAAACGGCGTTTAGGGGTATAATCATTTTTAGTATCCATTAAAGCACCACCAATTCCTTCATCATTGTTTCAAGTTCTTTTTCGAGAGTAGCAATCTCATCATCCAGAGTATCTAGTGTTTCAGAGTAGCGTTTGTTCAATTCGTCTATCACGGCAATCTCAGCCTTAAGCGGTGACTCCACTAAGTCCTCCACTTTTTCAATAACTGAACCAAACCATTTTATGAAAAGGAGTTGATCGACTTCTTCATCAGTCAATTGAAGAATGCGATCAGCCACTAATTCTTTCAACTCTTGCTCTTTGGTCTTAATCTTTTTATTGATAGCTGATTTTTCTTTGGTCAAGTCATCGACTTTCTTGAGAAGGTCATACTCAAGAGACCCTTTTTCAGCCTCCTTCAAACTTGATTTAATCGACTTGCCTTCAAAACTGTCTTGGGCTTCACCCTCTTCATTCTTTTTAAGAGAGTCAAAGAGTGCATTGTACTCATCACTATCTTCTACCTTAGCATTTTCTACAAGCTCACTCATTTCGCTTTCAATTTCTGCAATACGTGATTTAAAAGTCTCAATCTGAGCTAACTCTTTGGTGTAAAACTCACTAGCAATAAGACAATTTGGAACGATAACCCCATTCCAACCGTCTTGAACTGGTTCTTTTTTCTTCCCTTTTTTGACCATATTAGGCTCACGTGTTCGACCAGCTTGATAAAAGCCTAACTGTTCAATAAACTCTGAATCATGTTCAAGGCTATTTGCCCAAATCTCAGCAATCATTTGATACCCGTCATAACTGTCAAGTTGTTCAAAGGCTGATAGCTGATGTTTGATATCCGCTAACATGGCTTCTTTAACCTGTCTAGAGCTACGTTCCTTACCAAGCTCATGCAACTGAGTCCAATAGGTATCCAGATAAGCTTCAACCGTCTCTTTAACATGTGTCATCGTCTCTTGAACGACCGTACTTGATAACACTTCGTCTGAAAATGCATCAATCGTTTTGTTTAAAGCCAAATAGCCAGGACGTTTTTCAGTGAAGGCTTGTTCTAAAACATCTGGTACTAATTGCTTGAGAATCTTCAAGTTCTCAATATTCTCTTTTGGAATACCACCGTATAAGTGGGCATCAACATCGTGAGCAATCTCATTATCTATAGCTGTCACGTAGCGAGGAATGTTCATATTAAACTCATTGCTGATGAGTTCCTTTCGACTCGCTAAATGACTGTAGCCTTCTTCTTCTGTACGATTACTGTATGTATCTACAATCTTAGCAATATCTTTTTCTTGAAGGACATTTTGTTTCCCTACTTTGATAAAGTTATGCGAAGCATCAATAAAAAGAACAGGCTCATTTAAGTCACGATTCTTCTTCAAAATGATGATACATACTGGAATCCCTGTATTAGAGAATAGATTGCTTGGTAGACCAATAACGGTATCAATCTGATTTTTCTCAATGAGTTTCTGGCGAATCTCGCCTTCTGCTCCTCCACGGAAAAGTACTCCATGAGGTAATACAATAGCCATTGTACCAGTGGTTGATAGGTGGTAAAGCCCATGAAGAAGGAAAGCAAAGTCCCCTTTTGAATCTGGAGGTAATACACTAGCAATTTCAAAGCGTGGATCTGAAGCCTTTAAGCCAACTCGGTTCCAGTTCTTAATCGAATAAGGTGGGTTCATAACCACCGCATCGAACTGTACGCCTTCATCTGGACGCTCTGGGTCTTCTGGCCAGTCTTGTGCAAGGGTATCACCGTTTTTAATACTCATTTTCTCAGGACGTACACCATGAAGTAAGAGGTTCATACGTGTCAAGTTGTAAGTCGCTGTATTTTTTTCTTGTCCGTAGTAGCTAAGAACCTTCTGCTGCTCTTCAGATAAATGTTTTTTAACCGTCAAAAGGAGTGAGCCTGAACCAACGGTCGGGTCATAGATAGATGATAGAGACTTATTTGTCGCAACTATCTGAGCCATGACTTCACTGACCTGGTGAGGGGTGTAGAATTCACCAGCCTTTTTCCCAGATTCCATAGCGAACTGCCCAATCAAGAACTCATAAGCATCCCCTAAAATATCACTCTTTTGGAGAGCAACCATGTCCAAGTCTTCAAATAGACGAATAAGTGCCTGGATGTTCTTGCTTCGTGTATTTAGGTCACTACCAAGAGCTGTATCAGACAAATCCAACGTTGAGCTTGAAAAAAGGCCATTAAAATCATCTGTCTCGTCTGTTGACACGACACTACGTTCAAATTCACCTAGACTTTCAGTAACCGTCTGAACTTCAAACTGTCCTGTATTCATGTCATTTAGCCATTTTTGATACAAGTACTTAGGTTTGACTACATACCCTAAGTTATCACTAATCATCTTTTCCAGATCTTTTTCGTATAACTCGTGTGCCTTTTGATATTCCTCAAACACGTTCACATCAGTAGAAAGCCCTGATAATTCCGCAAAGGTTTTGAGTGTTTTGTCACTCAGAAATTTATAGAACATGAGTCCTAACATGTAGTCCTTGTAACGGCTAGCGTCCATTGAACCACGGAGCTCAGTAGCTCCATTCCACAGACGTGCCTTGATTTCTTCTGACGTAATCATTTGAGTCTCCCTTTACTATTTACCATTTCGTTTACAAACTGCTATCTCTAAAAATGATGTTACCTAGAGTTGTGACACCATTTCCAAGATAATATCCCTTTGATTATACCATGAAAGCAATGAAAACATAAGGAAGACCTTGACAACCTTGGCCTTAGTAGATAGCTAACCACACTTCAAGTTGTCTCTCAAACACATTAATACATCATATCTGTATTTGAACCTAAAAAAGAAAATGCAGAAGAAACTCCTACATTTTTGATCTATATTAATAATTCTTGACTATCCCATTCTATCATGCCTTATAAATTGACTCTGACACTTCGGTTTTGGTAAAATTAAATAAAGGTTGAGACTGAGTTTGAGTCGGTGACGACTCATTCAAAGGTTGCGGTTCATCCGCTTCGGGTAGAGGTGCTGCCTCCTGTTTTTCAGGTAAATCCCCGAATGTGTTCTCAGCCTTTTTTGTCTGCTCCTGAGAAGACTCAGGAGTATTTTATTTCGTTGAATTAGTCATTTTTTAGCTTTTAAATCGTGATTCCAGTCGTACTTCTTGACTGAAACAGATATATGTTAAATTCTATCCACTGCAAATTACTATTATAAACCACTACGAACTACATATATCTTTTTCGCTCGTCAAACATTAAAAGTACAGTGGGGCATATAATTAATATAATACTACTGTTTTAGAAGCCATTATAAAAATGAGCTAATCCTTTAAATCAAATCTTAATTGACTTATTTCGTCCTCTAGGTTAGAAATTGAGGATTCAATATTATCTAAACTTGAATTAAGGTTATCAGAAACTTCCACTTTTAAATTGTCCAGAGATTTTTCTAAGTCCTCAATTCTTGAATTTAATTGCTTAAAGTTAATTTCCAAATGATCCTCAGAACACAAGATATTGATAGCTTCTTTTATATTATCAGCCCTGTAGTCTTCCAAATAACTAATAATCCTAACTAATTGAGCACTATTTAAATATTTTTCAGGTAAAAAATCAATCTTGCTAAAGTTTTCTTCATATTCAGCTATTTGTTCCTGCAAATTCGAACGAGTCATATTCAGTTCCAGCAATTCTTCTTCATTTTGTTCATTTTCTTCTCGAAGAATTTCAGCCCGTTCTTCTGCAAAAACCTTATAGTACTGTTCTATAGCTAATTCCTCTTTTTTGGCATATTCCTCTATTTCTGTTAAATTTTCCTGTCTCTTATTTTTACTAAGTCTTTTAAGGTTAAATCGAGAAAGTTCTTTGGGGGCTGCTCCAATGCTTTCAACAATAAAATTATTGAGATGTCTAGCATCAAAAGAATCTAGTTCCTCTTGCCCCCTATTTTCTAGAGATTCAATTTCCTCATTTACTTTTGAATAATTCAAAACCATTGAGTCATAGTTTTCAATATCATACAGTAGCTCTTTTAATCGTCCGAGGAGTATGTTATTTGATTCAGAAATTTCCATATAATCTAGCACCTCTTTAGACGGTCTTCTTGAAGAATGATTTTGATCCACTTTTTGATTTTCTTTGAATATAAGTTTGCAAATCAATAATTCTATCATTGATTTGGTCCTTATCATCTTCTTTCAAATGATTGATAGTTATTGATAAGTTTTTTAACAATGTTTCATCAACTTTTTTAAGTAATTTTTTATCACTCATAAATTCTCTTATAGCGACTTTCAAATCCAATACAGTTGACGGACGTACATTGTTATCACATAATTCTAGAGTATAGGATGATAAGCAACTAATCAAATTATTTACTTTTTGATCTCTTTCATCTTGTTTTCTTTTTGCAGTATAGACTATTACTCCAGCAATCCCCGCTGTTGCTACAGCACCAGCTGCTATACCACTAACAATCAGCTTAACGTCATTATTTTTCAGTTCATCTTCATCTACTTCTACAAATTTACCCCACTCAAAAACCCCTGTGTTTCCTGACCCAGGATTCCAAACAACATTTGCTTTTTCAAGGCGTGCTCTACCCTCTTCTATCAGTTTTTGGGCTTCAGGCGATATTACTAGATAACCGTAACTCATTCTCATACGCTACCTTTCATTTTTTGCCATAAATATATCACACCAGTATTCGAAAAACAATTATATTACGATAAAGAATTCCTAATGGATGTGTTATCAAGAGAAGATTATCAACAAGCTATTATAGACTATATTGAATACTACAACAATAAACTCATTAAGGTCAAAAAAACAAAGGACTTAGCCCCTGTACAATACAGAACTAAATCCTTTGCTTAAATTATTTGTCTAACTTTTGGGGGTCATTACAAAGCAGGCTGGTTTATTTTTATTGAGTATACTATCGCTAATACAAAGCTGATAGTGTCCAGACACGCCACTAGTTAGAACCCAAATATAAATTTACTTTTTATTTGGTCTGTTAATTTATAATGGAGTGAATACACTCATTTTTTAGAGTTCTCAACATCTCATCTGTTGTCTCAGAGATATTATAAACATCTTCTATACAAAGATAGAGACCTACTGGTTTCTTATACTGATTTCCATAGTTAAATAATTTCCTAAATATAATGGCTACGAGCTTAGTAATATAAGAATTTTCGTCACTTAATTTGTTAAGAAGCTTTAAAGTCAGGCTGGTTTGAACTTTATTATCTAGGAGGTTAAGTATGGCGTTGAGTGTATCAATGGATTTCTGAAATGCTAATACCTCTTTTTCCTCGTAAAATACTGGTAGCGGGATGTTACCTCCTAGATCAGTATTATGTCCTTTATAGTAAATTTCAAACTCGCTTAAGCAATGACTCGAAAATTTCAAACTAAAAAACCCGAAATTTTTCTCACCTAAGTCTACTAAAGTTTTCTCGACAAACTGATAATTTTCGTATTTCTGTGTGTTTAACTCATACTCCGTAACATAACCAGTTAAAAATGGGGCCCCAAACATCAATGCACAAATACTTCTATGTGTCGCATCTGAAAAGTAACAGTCAATTCCTAACTCTCTATTATAAAAATGGATAAACTTGGGAAGTCCAGCTCGTAAACCCTTCTCAGAATCGCTTTCATAAAAATTATATTGAAACTCCAATCCATTCTTTTTTAAAGAATCAATATTTTCCATTATACGGGTATATTTAACAATACGTTCTGAATTAGAGTTCAAAGGCGAATCGCTAGCGATTGAAGTAAAACAATCATATACACTTCTTCCCACAATATTCCATGCAGTATCCAGCCCCTTTAACTTAGATAAAGGGACTTTTTGTATTCCTTTCTTACACTTCTTCTCAAAAAAGTTATAATAAAAATCTACCGCTTCAAACCGCTTTTCTTTCATCTTTTCGATATGATTTTGACTAATCCCCTGACTAGTCAGAATATGATTTAGCTCTTTAATCGTAACCATATTCTACCTCCAACTATCAATCTTATTTTAAGTCCTAGAGTACGACATCTAACTTCTCTCAATCGGAGTTTTCTCAACAATAGTATACCCATTTTTCTTGTATTGTGCTATCCAATTATTAAGCAATCCTTGATTTGAGAGGCCATAGTCCAGACAAACACTTTGTTGAGAACAACCTTCAAGCAGAACTTTATCAATCATTTCTCGTTTTAATTTAGGAGAATAGTAACGATTCTTTCCCTTTTTGACGATGTTTATTACATAACGGTCAATTAATTTCACCATGTACTTTAGACTAGAAACGTTCACCCCAAATTGATTTGAAAGCTGTTTAAAGCTCTCTCCTTGCTTTCTCAGTTCATAGATAAGAACTTTATCCTCATAAGTCAATTTCATAATAAAAACACCCCAGAAGTTAGATTTTTTCTGTCTAACTTCTAGGGTACAGTTCAGTATTGGAGATCTTCTTATATTCTTCTCTTTTTCACTTTGATATCACCAATGAGCCCAAAAGGTTCAATCATTAGGTACTGGTTCAATCCTCCACGAAACTCCGTCCCTAATGTATTTGTTACTTCTATTCTCAGTTCGTTCTCCCCAACTCTAAATAAGCCAGATACATCAAAACAGTAAGGCGGGGCAATATTAACACCTGCTGACACCTCATTAACAAATACTTCTGCTATTTCAAAGGTAGGCCCTAACTCAATTTCTATAATATCATTAGCTTTATTTAGGGTAAGGCTAGTGCTATAAGAAACTGTTCCACTCACTCTCTCGAAATCTTCTAAGTTACTTAGTGGTTGTAATTTATCCATTTTAATAACTTCTTGAAACTCTGGGTATTCCTCCGCACGTGCAAAACCTACCGTCCATTCTGAATGAATTACCTCTTCATAAACTTTTTCTTGTATTAAACTCATAGGTTCCTTAGTATCTCCAAATACCCAAATAATCGTTTGGTAAGGTTCAAGAACAAGATGATTTTTTTCTACAACCCAATAAGTGTCCTTATAAGCATCATATGCAATAGGCTGGCGTGCCTCATTGGAAAATGAAATAGTGACATCTACAGTTTCTGAAACACTCTCATTGAAAAACATCCAGTAATCTATTCCATCCTTTTGGTAGTGATAATAAACTAGTTCAGGAAATGGAATATCTAAGTGAATATCAGCTATATCATTTAATTTTGACGGTAACTCTTCAAGTTTCACAAGCTCTGGTGCATTTCTAAATTCGCTACGATTTATAGGAAACTGATTAATGAAAATCACTCTAATACCATTATCAATCATCTTATTTAACTCATGCATAACGGCCTTTGGAATATACTCTGCAAAAGGTACTACTAGAACATTAAAATGATGTTGATTGATGCTAAATTTTTTGTCGCTAAATTCGGCATTCTTCAGTAAGTCTGTGCTAACAATTGAAAAATCGAGTTGTGATTGTGTTAGTAATCTTGCCGGAATTTCAATAGGCATTGATTCCCCCACCCATTCAAATTCTGCTGGATAGAAAAGAGCTATTGAGGACTGATGTCTCCCCCCTGAGAATACTGACATCAATCGGTTCATATAATCTGAAAGATTACTCATATACCTAAATTGTGGGTTATTGCCTCGTGCATAAAAGTGAGGTGGACAATCAAAGTCTGGATATTCCTTTGGACTGAAAGCATGAGGTACAATATTATTTATCCCTCTAACAATTAAGTGATCAGCTATCCATTTCATAATTTTTAGACCCTCATTCCAACCGTAGGCCCCAAAAGCTTCACACATAGCCCGTCCTTCTTTGTGCGGATAAAGCTCTGCAGCAGATGCCCCAAGCTTAGCAAGTGCATAGTGATAAAATTGCCCGTCACTACCTCCCGTTTGAAAGGCATCATGATGATAATTCATTCCAGGAACTATCTGAGTACCAATTACATCTATACCTGAATAGTGCTGTGCCTCTTGTCCTCGGAAATAATGACCAGCCCCATAACCTAGCCGAGCATGTGCGCCATTATCTTCAATATTATGTCCGAGGTAATTTACTCCGTGATCATAACACCAATCTGCCAGAACTTTCACAAAGTTCTTATTATATTCTTTTGTAATTACGTTCATATAGTCATAACGAACTTCTCGCTCACTCATATCTACTGCAGGAATCCATAACAAAGGCAATTTTGATTTATGGAAGCTTAACAGTTTTTCCAAACCAGGTCGCCATGGTAGAACTATGTCGGGATTCCCTATCTTTATATTTGTACCTTTAGCATTACCAAAACGGGGCTCGTCTGAAAAGAAAGCAGTGATAGTCTTTCCAAAAGAAGTACCTACATGTTCAAAATGTTTTTCATATACCTCATCTACTAACACTTGTGTTGCATCAGCTACAAGTGGATTTAGATAGTCTTTTGTTGACTCCTCGCCACCTTCATGTGTTGAAAAGACAACTAAAACACTCCAATGTCCTTTAGGAACATCAAGATAAATCGTATCTCCTTTGAAAGAATTAGTGATCTCGACTAACGTATCCATTTGAATGGGGTCACCCTTCTTATTTAATCCAGCATGTCTCTCAACTAAATAAACTCCAAGAATATCAATAATTTCAGTCTGTCCACTCTCCCATGGACGTCCTTTTAATTGGGAAGCATCAATTCTAGCATGTTTTAAAGGACCAGCAATATCATATCTCCTTAATGCTAAATATTGTTTCAAATACTCAGGATGTTCTTCTTTGATTTTTCCATTTGCAAAACCAGTAGGGAAATGAGAGTCGTCAAGAATCCAGACTTTCATTTTACGTTTTTGACATTCTCTTATAATGACATCTAAGTCTCGCCACCATTTCTCGCCCACAAAATCTGGATGAGGTCGAGATTCTACACATACGGCTTTCATTCCAGAATGGTAGATTTTTTCAACATATTCAACTAAAACTTTCTCGTCTTCTCCATGTTGCCAGAAGAAAGGGAATAAATGATTTTCCATATTATTTTCCTCGCTATACTTTCATATTTAAAGTTCAAAAAACGATAAAATCTCACTCCTATAACTATATAAGAGCAAGATTTTCATTATTATTTTATTTCCCTTCGCCAGTCCCAAAAATGAAATTCATAATAATTGGACCTACAAAAGCAACTACTGATGCTACGATGAAGGCAGACATGCTTGAGAGTTTACCATCTGGTGCAATGAATAATGGAATCGCCATAACACCACCATTACCGAAATTGTAGATGAGTGAACCTGTTGCAGCCATAATAGCACCTGCAACTCCTCCACTTATCCAAGCATAAATGAACTGACGTCTAACAGGTAGTGCAATAGAATAAATAATTGGTTCAGTAATACCAAGGAGTCCTGTCAAACCTACTGAGAATCCTAGGGTACGTTGTTTTGTGCTTTTTGTTTTCAATGCATATCCAATTGCAGCACCTGCTAAAGCCATAACTGTTACTTGGAAAACAGCATTGAGTGGATCGTGACCTAAGTTTGTAATGTTATTGATAAGAACTGGAATAAAAGCATAGTGAAGTCCAAAAACAACAATTACTTGCCAGAAGGCACCACCAATGATACCAAAGAGAATAGGATTGAAATGGTAAATAGCCATGACTGCAGCAGCAAGTATATCAGAAAGCCATGTCATCACTGGTCCTACTAACAAAAATACTAATGGTGTCGCAATAAGAACTGTTAAAAATGGTGCAAACATTAATTTCAAAACATCTGGAAGAACCTTTCGGAAGAAAGTCTCTAGTTTTGCCGCAATATAAGATGACAACATTGCTGGGAAGAGAGATTGCGTATAATTAACCATTACAATTGGGATACCAAAGAAAGTCAGTGCTGTGTGATCTGTATAAGCAGAAACTATTGTTGGATAAACCAAACCAGCTGCTAACATTGCACCAACAAATGGACTTCCTCCAAATTGTTTACTTGCGTTAAAACCAACCCAAATTGGTAGGAAGTAGAAGAAACCTTGAGCAACAGCGTACCAAATCTGGTAAGCTCCATCCGCTTCTTTTAACCAACCAAAAGCTAAAGCTAAGGCTAACAATCCTTTCATAATACCTGCAGCACCCATAACACCAAATGTTGGTGTCATGATACCCACAATAGCTTTAAAGAATCGATTAAATATGTTGGCCTCTTTTTCTTGTTTGACTTCTGTATCGACCTCAGGTGTTCCCATAGCCGTTAGAAATTCTTTATGGACATCTGGTACACTCATACCAATAATGATTTGATATTGACCACCTGAAAAGACTGAACCAGCAACCTTATCTAAATTATCGATACGTTTCTTATCAACCAGACTTTCATCTTTCAAAACTAATCGAAGTCTTGTTGCACAATGAGAAGCTTTAGAAACATTTTCTTTACCTCCAACTGCTTTTAGTATATCAGATACCATTTGTTCGTATGCCATAGTATTCTCCTTTTTTACTTGCTTATTTCTTAATAATGAGTAGTGCATCCCTTGTGAATCGATGCATTGAGACACGTGTAATATTTAAGTCGACTAGGTAGATAGATTCTGGTAACATTTTTTCTTTGTTTTCTAAATCTATATACATCATCTGTTTTGATGTGTAGTCTCCTTCCAATTTTATTGTGATATTTGAAGGTATATAAAGTATGATATAGCTTTCATTTTTGGAGACACGTATATCACTTGTATCATTCTTGAGTAACTCCTGCGAAGGGACCATATCAAATAAATCATAACTTTCTATAACTTCTTTGATGTAAGCATAGTCCCAAGCTCCTTTAAAATGCAGCGCATCTCTCCAATCATACGGTGTTTCAAAAGCTTCACCAATATTCGTATTAAAGCCTAACCTGCTCTCATGCCATGACCAAATACCATGTGCTCCATAAGTAACTCCACTAAATGCTCCTGAGAGGACACTTTGCCAAGCAGCTTTGCGAACATCTTCTCTAGAAAATCGGCCATAAACTTTGCGACTATATCCCATCATCTCGTAACAAGGTTCTGAGTTTAATAGGGGTCGCTTAGGTTCTTTTTGGTAAAAAGCTTCTGCTAACTCATATGACATTGATTGGAAATCACTATTATGACCCGATTGATACATATAAAAATCAAGATTTGAATTTTCTTTGAGTACTCTCGGAATATCATTCTCTCTTCCTCTGATATGAAGAGTTGTTAGAGCATTAGGATTGTTTTTCTTTACCCTGTTTAGAGCTACATTATAGTACTCTTCTATAACTTCGGAAGTTTGAAAATCAGTATCACCACTAATCACATAAATAGGTTCATATTGATCATATAGGCCCATCACCTTATCTACATAGTCAAGAATCATATCCTTGGGAAGCTGTCCAGGCTGTTTTACAGGCATCTGACTCGCCCATGTATCTGGAATATAATTTGACCAAAGTAAAACCAAGGCAATTGTTAACCCTTTCTCAGTTGCTTTTGCAATCATTCGACCCGCACGTTCAAAATATTGCTCATTATAAATATTAAAATCGAAGGACCCATCTTGATTAACTTTAAAAGGAACAATGTCTAAATCGGTTTGACTGGCATCCCACTGTTGCAACATATTAACCTGTAAAACATTAAATCCTTGTGCTTTTCGATAGTCAATATAGTATTCCCAATCTTTCTCTTCGATATTTGTAAATGCTGACCAACAAGTATCTGCTAGATAAAAGAGGGGAGTACCATTTTTCTCAAAGTACCTTTTGTTTTCTGAAACTTGGAACATTTTAAACCTTTCCATTACTATCATTTTTTAGTGTAGTAAATTTTTCTTGTTTCTTCTTTTACACTAACTATTGTAGCGCTTTCATTTTTGTAATTAAATAACCATTCTTTATGTAATTGTTATCACTTTTTTAGATTAAATTGGAGTATCTATTTTAAAATCTGTTTCCAAAATAAAAAATGAACCTCATACTTTGAGATTCATTCTATATCACTCATCAATTGGGTTAATAAAACCTCGTCTTCGACTTTTTATAGGTGCTAACCACTCCAAAAATAAGTCTACCCATTTATAGACCTGAGCATTTTGATTACTTTCTTTTACACCTGTTCTTAAATCTCCCAATACAAGACCATGTTTTCCCTTATTAAATATATGCAGTTCGTAGGGAACTCCTACCCTTACCAACTCGCTGCAGTAACGTAAGGCATTTTCTGCAGGAACGAGTTTATCCTCCATCGTATGCCATACAAAGCTTGGTGGAGTCTTTGTACTAACATTCTTTATCGGATTCACTTTGTCGAGTTCCTCTTGAGTTGGAAACTCCTTACCTGTTGCAGCATAAGCTACTTTATTGAATATCGAAGGATCTGCATTAGGGTAAACATCAAAAGCTGCATAAGATAGCAATAAGTGAGTTGGACGTATTAATTCTGCCTCCTTAGCTACCAAATCTAGAAGGCACTCTTTATCCCAATATACTCCCAACTGACCAGCAATATTACCTCCAGCTGAAAAACCGGCAACAACTACATAGTCCAAATCTACACGATAGGTCATCGCATTTTCTTTAATGTCTGCAACAGTTTTTGATAAAGCTACAAGAGGGTTTGGAAAGGCACTAACTGGATTTTTAGGTAAATCCTCAATTTTATCAGGGGCCATCTTCTTTAAGCCCTCTGTAGCATAATGAACTACAATAACATGGAATCCTTCTGCTAAAAAGCGAAGTGCAACAGCTTCGTCCTCACGGAATGATGTCCAAAAGAACGCACCTCCTGGACAAATCACAATTACTGGATAGACTCTTGTACTATCAATTTCTCCATTTGATTCTTGTAAATAATATTTCGCATAAGACCCGTTTTTGTCTAATTGTTTTTCAAAATATTTCATTGTCCTCTCCTAGCAAGATATTTATATTACTTCTAAAGTTTATTATCAAGTATCAATTTTCTACAATAGTACTAATAACTAAAATATATACTATATTAGTAATTATAACGCTTACATGCTATAATAAAAATATCGTTTTATCATAAAATTAATACCATTTTTTTGGAAGTGATTATATGGATTTTGAGACTTTAGAACAAAAACTTTATGAGTTAACAGATAGCGAAAAAAGATATCAAAAAAAAGAATATTGGGACTACAGACAGTCTTCTTCATCTGTTTATATAGATAATACTGAAGTATTCCAATTTTATATGAAAGATATGATAAGTGGTTCAAATAATTCCCAATACCACATCCGTAAACAAAGCCGTTTTGCCCCCGTTCCAGATCATATTACGGATGTTATAGAGCTAAACTATATTTATCATGGAAAATGTACACATTACGTCAATGGTAAAAAAATCACTTTATATGAAGGTGATTTAATTCTTATAGATACACAAGCAACTCATAAGGTTGACAGTGCGGATTATGCTGATATCATCATCAGTATCAATATTGAACAAAACTTCTTTAAAAAACATTTTTTTAATCATCTACAGAATCAGTCAGCATTAACAAAATTTCTTTTTCAAGCTATTAGTGATACTAACAATCATAATCAGTTTTTACTCTTTCACTGTAAGGAATCACAAAACCTAAAACTATTATTCCAACAACTTTTGGTTGAGGTATTCGAACCTAAGTTTCTGGATGAGGATTACAAAAATCATCTCTTACAACTAATATTTTTGGAACTTATTCGATCATTTTCAATCGAATCAAATCTTATAAACCAAAATTCCCACAAAAAACAATTAACCTTAGAAATATTAGCCTATATAGAAGACAACTATACTCACGCTACATTGGATAGCTGTGCCCTACAGTTTGGATATAACGCTAGTTACTTCAGCTCTCTTGTCAAAGAATACACAGGGCAAACGTTTATTAAGCTACTCCAAAAAAAACGCCTAGAGTCTACTCTACCTGCTCTTCTTCATTCCAAAAGCTCTATCAGAGATATCGCCCTAGAAGCAGGATTTTCAAACTTAAATCATTACTACTCACTCTTCAAAAAGTCCTATGGAATGACTCCTGCAACATATCGACAAGAACAGAAAAGCATTAATTGAAGTAATCAAAAACACTTTAAATTTTATTTCATTCGTAAAAAGTCTCAACGTTATTAGTTACGAATAAAAACATCTATTGCCTAATTCAGCGTACAACTTTAATACAAACAGAAAAAATGTAAGATTTACTCTTACATTTTTTATAGAGGGGCATTTAAAATATAATACTATAATAATGAACAAAATTTCGGAAAGAACAACAAGCTTCATACTTATTACGTTCAGAGAGATTTTGTTCTAAAACGATAAAATTAAATATTTCTATTCTTAGTTTTGTACCAAAATTATCAATACAAATTTGAATAGAAAAATAAATAAAATCACAGCAACAAAGAAGAAAAAAGTATTCTTAAGCTTACGTTGAATCATTTTTTTCCATTCATATTATTCTACCTCCATTTTATATTTACAAATATATTATGTCAGAAAAAATTATTTTTCAGTTAAATTTTTTTGAGCAAGAGAGAAGAAAATCGTATTCTTGCCTTCCTGCTGTATTTTATTCGTTAAAATTCATATTATTTGACCTCCTTTTTTATTTTCAAATATATTATGTTAGAAAAAATTATTTTTCAGTTAAATTTTTTTGAGCAAAAAAGAAGAAAATCGTATTCTTAACTTGACGTTGTATTTTATTCTTTAAATTTCGTATTATTTGACCTCCTTTTGACTTTTACAAATACATTATGTCAGAAAAATATATTTTTCATTGAAATTTTTTGAACCATAAAAATTAACATTTTTGTTCCGTTCGAAATATTAATAATTCAATAATAGATTTTTATGTATTACTAGTAACTGTTAAGAACTCAGAAAAGGAGTCATACTTTGAGACTCCTTTTTTCCAATATATACATAACTATGTTTATGTAAAAAATACCATTTTATTACTAACTACTATGTTTTCCTTTTGTCTATTCTTTAGAAGGTGCCCCACCTTTTTGTGTCTTAGGATCAATCACCATACCAACTTGTGGTTGGGTATCTCCTAAAATAATTGATGCTGGACTCAAGAAATCACCATACTGGAAGACTTTCGTTTTCCGACGTTCAAAGTGAATATGTGGTCCAGTAGCTGCACCCGTTTGTCCAACATATCCGATAAGTTGGCCTTTTTTGACCTTATCCCCTTTCTTAACAAGAGGAACATCACGCATATGTCCATAATAGATAATAGTGCCATCTGGAAGAGTGTGCATCACGTGGTTACCGTCAATATTCATCGCTTCTTCATTGACCTCTACTACTTCTCCATCTGTAACAGCGTAAATTGGAGAGCCTTCTGGTGCTGCAAGGTCCATTCCTGTGTGTCCTGAACCCGCATTTGGTCCACCTGCATTAGCTGCTGCACCGAAAAGTTGGGTAATGGTATAAGGAACATCGAGTGGCTGACCAGTATCAGTGCTGAGATTACTACTATCGCTGTCGCCACACGTATCTGCATCTACTTCCTCCTTGTCATCATCCTTATCCTTCTTGTCTTTCGGACGATAGACATAGACTTTTCCGTAGTCCATAGTAATACGGTCTCGATATTGACCATAATTATTCTCAGCAATTCCATCTGTTGAAGGGGAACATTGGATAATATTCTCCTTATCCTCAACTAGCATGGTTTGTCCTTTATCTCCGGAGCTACTTCCTTTCGTACCCCATATAATGACATCTCCTTTTTCACGGTTCTGGACATCATCTTTGGACGACCACGCTCCCTCATACACCAATTCATAACCATTGTCTTTCAACCAGTCGTGTTCTGAATCGGTATCTACTGGAGTTCCAGATTCTTTAGCACCACCGTCAACAAGGGCATAATAGAGAGCAGATGAATGGTCATAGCTATCTGGTCCAGTACGAGCATCACGAGAATACTTAACCTTGCCTAGCTTATCCTTATACCACTTGATAGCTTTGTCAGTATCAATAGTCTTTTTATCCTTATCGCTGTCTTTTTTGCTAGCCTTGTTGCTAGAGTCACTTGATGAACTGCTTGAACTGCTATCGTTATCATCGTCTTCGTTGTCGCTATCCTCTTCATCATCGTCACCGTCATCATCATCTGAACTTTGACTACTTGACGAGGAGTTATTGGAAGAAGCACCGCCACCACCAAACGCCTTTTGGAACTTGGCATCATCGTACTTATATTTACTTGCTTCGAAGACTTCCGCAAACTTCCTTGCATCAGCCTTCTTCTGCTCTGGTCTGACATAAGCCATATTACCTCGTTCGTAGGCATTCCATGACATAGCAGTTTCATCGATATTGGTTTGTTTCGCAAACTCCTGGAATGACCAGTTATGGCCAGATTCGTCATAAGCTGGGTTCCAGTCACCTTTTGAGATGGCATCGATAACAAAGGCAACCATCTTATCAGCATCTTCCCAATCAGGACTATTAAGAGGTGCATATTTCGTGTAGGGGTCAAACTGGAAGATTCCACCACCACCAAGTGTGTTAGATGTCCCACCTGTCGTTGGAACAGCTCCCTTAGAAATGGAGTCATTGATACCACCACCATAATGCCCTTGGGCACGTCCAATGATGTCATAGCTCCCTTCAGAGTTTGCCCAACCAACAGCACCTGCAGCAGATTCCCCAGACAATCCAGCATTCACAAAAGCCATAAAGACTTTGTGGGCATTTTCATAGGCTTTTGTCCCCTTCGTAAAGGGATCAGAGTCGCCAGCAGATGCTGAGTCAGTTTTAGTAGAAGTCGATTGAGGCTTAGAGCCATCATCATCGTCTTCTTCATCATCGTCTTCTTCATCGCCATCTTTTTGGTAGGTTACACATTGGGCGTTAGTCTTGCTACCTTTCCCACCGGAAGTACTAATTGTCCCCATTAAACCAGTGATAATTGCAATTAAGATAACCGCAAAAGTTAAAATAGTTCCTATAATAATGGTTGTCTTCACTCCAAAAATCGTTAGAAGAACACGAGCAGCTTTATCACCTATTCGTTTCAAATATCTTAGTCACCCCCTTAATGAAGTAGTGCGGTTAGCCAATACCAACCAAATACAAGTAAAAGTCCTAGGGCAAGAAAGATACTTTGTTTAATGAATTTTCGATTTCGTTTTTGTTGTTGCTTTCGCATCCAAAATGAATCTTCATCTGAGTAATAGTCTTTGTGACGTTCCACTTGCAAATTATAATAGTCTGTCACATCCTCCTTGACACTGGATAACCTTTCTTTCCCACGCGCAATGAGACCTTGTTTTTTCTCTTGTTCACGTGAGATACTGTCTTCATCAAAACCGTCATAGTAGGTATCGTAAAATGCTGAATAATCTACTTGCTCTTCAAGGCTTTCCGGATAGACTTGGTCTTGATGCTCATCAAGAGGATCTAGTTCTAGTTCACGTTGAATATACTGACCATCTCGTTTAAAACGATAAGATACCATATATTAAAACCTCCTTAAGCCAATAATAGGCATTTTTTGTGGAGCAATATAGAGTTTATCTGTTACTGTTACCTTAGAAAAAGGTACACCTTTGATTTTGAAAGTACGGTGTAGCTCCTTAACAACGAGACCAGCTTTATAATCTTTTTCCGTCACTTCTTCCTTAAAGAGTTCTTCATAAGCTGACACCTGAATCAAGTCTAGGAGACGATAAGCAGATTGATAAGCATAATAGTTACTTCGATTAGCCAATCTCTTTTCAAAAAGAGGTGAATATTCCTTTGAGAAGAATGATACGATCTTAACAGCTCGTTTTCTATGGTTATATTCTAGTTTGGCCATAACCCATGCAAGCCCCCAAGTCACTAACGTGATAAAGCCCCAGGTGTTCATCAAACAAATAGGAAGAAGACTAAACATAAGGATACGCTTTGCTTTCTTGATACGCTCACGTCTCTTACCAGTAAGTAGCTGATAAAGGGCTACAATCAAGGCACAGAACACATATGGTGTATAGGCAATAGCCATAAAATGAACACCATAGGCGAATAAAAGTGTCTGATAGAGCATGAGATAGCTATAGAAACCAACCAAACCAAGAACTAAACTAATAATGAAGGAAACTATCCTAAAGAAACGTAGTGTCTTAATGTCATAAGCAATATTGTTAACCCATAGTGACATTTGCATTAGTGTGGTCATTGATTAATTTTCCTCCTCTAGTGCTTCTTCTGTTTTAAATATTCTCGACTCAAATCGAGCTGGTTCTTGGTAGATAATCATGGCTGAGTACTCATCCACTTGCTGACTTCCAAATAAGCCACATAAACTACTTAAGAGATGTGTTTTTCGCATCTGATAAGTAATATCAACAACACGACAGGTCTTTTTGTAAGCCAAGATCTCTAAGTAATCATTTACAATTCTCTCCAAATCATGTGGATTATCCTCTGTCAGAATTTTAGTTTGTAGTTGGAATGCCTCATCAGAATATGGTTGCTGTAGGTTCATTGTATTTCCCCCTTTCACCATTTCTATGGTAAGAATGCATAGCGAACATGTTCATCATACGGATACTTCCCATAAGACCTATTATCCGCTAGCTGATGATTAAAGACTAAGTTCTTGACAGAAGCAATATTTAGGAAGAAATCACCATCTCTTAAATATTTAAGTGAGGAAAGCTCACTCTCGGTCATTTCCCCTTGTAAAGCATCCGCTAGACGAGGGATAGTCAAATCACCTAATTGAGAAAAGACACGATACGTCATCATAGAGAAAATCGCACGTGTCGCTAAAACGTAGTCCACTGCGTCCGTAGAGTTTGCATTCAAGAGGATGTTATCTAACGAACTCATTTCCATAATAAATGCGGAATAGTTACTACTTACATTCTCAATCAAATCCTTTAGAAAGTTAAGAGACTCTGAATAACGATAATTGAAGAGCTTATGTGCTCCGTTAATGGTAATAATGCTATGAGGTCGCTGGCTCTTATCTCCCCCGATAATCCCTCTACGGAAATACTCAGATACCCTTCTTCCATTTGCTACAGCGTATGATGAAATGATAGATAACACTTGGTAAAGCTGAATATTAAGAAGTTCAGTATCTTGAATCCCAGAGAGGTCAAAGGTCACAACTTGTTCATTTGAGAAATCTTCAAACTGTGAGGTCGCATTTAAGAAGCGATAATCCCCCAAGAGACCAGAGAAAGCATTATAGAGACGGTCATAACTTGCAGCATCAATTTCATTCCCCTCTGCGATTTTGTCCTCTTTAAGCTTGTTTAAGCGTTCTACCCAATGAGATAGAGTCGGATAATCTTCTGGAATAACATTCGTAATCGTTAAGTCTTCTTGGTCCATGACTTCTGCATTACGGTTCCACAGACTACGGTCTTCATAAAAGTCGTTTAAAGCAGATGACAAATTATTGAGGTCAGAATTCTTTAACCCTGGATCAAGAATTTGAGCCAAAGCACGTAGTTTATTACGATGAGCATAGAAAGATTGAACCTGGTCCGTTGTCTCTCCATCTGCAGAGGAAGTCGTCGCAATAATTTGCATGAGGTTAATATGATTTCGATTATTAGTACCAGACATCTTAACATATCGACCACCTTGAAGTTCCGTAAGTTCTTTTAAGTTACCAGTAAGGTCAATGTTAAAAATGGTATGGCCTTTAGCAAAATAGGTATCAATCAAATTACCTAACAGTTTCATTTTCCCGTTTCCTGCTCCGGCAATCAGCATTGAAGGGATTTTACGTTCCCTATCTTCATGCAAAAGGTCAAAGTTAACCACACCACCAGTACGTGTTTCTCCCAAGTAAACACCATAGGTATCCATTAAGTTCGTATGATTAAAAGGATAGCCAGCACCTAAATCCCAGACGGATGCTGCTTGTCCTTTTCGACGTAGTGGAGTGTCTTCTAAACGAGATGCTGGAATAAAAGCTGTGTGATATTCGACGTCTTGCATGCCATCTGAAGAAGAGATAGAATACTGATTCAACTGTTGCTTAAGGTCAGCTTCTCGTTCTACCAATTCATCCAATGTGTTTGCAGCTAATAAAAAGCGAGTGTGAATTTTTTTAGAAGGAACATTGTTACCTAGTTTTTCGCGATAGTCTAACAAAGAACTGATACGCATCTTATCATCGGCATCTTGTGCAGCCTTTGTATTTTGAGTGGCTAACATATTCGAAATAGCTTTAGAAGCTAGGTCGGACATTTCACTATTTGCAGCATGTTCTAAGGACATAAAACTGATAACATTATCAACGAGCATTAAATCACTCATCCAGAAGTCAGGTAAACCGTGTTCTGGATATCGGTCATATGGAACATGAGCAATCTTATAATAACCGTTAGCTTGTCTCCAATAGCGATCATCATGTTTGAAATCAGGAATATCACTTTGAATCCTACTAATAAGATTGAGGTCATAACCCTCTCGAATATATTTCTTGATTTTTCGTGAATTTAAATCCATGTAAACTCCTTCTAGTACTGATTAATTGAAACATTAAGTGAATCATTAAAGTTGTAATATTGAGTCAATAACTCTTCCTTCTTTTCTACCGATACAACTTTTGGGGTAAAACCGTGGCTCGAGGCAATCGTTAGTGTGGTACGTGTATTGGAATCAATTTCAGCCAAAGTATCTCCAAACACCCAAATAAAGAACTCGATATTTTGTTGATTGATCGCAATGACTTGTTGGACGAGATATTTTGTTTTCAAAATATCTTCTCTTTGTCTAAGTTGATAAACAAGTCTCTCTTTACGTGAAATGGTATCAATGTCATCACCATCATTGATGATCAATTCTGGAGCGTTCTGTTCTTGTTTGACTTCATCTAGAAGACGTAGCAATTCGTTAGATTGACTTGAGACATCTGTTGGCAATTTTGTTGTCTGGATCATCATGTCAAAGGCAGTACCAGACAGAAAAAGAGTGAATCCTACCTTAATAGCTGCTTGTTCTTCGTTAGACATCGCTTGAATATCTTGCCCAAACACCTCAAAAATCTGCACATATCCTGAATAACCATTAGCTAATCGTATCGGTTGATTAGGATAGCCATATAGGATAGACTTCACATCAGTTATCGCAACTGTGTCTAAAAAATCTTTACGTTTCTTCTTATTGAGTGGAACATACACAAATTCCTCTCCGGCACGTTCGCCAAGGTCGATACTTTCATATTGTGTTTGCTTTTCCTTCTTCTTAGCTTGTTTACTTTTACGTGTCTCTTCTTTTTTCTGTTTCTTAAGTTCTTTATTTCGTTTTCTAAGTTCTTTTTTTGTCAATACTGGTTCTTCAATTAAACCTGGCATATCATTTCCTCCATAAACATTATTCTTCCCTATTCTACAGAACACTATAGGGCGTTCGTAACCCAGTGACACCTATTAGCTACTCATACTTCCCCATGATTTTGACTATTTACTTCTATTTAGGGCTCTCTGTCCTTGTCTAGCTACTTAAAAATTGATACAATCAAATAAATACAATCGCAATAATCTTTTTAGGAGGGTTTTAGGATGCTAGAGTTTTTACAAGATTTTTATTTTTCACTTTATATAAGCACTTGGACCTCGTTAAAATGGTTACTTTTTTCAGTACTAATTGGTATCGCTTGCTTCTTTCTCACGCTTCTTTTTTCTACGATAAGTGAGGCTGCTGAAACAATTTGGTTTAAATTTTCGTTGTCTCTAACTGGAATATTTGCTCTATTTTGTTTATTCATGACACTTCATGGCATCATCCATTCGATAGGAATCCTAGTAGGTGCTGTTTCTAGTTTCTTTTTCCCAGTATTTGGTTTGTTAATTATCTGTGGTATTATCCTATTCATCATCAGTCTTTTCAATCCATTGTTCTTATTCTTCATGGCAAAGAAATAATGAGAGGAAACCTATTCAGCCGATGCTATAATGTTATGAAAATAAAAAAACAAACCACCTTTGAAAAAAGTAGTTTGTCTATAATCTAAGAGAGGTAGTCCAAGGCTACCTCTCTTTTTTATATTGGCCATTCTCCAAACAGCGAGGAAGAAAGTAGCTAGTCAAATAAAACTTTATATTAAATGTCTAAGTAAGCTACACTACCTCTGCGTAGTAACTATCAATACTCAAAGTCTATCGAGATTAAATCATTTTTTATCATTCAAGTAAATCTTTGGGAATTAATCACAAATCAAATAATCCTATTATGGATTATATCTGATTTCATACTATCCCCTCTATCATTTCGTTTTTTTTTGATGAAAATATCCTATCAACAGCTCAATCAATCATAACTATCTCCATCTTTCATGTAAATATAAAGGGTTTATGGTACAATGATATTGATATAAAAGGAGGTATGCCATGACTCTTGATGTAAATGAAGAAGAATTAACAATTTTAGGAATTTCTTTTGATAATTATTCAGATTTTGATACCGTTTGGTATGCTATCGGATCTTCAATGATTGAAAATTATGAGCCTACTGTTCAGGATGTAATTGATTTAAAAACTTATGTCACTAACAGACGAAAGGAATTGAACATTGGTTAAGAATCAATATGAAGGATATAAGTACATTGACCCTAATAACCAATATACCTATCCAGATTCTACAGTCTTAGTCAATAAACAAAATATTACAAATATCGAAGAAGCTTACCGAAATGAACACTTATTCGTTACTAGAAGGCTTGCAGACTTGCGTTTAGAGCCCATTCAGGTCTATTCCATGAGCGATATTCTAGCCATCCACAATTATTTATTTCAAGATGTTTACGCTTGGGCTGGACAATATCGCAAAGTAAATATCTCTAAAAGCGGTAATCCTTTTATGCCAATACAGTCATTTAATACAGCTGAAACTCATATGAATCATCTGATTCATTCCTATCATCAATCTGCCAACTCCAAAGATGAAATCATTATGCATTTAATAGAAATTCTTGATAATCTTAATTATTTTCATCCCTTTCGAGAGGGTAATGGACGAACTCAACGAGAGGTTATTCGTGCTTTAGCTCTATCAAAAGGTTACTCTGCACAGATACGAGTGGAACAAGACGATGAAGTTTATAATCTCTATATGGACGGGACAGTCCATGAAGATTTAGAAAAGTTAAAAGAATTATTTATCAAAATACTGAGTAAAATGTGAGCTACCTTACTACCTTTCAGTACTATCTTACCTCTTAAATTAATTCTATACGAACATATGTAATATATTCCTGCTGGTGTTTATAAGTCAAGGCCATCATTTCTCATACAGGATTAAAGTAAAGACAAACATTCTTTTGATGTTTGTCTTTTTATTTTTTGACTGTTCTGAGTAGGCGTTCTATTATTTCTTTACAGTGTAGTCGTCTGATACTCCGAACAAAGATAGCAATTACAATACTCAACATAGAATAAGAATCTTAGCTTACAAGACTGTAGCGAAACTTTGTAAACTAGTTATCACAATTCTCCATCTTCTCCAGCATCAAATTTGTGGAATCGACTGTCGCTGTCTAACCTATTCTTCTTTGGTAAGCTTTGAGTCGGAGGAGTAATGCTTGAAGTATCACCCTTTGGAGTAATTCTTCCAGCTCCACCAGTACTATTTAAGATTTTGTCTCTAACATTATCTCTAGTACTTGTATAACCTGCTCCGAAACTACTTGAGAAGTCTCTCTTAACTGTTTGACTAGCATTCCTGAATTCATTGCCAACAACTTCTTTACCAGATTTAACAGTCTCTCTGACTCCTTTAGACACATTACGTCCAGCAGCACTCATTGACTGACCAACAATCTCTCTATACTTAAGACCATGAGCTCTCCTATCAGCCATTGCTTTCCAAGTACCAGCGACTGTACCAGCAGTAGCACCAGCAGCAGTTAAGGCACCTCGTCTGATATTGTTAGCAGTCGAACCTACCACGCTACCTGCACTCTTAAGTCCCTTTACACCAACTTTGGTTCCACTACTAACACTATTTCTGAGACGGTTAAACCCACTTTGATTTCGTCTGCCAGTAGTTGGATTATACCTACCAACAGCGAAGTTTCTAGCACCGCCACCCATTTTCCTAGCAGCCATGGCACCAACAGCCATTGTAGCGACTCCAGCCTTAGTTCCACTTGAAAGGTTAGTATCAATACCTATCCAGCGTTCCAAAACTTTTGAACCTTGAGAAACTGCAAGATAAACACCAAGGTAAACAGCAATCGTCGCAATGGCATGTTGGAATGGATCTAGTCCATCATAGAAACTTCCACCTAGAGTTTTCTTAGCAGCAGCAGACGCTCCTGAACCTAGATTGAGTTTCACTTCGCTATAAGTAATTAAGAACCATTGAGCAACTTTGACGAATAATAGTTGGAACCAGATGGCAGCAATTCCTGTCATAACTTCCTGCCAAACTTCCAAGATTCTCATACTATTTCCGACTGCTGCATAAGAAACTAGAGGTGAGATAATCACAGTTATAAGCGTTTTGAAAATCACTCGTACCGTAGTCACTAGTAATCCAATAAGTAGAAGTAAAAGGATGATTTGCTGAGTTATCAGTGCTATCCAATCAACTTTATAGCGAGCATAAGTTGGTAAGAAAGCAGTATTATCAAAACCAAGGAAATAACCTGATTTTGAAGTGGTAACTCGTGCATAAGCAATCTTACCATCTGCATAACGAATGGTGTTGAGCGTGGATCTCATTACATCAGAGAAACCATTATAAGGTGAATTTGCCTGATCCTCCTTCAAGTCTTTTTGCTCTTTCCAACCAGTAAAGAACAATTTACTTGTTTGAAGAAGGGCTGTTACTGGGTTAGACATCGCAGCACTATTTTTAACCTGTTGCCACCAATCAACCGAACCGTCTTCTCGTATTCCTAACATCTTAGGTAGCGACGATACTCGTCCTTCACGTCCAGAATAATACTGCAACATGGCTTTATTGGTTGGGCCATAAGTTTCAGTAAAATTGGTGAACCAAATATTACCATCTGAAATGGTATTCCAGTTTTTATCCCCCGCTATAAAATGAGTATCTTCATTATATCCTAACTTATCTGTATCAAAATCCATTGCATACAGCATTTCGAGGTCAACCGTATTGCCCCTAAATGGCGTTACAGAAAGCGAAACACTCTGACCACTACCCGTTATGTCATAATAGGCTAGTCCTACGGTATCCTTCGCTATAGCACTACCAAATTTTGAAGCGAACACCGGAAGTGCAGTTACAGAAAACGTAACCAAAATAATGTGATTGAAGAATTCTCGGTACCTGAAAGGTGCTCCTGCCATAGCCATTATAAGACGAATGAGAGTTACCAAAACAAACAATGAAATCCCAACGATTTGAAGCCACTTATAAACTTGACCAACAAAGCTATCGGATTGACTAATATAGTCAAACATCCCGAATAACTTAAACATGTTAAGGTAAGCTTTCTCAATCGCATAACTAAAACTATAGATACCTTTTGATAGCATCTCGGGAATAAAGCCAAAAGCTATAAAGACCCCAGTTGTTGGGTGGAGGTATTGGTCCCACTGTGCATAAAAGGATGCCAATAATAGCTCTTTATCTTTGTCACCTCCCCAACCTTTAGGACCAACTTCATTAGGCCAATCTTTCGATTGAGAGATCATATCTGATAGGGATGGCCAGACCTTCCCTTGTTCAATCTCAATTGTCGCTTCTGCCCCCATAGGCTAGCCCTCCTTATGTTCAGCTGACGTTTCAGTAGAAGGAGATGTTGGGGTTGCAAATGCTGTTGTTGTCGGTTCAGATGTAACTACCCAACCTTGAGTAGCTGATGGTTTTTTCTTAACATTGAAAGTGACACGACGAACTGTAGTTTTTTGAGCCTCATCCGTTGTACCAACAACGTATGTAACCTCATAGGTATCTTTCTCACCTTTAACAAGTTCAACTTTCTCTAACATTGTGCTAGAAATAGTTGCTACCTCTGGGTTAGTAAATTTAGCATCGTTATTATCCAAGTAAGCCTTAAGCTTATCTTTGTCCCCTGAATAATAGTATGACAAGAAATAACGAGCCATGACATCAATCTCATGTTCATGATCTTGTATCATTGTAAGACGCTCAACCTTATCTGTTGTGGCTACAAGTTCTTTCTTCACGCGCGTGAAATTACTATTATAGACCATTAGCATCAACAATAAGAACACTGACAATGTACAAGAGACAATAGCCAAAATCAATGGCAACTTACTTGGTGGTCCTACTTCTTCATCTTCATACACCCTACCTGTTTTCTCCTTCCGTTTCTTTGCTCCAGCAACTGATTGCTTATGCTTATCCTTATTCGACATAAGACGATTTGGAAGTTCTCCTTCAATCGTTCCAGGTTTTGGATAGGGTGGCATATCAACTAGAGATAAGCCAAGACTTTCAGCATAACATGGAAGTAACCCCATTGGACCACTGAAAAAGTTAGAGATACCTTCATATGTTGTCTTCTCAAACCGTTTATCACGGTGTGCTTCTTCGATAAGTGGGGTAACGAGTTCCTTATAATCTTTCGTAATAACAAAAGGGGTAATCTGAGGTTGTCCTTCAATACTAGGGACGCCCGTAGTTGGTCGTGTCACACGACCATCTTGTTCCATCGGTTGACTAGCAAGGGCAACTCCTTTTAAGGTAAATTCAGAATAACGCTTTTTGATTTCTCGAAAAAGTAATTCTGCTTGTTTAAAAGTTAGAAATGGTAGACTTTGAGCGATACTTTCCTTTTTATTACTAGGGAAATAATCAGTATCTAAGTCATCAATGATATCCGCTAACTCTTCATCCTTTTTAGGATTTGCATTTCCTTTCCATTCGATATAAAGAAACAAGGCATCGGGAAACAATACCTTGCGATTCCCCTTTATGGTTAGTAATTCTTTTTCCATAAAGTATACCTCTTAAAGACTTATTTAGGTTGCCAAAGATAACTAACAATTGAAACGAGTGCTGAACCAACACATAGCGCGATTGCAGTCCACATGAGTCGGTCAAGTGCTATACTTCGTTTCTTATCACCCATCATCATCAAGATACATGATACTAAACCACTTAGTATTGCTATCCCCGGAAATACGAGACGCAACATACCTGTAATATCATTAATCGTATTAGTTGCCTCATTAGCTGGGTTAGCAGCCCCATTACCTCCAGTTTGCTCCGCAAAAGCAAGGGATACAGAGTTTAACGTCAATAATGCAGTCATTCCCAGTGTTGATGTCTTTGTCTTAACCTTGTTCAATAATGTGTTTTCTTTCAAAACAGCCTCCTAAAATTTTAATATTTGTAGTCTACAATATTCCATCTATGAGTCACAACCTAGTGACACCCCTTAAGACGTAAGCAAATAGTTCGCATACTCCTCTGGAGGTATCCGTTTGACAGTAATATGTGTCTGACGCCTATCTTGAACCGTCTTTCTACCTGAGTTACCATACACAAATGTTCCTGGTGCACGTCCAGATAGAGACACATCAACTATAAAGTAATCTTGAGGCTTTCGCCCAAGGAAATACAATTGCTCAAAGATTTCATCTGTTAATACTTCATCAATCGTCCTCTCTAAAGGCCTTGCTCCATCCTCTGGGCTAACACCGACACTACTAAGGTATTCATAGAAGTATTTTTTGCCATCGATAGTTTGGTCTCCAGCCATGACATCTTCATAATTAACAAGAATATGATGGTCCTTAAACCAACTACTCTCATGTACTGCCATTTTTGAATAAACAATCTTATCAATGGTTTGTTTCGTCAAGATATTAGTCACTTCAATTTTCCAACGGTTGATAAATTCAGGGCGTTTAAAGATCTTGATTAACTCGTCTCTCATGTCCTTCATGAACTCTTTATAGTCAGTCTTGTTCATTTCTGTAAAGGTCTGACCAGAGGTGATATATTTATCTTTGATTCGCTTATGCCCCACGTTTGATGTTGCAATGATAAACGTATTCTTAAAATTGATTTTTCGTCCACGTCCGTCAGTTAAATGCCCGTCATCAAGCATTTGCAAATACAAAGCCCATACATCTGGATGAGCCTTTTCTAACTCGTCCAATAGTACTAACGAGTAGGGATTCTTCTTAATTTTTTCCGTTAAGTCACCTTTTCGCTCGTCATTTCCTATAAGACGAACAACTGCATTATCAGTCATGTATTCTGACATATCCAGCCGAATCATCGCTTCTTCACTACCAAACAGTTGTTTTGCTGCTTGTTTCGCCAATTCAGTTTTACCTGTACCTGTTGTTCCAAGCAGAAGAAGAGTTCCAAGAGGCCTTCGTTTGTTCTGTCCTCCCTGGATTCCCTTATACATAAGGCGTGCTATAGTTCGAATCACATGGTCTTGCCCCTTAACAACCACACGCATCCCTTCCGCAAAATCCACTGGAGTTGAAGACGTGCGTAGTAGACTTTCCATAGGAATACCTTTTTTACGGTGAATGACACTCGCAATATCTTTTAAGGTAATCTCTGATTTCCCATCGATATTTGCAGTCGCTGAAGCTTCATCAATAATATCAATAGCTTTATCTGGAAGCATTTTATCCGTAATATAACGAATAGATAATTCTACTGCTGCCTTAATGGCATCATTAGGAATTTCAATGTCAAGTTCTCGTTTATACTTGGGACGACGTTTTTTCAAGACGAAAATAGATGCCTCTTTGTCCAGTTCATCAACGTAAACTGGTTGTAGACGTCGTTCCATCGCTGGATCTCGTTCAATAATCATAAACTCATCAGCTGTGGTGGCTGAAATAAGATAGATTTCCCCACGAGATAAGGCTGGTTTCAAGCTATTTGCGACGTCAAGAGCACTTCCCTCAACCCCAGTTCCCATAATGGTATGCACTTCATCAATAAAAAGAATAAACTCATCTTTATGAGACATAAACTCTTTAATCAATCCGTCCATTTTGGCAATGATGTTCACCTCTTTACCAGTATGGTCAAATTCTTTCCCTTGGATAGCAGATAATTCTAGTTGCTTAACCTGCTTACCTCGGAAACGTGTTGGGACGTGGGCTTTATTGTTAAGAATATCCGCACAAATTCCCTCTACAATAGCTGTTTTACCTACACCAGCTTCACCAATCAGAACAGGCGAGTTTTTTTCTAATCGATTTAGTGAGATAAAGACTTGTCTGATTTCATCTTGTCTACCCCAAGCCACAAAATCTTGACGTTTAGGTCTGATTTTCTCAGTAAGGTCTGTTGTGTATTTATCAATATAAGGAGTCTTACTTAGATTATGGTTAGTCTTCTCCTTCATCTATTTATACTTCCTTCCTAAACGTTCTGCAGCTTTATCCATTAAGTAGCGACGATTTTTCGATCCATCATCTCTCAACTCTGGATAACAGTTCTTATCAATCGGATAATAACGTTTCTTTGTCCGACGGTGTGCATGAATAAATTCCCAGAACTTATTTCCACCAGACGAAGACGGTATCATCCAATAAATCGTCAAAGTCATGATACAGATTAAATTAATCAGGAACTTCAACTCCTGCCCTCTAGGGAAAAACAGTTCTCTAAATTGTAATGGGAAAACAAAGCTTCCAACTATAATAGCGGCTTTCATTATTGGAACACCGTAGTACTTTACCTGAGTGTAAAGACCACGAGGCAGTCCCCAGTTCCCCTCTTGTTGTTGATTTTCTTCTTGATTCATCCAGCACCTCCTAGAAGTCAATATCCATCATTGGTTGAATATTACTTTCAAAATAAAGGAAATAACGGAATTTCTCAGTCAGAAGCTCCACTTGATTCCTCTGAATACAAATAGAACCTTGCTCTCCAAAATCAATATCCAAAAGGTCCGTACATTCAATACGGCATTGGTTCAAATGTTTCTTAACGACCTCGATAGATGTTTCAGAGTCATGATGACCGTTACTTGAGACATAACTACGAAAGTTCTTCCAACCAACTTCTTTATCAATGATTTGATGTAGGCGTTCTAAACCGTCTGCCCATTTCCCTCTAAAAATTTGAAGGGGTTCATTCATAGCGTTACCTCGCTGATATTTCATCAATAGGCAATCCTGGTTAAGTAAATAGCGTTGTTCGTCAATTGTCATAATCGTTAATAAAGTCCTTTCTTTTTATATCTATTCTTCAGTATCTTGTTTTACTGATCGTACTGGTGAATTAAACTTGTAGGTACCATTTTTAACTGCTTTGATATTCTTTTCAATCTGTTCAATGATTGTCTGAACATATGCAGCATTTTCACGCGCTTTCGCTCCGTCTTTCTCTTTAGAGTCCATACTTTTCTCGATAGCTTCCATATCACTCTGCTTATCGGTTAACTCGTTACCGACCAAGTATTCTGACTCACGTTTCAACTGCTCCAATGTCTTAGTATCTTCCTTAATACTGTCATCAAGTGTTTTTGCAGAAGCCAAGAGTTCTTTTCGTTGACCTTTCTGATATTTCAACTCCTCTTCAAAAATATTGAGGGCAAACTTCTCACGAGACAAATTCTTGACATATTTGTTTTTGACGAGTTCATTTTGAGGAGTTACAAAGAAATCAACGTAGTTCTTATTCCCTTCCTTATCTTTTTGTTGTTTCTGCTTAGAAACTGAAGCGTCATTAGAACTTGATGATAAGTAGTCATTGTATTCTTGAACGTCAATCTTGAGACTGTTTGAGTTCGGTGTCTTATTTGTCGCACGAATAACCATGAGCGTATAATCTGAAGGCACATTACGCATGACCAGATACACCTTATCTCCGGTTAACGGAATGACTTCTAAGGTCACTGCTTCAGGATTCTTAACACTACTTGGCAAGAAAACCTGCCAATCAAGATTTTCAGTATTAATCCCTTTTTTAATAGCACTAGTAGCATCTGATGTTGTCAACTCCATAACGACCAATCCATTTGACGAGGAGTAAGTCATAGAAGTTGCGGTGATACTTCCTAGGCCATTACCAAATGATTGTGTTGCCTGCAGTTGTGACTCTAAGTAAGTAACTCGGGTTGGAGAGAAATAAGCAGTTGTAGCTGTCCAGACCATAGTTCCCAGTAATGCATAGCTAGTGATTAACGTTCGCTTTAATCGATGTTTCCTGAAGTAAGAGATGACACTATTGATTGCCCTAATGGATTTTATCTTTTTAGAGGCCCTAACTGGCCAATTGTACCAGCCTTCTAGTTCCTCTGTATTTTCATAATCTTTAAATTCTACCATGAAGCCATGATAGGCTATTTTATATAGGTGTCGCAACCTAGTGACATAGGTTGACTTTTGAGATAATAACACTCTTATTTTGATTTCCTACTCTTGAAATAACACTATCAATAAGTTAGACTAGAAATGTATCTCTTTCTGGAAGGCGAGGTTCCTGAAGGTGCGAGACTAACTGACTATGTTGATTTTACTAGCTTACCCAAAAATGTTTATGTAGTAGTTTGGGGAGAAAATGGGAAATTAGATAGAAATGGTTTTCAGGCGGAATAATTGAGATAAATTTATTCAAGGAGGAAACAAATGGTCATCACAATCAAACCAATGGTGACAGCTGAGGAGATAGAAGGGAAATCCAGAGTTCATTGGCAGACATGGCGTGAAGCTTATGATGAGATTTTGCCCGCGGATTTTCAAGAACAAATGACTTTGGATAAGTGCCGGTTTTATAGTCAAAAGTATCCTGAAAATACCTTAATCGCATTGGATGATGCTAAAGTGGTCGGCTTTGTTAGCTACGGTGATTTTCGAGATTCAGCTACGATAGCGGGTGAAATTTTCGCCTTGTATGTCTTAAAAGATTATTATGGCAAGGGTGTGGGCCGGCAGCTCATACAGGCTGCTTTTGCTGCCTTGGATGGTTATCAAGAGATTATATTATGGGTTTTAGAAGATAACAAACGTGCCATCGCCTTTTATGAAAAAATGGGCTTTGTTTTTGACGGTCAGGAAAAGGTCATTGACCTAGGAAAAGCCGTGAAAGAAAAACGGATGATTTACAT
>ERZ773050.99-NODE-99-length-53673-cov-5.325581_pt1 | contig 53673 bp, 45 predicted proteins | sample MGYA00580632_ERZ773050 | MGnify/ENA primary metagenome ERZ773050 (study PRJEB29015, sample SAMEA2738123) | human oral metagenome | biome: human oral; feature: human-associated habitat; material: saliva | place: China | collected 2166 ... | reverse complement strand
TTTACTTATTCGCAAGATTATCTATCCGTATTTATCGTTGGGGAACATTGAACTACGGTAATAAGCCAAACTTCTTTAAAGTTTGTAAGGAAGTATTATTCTCTAAACAATAATATTGAAAACCAAGAATGATATTATGCATGCATATAATATGACTGTGTATGTAAAATGATAAAAGGCTCGTGTGTTACGAGCCTTTTTAATGGTTAAGCATCTGATCTAGAGAATCCATTCTTCATACCCATGCTTGCAGTATAGAGAACTTTATCTAATAGGTCATTTGTGTGTTGTCTTGTCATATCTGCGATTTCTTGGTTCGCTGTTTGGCATAGTATAACAGGGTCTACATTCTGATTGAATGCAGAATCATACTTCTTGATAATTTGATGACCCTTTGTTTGTACAGCATTTTGATAACGCTCAATAGCAGAACTTGTAGCACTGTAATGTGCATCCGCTAGAGCGCCGATAATACGGTTAGCCCAATAGAAGTTATCTGTTGTAACAGTTTTATCTGTATTTGCTGTATAGACAGGTGTTTCATCAATATTTACATAGAATGGTACAAATGCATTGAAAGTATTAGAGCCATAGGCAATCCATTCAATAGAACGAATTTCTTCTGGCACATATGGACGAATCTGCACGCATGCTAGGAAGTTATTGCGGTTAATACCAATTGGTCTAAAGGAACCGCGTAGTGAGGAATCACCATGCTTTCCATATGGATCATACGGTGTGCCTTGATAATGGTGAGATAATACATACTTTACATCTTCAACTGTAATCTTATGTTCTGGCACAAAGCTCCAAGGAATGTTATCGGAATCAGGACGATAATCGGCCTTAGGACCATCCCAACTGTAGGATGTTGGATTGAAGTAGCGTCCAATAATCCAAGCACGTGGTGTATTGTATACATGGTCTGCATCTGAATGTGAACCAAATGCGTAACGTGGATTAAACTTCTTGCTATCTTGGTTGAGGTTTAGATGATTCTTTTCGATGAATTCTACTAGGTCACTAGAGCATAGGTGTTCTTTTTGCTTACCAAAAGCATCCTTTAAATCAAAGCTATCAATACCTTGTTGGTTAGGCATTACAACATATTCATCATCTTTGACACGCTTTGCAATCCAATGATGTCCACCGATTGTTTCTAGCCACCAAATTTCATCAACATCCTGGAAAGCAATACCATTCATTTCGTATGTACCATATTTCTCTAAGATTTCTCCAAGACGAAGAACACCTTCACGAGCGCTCTTGATATAAGGAAGTACAAGTGTAACAATATCTTCTTCCCCAATACCACCAACGACTTCTGGGACATAAACTTCATCACCTTTTTTGCCTTGAGCAGGGATGTATTCTACTAATGGGTCTGCCGCAAGAACGCGTTCATTTGAAGTAATCGTCTCTGTGGCTGTCATAGATATATTTAATTCATTGACACCTGCAGCACCCCAAATACCTTTATCATTCAGTGCATCTGGCATACAAGTATAACGCATAGGATTCTTTGGTAGAGGAATTTCTACATGAGATAAAACGGATTTATACACTTCGGGTTGCTCACTAGGGTGAACAACGATAAATTTTTTGGGAGTAAATTCACCAGCCCCCGAATCTTCATTACGTGCAACTAAAGTTGAACCATCATAACTAGCTTTTTTACCGACGAGTAATGTTGTACATGGCATATTTATAATCTCCAATCTATTCTTGTGTTAATCATAGCACTATGTGTCTATGTTAATAAAAAATTTACTTCAATTTTACGGAAGGATACTATATGATATCCATGCGAAAAGTGAGGTAATAAAAGATGTCGGTAGCAGTTTTAGCATATTTAGCTGTCATTAATGTCATTACATTTGGACTATATGGCTTAGATAAATATCGTGCAATGAACAACATGTGGAGAATTCCTGAGAAGACATTACTAGGAGCAGCCGCAGTTGGTGGTGCCTATGGTGCATATTTAGGAATGCGTATCTTCCATCATAAAACAAAGCATTTAATATTCCAGATTGGTGTTCCTATTATGATGCTCGTTTGGATTTATTTTGTGACAAAAGGATTTCCTGAAATACGCTAAGTGAGGTAAGCATGAAAGCAATTTTATTAGATATTGATGGTACACTAACAAATGATCAAAAGGAAATCACGCCTGACACAAAAAGAATTTTAATGAAGGCGCAAGAACAGGGTATCCGTTTGGTGATTGCGAGTGGTCGTCCTGCAAAGGGAATTGAAAAGTATGGCAAGATGTTAGAGATGGATAAGCATCATGGTTTATTCCTTTGTTTCAATGGTGCAAAGGTAATTGATTGCCAAACTGGGGAAGTGCTAGTAAATACAACTATGCAACAGGAACTAGTGACGCAAGCATTACAGCATCTAAAACAATTTGATGTAAGTCCAATTGTGGTAGAAGATGATTATATGGTTGTTGAAGATGTATATGATTGCATGATTACGGATAAAGGTCGTACATTCAATGGGATTCAATATGAAGTACGTATGAATAACTATTTGTTGAAAGAGGTAAGTGATCTTGCAAGCTATGTAGATTTCCCGATCAATAAAATTTTAGTGGTTGGACAACCTGAGTATTTACGTGAGAATTGTAAGGCAATCTCAGCTCCGTTTGAAGGTAAACTGTCTATGATGTTTAGTGCAAACTTCTTCTATGAGATGACTTCGAAAGGAATTGATAAAGGCGCAGCGTTGAAGAGTGCATTAGATAAACTTGGCATTGAAGCAAAAGACTGTATTGCGTTTGGGGATGCAGGTAATGATATTACAATGTTACAGTTTGCAGGCGTTGGTGTTGCGATGGCAAATGCACAAGAGGAAGTAAAAGCAATCGCTGATGAAATCACAGATGATAATAATCATGATGGTATCGCAAAAGCACTGTTAAAACATATCCCATCTTTACAATAAATGAAAGCTAGTATGCATGCATACTAGCTTTCATGTTTTTATAAATCTTTGCACTCGTGAATTCTACGCTTTACACCATTCAAAACAACATATCCTTTTTCCGGTGCCGCACGATGAATAACGTTTTTACCATTGATATCATCCGTGTGATTTGGCTCCATGATACTTGGAATATGGCGTGGTACTGTACGTACTGGTATATCTAGTGGTGACTTTGGTGGAATATAGTCATTGTTGAAAGTTTTTCTCTGTTGGTTATTTACCTGTTGTAACTTATTGGAAAGCCCAATTAAGAGAGCAGATGTGACAACCGTCAGAAGAATTAAAGGGAAAAAACTATCTGACATAATAGTTACTCTTTAATACTTTCTGTAATTCCTTTTGCAAGACCCGCAAGACTTTGAATTTCTGAAGGGATGATAATCTTTGTTGCTTTACCATCTGCAGCAGCAGCGAAAGCTTCTAAGCTCTTTAAGCGAATTACTGTTTCGTCAGCGCCTGCTTCTTTGATAGCACGGATACCATCAGCAGTAGCTTCTTGGATAGCACGAATCGCTTCAGCACGACCTTCAGCTTCTTTAATTTCCTTTTCACGAGCAGCATCAGCAGCCAAGATTGTAGCTTGTTTTTCAGCTTCGGCATTTAACACAGCAGATTCTTTCTTACCTTCTGCCTCAAGAATCATTGCTTGTTTTTGACCTTCAGCAGTTAAGATAGCAGCACGTTTTTCACGTTCAGCTTTCATCTGCTTTTCCATGGATTCACGAATCGCTGTTGGTGGTTGAATGTTCTTTAACTCAACACGAGTAACCTTGATTCCCCATGGGTCTGTTGCTAAGTCGATTGTCTGTAACATCTGAGAGTTGATTGATTCACGAGATGTTAATGTTTGGTCTAACTCCATATCACCAATGATATTACGTAATGTTGTAGCAGTTAGATTTTCCATTGCCATGATTGGATTTTCTACACCGTATGCGTAATCATGTGGGTTCATAACCTTGAAGTACACAACGGAGTCAATCTGCATTGTTACGTTATCCTTTGTAATAACAGGCTGTGGTGCGAAGTCTGCTACTTGTTCCTTTAGAAGAACTCTACGACGAACGTGATCTACAAATGGGACTTTGAAGTGAATGCCTGCATCCCAAGTTGTACGATATCTACCGAAACGTTCGATAACATATGCGTTTTCCTGTGGAACGATGTTTGCACATGATATTGCAAGTGCGATTGCTAAAATAAAGAAAATAGCCGGAATAATAATGAGTTCCATTTTAATATCCCCTCCTTATGGGTGACGGATAATAGTTTTATCCATGACATAATAGTACTCATAATTTGACCACAAGTCAATATATTATCAAGACATTTTTTAACTTTTATCCAAAAAGTATTAGAACGATAAGGGATTGTCGACTAGAGTTTTAAAATAAAGTGAATCAGTGATAAAATAGTAAGGATGAAGGGAGTCACATCATGAACGAAAACATCATTCAGGCGATTGCGTCAGAGTTGAAGGTTCAACTCAGTCAGGTCGAAAATACACTATCTTTATTAGCGGAAGGAAATACAGTTCCATTTATTGCCCGCTACCGTAAGGAAGCCACAAAGGGTTTAGATGAAGAACAGATTTTCTATATCCAGAAACAATACGAATACCAACAGAAATTAGCTGAAAGAAAAGAAAATGTTCTGAAGTTAATCGAAGAACAGGGTAAGTTAACAGAAGAAATTAAACAATCTGTTATCGAATGTACGAAGTTATCTCAGGTAGAAGATATCTACCGTCCATATGCACAAAAGAAGAAGACTCGTGCTACAACTGCTATTAAAAATGGTTTACAACCACTTGCGGATTGGATGCTTGCTCTACCTACAGAAGGTTCCTTAGAAGTAGAGGCAGAAAAGTACTTATCAGAGGCAGTACCTACTGTAGCGGATGCGATTCAAGGGGCGAAGGATATTATCGCTGAAGTTGTCAGTGATAATGCAAAGCAGCGTTGGGCATTTAAGGATACAATCATGCAAGCAGGTGTTCTTCAGACAAAATTAAAGAAGGATGCTGTGGATGAAAATAAAGTCTATGAAATGTACTACGACCGTAGTGAAAAGATTTCTCAGATCGCTGACCACCGTATCATGGCAATTGACCGTGCAGAAAAGGAAAAGGTTATTACAGTTTCCTTTGTCTTCGATGACGAACAATTAAAGAAGAGTGCATTAAAGACACTACTTAAGGGTCAAACAACAATTGTCGAAGATGTTTTATATGAAGCGGTAGTAGATGGTTGTGATCGTTTATTGTTCCCATCTATTGAACGTGAAATTCGCTCCGAATTAAGTGAAAGAGCGCAGAATAAGTCTATTGAAATCTTCTCAATGAACTTAGAGAAGTTACTCTTGCAAGCTCCATTAAAGGGAAGAATTGTCTTAGGCTTTGACCCTGGTTTCTTTAATGGTTGTAAGTTAGCAGTTATCGATGAAACTGGTAAGATGTTAACAGTAAGTAAGATTTTCCCATTCTCAAAGAAGGGCGAAGATATTGAAACTTCTAAGAAGAAGTTACTAGCACTGATTCAAAAGTATCATGTACAGATTATCGCAATCGGTAATGGTACTGCATCTCGTGAAAGTGAGAAGTTAGTTGCAGAACTAATCCATGAGTATAAGTTAGATGTTTCTTACGCAATCGTATCTGAAGCAGGTGCTTCTGTATGGTCAGCACAAGAAGCTGCACGTAAGGAATTCCCAGATATTGAAGTTGAAGAACGTTCTGCAGTATCTATTGGAAGACGTTTACTTGATCCACTTGCAGAGTTAATTAAGATTGATCCACAATCAATCGGTGTAGGTCAATATCAACATGACCTTCCACAGAAGGCATTAACAGAAAGACTCGATGAAGTTGTAATGAAGTCTGTAAACCGTACCGGTGCAGATTTAAATACAGCTTCCTTAGAGTTACTCACACATATCTCTGGTTTAAATAGTGGTACAGCACAAGAAATCGTAAACTACCGTAATGAAAATGGACGCTTTACGAATCGTAAGCAATTACTCAAGGTTAAGAAGTTAGGTCCAAAGGCATTTACACAGTGTGCAGGTTTCTTACGTATCACAGATGGTGATGAGCCACTTGATCAAACATCAATTCACCCAGAAAGCTATGAAGCTGCTCGTAAACTCATGCAAGCATGTGGTATTACAAAACTTGGTGAAGCAGATATCTCTTTCCCTAAAGAAAAGACAGCAGAACTAGGTATTGATGAATATACACTCAAGGATATCGAGGAAGCGATTCGTCAACCACTACGTGACTATCGTGACCAGTTTGATGGCGCATTACTTAAGAGTGATGTATTGAATATCTCTGACTTACATGTAGGTGACCAATTATCTGGTACAGTTAGAAACGTTGTAGACTTTGGTGCCTTTGTGGATATTGGTTTGCATGAAGATGGCTTAGTTCACTTATCTCATATGTCGATGAAGAGAATCTCTCATCCATCTGAGTGTGTGGCAGTCAATGATATTGTTAAGGTTTGGGTATATCAAATCGATGAAGCTAGAAATCGTGTACAGTTATCCTTACTACCACTTGATCAATTAGAACAGCGTGATGCAGCATATCGTCATCGTAAAGCTGCTGGCAAGCACAATAACCAAAAACCTAAGCACAATAAGCCATTGAAGAAAGAAGTATCCATGGATGATGCGCTAGCACGTCTTAAGGAAAGATTTGGTAAATAAGCAATGAAAGATGGGTGAATGAACATCCATCTTTTCTTAATTCAAGAATAAAACGAACAAGTTAGTTGACACTAACCACTAAACAGTATATTCTTGTTATATAGTTAGTTAGTATAAACTAACTTATGGAGGAATGATGTTTAGAAAACTATTAATGATTATAGCTGTCGCTATGATGACTGCGTGCGCAGGAAATGCTGGAAATATGACTTCTGGTCCAACTGAAAAATCAAAGAAGTTAAATGTGGTTGTAACAACCTCATTTTTAGAGGATATGGTAAATGTTTTAGCAGGTGATAAGGTAGATACACAACTCATTATCCCGGCTGGTGAAGATCCTCATACTTATGAAGCGAAGCCAGAAGATAATACCAAATTACATAATGCCGATTTAGTGTTATATCATGGTCTACATTTTGAAGGTAAGATGATCGAATTATTAGAAGCGATCAATGCAGTATCTGTATCCCAGAACTTTGATGAATCAAAGATTGGTCGTATGGAAGAAGATGGTGAAACAGTGATTGATCCACACTTCTGGTTTGATATTGATTTATATAAACAAGCAACAAAAGAAGCCGCAAAAGCTCTACAAGAGAAACTACCTGATTTAAAAGATGAAATTGAAGAAAACTTGCAAGCATATCTGAAGAAGCTAGATGAACTAGATACATATAACCGTGAACAGCTCAATATGATTCCGGCAGATAGAAGAATCTTAATTACACCGCATGATGCGTTTAACTATTTCTCACGTCGTTATGATATTACGGTAAAAGCACCACAAGGTGTTAGTACAGATGCGGAATTATCAAATAGTGATATGGCTGAAACAGCAGCGTATATTGTTGAGCATCAGATAAAGGCTATCTTTGCGGAAACAACAACAGACCCTGCACGTATGGAAAAGTTGAAGGAATCATGTAAAGCGAAGGGGTTTGATGTAACAGTTGTTGCTGGTGAAGGGAAGGAACTATTTAGTGACTCTCTAGCACCTAAGGGACAAGCAGGTGATACATATATTGATATGTATCGACATAATGTTGATTTAATCGCATCAAACCTCAAATAAAGGAGGTATTTATGAGTTATATTCACGTCGAAGATTTGACGGTATCGTATGGAGAAAGTCCAGTACTCTGGGATGTTGATGTTGATATCGAAAGAAATGCAATTACCGCAATTGTTGGTCCCAATGGCGCTGGTAAATCAACGTTGCTAAAGTGTATTTTGGGATTTGTAAAATCCATATCCGGAGTAATAAAAATTCATGACAAAGATCTTGCGGATGTACGAAAGGAAATAGCGTACATTCCGCAGGTTTCTGCAGTCAATTGGAATTTCCCTATCCGTGTAAAGGATGTTGTCCTAATGGGCCGATATGCAAGCCTAGGATGGCTAAAGTGGCCACGTAAAAAGGATAAAGAATTAGCACATCAAGCACTTTGCGAGATGGGAATGGAAGAGTTTGAAAACCGACAGATATCACAACTATCTGGAGGACAAAAACAACGTGTTTTTATCGCAAGAGCATTATGTCATGATGCGGATTTGATTATTATGGATGAACCACTAGCAGGTGTAGATCAAACTAGTGAACAAATCATCATGGATAAAATAAAGGAATTGCAAAAGGCAGGTAAGACGATTGTTTGTGTACACCATGACTTACATACATTGGAAAAATATTTTGATCATGTTGTATTTATAAACAAGTATGTTGTGGCAAGTGGTAAAACAGAAGATGTACTAACAGAAGAAATCATTAGAAAGACGTATCATGATGGAAAATCTAATACAGATACTGTTCTCTTATGATTTCTTAGTTGTTGCGATAGGAACTGTTTTACTTGCGATTCCAAGTGCGATTGTAGGTTGTTTTAGTGTATATAAAGGACAGAGTTTGATGGCAGATGCTGTGGGGCATGCGTCCTATCCTGGAGTTGTAGTTGCGTTTATGTTATTTAGTATCCGTAGTTCCGTCATATTGACATTAGGAGCTGCGGTATTTGGTATTCTTGCATATCTAACGATCCAATTGATACGAAAGCATAGTGAGATTGATTTTGATGCGGCATTAGCAATTGTTTTAACTGGATTCTTTGGATTAGGTATGGTGTTAAAGAGTTATTTACAAGGAAACCCTTTATACATGCGTGCATCACAAGCAGGTTTAAAGAACTATATCTTTGGCTCTGCAGCATTTATCGTAAAAGAAGATATTATCATGATTGCGATATGTGCAATCATCGCAACAATATTATTGGTTTTATTTTATAAAGAGTTAGTGGCTAGTATTTTTGATCCACAATTTGCAAGTGCAATCGGTATTTCAATGCCGATTGTAAATACGGTGTTATTACTGCTGATGGTGATGTTTATTGTTGTTGGACTAAAATCTATTGGTGCAGTTCTAATTTCATCATTTTTAACGATGCCGTGTATATGTGCAAATCAACACTCTAGAAATCTGAAACAAGTATTATTTATTGCAGGTAGTATGGCTGGTATATCCGCCTTTATAGGTACTTTTTTATCGACTGCATATAGTGGTGTTGCGACAGGTCCGATGGTAATCATCTGTATGGGTATCTTAACAGTGTTATCCATGGTATTTGGTAAGTATGGTTTAGTCGCACAAAAAAGACTTGGAAAGGATGCAAAATCATGTCAGAAGTGTTGTTAACGATGATGGTGACAGCGATTGGATGTGCAATCCTTGGACCAATTTTAGTTTTAAGAAAATTAGCGATGACTGCAGATGCTTTATCTCACTCGGTACTATTAGGTATTGTAGTAGCTTTCTTCTTTGTGCCTGATTTACGTTCGATATGGCTAGTTATCAGTGCATCAATCTTTGGTGTATTTACAGTATGGCTGGTTGAAGAATTATCTCGTCATCGTTTGGTTGAGAGGGATGATGCACTCGCAATTGTCTTTCCGATATTCTTTGCATTAGCTGTACTCTTAATTACAAAGTTCTTTCGGAATACCCATTTGGATGTAGAAGTGGTATTAATGGGCAATCCGCTCTTTACACCATTTATTCGCCAATTTGGAATGCCGAAGTCAATGTTTGAAATGCTTGTAATTCTTGCGATGAATGGGATCTTCTTATTATTCAATTACCAGAAACTAAAGGTCGCAATCTTTGATCCTGAGTATGCACAATTAATAGGCATTCCTGTTACGTATCTGTATCGTGTTTTGATGATACTGGTATCGATTACCTGTGTTGTAGCATTTAACAGTGTCGGTGGAATTCTTGTGATTTCGTACTTTGTTGCACCAGCTGCTGCCGCATGCATGATTACAAAAGATTTAAAAGTTACAATACTAGTATCGATGATCTTTGCGATTATCAATTCTTGGCTGGGATATCATTTCGCAATTTTGTGGAATGTATCGGTTTCTGGTATGTGTAGTTTGGTAGGAATGCTAACGGTACTTTTGGGCATTGTTTTCCATCGCCATGGTATGTTAAGACAATGGGCCAAGTCCTTTGTGAATCATGAGAAGTTCTGTGAAGATCTATTATTAGTCCATCTCTATCGTCACCAAGGAAATGGAAATGAACTTGGATACCAAACCATTCATAAACATTTAAATTGGACTTCTAAAATAACAGATGAACGTATTACAAGACTCATAAAGCGAACTTATGTTGAGCGTGATGATACAAATCAGTTATATTCCCTCACGGAAAAGGGAATAAAATATATACATGATGTTTTACTATGAGTTTTTAAAATTTTTAAAATATCTTCTAAAAACTATGTTGAAAAAATTATTTTATACATTATATAATATTAATATACATTTTAGGGGGATAAAATGAAAATTTTTAAATTGGTATTTGGTATTATTTGTTGTGTTCTTTTCGTATTAGTTTCTTTCCAGTCTTGTGCAGCAGGTGTTGCTAATTCACTAGCAGATAATGGTGAAATTAGTGGTTCCGCAGGTTTATTCTTAGCGATTCTAATGTTAACAGGCGGAATCGTTATGATTGTGACTAGAAACAGTCAACAACCTGGAGGTTCAATAGCGTGTGCTATTATTTACATTTTGGCTGCTCTTCTTGGATTTGCAAATGCAGGATCATACTCTGATTTAAATGTATGGGCGGGTTTATGTCTCATTCTGGGTATTGTGAATGCAATCTTTGCAGTAAAACTTAAGAAAAAGCAATAATTAATAAATTAATAATAGATAATACCAAAGAAAAGGCTGACTATACTGTGACTAACAAGTCATAGTTTATGACAGCCTTTTCTATTTTGAATTCAAATAGTATTTCAACATTTAAGCAGTATAATAAACATAAAGAATTGAGGTGTTTAACATGAAAATCTTTGAACAATTCCCACAGTATGAAGATGGGTTTATAGTATTACGTCGTTTTGTACAGGAAGACGCAAAGTATATTTCAGAAGTGTATGAAGAAAGACTGACAAAACGTCAGGCAGAAAAGACAATTGAGAATTACGAAAAGTCTTATCAAGATAAGGATGAAGTCATTCTAGGTATCTTTGGTAAAGAAGATGATCAATTAAAGGGTATTATTGAGATATATGATATTCATGAATTGGAGCTTTCGATTGGCTATATGATTGTCGAGAAGTATCGCCACCAATCATATGCTACAAATAGTGTGTATCTTCTAACAAAAAAATTGATTGAAGACTATGGCATAACATGCATACATGCGAATTGTCATGTGGATAATATCTATTCGATACGTGTGTTAGAACACAATGGATATGAAAGACTTGGACGAGAAGAGGATGAATATGTGTATGCATATAAGCCAAAACAACTAGAACAGGATACATTTAACCAAGATGAAAAGATGATTGTCCTTGCGGGCGGATGTTTTTGGGGTGTAGAGAAAGCATTCAAGGCTTTAGATGGTGTTTTGGAAACAACAGTAGGATACGCAAACGGCTTCACAGATAATCCAACATATGAAGAAGTTTGCCGTAATGAAACAGGCTATAAGGAGGCGGTAAAGGTTGTATATCAACCAAATGTAGTTTCCTTATCTACAATTATTCGTGCATTCTTTTTATGCATTGATCCACGACAGCGCAACCGTCAGGGAAATGATATAGGTTCACAATACCAAGCAGGTATTTACTATGTTGATGAAAAAGATTTAGATGATATTAAACCGGTATATATAAATGAGCGTATGAAATATGACCGTTTCTTTGTAGAATTAGAGCCATTAAAGAACTTTTATACCGCGGAAGAATATCATCAGGATTATCTTGATAAGCATCCAAATGGGTATTGTCATATTACTGCTTTTGAAATGGAAGAAGTTAAGAAATTAAATCAACAGCCATGTCAAATTAAAGTGATTCTTCCATCTGAAAAAGAACTTACTTTAGAAGTGCCAAAAAATACAACGATTGCTGAATTACTTCAAGAAGTGAATACGGAACAACGTATCTACGCTGCACTCATCAATCATAAACATGTTCACTTTAGTGAATGTGTACATGACCAGGATGTTGTACAGTTACAAGATATACGTGCATCGTATGGGAATACTTGTTATCAATCTACATTGACACTTCTATATTTGAAGGCAATCCATGATGTTATGGGCAAGAATGTAACAGTTACAATTGCAAACTCATTATCTAAGGGATTGTTTACTGTGATTCATGCAGGAAATGTGACAGATGATCTTGCAAAAGAAATTGAAGAACACATGCATGAACTTGTAAAAGAAAATATAGAAATTACAGAAGAATATGTAGACCATGATACAGCTATCGAACTTCTAAAGGACGCAAAAGATAAGAAGAGTGTAGACCTATTAAATACCGCAAGTGATTTAAAGAATGTATATGTAATTACACTTGCGGATGAAAAGATGATGACTTTTGTACATGCATTACCATCTACAAGCCATGTCCCATTCTTTGAGGTACGTCGTTATCGTAATGGTTTATTATTGCGTTTTCCACATCCAAACTTTCCAGATCAAATTCCTCCATATGAGGAACAGAAATTATTGTATGATGCTTTTTCCGAGGAAACACAATGGGAGAAGTTATTAAAGGTAAGCTTTGCGTCTGATTTAAATCGTATGATTGAAAAGAAAGAATCTAAAGATCTCATCATGTTAAGTGAAGCTTTACATGAAAAGAAGATTGCGATGATTGCGGAACAAATTCAAAGCGCAAAGAAGAGAATTATTTTAATTGCTGGTCCATCCTCATCAGGAAAGACTACATTTGCAAAGCGATTATGTATCCAATTAAAAGTAATAGGCTTAAATCCATTGTATCTTGGAACGGATGATTATTTTGTCAATCGCGATGAGATGATTCCAGATGAGAATGGTAAATTAGATTTTGAAGCACTTGAAGCAGTAGATTTACAGCTTTTTGAAACACAGATGAATGCGTTACTGCATGGAGAGAAAGTGGACTTACCAGAATTTGATTTTATTACTGGCAAGAAAGTATTTGGTAAGAGAATTACTTCCATTGATGCTTCACAGCCGATTGTAATTGAGGGTATTCATGGCCTCAATCCACAACTTACAGAAGGAATTGACGATAGTGAAAAATTTAAAATCTATATCAGTCCTTTAACACAGATTAATCTTGATGCGCATCATCGTATCCCAACGACAGATGCACGCATGTTAAGAAGAATGGTTCGAGATAATCGTACACGCGGACGTGATGGTGCGGTTACGATTTCATCATGGCCATCAGTACGTCATGGGGAAGAAAAGTATATCTTCCCATTCAATAAGGAAGCAGATGTATTCTTTAATAGCCAATGTGTTTATGAGCTAGCGGTATTAAAGAAATACGCAACACCACTATTAGTAAAAGTACAACCAGATCAAGCAGAATACGCAGAAGCACAGAGGATGTTACAATTCCTCTCCTGCTTTGAGTCAATTGATGATGACAGTATCATTGCGAATAATTCTATTATTCGTGAATTCATTGGTGGTTCCATTCTAGTTTCCTAAAAAGGGTGATCGAGCCTTCTTTCCATTTGAGGTTATATTTGATAAAATATGAATTTATCAGAAGAAGGGGGAAAGAATATGTCGAAGGAGAAATTCCCGACGAAATTAAGCATGATATGGCATTTTTTAAGGGGTTCCAAAGGATATTTTGGTTTGTCTATCCTCTTTGCCTGTCTTGTTTCGTTATTAGAATTAATTAATCCAAGAATTATTGCGTTTACTGTAGACTCAGTAATCGATCATAAAGAAGTTGTATTACCAAAAGGAATTCAAAATTGTATTGATATGATTGGTGGAATTGAATTTTTGCGTCTTAACCTTTGGGTAATCGCAATCATTGTCATGACTGTTGCGTTACTTGCGGTGTCATGTCGCTATTTCTTCCAATCCTTTACAGCGATGGGCTCTGAGAAGTTGGTAAAAACAATGCGTGATGACTTATTTACACATATCATGCATCTACCATTTAAGTGGCATAGTGAAAATCATACTGGTGATATCATTCAAAGATGTACATCAGATGTAGATACAATCAAGGGATTTTTGTCTGAACAGTTAATCTATCTTGTTCGTATTGTCATCTTGATTGTGTTGGTATTGTTCTTTATGTTCTCTATTAATGTAAAGCTTGCACTAGCCACAACTGCTTTCATTCCGGTTATTGTGGGATATAGTTTATTCTTCCACGCAAAAATTGGGAATGCATTTGAAGTAGCGGATGAAGAAGAAGGTAAATTATCTTCTATTGCCCAGGAAAACTTAACGGGTGTACGTGTTGTACGTGCGTTTGGACGTGAAGCTTACGAACGTGAGCGTTTTGAAAAACAAAATGAACACTACACAAATATGTGGACGCATTTGATGAGACTATTATCTGCGTTCTGGATGTCATCTGATATGATTTCTAATTTACAGATGTTAGTAGTTATTGCATATGGTGCTATCATCACAGTAAATGGTGGAATTTCTGCAGGTAACTATATTGCTTTTATTGCATATAATTCATTACTATTATGGCCAGTGCGTTCTTTAGGAAGAACAATTGCGAATATGTCAAAGGCCGGTATTTCCATCGAGCGTTTACGTTATATTATGAATTCCGAAATGGAAGAAGATAAGCCAAATGCAGTAACACCAGATTTACTACAAGATATCGAGTTTAAGAACGTATCTTATCAGTATGAAAATGGTACTGCTGAAGTATTAGAGAATGTATCTTTTAAAATTAAAGCAGGTACAACATTTGGTATTCTAGGTGGTACAGGTTCAGGTAAGTCTACATTGATGTATCTATTAGACCGTCTATATCAGTTACCAGACGATCATGGTCAAATCACAATTGGTGGTGTGGATATCAGAGATATGAAGGCTGAATGGATACGTGAGAATATCGGTATGGTATTACAAGAACCATATCTCTTCTCCCGTTCTTTATCAGAGAATATCAAGATTGCAAAGCAGTCTGCAGATATGAAAGAAATTCGTAGAGCTGCGAAGATTGCATCATTGGATGAAGCTATCTCACACTTTAAAGAAGGATATAACACATACGTTGGAGAACGTGGGGTTACACTTTCTGGTGGACAGAAGCAGCGTGCAGCGATTGCACAGATGTTAATTCGCAAACCACCGATTATGATCTTTGATGATTCTCTTTCTGCAGTTGATGCGGAAACAGACGCAAAGATTAGAGCTGGTCTAAAAGATAATATTTCTGAATCAACTGTCATCTTGATTTCACATCGTATTACAACATTAATGGCAGCTGATCATATTATTGTTTTAGATAAGAGTAGGGTTGCAGAAGAAGGTACACATGAACAACTGTTAGAGAAACAGGGAATTTATCATCGTATCTATGAAATGCAATCACAACAGAGTGAGTAGGGAGGTAACGTATGCAAGAAGAAAATAAAAATATATCACTTCCATACTTTGGCATTCCGAAGATTCTACCATTTGCGAAGAAATATAAAAAGAGAATCATTGCAATGATTCTGATGGGATTATTTTCAAGTTTAGTGGATTCATGTTATCCATTATTTAACCAGTATGCATTAAATCACTATGTTGGTGAAAAAACTTTAGATACGCTTGGACTATTTATCATGCTTTATATTGGGATATTAATAGTTCAAGTTACACTGAACTTTATTAGTGTATTTTGGGTTTCAAAGACAGAGCTAGATTTAAATCGTGATTTAAGAAATACATCATTCAATCATTTACAGGAATTATCCTTTGCGTATTTTAACCAAAATAATGTTGGATATATTCATGCAAGAGTTATGAGTGATAGTGGTAAGATTGGTGAACTCATGTCTTGGCGTATGATGGATGTTGTATGGAATGGTTCTTATATCCTATTCGTCATGATCAATATGGTGAGAATCAGTTGGAAACTTGCGTGCATGGTATTTGTGCTAGTCCCATTTGCAATATTCATTATCGCATTCTTCCAGAAGCGACTTGTAAAACTAAATCGCCACATGCGTGAATTGAATTCTCAAATTACGAGTGACTTTAATGAAGGTATTACAGGGGCTAGATCAATTAAAACAATGGTAATTGAAAATATTATCGGAGATGGATTTAGAAAAGATACAGAACAGATGCGTCAAGTATCCGTGCAGGCTGCACGCTATCAGGCATTCTTCTATTCCACAGTTACAATGATGAGTTCTATCGCTCTAGCAATTGTAATGTGGCAGGGTGGTAACCTGACAGTCAATAACATGATGTTAATTGGTACACTATCTGTGTTTATGAGCTATGCACTAGGCATTATGGATCCGCTACATAACGTTATTACTACAATATCTTCACTTGTATCGATTCAAGTAAATATTGAACGCTTTGATAGACTAGTGAATACAGAATCAGATGTTGCGGATTCTCCAGAAGTAATCGCGAAGTATGGAGATACCTTCAATCCAAAGAAGGGAAATTGGGAACCACTGATTGGTGATGTTGAATTTAAGAATGTTGATTTTAAGTATCCAGATGGGGATGAGATGGTCTTAGAAAACTTTAATCTCAAAGTACCGCATGGAACTAACGTAGCGATTGTTGGAGAAACAGGTGCTGGTAAATCAACACTTGTAAACCTTGTATGTCGTTTCTTTGAACCAACTAGGGGACAAGTTCTCATTGATGGAAGAGATGCGAGAGAGCGTTCACAACTTTGGCTGCATTCCAATATTGGATATGTCTTACAGACGCCGCACTTATTTTCTGGTACAGTCAGAGATAATCTTCGCTATGGTAAGCCAGATGCGACAGATGAAGAAATCATGCGTGCATTGGAGCTTGTATCTGCTACATTCGTAATTGAGAAAATGGAGAAGGGTTTAGACAGTGATGTTGGTGAAGGTGGAGGAATGTTATCCACTGGTGAAAAACAACTCTTATCTTTCGCACGTGCAATCTTAGCTGACCCACGTATCTTAGTGTTAGATGAAGCGACTGCTTCCATTGATACTCTTACAGAAAAGGCAATTCAAGATGCGATTGATACAGTGATTAAGGGTAGAACATCCTTTGTGATTGCGCACCGTTTATCAACAATTGTGAATGCGGATGTCATTCTGGTTGTTCGTGATGGTAAGATTATCGAACGTGGTACACATTCAGAACTCATGAAACAAAAGGGATACTACTACGAACTTTATACGCGTCAGTATGAAGAGATGGTAGTTGATACTGTTTCATAAATAAAGTGAAGGAAATTAAAAACTTCCTTCACTTTTGTAATATTGATAAATACAACTATATAGAAGAGATGTAAATCTCTATAATACTAGAATTATTTCTTTTCAAAAAGATAAGAAGCCTATAAAATATAGTGTGAAAATCAATGTATAGACAATTATTTGTAATGTTATCTATATATCTTTGTTAGGGATATTCATATTTGAGGCAAGAGCCAGATAGCTCTACACTTATGTTCCGCTAATTATTATGATTGGGTCAATGGGAATGTATGATTTAAGTTATTTTATGAGTCAGTTAATATCTAAAAAAGATAAACCTAAGATTGAAGTGACTAAATCTAAAAGTTCTATATAAAGTATTTAAGTAGAAAGGGTAATATGAAAAATATATTTGAAAAATATAAGTCAGTTTTAATCTATTTATTTTTCGGCGTATGTACAACAGGAATTAATGTTGCATCATATTGGCTATTTTATACTTTTCTGAGTTTTTCAAATGTAGTCTCTACTATATTATCCTGGGTAATATCTGTATTGTTTGCGTATATTACAAATAAATTATGGGTCTTTGAAAGTCATTCTTTTGATAAACAAGTTTTATCACATGAGATTCCTACATTTTTTGGAGCTAGACTTCTTTCTGGAGTAATTGATTTGGGTATTATGTTTGTGTTTGTAGATATATTGTTTTTCCCGGCAATGGTTGTAAAATTTAGTTCAAATATTTTTGTGGTTATATTTAACTATATTGCAAGTAAACTTGTAATTTTCAAATAGTTTTTTTGAATTCTTGAGTGATATAGGTTAACATTGTCTTATGAAAAATAAAATGACAAAGATTCTGATATCGATGTTCCTGTTGGTTGGGCTACTTGTAGGATGTAATCAAAATTCTAAGAGAAAAGATATAGTTGGTCGCTATTTTTTAACAAGAATAGAGAAAGACAATACCGCAATCCTAGAGGATGAAATCAAAACAGGTGATGTGACAGGATTCATCATCTTCAATGAAGATGGTACAGGCACATTTATGATGTTGAATGATAGGCTATCTTTTACATGGAAAGATAACAAGATTACCGGTGGAGATCAAACAATCAGTTATGAACTTTATGGGGATAAGTTAACATTAATTATATCGGCAACTGAAAAAATATATTTGCAGAAAGAAAAATGATTTATTAGATATAACCATATTCTAACTTCGCCTTTAGAATAAGGTTGTATCTTTTTCTTTGAATTGTAAGAAAGATAAATGAAATAGTATCACTGCTACTGTAATAAAAAGAGGAGCAAATAGTATTATTTCTATCTGCTCCAATGATTTATTATATCGTGAAATTATAATATATTATTGGCCTATAACAACATAATAAGATGGCATATATGATGAAATTCCAATTACCTTAATACCATCATTTACATTCATCGCCTGTACTGTCTGTCCGCCACCAAGAGCGATAGCTACGTGGTATGGTGCAGTTTCAGAACCCCAGAAGTATAGTGCGCCTGCTGGAGCATTCCATACGTCATAACGGTGTGTTCCTAATGTTTGCTGTGTATATGTAGTTCTCTGTGAAATACCATAACAGTACTTAACAAGACCAGAGCAGTCAAATCCTGATGGAGATTCACCACCATATACATATGGTGTATTTCCTACAAAGGATTTTGCAAGATTAATGATATCGTTTATGTTTTTCTCATAATCTTTAAAACCACTTTCTGCAAAATGATATAGATACCCATTTAATGCTAAGTATTCATTTGACATCATTGAGCCAGTAGGTGCCTTTTCGCCTGAAGTACGTAAATAATAAGTATGACCATTTAAATGTAATAATCCAGTTACCATTGCATCTTTGTTTGCTGGGTCTAGATAATACCAATAATTATTGATAAATTGCCATCCAGACATCCTTGGCCCACCGTCAGCAAAGAAATACCAATGACCATCGATAAATTGCCAGCCTGTTAACATTACTCCGGAATTATTTAAATAATAATGATATTGCCCTAGATCAAGCCATCCTTTGTGTACTTGGCCATTTTCCTTTAGGTAGTACCAAGAACCATTAATGAACTTCCAGCCAACCATAGGATTTCCATTTTCGTCTATTAACTGTCGATCTACTTCTGTGGTAGTCCATTCTGATTCTGTAGAAGTGGACGTTGTTGTTGAATTATCAGCAAGAACTCTTGTGGCAGGGTACACTAATATGCATAGCATGCAAATTAATGTAATACATAACTTTTTGAGCATATAATTGAAGCCCTCCTTGTTAATTAAAGTATATCGAATATACATGCAGACAGAATAAATCAATTGTAGTTTCTATATAAAATTTATTAATTTATATGAATAATTTAGGGGGATATTGCATTTAATGAGAAAACAATTTCATGTATATCGAAATAAATTTCCGGTCATGTAATTAAGTGATATTCTTGTTCATAAATTTTTTGAAAGAAATACCAAAAAATAGATATTCTTTTTCAATTTAAGTTTATATTTAATGTCGCATAATATAAAAATTTGCACTTGAGAATATTTTATATGAAATGAAAACGGTACTATAATCGAGATTTTAGAAGAATTCGCAATAATGTTCGAGAAGACATAAGATACTAATCTTTAAAAATAAATATATGAAGTTAGTCAAAAGATAAGATTTTGTAGTAAAGAAAGATAGTCCATAAGCATTAAGAAATTAGAAAGTGATGCTATGTAAGATAATGAATAAATATAATTTTATCAAGAGATGATATATTTTGTGATATTCACATTTTTTTGGCGTAAATATAGTATCAAATAGACAAGCTATCAAACAATGTATTTTGTTCAAGGACAGTAGTTAATAATTTTAGGGAGTAGGAGCTAGCAATAGTTATTTGAGTTGTACTATATTTTCTACATGCATGAAAGTCCTTATTATAAATTAGTATAGTTTTGAAAGGGAAACATAATATAAAAGGCTTTTTTCTATGGCTAAAAAGTATTGGTTTAGCGTATTAATTATATGAAGAAAAATTTTCTTAAAGATTCCTAAATGGAATTACTCAAAAGGTGATTGGTCTAGTTGATTTACGGTTGCTCATTTAACAGGAATAGTCTAAAATTTATAAGATAGAATGAGAGAACAATGACAAATATCCTATTACTTTTATTTATATTATTCCGTCCGTTTTATGTCAGAGCATCGGGGCAAGTTCAGCCTGCAGATGGTTTTCTCATGCTCTATTTTTTTTGCACGGTATATAGAGATTTTAAAGCAGAAGTTTTAATACCAAACATAAAGAAGAATAAATTATTTTATATATTTTTAGTCTTGGCAATTATGATAAATGCTTTTTATCATAAGGTGGTTCCAGACCCAAGATTTTTATTCTCATCATTATATCTTGTATATATGGGAGTTGTAGTCTATTCCTATGATAGTGGGATTAATAAGGAATTAATAGATAAAATTCGATATATATTATATGCAAATTTAATGATTCAATTTCTGATTTATTCTAGTGGTCTAGGTAGGCTATATTACGAACTTTGGGAAGAAGGAGCCACAAGATATACGGGAACTTTTACGGACCCTAATCAATTTGGTTTCTATATATTCATTGTTCTTTTGTTTGCATATTTGACGAAGCACGAGAAGGTGGATACATATTTGTTTCCAATTATAAGTGCAATGGGTATCTTTCTTATTATTCAGAGTAAATCATTAGCTGCTTTCTTAGGGCTTGCAGTTCTTTATACTCTAGCTTTGCTACGATTTATTAGCGAAAAGTTCCGGGTTAATAAAGTTATCCTTTGTGTGATGTTAATTTTGACTACAACTGGGGTTGTTTATTATTTCATCCCAACTTCAGATTTCCGTATTGAAGATGTTGAGTATACAACTGTAAATCGCATCCGCTATAAAATCTATAACATAATCTATGCAGATGGAATTAAAGATATATTACGTGAGCGTGCAGCAGAGAAAATTATTAATTACCCTGAATACTTTATATATGGTGCCGGAGAAGGAAATTACGAACGTTATTATCCGGAACCAGTTAATGAGATACATTCCTCGTTCATTAATCTATTCTTCTCTTACGGACTTATACCATTCGCGATATTGATGGGGTGGTTTAAAAAGAGATTGAAGGGGCTAAATGCGGTAAGCGTGGTTTGCTTTATAACAATATTGATAGAGAGCATGTTTTTAGTTAACTACCGGCAAGCTTTATTCTGGGTATTATGGATAACTCTATTCTACCTAAATGAGCCTGAGAAAAATACTGACTCTTAACCGAATAAGGGTGGAGTTTAAATTTGTGAGATAATGTGAAATAAATAGGTGATTTTTGTTATACAGCGATGTGTTGTATAATCACTATGGTAAAATTTAACTGGAGTAGGCATATGTCAGATAAAACGAAAAAGAAAAAAGTGAATATTTCCTTAGTGACTTGGTTAATTGCTTTCGTAGGATGTATTCTGTTTGATACAGTTGTTTTTAGATTAGCCTTCCTTCCGCTTCGTTGGAGGGCAATGATTATTGTTGGATCATTAGCGATTGCGATGTTCTCTTTAATTCTTACTTTACTACGTTTTAAGTATAGAAAGGTTCAAAAAGAGGATGGAAGAATTGTTGAGAAGAAATCCAGAAAGAATTATGTTGTATTGGCACTTAATGCCATTTTAGTAGTGTTATTTACTGTTTCTTCAGTTTATATTTACAATACAAACCGGAGTTTAATGAATGTATTGAATGCCAATAATGCTTCCAATACAACACACTATGAAATTGTTGCGTTGAAATCAGAATATAAGGAACAACATAAAGATGTGTTCCAGGACACAACAACTTCAGATAAAATCAAGGATTACTTCGATAAAACAATCGCAGCACAATCTGCTTCTGATCAAAAGAACCAGGAAAGAGCGATTGCTTGGATTGATGAGACCCTGGAAACAGAACTCAAATTTGATAAGAGAAAGACAATAATTAATGCGGTAGAGGCACTCTATAATAATGATGTTTCAGCTCTACTCATTAATACAACCTATAAATCAGCCTTAAAGAATTATGAAAAGTTCAGTAATTTTGAAAATGAGACAGTAGTTCTTGCGACTATCGATATTGAGGCTGAAGTCGTAAAGAAGCCTAAGGCTGCAGATACTGCTCCATTTACTGTGTTTGTTGGTGGTAATGATGATTATGGAGAGTTATTGCCAGAAGGTCGTTTCGACGTAAATATGATGGTTACTGTTAATCCAAAGACACGTCAAATTTTGATTGGTTCATTTGCACGTGACTCATATGTACCTAACGTAGCACTCGGCGGTTACGACAAATTAACGCATGCGGGTGTTATGGGTGTACAGAATGCAGTAGATACCATTAATAACTACTATGGTACAAATGCAGAAGATTATCTCATTGTAAACTTCTCGACATTCTTGAATATTATTGATAAGTTGGGTGGTGTTACGATTTACAACCCTAATGAATTTACAGGCTATTGGACAGGTAATTACTTCCCTGCGGGTGAAATTACATTGGATTCTACAATGGCACTCGAGTATGTGCGTGAGAGATATAACTTACCAGATGGTGATTTAGGACGAAATGCACATCAACAGATTGTATTAAAAGCAATCATTGAAAAACTAACAAGTCCAGCAATGATTCCAAACTTTGCAGGAATCTTGGATTCACTTGCAGGTTCCTTCTTAACAAATGTGGATGTATCTAAGATTAATCAGTTAGCTGCACAGACACTTGATGAAGGTATTAAGTGGGAAATTATCACAGCTCATGTTGGTGGTGTGGATGGTATGGAATATACAGCTTCTGCACCAAGTGAGTTGCTATCTGTTGTTTATCCAGACCAAGCAGAGAAGAATGCATATCAGTATCAATATAATCTCATGATGAATGGACAACCAATTCCAACTGAGAATACACCAGCCAATACTGAATCAACTACGGATTCCAAAACGACTGGCACTACGACCGGAACAGTTACAATTAAGGTAGATGCGTTAAATATTAGAAGTGCACCAAGTGTTAATGGTGCAGTTGTAGGTACTGCCGCAAGGGGACAAAAGTTCTTCGTAAAAGAAATAAAACAAGCAGATGGATATACTTGGTACTGCATTCAAGACAACCAATGGATTGCGGACCAAAATGGTACATTATTAACATTTACAAGTAATTAATCGGAGGATTATATGAGTACTAGGATTTTAATTACAGGTGCTGGCTCCTATATCGGTGAAAAGGCAAAGGCCTATTTAACTGAAAAGTATGGATATCAGATTGATACAATTCCAACCCAGAATTATGAACCAAAAAAAGAAGCCTTTATAGGTTATGATGTTGTATATAATGTTGCTGGAATTGCACATATTAAAGAGACAGACGAAAATCGCCAACTTTATTATGTAGTAAATCGTGATTTGGTAGTTAAAATCGCAGAATGTGCAAAAGCAGCAGGTGTAAAGCAATTCATTATGCTAAGTACAATGTCTGTTTATGGTAAGACAATTGGTCATATTACAAAACAGACAAAAGAAGATCCTCAAAATGCATATGGAAAATCCAAATTAGAAGCAGATCATCTGATTTCTAAGTTGGTAGATGAAAATTTCAAGGTAGCTATTCTAAGACCGCCTATGATCTATGGAAAGGGCTGCAAGGGAAATTATCAGAGTTTACGCAAGTTTGCGCTAAAGTCACCAATTTTCCCAAACTATACAAATAAGAGAAGTATGTTATTTGTAGATAACTTATCCGAATTTGTGCATCAGGTTATCACAAACCAGATGGAAGGAATCTTCTTCCCACAGAATAAGGAATATGTAAATACAAAAGAAATGGTTGAAGCGATTGCAAGAATCCATGGTAAAAAAATTTGGTTTACAAAATTATTTAATCTATTTATTAAAAATATACAAAAAGGTATTGTTTCAAAGGTGTTTGGTGATTTAACTTACGAGCAAGTTGATTTGGTAGATTGCTATAACTTCCAAGAAACAATTGAGAAAACAGAAAACTAAAATAACAGTACGGAGGATGTTATGGAACAGAACAATAAGGTAATCCTAGATTTTGATGAGGATATGGAATTAGACCTAAGAAAGTTAATCAGCAATATTTTCAAGAAGAAATTCTGGATTATTGGTACTGCTATTTTAGGTATGGTCGCCGGTATCGGATTTGCAAAGCTAACTAAGAAGCCAACATATGAAGCAAATTTTGCAATGTATATTATGCCAGAGAAAGATGAAAAGCAAATCATGCCAGATGAGAGTGCGGATGTAATCTTGAAGGTAAATACTGCAGCTGAACTATTAAAGAGTGGCGAAGTCTTAGATGAAGTGATTAAGAATGCAAATCTTGAAATGGATGCAGCGCAGATGGTGCGTAATAGCAATGTGAAAACAGCCGTAAAGGTATCCACTCAAATTGTTGAAGTATCCGTTGCCATGCCAAATGAGAAGACAACCGCAGAAGTAGCGAAGATACTTGCAGAAATCGCGCCTGAAAAGATTACAGAACTTATGAAAGGGGAAGCTACAGTTAAAGTTGTAACAGCTCCTGGTAAGGTTCGTGTTACACCAGTTTCACTAAAGAGTTTTGGTCTAAAGGGCTTTATGGCAGGATTTGGATTATCTTTCTTAATTGTAGTTGCCTTAGCATTGTTTGATCATCAGTATCCAAAGAAAAAGTCTGATGAATAACTAAGGAGGCTTGTAAGAATAGTATGAAGAAAAATAGTTTACTATCAAGCATACTAAATAAGATCCAACACGTATCGATTGCGATGGCTCTTTTAGATGCGGCAATTATCGCGGTGAGTTATTTCTTTGCATTAATGATTCGCTTTGATTTCCATTATTCATGGATTGATCGTTATTACACAACAGGGTATGCCAGTGTCATTATTTGGTATATCCTCATTGACGTTATAATGCTACATATGTTCCACCTATACCAATCAGTATGGAAGTTTGCTGGTGCGTATGAATTATTACGTTCTGTGTATGCGTGGGTGTTTGCACAGATTGGTGTAGTGATCGTTTATTTTATTACACGTATTCAGATGCCTGTTTCTTTCTATATCATCGGTGGTTTAATGTCCTTTGGATTCACTACGATGGTGCGCTTTATGTATCGTGCGCTTAGTGTGTTCAAAGACTATGGTGTATCTGATGATGCAATCGTTGAAAGAGTTATGGTCGTTGGTGCTGGTGCTGCAGGACGTGAAATTATTCAGGAATACATGCACAGTACTTCTTTGAAAGCTAAGGTATTCTGTGTTGTGGATGATGATGCACGCTTGGTTAAGAAGTATATCAACGGTGTTCCAATTGAAGGAACACGTGAAGATATCCCAGATTTAGCAAATAAATATGACATTAACAAGATTATTCTAGCAATTCCATCTGCTCCTAAGAGAGTTCAGAAAGAAATTTTAGATGTATGTTCTTCGACTTCTTGTCGTGTACAGACTATCCCTGGTGTATATCAGTTACTAAATGGTACTGTATCCATCAAGAATCTAAGAGATGTTGATGTAGAAGACTTATTGGGTCGTGATACAGTTGAAACAGACTTATCTAAAATTGGTAATTTTATCAAAGATAAGGTTGTATTAGTCACTGGTGGTGGCGGAAGTATTGGTTCTGAGTTATGCCGTCAGGTTGCTGAGAAACAGCCAAAAGCTTTGATTATCTTCGATATTTTTGAAGGAAATGCATATTGGATTCAGCTTGAACTAAAGAGGAAGTATGGTAGTTCCTTGAACTTAATTACTTTAATTGGTAGTGTTCGTAACATGTCTCGTCTTGATAGCATCATGGATGAATATAAGCCAGACATTATCTTCCATGCGGCTGCGCATAAACATGTTCCACTAATGGAAGATAGCCCTAACGAAGCAATCAAAAACAACGTTATGGGTACATACAATGTTGCGGATGCGGCAATCCGTCATAACGTAAAGTGGTTTGTATTGATTAGTACAGATAAGGCTGTTAACCCAACAAATATCATGGGTGCTTCTAAGCGTCTATGTGAAATGATTATTCAGATGATGAACCGCCGTTCTCATCGTCTAGCTCAAGATAAGGGCTTAACACAGTATACGAAGTTCTCTGCTGTTCGATTTGGTAACGTACTTGGATCAAGTGGATCTGTTATTCCGTTATTTAAGAAACAAATTGAAGCTGGTGGTCCAGTTACAGTTACAGATAAGAATATTATCCGTTACTTCATGACAATTCCTGAAGCAGTTGCCTTGGTATTACAAGCAGCTTACTATGCACAGGAATATGATGGAGACGTATTCGTGTTAGATATGGGTGATCCAGTGAAAATTGACGATATGGCAAGAAAGCTCATTCGTTTATCCGGTTATATCCCAGATGTTGATATTGAAGTGAAGTATACAGGCTTACGTCCAGGGGAGAAGCTCTATGAAGAGCGCTTGATGGATGAAGAAGGTATGCAGACAACCGAAAATAAGATGATTAGTATCGGTCATCCAATCTCCATGGACGATGAAGAGTTCATGGTACAATTAGAAGAACTAGAAAAGGCAGCCAATTCTGAATCACCAAATATCAAACAGATTGTTTCAAATATGGTACCAACATACGTACCAAAAGATTAGTGACTAAGTGATAGTGGAGGGAATATGAATCAAAAACATACACTTACATTCAAACAGAAATGTTATTTACCAATAAAGAGATTGATAGATTTAGTTCTGTCTGTATGCGGATTGATCGTATTATCTCCATTATTGATTGCGATTGTGATAGCGATAAAACTAGATTCTAAAGGTCCAGTTATCTTCAAACAAAAACGTGTTGGTAAGAATAAGACATACTTTAATATCTGGAAGTTTAGAACAATGCGTACAGATGCCCCTAAGGATATGCCAACGCATCTATTGTCTTCGCCAGATGCGTATATTACAAAGATTGGTAAGTTCTTGCGTCAAACAAGTTTAGATGAGCTACCACAGATTCTACAGATTGTAGTTGGCAAAATGTCTATCATTGGACCACGACCAGCGTTATGGAATCAATATGATTTGATTGAAGAACGTGATAAATACGGTGCCAATGATATTACTCCTGGTCTAACTGGTTGGGCTCAGGTAAATGGTAGAGATGAATTAGAAATTCCTGTTAAGGCAAAACTCGATGGTGAGTATGTTGAGAAGATGGGATTTATGATGGACTGTAAATGCTTTATTATGACAATCTTCAGTGTCGCAAGACACGATGGGGTTGTTGAGGGTGGTACAGGTACTCTCAAAGATAAGTCAAAATAAATTGAGGATTAAATGGAAAGAAAAGTGTTGATTGTTACTACAATTGCATCAATGATTAAGTACTTCTGTATGCCATTAATTGATTTACTTCAAAAGATGGGCTATGAAGTTCAGATTGCGTGTAATTTTGTGGATGGAAATAATATCTCTGATGAAGAGATTGCTGATTTTAAAAAGGAACTAACGGAAAAGAATGTGGTATTTTACCAAATTCCTTTTTCGCGTAAAATCACAGATCCTAAAAACTATCAGTGTTACAAACAGTTAAAGTCAATTGTAAAAGAACAGAAGTTCTCTTTCATTCATTGCCATACACCAATCGCAAGTTTAATCGCAAGACTTGTAGGACGTAGTACACATACAAAAGTGATGTATACAGCACATGGTTTCCATTTCTTCAAAGGTGCTCCAAAGAAAAACTGGATATTACTGTATCCAGCAGAGTGGTATGCATCATTTGTGACGGATATCCTAATCACAATCAACCAAGAAGATTACATGCATGCAAAGAATCATATGCATGCAAAACATACGATGTATATACCTGGTGTAGGCATCGATTTAAATAAATTTGGTAAAGCAGAAATCGATGTACAAAAGAAACGTACAGAATTAAATATTCCTGTGGATTGTACATTACTACTTAGCGTTGGTGAGCTCAACGAGAATAAGAATCACCAACGTGTTATCCATGCATTAACACAGCTTCCAGAGAATGTACATTATGCAATTGTTGGTATTGATCATTTAGATGGATATAACCAAAAACTTGCAGAAGAACTAAAAGTTGCCGATAGGGTACATATACTTGGATATCGTAGAGATGTATCAGAAATCTACGCGATGTCAGATATCTTTGTATTCCCATCCTATCGCGAGGGCTTATCTGTTAGTTTAATGGAGGCGATGGCAACAGGGTTACCATGTGTTGTTAGTAAGATTCGTGGAAATTCAGATTTAATTGATGAAAGTCGTGGAGAACTGTTTGATCCATTCTCTACAGAAAGTTGCTTACATGCAATTCAAAAAGTGCTTGATGGTGATTGGGCTAGTTACAAAGCATCCAATCAAGCATTTATTCAAAACTTCTCTTTAGAAGCAGTTATGGAGAAGATGAAGGAGATTTATTCATTAATCGAGAAAGATTAAGTAAAGGAGGATTGAATGAGTCAGTATAAAGTATCTGTAATTATGGCCAGTTATAATGGCGAAAAATATATTAGTGATGCGATTCAATCTCTTTTAGACCAAACATTCCAAGATTGGGAGTTGGTTGTTTGTGATGATTGTTCAACGGATAACACATATCAGATTCTAAAAGGGTATGCAGAAAAGTATCCAGATAAATTCCAAGTTCTTCATAATGAGAAGAACTTGCGTTTAGCTGCGTCTTTAAACCGTTGTATTGAATATACACGTGGCGAATATATTGCACGCATGGATGATGACGATGTTTCATTACCAGAGCGTTTTGCAAAAGAAGTTGCGTATTTGGATGCTCATCCAGATGTATCTCTTGTTTCAGCCAATATCAAGTTATTTGATGAAGATGGTATTTGGGGCATTCGTAAGTGCACTGTTGAGTTGAATGCTCGCAATATCTATCGCTATCATCCTATTGTTCATCCAACAGTGATGATTCGTAAGAAAGATCTTGTGGAAGTTGGTGGCTATACTGTTTCACCTTTAACAAGCCGTACTGAAGATTATGATCTTTGGTGCAAGTTAATGTATGCCAATAAAAAGGCGCACAATATAGATGAGATCGTTTTAAACTATCGTGAAAATCGTACTTCAATGAAGAAGCGTAAGTTCCAATTCCGTGTTGACGCATGTAAACTAGCACTTCATTGGAGAAAGAAATTAGGATTACCTGTCAGTGAAAATTACTATGCATTCAAGCATATTCTTCACGGACTCGTTCCACAGGCACTCATCCGTTACTATCATAAGAGAAAGTTTGGTAAGAACCTATGATGCCTAAGATTCATACAACAAAGTATCGAGTGGTTGGGGTATATATCAACTTAGTGTTACTCGCATTTAGTTTATTTATGACCTTTGGAATGAAGATTGATAGTCTTCGTTTTTGGGGTGCATATGGGCTTTTTGTTAGTGTAGTTTTATTTATTACATATGCAGTGATTAATCAAAAAATCTTCACTGCATTCTCTTTATTTTTTATCTCATTCTGTGTTTTCCAATTTGGGCAGTTTTATTTGTATGGATTAGGAGTCAAATATGATTATGTATTTGAACATTCATTCTATTCTAAATTTGCATTGGAAAAGCACATGTGGATTGTTGTGAAGTTTACATTATTATCAATTCAAGCTCTTATGCTTGCGGGTGTATTAGTTGGTGTGAAAGAACGTCAGTTTGTATTAACTGAACAGACAAATACATACCATTTGAAGAGAATTGGTAAATTATTATTCTGGATTTCTATGCCTGCATCAATGATTATGACGGCTGTGCAAGTATTATTTTCGGTTCGCTATGGTTATGAAGCACTTCGAACTGGTAGCACAGGCGCAATATTGGGTAGTCTAGGTATCTTTAATCGTTTATCTATTTTCTATGCACCATCCTTGATTTTATTGTGGATATTAAACACAAATAAAAAGAAAACACAAATCATCTATGAATTATTGATGATTGTTCATATTCTTGCGTACCTTGTGATTGGTCAACGAACAATTGGACTTGGTCTAGCGGGTACACTTATGTTAATGAAGATGAATAACGCTAAGAAGATGAAGTTTAGTACAACTCTAATTATCATCTTTTTAGGAGTTGGTTTGATGGGCTTATCCAATTATCTTGCGAATGCACGTTTAGCAGATGGTGGAGATATAGGTGGCTCAAGATCAATTTTGAGTGGTGTAATTAACTTTATAGGAAGTTGTGGATGGTCTTGTTTCCCGTTGATGGTTGTTGTTGGAGCCTCACCGGAGTCAATGCCGTTTACCAATGGTCTATCTTATTTAGCATCTATTATGGGTTTCTTCCCATCATTTGCTGATCCAAGTGGACTTTTACGAACAATTACGGACTCTGTAAATGAAGGTTGGTTAACTGCATATACAAAAGCATCTTTCGGTATTGGTTATAGTTTAACTGCAGAGGCATATCATAACTTTGCATGGTTTGGAGTCATCGCAATATTCTTTATTGGTGTAATTGTGGCGCTAATCTTGAATTGTACAAAAGAAAAGCTTTCCCCATTCCGTTACTATGTACAGATGTCAATGACATATGCGTTATTTACATTGCCACGTAGAGGAATCTATGACTTATTTAATTACCTGTTCTACTTTGTATTTGTGTTCTGGTTGTTAAGAAAAATCAGTATAGCAATCGATGCGAAAAAGCCAGTAACAGAGTAAGGAGGATTCATGAGTAACATCAATGAACGTGTTGGTAGTGCCGCAAAGTGGTCTATCTTCACAGAAATTATTGTAAAAATTATATCTCCAATCACAAATATGATTTTGGCACGTATCTTAGTGCCAGAAGAATTTGGTGTTGTTGCGACGGTGACGATGATTGTATCGTTTGCAGATATTTTTACAGATGCAGGCTTCCAGAAATATGTTGTTCAGCATCAATTTAAAACAAAAGAAGATGAAGATTTATCAATCAATGTTGCATTCTGGACGAATATCACAATCTCAATATTATTGTGGTTGTTTATATTCTTATTTGCAGAACAGATTGCGACAACTGTGGGTAATCCTGGACTTGGCAGAGTAATTTATATCGGTGCTGCAATCCTACCGATGACATCATTCAGTAGTATTCAGGCCGCAATTTTTAGAAAGAACTTAAACTACAAGGAATTATCCTTTATCCGTATCATCGTAAAGTTTATTCCATTGGTTGTAACAGTACCTCTTGCCTTGATGAAGTTCTCTTATTGGGCACTCATCATCGGCAATATTGCAGGTGAGTTATGTAATACATTATTACTAACATACTTCTCAACATGGAAACCAAATTTGATTTATCGCTTTGATAAGTTAAAGGAAATGTTGCATTTCTGTATGTGGAGTTTGATGGAAACAATCTCTTCATGGCTTGTTACAAACTCTGGTATCTTTGTGCTGGGAACATTATTCTCTCAATACTACTTAGGTATTTATAAGACAGGTACGACCATGGTTGCCCAGATTACTTCATTAATTTCTGGTGCAACTATCAGTGTCTTGTTTGCTGGTTTATCACATGTACAACATAACTATGATGAATACAAGAATTTATATTTTAAATTCTTAAAGATGATTGGTATTCTCGTGATTCCACTTGGTGCGGGAATCTTGATGTATGGAGATGTCGTACGTGGTATCTTATTGGGTAGTAAGTGGGCAGATGCAGATTTGTTAATCGCATTATGGGGCTTTGTCCTTGCGGAAAGTGTAATCTTTAATGATATGAGTGGTGTTGTGACTTTATCGAAGGGACAACCAAAGCTCATCTTCTTCTCCAATATGGTACAAGCGGCAATCTTAATACCATCGCTGTATTGTGCAGCACAGTATGGATTTACTGCGGTTGTAATCGTCAGCTGTATTGTTCGTTTACAGTTGCCTATCATGCAGACAATCATTGCTTCAAGAATGTCTTATATTTCCATTAAGGATATCTTCTTGGAACTTAAGAACTATATCTTATCTACTGTTGTGATGGTTGCCTTTGCGTTTATCTGTCGTAATTATTTGGCAGGATATATTAATGTTTATATATCAATCTTATTATGTATTGTGATTTATTTTGGATGTCTCTATATGATTCCTGATTCCAGACAGGAACTTGTTGGATATGTGAATATGATTAAGAGAAGAGGGAGAAAATAAATATGAAGGTTATTAGTTGTGCTTCTTACCATGGAACAGGTTCGAGTGCTATTACAGATTTTTTAGGCGAATTTGATAATGTTTGTTCAATGACAAATTATGAATTTCGTTTCGTACAAGATCCAGATGGAATTTCAGATCTAGAATATAATCTGGTTGAAAACCATAATCGTCATAATTCTGGACATGCATTAAAGAGATTTAAGCGATTAACAGATTTTAATGCAGGAACAAAGTTTAATAAGAGATATGAACCATTTTTTGATAATCAGTATAAGAAGATTTCTTATAAATATATTGATCGTTTAACAGATTTCACATTTAAAGGGTATTGGTTTTATGATCTGTATGACAAGGGAACATTCTATTATTACCTGACACGTCTTCCAGAAAAAATCATGAGTAAATTACATGGTAGCCCAGAGGACGTTGTATTTACAAATCCACTACCAAATGAGATTACTTATTGTTCACATCCGACGGAAGAACAGTTTTTAACATATACAAAAGAATATATCGATGAGTTATTGACGATTGCAAACAAGGAACACAAACCTTATTTAATGGTTGATCAAATAGTACCACCATCAAATATTCAAAGATTTGTTAGATACTTTAATGATATTAAGGTGATTGTTGTAGACCGTGATCCACGAGATTTATATATTCTTACAAAATATATGTGGAAAGATCCAGTGGTTCCATGTGAGAGTGTAGACTTATTTTGTAAATGGTTTGCATATATTCGTGAACATAGAAAAACAGAAGTATATGATCCAAAGTATGCAATTCTAGTTCAATTTGAAGATTTGATTTATAAGTATGATGAAACAACATCAAGAATTATGAATTGGCTGGGCTTAACAAAGGAACAACATGTTTCTCCGAAATCCGGATTTGATCCTGCAAAATCGATTAAGAATACAAAATTATGGATTAGTCATCCAGAATATCAAAAAGAAGCTGAAGAAATTGCGAAAAAACTACCAGAATATTTATATGATTATGCGGAGTAGATAATGAAAAAGCGAATTGTTTTTGTATTAAATAATCTTCAATATGCAGATGGAGTGGCTAAGGTATTAGTTGAACTATGTAATTTCTTGGATGAAAATTTATTTGATATTACGATTATCCCGATTTATCGATGTGATCCAGATTTTATTAAACTCTTAAAGCCTACTATACATATTCAGAAAACTTTGGGATTTTATTTTAGGGGACTAGATAAGATAGTAAATGCATTACCAATCCACTTTCTTTATCAAAAAATAGTAGGTGGAAATTATGATATTGAAGTTGCATTCCAATATGGACTTGCGACAAGAATGATAGCAAATTCAACGAATCGCAACGCGATACACTATGCATGGATGCATGGTTATGATGAAGGCTTAACATTAAGAAATGAATATCCTAAATTTGATAAAGTATTCTGTGTTTCTAAGTTCAATGAAGAGCGGTTACGTAAAGAATCGAATGGTACAGTCAATGTTGAATGCTGCTATAACATCATTGATGAAAGTAAAATCTTGGAAGCATCAAAAGAAAAAATATCGGAGGTTTCTTCAAGAAAACCTGTGTTTGTGGCAGTGGGTAGACAGACACCTGAAAAAGGTTTTTTACGTCTTGTTGATGTTGTAAATCGCTTAAAAAAAGATGGCTATGTTTTTACACTTTGGCTTATTGGTGATGGTGTAGAACACCAACAACTAGTAGATAAGGTGAATAGCGAACAATTAGAAGATACTGTTAAGTTACTGGGAATTCAATCAAATCCACATAAATTTACTTCTAAAGCGGATGTATTTATATGCTCTTCTTTTAGCGAGGGTTATAGTACTGCTTGTGCAGAAGCTATTTTACAAGGTATACCTGTTATATCAACTGCTGTAAGTGGTGCGCAGGAAATCATCAACGATAGTCAATGTGGAATAGTATGTCAATTAGATGATAACAGTCTGTATGAAGCTTTGAAGTATGTATTAGATAATCCAGAAATCATACATGAATGGAAGAAAATTCTAGAGACAACAAAGCTTAAATTTGGATCTGCTGAACGTGGAAAGAGAGCAAGCAATATTTTCATATAATAGAGCCACTAAAAAAACTATAGTTTATTTGAAATATGTAATAGGGATGCCATATGGATTAAGATATATTCGTAGACATCCTTTTTTAAATTGCAATAATACTATTTGTGAAAAATTAGGGTTAGTTGAGCATTTTGGGTGTTGATAAAATCAGTTGCTGGAAGTTCAATAAACAGAATCATTTATGGTATAATCATAACGAATAATTTTTGGAGATTAGAAATGAAAATAGACTTAATAAAAGAAAGTTATGTAAATATCTCTGGTAATATTTATGATTCAGATTTTATAAATTTAGCAAATATTAAAGATGGAAAAATAAATTTTGATGAGAATACTTTATTTCTTTCTGAAAGTAAAAAGAAAAAGTTGAATGAACAACCCATAAAGAAAAACCTTGAATGTATTTATGTATTTGATTGTAACGGTTCTTATGGTTTGGTTGCATCCCTTCCGATTCAAGAGTATGTTGATGAGAGAATTAAGTGTCATGAACTCATTTTACCTGATACTGTACAGGGAATGATTGCTAACTCTCATATTTATAACTCTGAAACTGCACCTGTTCTGGTAACACATAAAAAAAAGATTGACTTAAAGAAATTTATTACAGCTGAGAAATTTACAAACAAATATGAATATCAGAATATCACATTATTTGAGTTTGTTGGTGATGAGGCAAAAAAGATTCTAGAACAATATGATGATATTGAGACAATGTATGTAGCTGATGGACATCATAGACTATATACAACATCAATGGTACGAAACAAAAAAAATATTCTAACTTGCTTTTTGGGATTTCCAGAAATTCAAATTTTGCCAATTAATAGGGTAATTAAGAATGTTGATGCTTCGTCTTTTGAAAAAGCAAAGAATTTTATGGTAAATATGCTAGGAATCTCAACAGATGCAGAGTTATCAAAAGGATATGTTAGAATCACATATCAAGATGATTCATTCTTAGTAAAATTAAAAGTTGTAGAGGGAGATTTGTTCTGGAATAACGATGTGTATAGATTAAATACACAAATTATTTCAACAGCATTTAGAATTATAAATTTCTCTAATGTTGAATATGTGATGCAATATGATTTGGAGAATAAGAAAAAGAATTTAGATAGTAAAGATGTACTCTTAGAAGTTACAGCATTATCTTTAGAAGAATTTTCTGAAGTATCAGATAGTGGATGTATATTACCTCCTAAGTCAACATGTTTCGTTCCTAAGTTTCCGTCATTTTTGATTTTTAATAAATATAGATAAGGATAATGATATGCAAGGATTAATATTAGCTGCTGGAATGGGCAGTCGATTAAAAAAACTAACTGAAAACAATACTAAATCAATGGTTGAAGTAAATGGTGTTTCTTTAATTGAAAGAATGCTACGTATTTTAGATTTAAAAAAATTATCAAGAATTATTGTGGTTACTGGATATAAAAGTGATTTTTTTATCCAATATATAAATGGTCTAAATCTATCTACAGAAATTGTATTTATCAATAATGATATTTACGATAAAACCAATAATATCTATTCAATGTATCTTGCTAAAGATGAAATGATTAAGGAAGATACAATAACATTAGAATCTGATCTCATCTTCAATGACGAGATGATAGATACAATTTTAAATGATACTAGAGAAAATCTTGCGTTAGTAGCAAAGTATGAACCTTGGATGGATGGCACTTGCCTTAAGATTAATGAAAAAGAAGAAATTCTAGATTTTATATCAGGGAAAGAATTTAACTTTCATGATGCTGATCAATACTATAAAACAATCAATATTTATAAGTTTTCTAAGGACTTTTCAACTAATACATATTTCCCATTTTTAGAAGCGTTTATGAGTACCAATGGAAAGAATGATTACTATGAAGCAGTTTTAAAAATAATCATCGGACTTGGTAAGAATCATATTCAAGCAAAATGTATTGGTGATTCAGTTAAATGGTATGAGATTGATGATGAACAAGATTTAGATATTGCAAGTTCTATCTTTTCAGAAGGTGAAAAGAAGCTTGGTAAAATTCAAGAAAGATATGGTGGGTACTGGAGATATCCAAAACTGCTAGACTTTTGCTATCTCGTAAATCCATACTTCCCACCTAAAAAAATGATTGATGAGTTCCAATATAGTTTTAAAACTCTCTTGGAACAATACCCTTCAGGTTTAAAAGTGAATTCATCATTATGTGCAAAAATATTTGGTATTTCAGTAGATAAGATTGTTGTTGGAAATGGTGCCGCTGAACTTATCAAATCTGTGATGGGAACACTTCAAGGAAATGTTGGATTTATTCGCCCAACATTCGAAGAATATCCGAATAGATATGATAAATTGAACGAAATTATTTATATTCCAAATAACAATAACTTTAGTTATGATGCAAATGATTTGATTCAGTTCTACTCAGATAAAGATATCAAGTCATTGGTTTTAATTAATCCTGATAATCCAACAGGAAACTATATAAAGAAAGCAAGTATTCTTGAACTTCTTAATTGGTGTAAAGAAAACGATATTACTTTTATACTTGACGAAAGTTTTGTAGATTTTGCTGAGGAAGAAGATTCATCCTTTATAAACGAGGAATACTTGAATTTATATGACAAGTTTATTGTTGTAAAGAGTATCTCAAAATCATATGGAGTTCCTGGTGTGAGATTAGGAGTCTTATGTACTTCCAACATTAATTTGATTAATCATATTAAAAAGGATGTTTCAATTTGGAATATTAACTCATTCGGAGAATTTTATCTTCAAATTTATGAGAAATATAAGAAAGATTATGCCGTTGCTTTGAAAAATATTAAGCATGCAAGAAGGATTTTTATTGATAAACTTCAACAAGTTAAGGAATTTAGAGTCATTCCTAGCGAAGCTAACTATGTAACGATTGAAGTTCTGGAAGGTACTTCGAAGGAATTATGTATATCTATGCTTGAAAAGAATATCTTCATTAAAGACTTAACGCCAAAGATTAACTGGCTAAATAAGCAATTTATACGAGTTGCAATTAGAGATGAAGTGGATAATGATCTCTTTGTAAAAGCAATTCAATCCTATTACAATGCGTAAGTTAAGAAAGGCAATGTCGCAAAAAAATCTAGATGTTCTATATTCTAGATTTTTTTAATGGTTATTAAAAAAACTATAATTTTATAAAATTTGAATTATCAATAACTAAAAAGAATACTAGAGATGATTTGCAGTATTTGACAATTATGATTTTTTAATAATACAATGTGTTCACATTATCGCAAAGTGCGCTATATATACGTTAAATGTAAGGAGAGAAAGAATGAGGAAGACTACACCAGCGAGTATTTTTGCTAAGTTGATGATTGCATCAGTTTTTTGTTCATCAACTGCAAAGTTATATGAAGTTTATGCAACTAATGTTGCTAAATATGTTAGTAGACAGTCAAGAATTGTAAGTCCAAAACCATTATATTATGTAAATGGTGCTCTAGCTAATGGTTGGATATTTCACAAAGAGCCAATCGATGGAAAGTATTATCTATTCTATAAAGATGGCGAACGTTTGACTGGTATGGGTACAGATGGTAATGGTGAACATCTATTCATCAACGGTCTACTTGCCCAAGGATTGCAGACATTTGCAGGACAAGAGCGCATATATAAGGATGGCAACTATGCAAATGGCTGGGTAAATGGCATATATGCAATCAATGGATACTATGCTAATGGCTGGGTGAAAACCGATTCAGGAGAAGAAATCTATTTTATATATGGGAAGAATGCGTCACCTAAAACGCTTAGAGAAAATTACACGAATGAGGAGTTTATTCAAGTAATAGCGTACTATGTTCGTAAATACTCTGCTCAGTATGGTATCAAAGTTAATAGTGGAATTATTGCACAAGCAATCCTTGAAAGCAATTGGGGGAGATCATCTTTATCTGCCAAGTACCATAATTATTTTGGCCTGAAGGCGGGGCCATATTGGAAAGGAAAATCAGTTAATATGGCTACGCAGGAAGAATATGTTCCTGGAACATACACAAATGTTCGTGACAACTTTAGAGTTTATAACAGTATTGAGGAAGGGGTACGTGGATATTTTGAGTTTACGAAGTTTCCTAACTATGCAAAGATTAAAACGGCTACAACACCTGAAGAGTATTTGACTTATATTAAGCAAGCAGGATATGCGACTAGTTCAACATATGTTCAAAATACGCTTAGAGTTGTAAATACGTATAATTTAACAAAATATGATTAAAATACAGTCTACTAATTTCTAGGTTTGGTGATATAATCTGTAACTAGATTAGTAGACTTTTTAAATAAAATGCTAGTAAAACGAAGGGAATCTATATAAATATCTAAAAGAGGGTTTATTTTGTCGCGTCAGATTTGGGAATAGAATAGGAAGATATAATATACGATATAGTAAGAGAATGATATAATCAACATGTTATATATTCAGAAAAAAAAGAGGGATTAGAATGAATAAAATGACAAGTGAGAAGATTATCTTCCTAAATTTTTTGATGTCTTGCTTTATGGTGTGTTACCATACTATTTCAATTAATGATAGTTATGCTCTTAACACTTGGGATGTACGATTTGCAAGAGGGTTTGGAAATGTTTTTTCTGTAATGGGAAGTTTTGCAATGTGTTATTTCTTCTTTATAACAGCATACTTATTGTTTCGGAACTATGAATTAAAAGACTATAAGAGGAAAATGAAAAGAAGGTTTTTTTCATTATTAATACCTTATGTAGCATGGCAAATTATCATTACATTTATCGATATTTTGCAAAAGCAATATATATTTGAAAAAACAGATTTTTTATTCAGAACGTTTTTAATTCAAAAGTATCCTCTAGATGGACCACTTTGGTATGTCTTGGCAATATTTTTACTTGCACTCATCTCTCCTATACTTCTCTTAATGCTTAAAGAGAAAAAGGTAGGATGGGGATTTATTATGATTGTCTCAATTTTAACGCAAGTTATGTACAAGCTTCCTTTTAAGATTGTTCAGGATATACTGCAGTTTGGAGTAATGGATAATGTTATATATTACTTGCCGTGCTATCTTGTTGGTGCATTTTATGGTAAATATGAAGAAAATCTTCATCCACAAAATTTGTTAGGATATATATTATTGCTACTTGGAGTATCATATTTTTTAGAAGGCTTTATCCCTTCTCTTTTTGGGGTTATGACAAAAATGATGTTACCAGTATTTATGTTTTTCTTAATACCTTCATTTAATAATTTCAAGTTATTAAAAGTATATAATTTGACTTTTTTAATGTATGCGATTCATCAACCGTTGATAAATGATTTGTGGGATGGTATGTTCAAATTTTATATTAAGCAGAATTTTTCCGTAACTGTATATAATGTTGGATCGCGTTTTGTAATTTTGTTACTAACACTTTCTGTATCTGCATTGATTTATTTTATATTAAGTTGCATATCTCCAATGTTTTTGGGAATCTTAACAGGTGGCAGACAAACCGTTGTACAGCGAAACATTTCGACGAATTGACTGAATTTGTTAGAAAAAAAGAATATCGTCCATAAAAATGATTTTGTGCTACACTTTGGATAAAGTAAGAATTGTTTGTAAGACGCGTCAAGTTATACACAAATTATTGTACGTTTATTTCTAAAATAGTTTTAGAGATTAAAATTTGGGAGAAGTAATTAGAAGAGGCCATTATAGAAGGATTAGATGAAAGTATCATTCAAAAAAACAAGATATGTTAAATCAGGCAAAGCTAGAGTTAGAAAAATATAATACTGATCGAACGGAAGTGGAGCTGGCAGAGGCAGAACTGGCACGATAATAGATGAAATCTATGAGCGGTTATATGGAGGAACTGGAGAAATAGTTGCTGAAGTTACTGAACCAGTTGCTGATGAGGAAGTAATAGAAGAAAAAGAAGCTGAAAAGCAGTTTATAGAAGAAATTGAGGAACAAGAATTTCCGATTCAATTTGCTGAACCGCCGATAGAATTTAATATGCAGTTGTCAGAGATTCAGGAAAGTACAGAACATCCAGTTGTACCTATTGATTTTTCTGCATTGTCTTTCACAGCTCTTGCAGGTGTTGGAATCTACTTTGCAAGAAAGAAGTATTAAGCAAATAACTAAAAAAGTCTCTGTTAGGGATTGCTAAGCCTACGGAGACTTTTACATGCTTGCAAGTTATTTTAGATTACCTTTTTTGATATGACTCTGAAGGATATGATCCGTTACTTCATAAATAGCTTCGGAACCAAGTCTTGTTTTAAATTGACGACCATATACTTTTTCGGCAGTGACCTGATGTTCCTTCCAGTCACCACCGTCATTGGAATCGTTAAGTAAGAGAGGTTGGAAGTTATCCATTGCATGTGCAAACTTTGCTTCGGCAGTTTCATTTGCTTCAAACTCATCAAAGAGTGCAATCAATTCTGCTTTTTGATCATTTGGTAAAAGTGAATAGATTCTTTCTTTGGCAAGGTCTTCTCTTGCCTTTTGTGTTTTTAGTCCTTCAGTATCATATGCATAGGTATCACCTGCATCAATTTCCACAATATCGTGAATCAGACACATCATCATTGTCTTAGCAATATCAATCTTTTCGTTTGCATGTTCCTTCAAAAGGTAGCTCATAATAGCCATGTGCCATGCATGTTCTGCGTCATTCTCATTTCTTCCATGATTGGTTAAATGAGTCTGACGGAAGATATTCTTTTCTTTATCGATTTCTAGGATGAAATCCATTTGTTTTTGTAAACGTTCATTCATGATTGATACGCTCCTAATTATTTGCTAAAATCAACAGTTTTTAAAATTGCCTGTTCCATAACATAAGCAGCGATTGTACCTACGACATTGATGTCTGCTGGTGTAGTGCTAGAACTCATTGCATAGATGGAATCTCCATCAAATGTAGTGTGTACTGGTTTAATAACACGTGCATATCCATCATGTGCCATGCCTGCAACTTTTGTAAGTGCTGTCTTATCCAGTTTTGCATTGGTAATGATTGCACCGATAGTTGTATTTTGATGGAATAAATCACGACCTAAGATTGCAGTGTATAACGCCTCCTCAGCATCGATAAAACCACCATCTTTTAGATTGCGAATACCAGAGAGTATGTTACCGCTATTAGGATTATAGATATTGCCGACTGCGTTGACTGCGACGATAGCTCCAACTTTTAAATCTCCTAGTTGTACTGCATAGGTTGCTAGAGCAGAAGGGGAGGCTTGTTTTGGACCATATATCTTTCCGATAGTAGCACCAGTTCCGGCTCCATGTCGTCCTTCTTCAAAGATTCCTTGATATGCATTTTCGCATGCTTGATAACCAAGATTAGCGTCCGGATATTTTTGTGTTGGATTACCATTTAAATCAAATAAGCAGGAAGCACAGACAATAGGTACAACACCTGCCACAGTAGGGAAACCGATGTTGCGCTCTGCTAGAAACTTCATAACACCACTAGCAGTATCAAGACCAAATGCACTACCTCCGGATAGTACAATCGCATGTACTCCATCGTTAGCAGCGAGTGGATTTAATAATCCACTTTCTCTAGATGCAGGAGCACCACCACGAATATCGATTCCGGTTGGATATCCTGATTCACTTAATATGACAGTACAACCACTATTAGAATCTGGATATTCAGCGCTACCTAATTTGAATTCTGTGAATGCATGGATGGATATTTCTTGTAATAAACTGTTTTTCATATAAGCACCTTCATAGAAATAGTATAGAAAAAATAATGAGAAATGGAATATTTTATGAACGATATTCCATATTAATGAATACTGTCTTTTCCTTTTGTTAAATGTTAGGGAAAAGAACTTTTGTATCTAATGTGAACATGTTAATATAAAAATAGTATAAAACAGGAGGCCGTATAATGGTAATTGAAGATTTGAAATTACACGCGAAGAATATTCGTAAGAATATTTTAAGACAAGTGTATGGAGCGCAATCTGGACACCCAGGAGGATCATTAGGCGCAACAGATATTCTTACAGTGCTTTATTTTGATGTGATGGATATCAATAAGGAAAATGCAGGTGGAATTGATCGTGATCGTTTTGTATTATCGAAGGGACATGTATCACCACTCTTATATGCTGTACTAGCTGAAAAGGGTATTTTAGCAGAAGAAGAATTAAAGACATTCCGTTTAATTGATTCTAAGTTACAGGGGCATCCAAACATGAACTATGTAACAGGTGTAGATATGTCTACTGGTTCATTAGGTCAAGGTTTTGCGGTAGCGGATGGAATGGCATTAGCTAATAAATTAGCTGGTAATGACCATCGTATCTATTGCTTAATTGGTGATGGCGAAACAGAAGAGGGCGAAATCTGGGAAGCTGCAATGGCTGCTGCTCATTATAAGAATGATAATCTTTGTGCAATCATCGATGTAAATGGTTTACAGATTGATGGTAATACTGCTGATGTTATTGGTCCTGAACCATTAGACCAGAAGTTTGCGGCATTTGGATTCCATGTGATTTGTGTTGATGGACATAATATGGAAGAATTACAAGCTGCATTTGCTGAAGCAAAAACAGTGAAGGGCAAGCCAACAGCAATCATTGCTCGTACTGTTAAGGGTAAGGGTGTTTCCTTTATGGAGAACAATGCTGGATGGCATGGAAAGGCTCCTAACCAAGAGCAATTTGAAGCAGCAATGGCAGAATTGGAGGCAGAGTAGTCATGGGTAAGGCAACAAGAGAAGCGTATGGTGAAGCGTTAGCTGAATTAATCGCTGAAAATAATAAGATTGTGGTATTAGATGCAGACTTATCAGGAAGTACTAAGACAGCAAATGCGAAAAAGGTAGCACCTGAAAGATTCTTTAATTTAGGTATTGCCGAAGCTGATATGATTGGTCATGCGGCTGGTTTTGCGACAAGTGGATTTATTCCGTTTGCATCTTCATTCTCTATGTTCTGCACAGGTAGAGCATGGGAACAGATTCGTAATAGTGTTGCATACCCTCACTTAAACGTTAAGGTGTGTGGAACACATGCTGGTATTACTGTAGGTGAAGATGGTGTTTCTCACCAAGCAATCGAAGATATCGCATTAATGCGTGTTGTGCCAGGTATGGAAGTATATGTGCCATGTGATGCTGCACAGACAAAGGCAGTTATTAGACATGTCGCTTCTACAAATACACCATGTTATGTAAGACTTGGTCGTTCTTCTGTTGAGGATGTATATACAGAAGATACAGTATTCGATTTCAGTAAGCCTCATGTGGTTCGTGAAGGTAAGGATGCTGTAATCTTTGCTTGTGGCTTGATGGTTCAATCTGCTCTAAAGGCAGCTGAAAAGTTAAGCGTAGAAGGTAAGGAAGTAGCTGTAGTAGATGTGTGTGCTATCAAGCCATGCAATGAAGAGCAGATTGCTGAATTACTAGCGAAGTATGATGTAGTATTTACTGCTGAAGAACATAACGTAATCGGTGGATTGGGTGGACTCATCTGTGAAATTGCAGCAGAGAAGTGCCCTAAGAAGATTCGCCGTATTGGCATTCAAGATATTTATGCTGAATCTGGCGATGCCAATAAGTTAATGGCTAAGTACAAGCTAGATGGCGAAGGCGTCTACGAACAAGTAAAAGCTGCTTTATAAAAGTTATGAAAAAGATTCACTACTGTTTGAAGTGGATCTTTTTTAATGCATGATACAAAATTTCAAAAAATATACTTGTTTTTGCATGTTGCTTTTTGTAAACTATCACTGTGATAAATATGTCACGCTTGACCGCTTATTATAAGCTGAGGCTACACGGACGGCCGGGTCAAATGCCGAAGACCTGTTGAAGAAGCAGGGACTGCATCGTGGATGCAGCAGGGCAGAAGGACTGCCTGATTAATCGGGATTTCCCGCATATTGAGCAATCAACTCTTTGCCTGTAGTAGTCTTTTAGAGATAAGTGTGTGACGAATAGAATACATACAGGTGGTATTGGTTGATACTGCCTTTTTTGTTGGGGACCGGGAAGGGGAAAAATGAAAAAGTTTTATTTAGTTTTACTTGCGCTGCTTATGACAGCATGCACAACCAAAGCTACATCTGTAAAAGAGACTGCAGCAAACTCTACTGGTAATTACAGTGATGAAATGAAGATTGAGGATAATGAAGATCTAGATCCAGAAGCTGGTTCAGATTCCGTTGAACGTGCAGGAGATCATAAGGGAAGTCCTTATTTTACATCTTTAGATTATTACAATATGACAAGTAATGGCTCACTTTCAATTTTGCCAAAGTTTAAAACAATTCAACAATCTAGTGAATGGAGCTGCGGTGTGGCTTCTGCCTTAATGGTATTGGATTTCTATGGTAAAAGAGGAAATATAGGAGAAGAAGATCTTGCGAAACTACGTTCTAATGGTTTGACACCTGGACCTACATCTGTAAAACAAGCAGTAGAAATGTTTGAAGGTGTTGGTGGATTCAATATTGAATCTAACTATGACCATATTGGTGAAGATCCACACGAAGTTTTCCCTCTGTCACGCTTTAAGGAAGAAATCCAAGCAGGAAATGCAGTAATGGTTTGCTGGATTGAGTGGGGCGGACACTGGCAAGTAGTAATTGGCTATGATGATATGGGAACAGAGACAACACAAGATGACGTTATGATTATGGCAGATCCTTATGATACAACTGATCATAATCAAGATGGCTACTTTGTATATGGTGCTGAACGTTTCTACTATAACTGGTCTATGTATGATTTCTTCGCAGAAGAAGGAAATGAAGACTATGAACGTAACGCATTATTTGTTCTTGCAAAACCTGAGAAATAAAAATATAGCAGATTTCATACACACACGTGAAATCTGCTTTTAGTTTATTAATCTCAATTTCTTCTCAGTAAATAAAAAATACCGCATTTCTACGGTATTTTTTTGATAAGTGGAGCTAAGGAGGATCGAACTCCTGACCCCCTGCTTGCAAAGCAGGTGCTCTCCCAGCTGAGCTATAACCCCATGTATATCAATTCGATGAGTTTTCCGAAAATGGTGGGCCTGAATGGACTTGAACCAGCGACCTCACCCTTATCAGGGGTGCGCTCTAGCCACCTGAGCTACAGGCCCAACTTCATCGAATGCTTTAATATAATATCAACCACAACACAGAGTGTCAACACATTTTTGTATTTTTTTGGAAAATAATTTGGAAATCTGGGGAACTATGAGTAGAGATAAATTATTGCCAGTTTTAAATGATTTTCTGTTAGTGCAATTGCGATGGATAGTGGTCTATGGTAAAGTATGCAAGGATATGCGGAGGTTTTGCATGGAAGGTTTTATTCTCTGGTGGGCAGGAACTGTTGGGAAGTTCTTATCACCTAAATTATCAATCTTTTTAGTTAGCTTACTACCACTGATTGAAGAACGTGGTGGTCTATTACTTGCCAAGATGTTAGGGATACCTATGTGGGAGGCAGTATTCTGGTGTGTCATTGGTAATATTTTACCAATCCCATTTATTTTATTTGGAATTAAAAAGCTAATCCATTGGCTATCAACACATCACTTATCCAAGATTGCGGAGTGGTTAGAACAGAAAGCAATTAAGAATAAGCCGAAAATCGATAAGTATGGTTTCTGGGGATTGGCACTATTTGTGGGAATCCCATTACCTGGTACAGGTGCTTGGACTGGATGCTTGATTGCGGCTTTGTTTGAAATGGACTTAAAAAAAGCAACCCTATCAATATTGATTGGAGTTGCAATGGCTGCAGTAATCATGACATTAGTATCTTATGGATTATTAGGTGCAGTATTTAGATAAGGTCTCTCACATATATGAGACCTTTTTTTCTATACGGAGTTATTCAGGAAGAGCTTCAAGTAGTTCAACAATACCTTGGAAATCATTGATTGTTGCAGATAAGAATGGAAGATCGTGTGCTTCAAGAGAATCACTAGAAATCGCAATAACTTTTGCGTTAGCTTTTTTTGCGGCGAGAACACCGTTGATAGAATCTTCAAAGACGATAACATGATCGGATATATGAAGACGTTTCATGGCTTCTAAATACATTTCATATTTACTGTTGTATGTGCCATCATCATAGACAATTGTGTTCGGATCGATCCATTGGTCTAAACGGAACTGTGATACGTAGAAATCTATATTCTCTTTGATTGATGCAGAGGCAATCGTAAAGGGAATATTGTGTTGTTTGAGGTAGTTAAAGAATTCAATGACACCCGGAGCTAGTGCAGCATTAGGATTATTTTTGACATATTGGCGATAAAGGGCTTCCTTCTCAACTGACAGACGTTCACATTCTTCTGTAGAAAGTGTATTATTCGTCATGCGTTGAATTAAATCGACATTTGCCAAACCCCAGTACTTCTGTACAAGTGTTTCTTTTGTCATGTGTTCACCGACGACTCTCATAGCGATTGTATCCCAAGCTTGAATATGTAAATCAGTATCAAAGAATAATGTACCGTTAAAATCAAAAATAATCCCGTTATAGCGCATGTTATCTCCTTTTTTTGATTATTATACATTTTATTGGTGCGCATGACATCTGATTATGTTTTAATATATGAAAAAAGAGGGAGAAAGTTATGCAATACAGTGCTCTAATCGTTGCGGCAGGTAGTGGAACAAGAATGAAGCTTGGATATAATAAGGTTTACGCAAAACTACCAGATGGAACAACCATTTTGGATAAGACGCTTTCAGTATTTCTAAATGATAGTGATTGTATGCAAATTGTATTGGTGACTGATTGTGCAGAACATTTTGAAAAAGTACAAGGGAGAAAGGATGGTAGAGTCGTGTTTGCGTGTGGTGGTGCAACACGCCAAGATAGTGTTTATAATGGCTTGCGTGCAGTACTAGCAGATATTGTTTTCGTGCATGATGGAGCAAGGCCGTTCTTAGATCAAGAGTCATTAGAGAAACTTAAAAAGACGATGGAAACAGAGAAGGCTGCTTTACTTTGTGTTCCATGCAAGGATACTGTAAAGCATGTGAAAGATGGATATGTTGTAGAGACATATGAGCGTAGTACATTACAATGTGCACAGACACCACAGGCATTTGAGACAGATTTATTACTTACATGCATGCATAAAGCAAAAGAGGACCACTTTATTGGCACAGATGATACTTCCTTGGTAGAAAAGTATTCTGATGTAAGGGTGGCTGTAGTTGAAGGAAAATACTCTAATTACAAAATTACTACACCAGAAGATATCAGGTAAAAATTGGATAAAATTTTATCCAATTTTTTATATTTGTCAAAATTCTAAAAGAATTTTTAATCTAGCCATTGTCTAACAGTTTGATGTTTTATAAAATATAAGTGAAATTAATCACATGTTTATACATGCATAATTGAATGAAGTGAGAACATAAAAAAGGGGAGGAAAATATGTTATTTCACATTAGCGGGGATACGGCCATATACCAATGGGTCGCAATGTTAGGGGTACTTGCCAGCTTAATCTTGTTAAATGAGTTTTCTCGTCGTACAAAGTTTGGCGGTATCTTGATGTTTTTTGTTTTACCATTAATTTTGACAGTTTATTTTATCGCAATATATGTATCAGCTAGAATGGGTGCTGAGTGGGCGTTACATAACCAGACATATCTATATATGAATGGTTGGTTCCATTATGCAAAACTCTATGCGTCACTTACTGGTTGTATTGGATTTATGATGATCAAATACAAATGGGGTATTGGAAAACAACGTTGGTTCCGTGCATTCCCATTTGCGATTGTCGCAATTAATATCTTGATTGCAGTAGCGAGTGATTTTGAGTCTGCAATCAACGGATGGTACAAATGGTGGTTGTCTTCTGAAGGTGTATGGTTATACGGTGGATGGCATAATGTATTCAATGGTTTAGCAGGTTTGATTAATATCTTCTGTATGACGGGTTGGTGGGCTGTATATTCTTCTAAGGATGAAAAGGATATGATTTGGCCAGATATGATTTGGGTATATATCTTAATCTATGATGTGTGGAATTTTGCATATACATACAACTGCTTACCAACACATACATGGTTCTGTGGTGTGGCCTTACTTCTATCACCTACAATTCCTGCATTATTATGGAACAAGGGTGGATGGATTCAAAATAGAGCAAATACTCTATGTATTTGGTGTATGTTTGCACAGGTGTTCCCATTATTTCAAGAGACATTGGCTGATGGCACAAAGGCATTTCCTTGGGTTACATTACCAGCGTTATACGCAGACGGAACTTTAAATGGTATTGTAGCTGGTGGAAGTGCGAACGCAAATCCTACAATGATGACAATTGTTAGTGGACTAGCACTTATTGTAAATCTTATCGCTATCATCTACATCATCCGTACGTGTATAAAGACAAAGAAGAATCCATATAAAGGAGAAGTATTTACAGAATTTAAGTATTACAAAGATGCTGCTACACGCGCAGTTATTGACTAAAGAATAATCGGAAGGGATAGAAACATAAAAGGCAGGTCCTAAGAAGATGCACTTCAAGTGACTTGTCTTTTATGCTGTAAACACCATTTTTTGAAATGTAAAATTAATAACAATACTTTGATAATAACAACTATATGAATTAAATGTTACGAATATGACAAAATTATTAACTAAAAATTAAAAAATATAGTATTTCATTATTTTGGTTTCTCGCTTAAAATTGTGATGAACAACAAATACTGTTTTTTGTTTGCAAACACTACCTTTGAATACGAAGAATTGCTAAACGAGACCATTTAAAACAAAAATGAAACCACATTGCCAAGTAGCGTTGATTGTGGAAATTCATAATTTCTAGCAAAATACTTCGCACAAAGTAAAACGCTGCAGGAACTATGTTAGAAGGAGAAATCTATGTGTAGCAATCATCGTTTTGTAAAGGGAATACAGAGGGTATTTACGTTTCTATTATCACTTGTAATCGTAATCGCCGGTTTTATTCCTGGAAAAGCAGTCGTTCAGGCTGAGGATACAACTGGTTTTAAATTTAATAAAGTAGTTGTAAAGGACTCATCTACTGGAGCACAGGTGGCCGATTTATTGGCAGGTGATGTTCCTGAACTAAAGACAGGGGTTATATACTCATTGGATGTAGAATATTCCGTTCCATCATCCTTGCAGTTTTCAAATATATTTTTCATCTAAATCTTGGAAATGGAGCGTATATTACTACACTTCCAGGTTCAACATTTACGGAAGGTCCAATCACTGCAACAGGTTTTGAACAGTTGGTTAAAACACCTACAGGGACAGGTACTTCCCCATATGGGTATCCGACAGCGGGCTCTGCGCAGTCAAGAAATGGAGAATTAATCTTTAAGACAAAGACATCTCTAACAAATGTGGCGTCTGCTGGTGAAATTAGCTTTAGCATTGATAGCGCATATCTAAACCAAGACCCAAATCAAATGCTTGCAAATTTATTTCAAGTAAGTCTTAGTACAGATTCAACTCCATCCGTAGATGCGCGTTCTTTTAATGCGAAGTCAACAGAAGAGTTTAAATATAACTTCTGGACAGACCAATCAACAGAGACTATCAGTAAGGGTGATACAACGACAACACTACTCGCCTCCATTACAGGTGGAAATTCCTTAACAGAAGCAGGTAGTAAGACAACTGTTGAAATTGAATATCCTAGTGACATTGAATTTATATCTCTCGAAGAGACACAGTTATATCACTCAAATGGTACTGTTGTTTCTACGACAGAGAGTGGTGGAATGAAGACCACAAAACTAGAGTGGGATGAACCTGGTTCTTATTCTGGTACACCAAAGTTTGTGCCTCATGTAAAGGTTCCGGCAAATAGTACACGTGCAAATGGTTCTTCGTTTACAATTACTCTAAAAAACTTTAAGAAGACAATCTGGGATGATACTCCAAACGCAGATCGTACTTCTAGCAATGTATCTACAATGACAGTGAATTTAATTGATGGTTCTGATCCAGAAAAGGTAACTTCTCATGGCTTAGTTGATACAGCAGTAAACTGGGCATATAAAAAGTATGATACATACAATGTCCGTCTAGGTTCCTTATTAATTAAGAATGAATTATCTACACCAACAAAACCAAAGACACTTGAAATGACAATTGATGAAACGGATACAGCTATCATTCGTGGTGTTACAATTCCATATCACGCAGATATGGTATATGGAAACATCTATTGGACATCTGCTAGTGGTGCTAGTGGTGTAGCTGATCCAAGTATTTTACAGAAGCCAAATAACCCTGGATTATATGATGTATCTGCATTAATCACAAATACAGCACTAGGACTTGATATTAATGATTCTATCAAAACAATTAAGGTTAATATTGGTCAAATTCCTGGTCAGTATGATGGCATTCGTCCACAACGTGATTTACTAGATACATGGAATCCAAATAATAAGCATATCTCTGATGAATTCTATGGTTGGTCATATATTCCAAATGGTGTATATGGAAGCTGGAAGGTAGGTACTAACGATAATGTTAAGACAACTGTAAAACTATACAATACAGGCACTACACCAACTGCTGGCGATACATATACGCTAATTGGTAAGCCAAAGGTACCTGAAGTAAAGAATGGTGTTGGTTCAATCAGTCAAACACAAATTCTTGGTGGAAATTCCTTTACAGTATCTGGACGTATTAATGACGCAAACTGGGATTGGAACCCACTACAAGAACCTGAGGTTTACATGATTATGCCAGAAGGCTTTACATATTCAAACTTGCAGGTAACAAACGGAACATTGAGTACACCAACATATGTAGGTGAGTTTGAAAAAGATGGTGATAAGATCAAGGTTTGGAAGTATTCTATTGATATTGGTCAAGAAACAAGAGGTCAATATCAGCCAAACTTCACAAGCAAGAATATGACAGTCAAGTTTGATGTTCATGCGGATAAGACGGTAAAGGTTGCGACATATCATATTAATGACTTCCTTGGAATTACGACAAAGGATTTTGATGCGATTGGTGCAGTCATTAAACATGAAAAGTGGGATAGCAGTAACTGGAGTACAGATAAATATACAGATGTATTTGGTACAGATGTAAACTCTGGTAAGACAATGGTTTCCTTGTCTGAAGGACCTGGTGTCAAAGTGAATCAGGCAGCTGAAGTAAATGCACATTCCACTTTAATTGATAAAGATACAGGTGCAGAAATTATCTATGACAATACTTCTGCGACAACCAAGAAAGATACAACAGTCGTATTAGAAAAAGGTGATACGACAACAATGCGTATCAAACTAAGAAATAATAGTGGAACAAATATTAACTACGCAAATGTATTTATTCCTCTCTTAAATGAGAATCTAGATTTTGGTCCTGCATTCATGCCGGAAGGTGCGAATCAGTTACCATTAAAACTGGACAAAGTGGAAGCAACGCCAAACTTTGAAGTGAAGTATATTAAGTTAAAGCCAGGCAAGACATATGCTCTCAATCACGCTCCTCAACCAGGAGATTATGATATTGTTACAGATCCAGCAGATGCCAATATGCTTATGTTGGTTACGAAAACAACAGTAAGTAATGGTGATGGTGGAAGAATCGAAGTGACTTATAAGGCTGAGAATAACTTAACAATGTCTCATAATGATAAGATAGATGTGATTACTCCAGTATTGGATTATGATATCAATGGTAACCGTGCAACATTAACTCTAGAGCCTGCTGCGATGACATTTCATACTTCTTCAATCAAGGTTGCAAAGGATTGGAAGAACTATGATGGAACTACGCTTACTGCTCCAGTAAGTGAAGTAGAAGTAGAGTTATACCGTGATGGAACAGTTCTAGAGAAGAAGAAACTTACTGCAGCGAATAACTGGGAAGTTTCCTTCGATAATATCGATGTAATAAATCCGACAACTGGTACAAACTATCAATACTCAGTTAAAGAAGTGGGTGTGGATAGCTCCGGAAAGATCAAGATTAATAATGCGTGGTATACTGCATCTGTAACAGGAGATGTAGACCAAGGATTTACAGTTACGAATAAAAAGTCTTTAGAAGTAACGCCACTTGTCCCTGCAACAATGACAAAGACGTTTACAAAAGAATGGTCTAATTTAACACAAACTGAGATTGATACACTTTCTACTACAATTGCTCTATATAAAAATGGCAATAAAGTACTAGAATTGATCGTGGATAAGAACAATCACTTTACGGCAACATTCTCTAATTTACCAGTGACAGATACAATTACTTCTGCAGCAAATATTTATACTGTAAAGGAGCTAGATGGTGATGGTAATGTTGTGGAAGAAGGAAGCACAATCACAATTGATGGTAGAGACTTTACAGTTCATTATGATGGTACAAAGATTGTAAATACATATGTACCAAAACCAGTATTGGTTGATCCGCCAGTTAAGAAGATAGTAGTAGGTAATCCGACAAATCCATCTACATTCCATTTTGAGATGAGAGCTGTTAATCCAGCAGATCCAATGCCAGTAGGTAGTGTTGGTGGTGTAAAACAAGCTGAAGTAACCGGTAGTGGTGAAGTAGAATTTGGTATCTTCGAAATTACACAGGCAGGTACATATCAATATGTAATTAGTGAAATCAATGATGGTATCGCAAATTACACATATGATACAACCCGATATACAATCACATTTGAGGTAACAGATGTGGCTGGACAGCTTGTGGCAGATACACGTGTTGAAAAGGCAGATGGCACAGTTGTAAATGAAGCTGTATTTACAAATGTATATAAACCAAATCCGGTTAAGGTTGATCCACCAGTTAAGAAGACAGTAGAAGGTAATCCAGCAAATCCAGCGAAGTTTACATTTAACTTTAATGCGTTAGATGCGAATAATCCTATGCCAGAAGGAAGTCTAAATGGTATTAAGGAAGCTACTATTACAGGTGCTGGCACAACTTCTATCGGCGA
>ERZ773050.97-NODE-97-length-53910-cov-4.442540_pt1 | contig 53910 bp, 52 predicted proteins | sample MGYA00580632_ERZ773050 | MGnify/ENA primary metagenome ERZ773050 (study PRJEB29015, sample SAMEA2738123) | human oral metagenome | biome: human oral; feature: human-associated habitat; material: saliva | place: China | collected 2166 ... | reverse complement strand
GTGTTAGGCACGCCGCCAGCATTCATCCTGAGCCAGGATCAAACTCTCCATAAAATGTATCGCATTGTGAGGCGATACGGCTCTTTATAAACTGACGATGATTTGCACAACTAAATTGTTAATGATCTATTATCATCTGTTCGAACTCCACAAATTGTGTTCGTTGTTTCCGGCTTTGTGCCGTCAACCAGACTGATACTTAGCTTACCGTATGACCCCGCTTCTCGTCAACACTTTTTTGAAATTTTATGTTATATAAAACACAACGTAGCCAACAATCAAGCCGAGCGTAGCGCCAGCACAGACTTCGAGCGGTGTATGGCCGCGTGCAGCACGTGGTTTTGCAACCGATAAACCGGACTTATCGATGATCTGAGCAATGGCCTCACCCTGCTCGCCCGACGAGCGCCGCACCTTGACGGCATCGTAGCAAAAAATCAGTGCCACCAGGGTTGCAATACCCGCTGCCGACGAATGAATACCATCACTCATAACGACCACGACCCACACGGCCCACGAAATCGCGGCGTGCGAGCTGGGCATGCCGCCAGAGATAAACAACTGGCGGCGTAGATTTGGCCGGGCTGCCTGCGTACTGGCAGCGATGGCGTATTTAATACAGTGGGCAATTAACCACGAGCCGATAATTGCCAGGACCGAGCGCGGGATCACGACAGTGCGGCCTCTGGCTCGGTGGACTGATCAGCCATCAAGCCAACTGAGGCAACAGCATCGCCCTCACCAAGCTTCATAATACGTACACCCTGCGTGGTGCGGCCGAGCGTTGGAATATCCTTAAGCCCGACTCGAATCGCTTGGCCCTTGGATGAAATTAGTAGTGCCTCGACATCATCTTCTTTGATGGTCTTGACCGCAATAATCGGGCCGGTTTTGGCCGTCACAACCGCGGCTTTAATGCCAATACCACCGCGCTTATGGGTTGGGAAATTAGCTACCTTGGTGATCTTACCATAGCCTTGCTCCGATACCACCAGCAGCTTGCGGCTATCATCCGCCACATCCATGCCAACCACGCTATCGTTCGGGCGCAGGCGCACCCCACGCACCCCACGTGCCACACGGCCCATCGGGCGCACATCGGCCTCGTTCATGCGCACTGCCTGGCCAGCCGAGGTCGAGATAATGATGTCATCATTACCACTGCTCTTGCGGATCCAGCGCAGCTCGTCGCCATCATCCAGGTTAATAGCAATTAGGCCGTTATTGCGGATATTAGCGTAATCCTTAAGCGGTGTCTTTTTGATCGTCCCCTGCACCGTCGTCATAAACAGGTAGCCATCATCGGTGGCGTCCTTCTGGCGCTTGATAACCGCGGTGATTTTCTCCTCAGGCTGCAGTTGTAATAAATTCACCACCGCAACACCCTTGGCGTTCAGTCCAGCAGCTGGTATTTCGTACGCCTTCAGACGGAAGACGCGACCCCGGTTGGTAAAGAACAGGATCCAGTCATGCGTATTCGCCGGCACCATATGCTCAATCACGTCGGCTTCCTTGGTGGTCATACCACGCTTGCCCTTACCGCCGCGGTTTTGCTTGCGGTAGTCGCTTAGCAGAGTGCGCTTGATGTAATTTTCACCTGTTAGTAGAATGACGGCCTCTTCTTCGGGGATCAGTTCTTCGTCGCTAAATTTACCCAGCTCGTGGTTGATGATTTTGGTGCGGCGTTCATCGCCGTATTTTTCCTTCATTTCGAGCAGCTCGGTTTTAATAATGGCCAGAATCTCGTTCTCGTCCGCTAAAATCGCTTCTAGCCGGGCAATCAGTGCCAGCAGCTGGTTCAGTTCATCTTCAATCGCCTGGCGCTCTAGGCCCGTCAGGCGGCGTAGCTGCATAGCCAGGATTGCCTTGGCCTGGATCTCGCTCAGGCCAAACTTAGCCCGCAGGTTTGTTTCGGCTTCCTCTTGCGTCTTAGAGGCGCGGATTGTTTTAATTACTTCATCAATATGGTCAAGGGCGATCTTGTAGCCCTCCAGGATATGGGCGCGCGCCTTGGCCTTTTTGAGCTCGAACTCGGTCCGACGGCGCACCACCACCTGGCGGTGATGGATAAATTCCTGCAGCATATCATGTAGGCCCAGGACCTTTGGCTGGATACCATTCACCAGCGCCAGCATGTTGTAATTAAAACTGGTTTGCAGCGCGGTGAGTTTATAGAGCTGGTTGAGCACCTTCTTGGGGTAGGCATCCTTCTTGAGCTCAATCACAATCTTGACCTGGCCACGGGCAGTTTCATCGCGGATATCGCTAATGGCCGTGATCTTCTTTTCTTTGACGAGATCAGCAATCCGCTCTACCAACACAGCCTTATTAACGCCAAATGGTATTTCACTAACCACAATACGGTGGCGGCCACGCTTGCTTTCCTCGATATCGGCAACGGCCCGTACCGTCACGCTGCCACGGCCGGTCTGGTAGGCCTGTTTCATTGGTGCACCGCCATAGACAACAGCACCGGTTGGGAAATCCGGCCCCTTAACGTGACGCAGCAGGTCGTCGATGGTAGCGTCCTTGTTATCAATCAGTTCTATTGAGGCATCCACCAGTTCGCCCAAGTTGTGCGATGGAATATTGGTGGCCATGCCCACAGCAATACCAATCTGGCCGTTTAGCAGTAGGTTCGGCAGCTTGGCGGGCAGGACGGTTGGCTCCTGCAGGCGGCCATCGTAGTTATCAGCAAAATCAACCGTTTCCTTATCGATATCGGCCAGCATCTCGTCCGCCGGGCGGGTCATGCGTGCCTCGGTGTAGCGCATGGCTGCCGCCGGGTCGCCATCCATCGAGCCAAAGTTACCCTGGCCATCCACCAGCGTATAGCGTACCGACCAGTCCTGGGCCAGGCGCACCATAGCATCGTAAATAGCGCTATCGCCGTGTGGGTGGAAGTCACCCATCACCGCACCAACGACGGTGGCACTCTTGCGGTGCTTGCTACCAGCCCGCAAGCCATCGCGGTTCATGGTGTATAAAATACGACGATGCACCGGCTTGAGGCCATCGCGCACATCTGGCAGGGCGCGCTCAACAATCACGCTCATTGAGTAGCGGAAGAAATTATCCTCCATAACCGTTTCAAGCGTGCGCTTTTCGAGCCCCGGGGTATCATCGGCCAGTATGGCGCCTTGGGGCGCCTGGCCATTGCGTGTATCGTAGTCGATTTTTTTATCTTTGTCGTCCATAGCTATACATCTAACTCCTCTAGTTTGGCCCCCTGGGCGCGGTTTTGGATAAAGTTCTTACGGAGCGATACTTCGTCCCCCATAAGTTTGGTAAAGATGGCATCGGCTGCCTCGGCGTCCTCGACCCGCACCTGAATCAGCACGCGGTTTTCGGGGTTCATGGTGGTTTCCCACAGCTGGTCGGCGTCCATTTCGCCAAGACCCTTAAAGCGCGAAATTGTCACGCCGGCTTGCTTGATTTTATCATCACTGGTATCGGTGCTTGCCTGGCGGGCGGCCTTTTCGGCAATAATACGGTTGAGGATGTCATCGCGCTCGTCCTCGCCATAGGCATAGATTTTCTTCTGGCCCCGGTTAATGGAATACAGCGGCGGCTTGGCGAGGTAGACGTAGCCTGCCTCGACAACTTCCTTCATATAGCGGAACAGGAAGGTTAGCAGCAAGGTAGCAATGTGGCTACCGTCGACATCGGCATCGGTCATAATAATAATCTTGTGGTAGCGCAGGCCGCTGATATCAAACGAGTCACCAATCCCCACGCCAATCGCCTGAATCAGCGCCACGATCTCTTTATTGGCGAACATTTTATCGAGCCGTGCCCGCTCGGTGTTCAGCACCTTACCACGCAGCGGCAAAATAGCCTGGGTTTTGCTATCGCGGCCTTCCTTGGCGGAACCGGCCGCTGAGTTACCCTCCACAATGTAGAGCTCACTATCGGCCGGCTTGCGGGATGAACAATCCCATAGCTTGCCTGGCAGGCCCATGCCGTCAAGCGCACCCTTGCGAATAACGTTATCGCGGGCGGCGCGGGCGGCCTTGCGGGCGCGGGCGGCCAGCAGGGCTTTGCCCACGATCTTTTTAGCCACTGCTGGGTTTTCCTCTAGGTAGTAGCTAAAGTACTCGTTCATGACCTGCTCAACGTAGCGGCGCATTTCGGGGTTGCCGAGCTTGTTCTTAGTCTGGCCTTCAAACTGCGGGTCCGGTAGCTTTACCAGGATAATCGCTGTGAGCCCCTCGCGGATATCATCGCCGGTCAGGTTATCTTCCTTTTCCTTCAGGAGGTTATTCTTGCGGGCGTAATCGTTAATCACGCGCGTCATCGCCGAGCGGAACCCAACCAAGTGCGTGCCGCCATCAGGGGTGAGCACGTTATTAGCAAAGGGCTTTACAAGCTCCACATAGGTATCGTTATACTGGATCGCTACCTCAACCATGCAGTCCTCTACCTGCTTTTCGACGTAAAAGATATCCGGGCTGAGTACATCCTTGCCAATATTGAGGTGCTTAACGTAGCTTTTAATACCACCATCAAAGTAGAAGGCGCGGCGCTCGTGTGTGCGCTCATCGTAGACGGAGGCATAAATCCCCTTAGTAAGGTAGGCCTGGTGGCGCAAGTAGCTCACAACCCATTTGTAATCAAAGGTAACCGTTTCTTTAAAGATAGTCGGGTCTGGGTAGAAGGTAATGCTGGTACCGGTGGGGCGGTCAGTTTTGCCAACCTTCTTGAGCGGCTGGGCAATGCCACCACGCTCGAAGGCAACCCGGTAGAGCTGGCCACCACGCACGACCTCGGCCACCATCTTGGTAGATAGCGCGTTCACCACGCTGGAGCCCACCCCGTGCAAACCAGATGATACCTTGTAGCCACCGCCGCCAAACTTACCGCCGGCGTGCAGCACCGTGAGCACGGTTTCGAGTGTACTCAGGCCAGTCTTGGGGTGCTTATCCACCGGGATACCACGGCCGTCATCGGTAATGGTAATACCGCCATCAGCCAGTAAGCGCACGTCCACACGCGTGGCATAGCCAGCAATGGCCTCGTCGATAGAGTTATCAGCAATTTCTTTAATTAAATGATGCACACCATCGTAGCCAGTGCTACCGATGTACATACCAGGCCGCTTACGGACCGGCTCGAGGCCTTCTAGGACTTGGATTTGCGAGCCGTCGTATGATTCGGCTTTTGTTTGTTTCGCCATTATTCCCTCACTGTATCTTCGAATTTCAGCTATTTTCAACTACCCTATTATAGCCAAAAAGGCGTAATTTCTCAAGTTTACCGGTGTTGTGCTTGGTTTGGCTACCCACTACCCGGCCCTGGCACGCAAAAACCCACGGCGTTGTGGCGCCCTGGGTTTGCGGGGTATGGCGGCTTAGCGTAGCGAAATACGGACTTCGCCGGGGTCAATGCCGGCATCATTTGGCCGGGCTGGCGGCGCCGGGGCGCGGCGAGGGTGGAGGGACTGACCAAGGCTACTACCATCACGCGGCTGCGGCGTCGGCGTGCTTACCGGCTCCGGCTGGGTAGGAGCTGGCGTACCCGGCTGCATGGTTGGCATTGCTGGGGGTACCGGTGTGGGGGTAGCCGGCGGTTGACTTGGTGCAACTGGGGCCGGCGTGCCGGGGCTTGGTGTGGTAGGACTCGGCGGTGTAGTCGATGGTGCAACTGGGCGCGGTGGCTTGCCAGGGCCGAAGGGCCCGGTCGGCTGCGGCCCGCTTGGTGCCACCTGTGGGGCTGGCTGGCCTGGTGCTGTACTGATTGGTGGCGTGCCCGGCATCGGGCCGGCTGGTTGGCCAGGCTGTGGCGGCGCCATAATACCAGGGCGCTGGGCACCAGCCTGCTGGCGCTTGGCAAGCCACTCATCCAGGAAGGACGAGCCGCCGGCTGGCTTAGCCTGGCCCGGTGCGGGGCCGGGGGCAGGTGCCTTGGGCTGCACAGCTAGGCGCTTGCTAATCTCCTGTTCAACCTCGCGGCGTGGCCGGCCAAACTTAGTGGCCGAAAACTTCTTCATGGCTTCGCCCAGGCGCTCATTGGGGTGCACCATCGGTGGTGTAAACAGCATACTAAACGGCGCGGATGGCGTATTATTAATCATCACACTAGCCACCCCCTGAAAGTTTGGCATCTTGATGATATCATCCATCGTAAAGACAGGTTCAAACTTCTTTACCAGCAGCTCGGCGTCGGTCGTACCAATACGGCCGCTAATGACGGTACCAACGTTACCAATGATTGCCTCGCGGATTTTATCCGTCAGCTGGGTCATAAACTGGTTGGCCAGGATCAGGCTGAGGCGATACTTACGGGCCTCAGATAGGATTGACTCAAAGCTTTCGGTCATAAAGTTCTGGAACTCGTCTACATAGAGGCTAAAGTCCTGGCGCTCGGCTTCGGGCATATCAGCGCGACCCATGGCAGCAGCCTGGAACTTCATCACAAAGATAATACCCAGCAGCTTGGAGTTGAGTTCGCCCATTTTGCCCTTGGATAGGTTCACAATCAGGATTTTGCGGTTATCCATGATATCACGCAGGTTAAAGCCGGATTTGGTCTGGCCGATGATATTGCGCATAGCGGTGTTAGAAATAAACGGCCCAAACTTAGATGCCACCCAGCTGACTAGCTCCCCCGCTTCGCTTGACTTTTGCGAAGCCGGCCATTCCTTGGTCCAGAATTCAAGCACGGTGGGGTCAGTTACGTATTTGAGCTTACTTTTCATAAACTCTTGGTCAACCAGTAGCTTTGGAATATCGATAAAGGTGCCGCCCGCTGGGTCGCTCATCAGCAGCAGCGCCGCATTGCGGAAAATATGCTCCAGGCGCGGCCCCACGATACCGGTGTGCCCCGGGTCGTACAAGCCGTAGAGCATATTAATCGCCTCTTGCACCAAAAAATCCTTCTCGTCCGGCGAGTTATACTCAAACATATTCAGGCCGATTGGGTTATCCATATCAGACGGGTTAAAGTAAATGATATCCTCGGCACGCTCACGCGGGACTGCACCCATCAATGCCTCGGCGGAGTCACCGTGTGGGTCAATAAAAGCAAAGCCTTTGCCGTCCATCATATCCTGGAAGGCAAGGTTTTCGAGGAACTTCGATTTACCCGTACCGGTCTGACCAATCATATACAGGTGGCGGCGGCGGTCGTTATCGCTCAGGCGAATCGCCTTGCGCACGCCACGGAATTCGTTATAGCCCAGCAAAAAACCAGTTTCGACGATATCGGTTGGGCCATCCACCTGCTTGCTCATCTGGCGCTTGACCTGCGCAGTTGGGATGTTCTTTTGGTCTGGCAAGTGGAAGAGCGTGGCAAGCTCCACACTATTCAGCACATTGGTACGGATACGCTGCGGGAAAAAGCGGAAGATATAGGATGTTACCAAATCATCCACATTGTGGGTTGGCACAAAACGCAGGCCGTTGCTGCTCGGCGCATCAAACATAGAAAAGGCAGCTACCACCTGCTTCATCAGGCGCTGGGAATTAGCCGCTGTATCGGATGATACCACCAGGCGCACTAGTGTTTCGTAGCCTGGGTAACGGGTTTTGCCTTCGATGAGATCAATCTGCTGCTGCTCTAGCGAGGTCAGCTGGGTATCAACGGCGGCTTCGCGGCTTTCGTGCTGATCCTGGCCCGGTGCCTTCCACAGTGCCTCGGCCACGCCACGCACCATCACGCCATTGCCGGACTTGCGGCCACTGGTGCGGTCCTTTTTGATCTTCTCTACCTCGGCGATGGAATTCTTCGTCCAGCCATCCCCTGCCGGGCGCACCAAAAACTGAATCCCAATCCCGTCCGCCTTGCCCGCTGTCGAGAGCGCGTTCAGGAGCGCACGTGATGCATCACGCTTGGATTCCTCGTAGGTAAGGATTGGGTAAGCAAAATTCTTCTTCAGCACAAACTCGCCGCCAATCACCCCAGTCGAGCGGCTTTGCTCGCTAAAGAGCGTGTGCTCCTCGACCTCTTCGAGCGTGGCTGATGGGTAGGCGGCTGCCACGGCCTGCTTAATCACATCGAGCAGCACCACCGGCACTACGGCGTAGTAATAAATCAGGCCGCGTTTAGCAATAATTTCGAACGAAACATGGCGCTGGCCATAAATACGGTGCTTAAAACCCTTTTGCGCCGTACTAGAAATAATGTTATACATCACCTGCGCCTGGGATAGCATTTCGTCTGTGACATCACGCGCATCGCGGCCGCCACCATCAAGGTCTTCGCTACTGGGTGGCAGGTGGATGAGCATCGGCACCATCTTCAGGCCACGTTCGTAATTCTTGGCCTCGCGCAGGCTATTGCGGTACCCCAGATACACTAAAATAACCGCCACAACTGCGATGGTTAAAATAACAAACGCCCCAATCAACACTGCTAACATACTGTACTATCCCACCTTCTTTATGTGCTTGTTATACCGCTTGGCAAGGTAATCGCGCTGCAAGGCGGCAATGGCAAGCTCGCGCGAGCGCGGGTCATCGACCGTTTGCTTGATTACTTGCTTGGCGCGGTCGACCCACGCTTTTTCTATGACATCATCATCGCTAGCGGCAATCGGATTCCCGTGTGCCACTGGCGGCTGCGTTGGTGCCTGTGGCATGGCAACCTGCTGGGGGGGTATAGGTGGCGGTGGGGGCGGCAGCGGGGCACGCTTACGCTCAGCCGGGCGCGGGCGCTCCTGCTGTTCAAAGCGGCGGTTATTCTGCTGCTCGTGGTGCGGCTGAGGCCCATATTCTGGGGGCTCGTCGTAGCGTGGGCCGGTATCAAACTGGCCCTGTTCGGCTGATCGTGGCGCCTTATTAAGCTCTGGTTGCATACCTAAATTATACCATAACAGGAAAGGACTGTGGTAGGAATTCTACGCAGTCTGGCGCGATACATATATGCAACCAACAATAAGCAGCACGAGCGTAAGCACAATACCCAGCGCATCGAGCTTGCCAACCGATTTAAGACTAATACACACAATTGGGCCCAGCGCCACAACGGACGCATAGTAATAGGCCTTCTTAAAAGATGGCTGGTGAGCCGGGCGGGACGTATCAGCGCCGATCATATACCCAACCAGCAGCGCACCGTAGTGCACCGCAAATGTCATGGCGGCCACAAGCGTCCCGTATAGTAATATATACACCCCCAATACCCCAGCCGCTCCTGCACGGGCCGGTGGAATTGTGTTCAGGATATATATAAGCGCTAATGCAAAAATTAGGCCAACACCAAAAGTTATTCGTTTTATCATTATAGTTATCAACTCATCAAGGTGCCCGCGTAGCACACACATGGCGGGTAGCTCCGGCAACCACCGCTATCAATAAAAGGGCGGGCGAATACTACCACCGGTGCGCTACACGGTGCAATTGACCGCTCGGAATAATCCGAGCACAAACGGCTCATGTATCGTTACACCTAGTATCGTTGCTAGCTCGCAAGCTAGGAATTAACTAGGTGCAACAACCATGCTGCTCATACGCCAGCGAGGCGGAGCGTTGGCAGTGCCATTCTTGCAACAGTTCCATGGTACTGCCAATTACCCGCCAAAGCCAGTCATTATCGCAATGACCCGTACCGTGCAGCGGCCGTATTATTAGCTGAGTTTTATTAGGGTTAGTATTGGTAATAATAATTTGTTGTGGTGGCTTTTTGTTTTTGTAAAAGCTTACCCGTTACTATAGCAAAGCGCTTATTGTTTGTCAATGTATCAGTGATAATTTACCCAGTGTTGTTTTTATTGCACTGGTTATAATAGGTTCCCTTACAGCTGCCACTCTTATTGCCAAATACCCAACATTGGTGTTGTTACTGCCCTACTACCCCTGGTAGTGCCTTAATATTCATTATGGTGATTTATTTACAACTTTAACTGTGACCCGGCTTTCGTTGCATATTGTGCTACATTTTTTCGACCGCTTTTTACTGCGCGCACCGACCCTTCTTAGCGTTGTATAAAGCATAACGTAGCGCCATATACAACAGTTTTTACATTTTCCTTATGCTTTATATTTTACAACTTACCGGTACTAAAAGGGTTTTCCACATAGGGTCATTTTTTACTACATAATTCTTTTGGCAAATCGTTGACACCCCACCGTTATCTAGCTTATTATAAGAGTAGCTTCTGAATAAAAAACTTGTGCAGGAGCTCAAAAATAAACAGAACACTCTTACAAAAACTCCACACATAGAAAACAACCGTTCCTCGCAGGCGGTTGTTTTTTAGTCCGCATGGATAACGACTACCAAGCCCACACAGGTCACGTGCTGCCCTCACGGCACCCACACAAAAACCCACCAGGCAGGGTGCCAGGTGGGCGTGCAGTAACAAGTATGGTGGAGCTGCGGGGTACTGCCCCCCGGTCCACATGGTAACGAATATTCATCTACAGGCATAGGACTATTTGGATTGTTTATAACGGTGCGGGCTTTTAAATAGCCCAAAATACCCGCCGACGTTACGCGGCACGTTGTCCCGTATGTATGGCCGCTTCGCACACACACGGTAAGCGACGGCTATATAACACTCACCGTACCCATGTCGCCGGGGCACGGGAATGATCGCCATATACTAAGCGGCGATTGGCGCAAATGCCAACTTAGGAGCGAAAGCGCTCTTAATGTTTGCAAGTGCGTTTGCAAAGGTTGTTTTTGCAGTTAGGTAAATGCATTACGTGCATGATTCGACCTGCCGAATATCCTGTTAATGTCCATGTGTCGAAAGCTATATCAGCCCCAATACCTTTAGTATAGCGCATATCGGTGCCGCTGTGAATGCACCGCCGGCTGCTTGTATAAATCCCCACCCCATGCCATACTATAGCTATATGGTAGCAACTGCAGCGTGTATTGCACCGGTTGGGTTCGAAGGTGAGGTTGTGGATGTCGAGACAGATATCAAGCGCGGCCTGCCTGGCTTGCAGATTGTCGGCATGGGCAACAAAGCCATCGACGAAGCCAAGGAGCGCGTGCGCAGTGCTATTACTAACTCGTATTTAGATATGCCAGCCAGCCGGGTGACGGTCAACCTCGCCCCGGCAGAGCTCCCCAAAGATGGCTCGCACTACGACCTAGCAATCGCCGTTTCTATTCTGGCAGCCAGTGGCCAATTACAGCCCCACGAGACCGAAGGCGCAGTATTTATTGGGGAGCTGGCACTTGATGGCTCTATCCGGCCGGTTAAAGGCATTGTCTCGATTGCCGAAACGGCCCGGGCGAGTGGCTTCAGCTCACTCTTCTTGCCAGCCCAGAACGCCAAGCAGGCCCAGCTGATTCAGGGTATCCAGCTCTATCCTATTCGTACCATGAAGGAATTATTCCTACACCTTAAGGGCGAGGCTCGCCTGAGCCCACTCAGCAGTAGCCAGCCGCCAGCACCAGCCGCCCCGCCGCAGACCACACTGGATGATATCTATGGCCAGGAGCAAGCCAAGCGTGCGCTGACCGTTGCGGTCGCTGGGCGGCATAATATTCTGCTGACGGGGCCGCCGGGTTCTGGCAAGACCCTGCTGGCAAAAACCATCGTGAGTCTCCTGCCGCCGCTATCGTACCAAGAGCAGCTCGCCGTTACCAAAATCCACAGCCTGGCCGGCGAAGTGGTTGATGATATCATCAGCACCCGGCCGCTACGCTCACCGCACCACACCGCCAGCCGCACCTCGCTGATCGGTGGCGGCACCAAGCCGCGCCCAGGGGAAATCAGCCTAGCCCATTTAGGCGTGCTCTTTTTAGATGAGCTACCAGAATACCCTCGCTCCGTGCTCGAAGCCCTGCGCCAGCCGCTTGAGGACCACACTGTCTCTATCACCCGGGCCGGCGGCCGGGCTACCTACCCAGCCCGCTTTATGCTCGTGGGCACCATGAACCCCTGCCCTTGCGGCTTTTTTGGTGACCCCACCACCGAGTGCCGCTGCAGCACTAATCAAATCCTGCAGTACCAAAAGCGCCTGTCTGGCCCGCTGCTGGACCGCATCGATCTTACTATTAGCATGCCACGTGTTGATACCAAGCAGCTACTTACCACCAGGCCGGCGGCCAGACCCCAGCACCAACAGGCCACACAGTTAATTGCCACCGCCCAAGCTGCCCAGCAAAGCCGCTATAAGCGCTGTGATACCTACAACAGCGACCTCACTCACAGCCACCTGCAGCAGCTCGGCACCCTCACGCCAGCAGCCAAAGCCATCCTGGATAAAGCCAGCGACGCCCTGGCCCTCAGCGCCCGCAGCTACGTCAAAACGACTAAAGTTGCCCAAACGATTGCCGACCTGGCTGGCTCGGCGCACATACTGCCAGACCATATCGCCGAGGCCCTGCAGTACCGCTACAACCCCGTGGCTCGCCTGTAAAACTACCCTTGCGAATTGGGCCTGTTTTTGGTAGAATTGTGTTTGAGTAAATTCAATTACTCGTCATATTAGAGCAAGCAAGGAGGCAGCGATTAGTAAATCAGTTCGTATCAATGAGCAAATCCGAGCAAAGGAATTGCGTGTAATTGGTACCGATGGCGAACAATTAGGCATACTCCCACTAGCCGAGGCACGTCGCCTCGCCGATGAGGCCGGTGTCGACCTGGTGGAAATATCGCCAAACGCGAACCCTCCGGTTGCAAAAATCATCGATTGGGGCAAATATCAGTACCAAAAGATGAAAGAGCAGCAAAAGAACCGCAAAAAGGCTAAGGCCAGCGAGCTAAAGCAAATGCGGCTTGGGCTTAAGATTGGGCAGCATGACCTCGAGATTAAGCTGCGCAAGATCCGTAAATTCCTCGCCAGCGGCGATAAGGTCAAGATTATGGTCTTCTTCCGCGGCCGCGAAATGGCCCATAAAGAGCTTGGATTTGAGCTCATTAACCGGATCATAACCATGCTTGAAGATGACGCAGTGGTTGAACAAAAGCCTCAGATGGCTGGGCGCAATCTGAGTATGACAGTAAGGAGTAAATAAATGCCAAAGTTAAAGACCCACAAGGGTACCGTCAAGCGTGTCAAGCTGACCAAAACTGGTAAGGTAACCCGCCAGCGAGCTTTTGGCGGCCACTTGCTTGCCAAAAAGAGCAAAAGCCGTAAGCGCGCCATTAACACCGTTGCTCAGGTAGCAGGTGGTATGAAGAAAAACGTTAAGACTGCACTGGGAGTAAAATAATATGCGAGTTAAACGAGGTGTTGCAGCACGTGCAAAGCACAAGAAAATCTTAAAAGCTGCCAAAGGCATGCAGCATAACCGAACCCGCAGCTTCCGCCTGGCTAAGCAAGCGGTGATTCGGTCCCTGCAATACGCCTACCGCGACCGCCGCAATAAAAAGCGCGATCTGCGTGGCCTATGGATCACCCGTATTAATGCGGCAGCCCGCCTAAACGGCACCACCTACAGCCAACTGATGGCCAGCCTCAAGACTAAGAATATCGAGCTTGATCGTAAAATCCTGGCTGAGCTGGCTGCAACTGAGCCACAGACTTTCGCCGCTATCGTCAGCGCTGCCAAGTAGCCCAGCCACACAAATATCCTGCACAATAAAATACCACTGCCTCTACCGGTAGTGGTATTTTACATGGAGCCAACAATAAGCCGGGTTCTGTCGTGAATGGCCATCTATCTAGCCACACCATTGCTGGTGTGGTCGAGCGGATCACGGCCTGGGCGAGCGAATAACTCATGATGCCCACGCCCCTTGCAGCAGACAGGGTTTACCCGCGCCGCATGTCACCATGCGTTGCTGTGAGCTCTTACCTCACTCTTTTCACCCTTACCTAGTGGCCTTAGAGCCCCCAGGCGGTATATGTTTCTGTGGCACTTTCCCTAGGGTCGCCCCCGGTCGCCGTTAGCGACTGTCTTATTCTATGCTGCCCGGACTTTCCTCTTGCTGATACCAGCAAGCGGCCATTTCGTTGACTCCTTTCTTATTGTACACGGATTCCACCAGAGCACAACCACCAGGTGCCACCCAAGTTGCCCGTGGTAGCAGATATATCAACACAAAAAGCCCAGCGCGCGACGCTTGATATTCCCTCGCGTATGCAAGGTGGGTGCTCGCAGCCTAATACCACGGTACTAGACCATTAAAGCTCCCTATCATATGATGTTAGGAAAATCATATACGCCACTCGCTGGGCTTAGTTTTAGTATACTACGTTTACATAAAAACGCCAAACACAGCTGCAAACAGCCGAATCAGCTGCTGCGTTGCCACACGCATCACCTGGCCAATCTGGCTACTGGCAAACAGCACCACTACAAATACCAGCATAACGCCGTATTGCTCAATCAGCTCCATAGCGCGGCGCACAAACTCTGGCGCCAGAGCGTACAGCACGCGCGACCCATCTAGCGGTGGAATTGGCAGCATATTAAATACGAAAAAGCCCAGGTTAACCGACACCATCACAGCGAGCATATGCCCAAGGCCAACCAGTGGGCTCAACCCTGCCAGCACTAGCGCACCATAGGCAAAGAAGGCAATTACAAAGTTAGTGAGCGGCCCGGCCAGCGCCACAAGGGCTGCGCCCCATTCACCACCCTTAACATTATGCGGGTTAAACGGTACTGGCTTGGCACCACCAAACACCGGTGCGCCAATCACCGCCAGCATGAGCGGCAGCACAATCGTCAGGAATGGGTCGATGTGTTTGATTGGGTTCAGTGTCAGCCGGCCTTCGTGCTTGGCAGTATTGTCCCCCAGCCAGTAACCCATAAAGGCGTGCATGGCCTCGTGCAGCGTCATCGAAAGCAAAATCACGCCGAGTATCAGTATAATATTTAGTATATCAATTTGCATCTTTCTATTATACCACCCCGGTGGGCCGCCGCCTACGCCAAGCCCAGGGTATTGACGCCACCGCCAAAACACGCTACAATGGGCGGGATAGTTTAAATAATAAGTGGAAGAAACCTATGGCATCACGATGTGAACTTACTGGCAAACGTGCCCAGCACGGCCACAATGTTAGCTTCTCGCTCCGCCGCACCAAGCGCGTGTTTAAGCCAAACCTACAGAAGAAAACCTTCGTAGTGGATGGCCAAAAGGTCACCATGACCCTCAGCACGCAGGCTATCCGCACACTGAAGAAAAAGGGCGTTTTGCCTAAGAGCGGTACAGCCACCATCTCGGCCAAAGCACAGTAAGCAACAGCACCTCCGTTACGCGGAGGTGTTTTGGTATTTGAGTGATTGACACTATCGCTCCCCTATAACTGCACACAGCAATACCCCGCAGTATCGTAGCGCTGCGGGGTATCAAATTATCGAATATCGAGCTTGTAGCTACGGTAGCCTAAGCGCTCCGAGCAAGCTGCACAACCGTCAGTGCCTCTGGTAGGGACTGGGCAGATTTGATTTTGTACTTAGCGGCCGACTCAACCGGGGCACCTAGTTCCTTCGTAAAGGTCTCGGCCGTATCCTGCGGCACCTCGTAGTGGGCGGCTTCATCAGCGTAGTGTACTGGGATAACCACCTTTGGCTCCACCTGGCGCACCATGCCGGTGGCGCTGGTTGCATCCAGTGTGTAGCCACCGCCACCAACTGGTACAATCAAAATATCAACCACCCCAAGCTGCTCGAGCTGCTCGTCGCTAAGCTTGGGGGCAATATTACCAATGATCGCAATGTGTACACCCTGGACCTCCACGCGGTAAATGGTTGCCAGCGGCTCACTGCCCGGGGCATCAATATGGCGCTGGGCGGCTACCCCGCGGATCGAAAAATCCCCGACCTCATACTCACCAGGGCCTTCAAGTGCCAGCTGCGATTGCTCTGCCCGCAGCAAAAAGCGCTCTTCGGTGCCAAGCTCAACCGCATTCTTCACTGCCACATCCTTCAGGCCAGCCAGTGATATCTTGGGGTCCACCACCAGCGTGGTGTGCTTGCTCGTTATCACAATGCCATTCGCGCCCTTATATTCAATCTCAAACATCGTCGTCTCCTTATAGTACGGTTATTTGGTGAGCAGCTGCTCGTTGTCCACCAGCACCGTGTGTTTATTTTGTAAAATTTCGGTAATGAACCGGTCGCGCACACTCAGCCGATAGTAAAATTCATCGTAACTTAGTGTCGTATAGTTGATTTCCCGGCCTTCGGCGCGCTCAATTTTTTTAATCAGCGCCTTTACCTTGGTAGTTGCCAGCTCGCCCACTAGCAGTAAATCCAACACTGCGGTCGAACCACGCACCAGCACGCCGGATGCAATGGCAATCCGCAGCTTGGGCAGAGCCTCAACCTCGCTAATCCAATTAATCTTTGGTGCAACCGCCGTGGTTGAATCTGGGCTGACGTTGGCAAAGATGGCCCGCATCGGCACATAGTGCTCGTAACGCTGGTTTACTTCGTAGTAGAGCTTGTTATCGGCTTCTTTACACGTAATAATGCCTACATTCAGCATGTTGGCTAGCTCACGCCGGACAGAGTTAATCTGTTCGTCAATCAAGCGGGTAATTTCGCGCACGTAAAAAGACTTGCCCGGGTTATTCAGGAAAAGGTGGAGCAGTTTTACCCGTGTTTTAGAACCAAATAATGCATCAATCATCTGTTTGTTGTCACTTAATCCCTATAGCACCATTGTATCATGGGCTTTGCTTTTTCGCGAGTTTTTGTGCTAAGAATTGTTCAGCCTCGTCTAAGCCCAGCCAGGTGATGAACGGATTGCGCCGCAGCCATGTTAGCTGCCGCTTTGCCAGCTGCCAATCACGGTAAAAAAACTGTTCACGCGCAGCGGCCGCATCAATCTCCCCACAGAGGTAGCGCCGCATAATTGGGTAAATATTACCCGTCATTGCTTCGCTATTCCAGCCATACAATGTGCCCAATGTTTTTGCCTCTTGCGCGACTGCGTGATCAAAAATGTGTTCGGCCCGCTCAGCAATACGCTGACGCAGTACATCCCGTTCTGTTGCTATTCCTACAATGATAGTGCCCGAGAGCGGACGTTGGCGGCGCTGGTTATTTGTGCCCCTTTGCTCCAGCAGCCGCACCAGATGGCGCTTATTAGCCGAGTTAGCCGGCAGTGCCAAGCCACGCTCACGGCAAAGCTGCTGCAGCTGCGTGGCAGTAAGGGCCATATAGCTTGCCCGCTCAGCAGCGTCCGGGACGGCACCAAATTGGTAATCGAACACCACCCCATCCACATATAAGCCAGTCCCCCCAACTAGGAATGGCACTGCACCACGGGCACGAATCTGGGCGATTGTTGCAGTAGCATACGCCTTAAAATCTGCGGCACTAAAACTCTCACCTGGCTCGACTAAATCAAGCCCCCAGTGCGGCACCAAAGCGCGTTCCTCAGGCGTTGGCTTAGCCGTCCCAATGTCCATACCTTTATACACCGTGCGGCTATCTGCACAAATGATTTCGCCATTGTAGCGGCTGGCTAGCCGTACCGCCAGGGCTGTTTTGCCACTGGCGGTCGGCCCCACAATTACCACAAGCGGCAGTTGCGGTACTGGCTCCTGCCCGTCCATAGAGCCCCTACGACGCCGTTTCTGTAGGCGTTGTGTTTGCCACTACACCATACGTGTGGAGATACGAAGCTAGTTGTTCTAATGGCAACGTTAGCTCATCGTGATGGGTGCGGATACTGACCTGGCCCGCCGCTTGGTCCTTTGGCCCCACGATAATTTGTATTGGGATTTTTACAGCAGTTGCTTCACGAATCTTCTTACCCAGCGACTCATTTCGATCATCTATTGTAAAGCGCACATCGTTGTATTTAATTGGTTTCATCAACGTGACCCCTGTTAAAATCGATGCTATTTTATCAACATAGTCGCGAACACTGTCGTTAATGGTAAGGACACGGACTTGCTCTGGCGCTGCCCACAGTGGGAACCAACCGCCCGTGTGCTCGATAAAGACACTCAGGAAGCGCTCGATTGAGCCGAGCAATGCACAGTGAATCATAACTGGTGTTGTAAATGATCCATCACTTGTAGTGTACTGCAAACCAAAGCGCTGTGGCTGCACAAAGTCAAGCTGCACGGTTGCTACCTGGTGCTCGCGGCCGATTGCATCTGTTGCCATAAAGTCAATCTTTGGCCCGTAGAAGGCTGCCTCACCTGCTTGCTCGAAGAACTCAAGCCCGACCTTTTCGACCGCCGCTTTGAGCTGGCCCTGAGCCGATTCCCACAGGGCTGGGTCACCCAGGTATGCATCCGATTCATCGCGGTAGCTCAGGCGCACGCGCAGCTGCATGCCGATAGTGCTGTAGAGTTCACGGGCCGCTGCAAGCAGGTTATTAATCTCGCCTTCGATTTGGTCCGGCCGGCAAAAGACATGGCTATCGTCTTGCGTTAATGAACGCACGCGGTTTAGCCCGCCAAGCTCGCCAGTTTTTTCGTCGCGGTAGTCGGTTGTTGTTTCCAGGTAGCGCACTGGCATGTCGCGGTAGCTACGTGGGCGCGAAGCAAAAATCTGCGTGTGGTGTGGGCAGTTCATCGGCTTCAGGGCCATTTCGTCGCTGGTTTCTTGACTCTTCACGAGGAACAATTCATCACCAAATTTTGCCCAGTGGCCACTCGTCTCGTACAGGTCCTTTTTGGTGATGTGCGGCGTCCACACCTTCTGGAAACCATGCTTCTGACGCAGCTGGTTTGAATACTCCGCCACCTTATCGCGCAGGATGGTGCCGCGCGGCGTAAACAACGGCAGGCCAACACCAACCAAGGGCGAGGTTGTATATAGGTCAAGCTCCTTACCAAGCTTGCGGTGATCACGCTGGCGGGCGAGCTCCAGGCGCTGCAGATAGTCATCCAGCTCCCCTTGCGTGGCAAAGGCGACGCCATACAGGCGCTGCATCTGTGGGTTATGCTCGTTACCACGCCAGTAAGCGCCCGCTACGCGCAGCAGCTTAAAGGCGCCCACATCACCAGTATTAGCAACGTGCGGGCCGCGGCACAGGTCTACAAAGCTCCCATTGGTGTAGAACGAAACTTCCTCGACCGCGCTGGCACCATCGGCAATCGTGCCCATAGCAGCCGCATCGAGGTCCTTAGCCACCGTCGTACCTGCACGTTTTAGGTCATTCAGCAACTCCACCTTATATGGTTGGTTGTGGGTTTCAGCCCAGGCAATTGCCTCATCGATTGGCACCGTCGTGCGTACAAAGTCCTGCTTTTCGGCAATAATCCGGCGCATCGTTTTTTCTATCTTGCCAAATTGCTGTTCGCTGATCTTCGTTTCGCCGAGGTCAATATCGTAATAAAACCCATTATCGACCACCGGGCCAACGCCGAATTTTGCCTCCGGCCATAGCCGCTGCACAGCCGCGGCAGTAATATGTGCCAAGCTGTGACGCATGGCATGGAGCTGTTCATCGCTCATATAGAATCTCCTTTTGGTTAATATAAAAAGCACGCAAGTTATAACGTGCGTGCCTCGGTCCCAAGCGTGTGGCTTAGGAGGTTCCACCTTGGCGATTACTCTTGCCCCGGCTGTTTACGTGCGCCGCAACCGCTCCCACGTCGCTCGGGGGGTGGTTAGGCCCCGTCAGTGCGAAGTGCTTTTATAGTAGCAAATTGTGCCCAAAGCCGCAAACGCCACACTCGCTGGTACGCAACTGTAGTAATGTATACATCATAAATAAAGGCTAGCTTTCCTAGGTGCCGCTTGCAGCGAGGCGCCGCTTTTGGTACAATCTACTCACACGGACGATTAGCTCAGTTGGCTAGAGCACCACATTGACGTTGTGGGGGTCAGAGGTTCGAGTCCTCTATCGTCCACCATTTATTGTATACATCACAACCACAGGTTCAGTTACAGGCCTGTGGTATTTTTGTACTCAGGCATCCAAAGCTCCCTTCCTTTGCTTAATCGCCTGGGTAACGTTGTGCATCTTACTCTTTCGTTTTTTCTGTTGTATTTTACTTACCGTTGTATTATTTTTACCCTGTTATTCAGTCCTTTTTGTAGTATGATGTTTATATAGCTACAGCTTCTATCCCCTACTCCTGCTATATTGTGCTAGTAACAACTCTTGTATATTGTATCTTTTGGTGTTATATAATGTACTCAGCTCCCCGTATGGGAGTTGTTCCTCACACATCCCAATCTGAAAGGATACAGCCATGCTCTGTGTGGTTAATAACAACACTCTGGCGGTCGTTGACGACGTCAGCCAGGCGGACGAAACCCACTGCCTTGAGTGGCAAGAAGACAACCTGCAAGGTGACTTGCAGGCTGGAATTGCGTGGTCTACCCCCCTCATTATATTGGGGGTGATCATAGAGCTTTTCCAGATGAATATCACTGGAATCGGTGCGATAGTGATAGCTGCTATCCACATGGTCTGTGTAATGGCTCTACTGCTACTCAGCAATGACGAGGCGAAGGTCACTCGCCTCGAAATCGTGTTCACCGTAGTCCTGCTTATTGCAGGACTCGTGTCGGTGACTGGGATGGCTCGCTATACTGCCAACATAGCAAGCCTGGCTATCATCATTGCCGGTATAATCGGCATGGCGGTAACCACCCTCATGACCCTATCAAGCATACCAGCAGCGTGGGCATCGTGTCGGATGCACACCTGCATAGACGATGCCCATGCACTGCTCAGTACAGATACCGCTGGTGTGCTGCCTAGCTGGCATCTCGTAGAAAGTACCTACGATTACGTCCGGCAGTACAACGCGATCTGCCGGCAGGACCCAGCCACCGGGGCGAGGATGGATGATACCATCACTCAGTACGCCCAGGCGGCTACGGAAGGCTCCGGCTACACCCGCATGGGTGCTTCGCCGGGCGTGGCCAAGGCGGTGGAAGAGCGCATTGACGCCCTGCACCAGGCGGCTCAGCAACAAATAGCTGAGTTGCAGCAGCTCCACTACGATACGCTCCGCCAAGCAGCCCGTCTGCAGGATGAGCAAGCAGCCTACCTTGCTGAGCAAGATGCTATCCTGCCAAACAGCATGGCGGAAGGCTGGCTAGCAGCCAACCCCGACCCTACGATAGAGCCAGGCCAGGCCTAGCCGTAGGGCACCGTCCACACACCTACACAAGAAAGGGACCATTATACACAAAGTAACGGTGCCGTTATGGCACCCGGCCCGTGGCTTGCCGTAAAAGCCACACACTACCTAGCAATTATTCGGTGCAGCAACGAAAAGCAGCCCACACGGGGCTGCTTTTATGTACTTGCTAGGATTCAATAACACCTGGCCGGTTGGTCGATGCCCGCAGGCCAGTCGGCATGGTATCATCAAGCTCCAGGCTAAGTAGCGCCGTGTGGCCATATTCCCACTCTTCACGATCATCGCCAGATGTCGGCTGCGTATCAAGCTGCGCAAAATCAGGCAAATGCATCACTGTCATACTTCCGCTACCATACCCCGCTGGGATAGTACGCTTAGCATTACCCACAGTGCATACAGCTTAGATGATACCGGACGGGCCCCAGTAGCCTCCAGGAAGTCCTTGCGGCAAGCCAGGTATTGACTTTGGTTCCATTTATTGATATATATATATCAGCTCTCAGCCAGAGAGTTGTTCTTGTTCGTTCTTTCACGGAAAGGATTAGCACCATGCTATTCTTGCTAGATGACCGCACTGTGGCGGTTGCGCCACGAGTCGGCAAAGCAGAGGAAACTCTGCTGAGCCGGCAAGGCCAGCGTAACATAGTGCAAGGCCTTACCCTTGCGCTAGTGTGGGGACTAAGCTGCCTGTGTGGCAATTTAGTACCTATCCTACTCAAAGACGAGGGGATTGATGCCAACGAGGCATTCTTTGCCCCTCTTTTAGGTACGGGGATTGTAGCCGCAATCGCAATCATGATTGCTGCTACCGCCAACCCCGAGGGGCCGGTGCTGACCACCGCCAAGCACAGCCAGCCACCGCGGTTGCGGTGGCAATACAGGGTAATGACGCCACTAACGGCAATCTTGCCCCTAGTGGCACTCGTGGTGATGATCTATAATATAACCATTACCACAAGCGCCCTAGCAGCGCTCATTATAGTAGCGCTCGCTGCGGCGCAAATAGCCATTGGCGTTTGTGCTGGGTATGCAGCGCCCTACTTTGTATGGAAAATGATGCACCGGCTTACCAAGCAGGTGTATTTGGATGGCAAGGCTATCCTGCGCGCTCAACGCTGGAGCGACGAGCTCCCAGCATATCCCGTTAGTGACACGGAGGACTTCGTTCGGCAGTATAACCAAACCTGCCGGGTGGACCCTGTGGCTGCTGGCGCCATGGATACAGCGCTCATAGCATACGTTACCGAGGCTCAGGAGGTCTTGGGGTATATAGCGATGGGGGCATCCGAAAGTATCGGAAGGCAGGCAAAAAGCGAGCTTGCCCGCTTGCGCGATGCCACGAAAGAACAGGTAGCTGGCTATATAGATCAGTACCTGAGCGCCGTTCATAATCAACAGATTGAGGAGGCCCGTCTTATTAAAGAGCAAAACGACTTCCTTGCCAAGCAGCGTTCAGTGGCACCAGACAAAATGCTGGGCGAATGGCTCAGCAAGAAAGGAGCGAACCATCAATTGTAGTTAGCCTGTCAATTGCAGGCTAGCTGCCGGCCCGTGGCTTGCCGTAAAAGCTTGTACCCACCTCGCTAGTACGCCCAATGCGTACATACGCACCCACGCGGGCGAGGAGAGAGGAAACAATGAGGGTAATGTACGGTATTATGAGTGGTATCCTGCAGTGCACAGGGTATATGCTTTTTCTATATCTAGGTGGCTATAATGCCACTCATAGTACAGAGGAGCCTATATTTTTATTAGGCTGCATTGGCGCAGCCCTCCTGGTTGAGGCTGGTCACCGCCTCAGAAGGCTGGTAACCGATCCTTAATCCCCCAGGGCGTTTGCAATTCATGCAAGCGCCCTTTTTTATATGCGATGGCACAGCCAAGTGGCTACCATCACGCAGGCTGTATGGGGGGCTGGTGTCAGTCCGTCCACAGCCGCCTGGGAGTTATCCACTAGTAATTTTTATACCGATATGCCATTATATAGATATGATTTGCGTATATTGCTTAGCCCCCGATACCAGCGTGGTTAATTCGCGCCCTCACAAAAAGCACTCCCACGTGTGGCGCCGGCGGCGCTGTGCTACGTGCCACCGTACCTTCACCAGTTACGAAGAGGCCGCGCCAGGCCACTTATGGGTTATACCCGGTAGCCAGTACCTCCTACCAGTGCAACCACGTAGCAGCACCATGCCACAGGCCCAGCCTGCCCCGGCCACGCAGCAGTCCCCCCGGCGGCCTAAAGGCGCCCAGGAATTCAGCCTCGGTACGCTGACGGTTTCTATCAACCAAGCCTTTACCCACTGTGCTAGCAACCACGGCAGCACCAGCTACAACCTAGCCCGCACCGCCGCCCAGCAGCTAGCCAAACGCGCCGCACAGGCGCAGCAGTATACGCTCAGCACGGCCGATATCGCCCACACGACCCACCAAATACTAAAGCGCTACGATCCAGTCGCAGCGCTGCAGTATGGTGCCCGGCACGGTATGGTTACTTCTTTGCGTCGCCGCGGCCGCCCGTCCACCACTGCCACCAGTGACGGTAATTAATCTTACGTACGCTCGTCGCGGCCACCTTTTCGGTCACATCAAACTTATCAAGGTAGCGGCCACACAGCAGCCGTGTCTGGGCATTCAGCCCCGCCAAGGCACCGTAAAGGATGGACGTTACGGGCATCAGCACCCACTGGGCCAGCATCAGCAGCGAACGGTGGCGCTTATAGCGGGCTGGGCGCGGGGGCAGCATCTTAAAGGAAATAAAGATCGTAATAATCAGGCCAATCATCGCCATCATCTGGACGCTACTCACCACATTCGGCAGCTGGTGGGCCGGTAAACTCTTGGTTGAATCTGGGTTAAACAGCAGCGGAATCCAGCCACCTACCGCAATGATAATCGACATGGTCGCCATGCTAATATGGCCATCCACCAGCTCCCAAAACTTCACAAAGCCATCCAGTAGCGGCACCGGGCGGTTTTTGTTAAACACCTGCGCGCCTACGTAGGCAATATCTGATGCCCCGTACGACCAGCGGCGCAGCTGCTTAAACTGCGCGTAGAGCGTCTTGGTATAGGTTTCGCCCAGCACAGCATCCTGGTAGATTGGTACATAAATCGGCACCACATTATACTCACCCTTAAAGAAGAAGTAGCTGCGCCAGTACTGGTGGCCGTCCTCTACAATCGTGCGGGTGCTCCAAAAGTTCATGTCGATCAGGGCGCTGAGCGGCTGCGAGTGCGAGGCAAAGTTGCGCAGCTTATCGGTACGCGAGGCCACAATCAGGTTCCAAAAGGAGTTACCAGTTGCAATCACACGCATGGGTGCCGGCACATCCCAAATATTATTCAAAAACAGCGAAATTGGCTGGTATGATGACTGCTTACGGTTTGGCTGCATAATGTAGCTGTAGCTGACGTAGTCAAAGTAGGTTGGGTGCGGGCGGTTATCGCAGTCCAGGGTGGTAACCATCACATTGGCTGGGTCAGTGCCTGCCTTGCGTAGCAGCTTGGCGATATATTTACCAGCGTAGGTAATATTGCCGCCCTTACCAACTACCTCGCCAGGTAGGTCGGCCGGGTGCTTCACCAGATGAAAGCCGGCAAATTTATGGCCATAGCGCTGCTGCAGGGTGTGAGCCGTCTGCTCAATCCCCTTGCCACCACGGGCCTCGTAGGCAAATGCAATAATCAAATTTTGCTTATCGACGGTCGTATCAATCAAGGCTTGAATCGTCGGCTCAATGACCTCCAGCGGCTCGTTATAGGCCGTCACAATTACCACGTGGGTAATGCCACTTGGGGCTGGGTAATTGTGGGGGGCGGCCAGTACTTTATGGATATTTGCCAAGTGCTGCTTGCCATTAAAGCCTTCGTCTGGCTGATCATCCAGGCGCTCCAGGGCTGCCTGTGGGTCGGCTAGATCCATCAGCCGCTGGTGCCAATCCACCTGAATAGCCGAGCCATACCAGCGGTAGCCGCGCACCGTGTGCCAGCCAATCCGAATAGCCTTGACGAACATACCAAAAATCACCAGTAGCACATAGATACTGGCAAGAAACGGGCTAAAGAACGACAATACAAACGGCAGCAGCAGAATAGTGTAGCTTAGCAGCGCTGGCAGCATTTCAAAAAACCGGTACCGCTTTGTGCGTTTACCAAGCGGGATTTCTAACGACTCCATACAATCAACAACTCCTTTTTGCTTATGACAGGCTGGCCACAGCGACAATTTTACTGAGGATAAGCGCGGATACAATCAGTACCGCGATGGTTGCCCAGCCACACACCAAGGCAGCCTGGCGGCCACGCTCGATGAATAATTTAATAATCAATGCGCCGTGCAGCACCCCCACCATAAAGCCAAACAGGCAGATAGAAAGCAGATATGTCCACTGGCCACGCTCAAAGAACGAGCCCAGGAAGGATGAATACTGCACACTCACCTGCAGTTCGCTTGGTTTAATGGTAGCAGCAAAAAATATCAAAAAGGCGATGGTAACAATACCAAGCGTAACTAGTACCGTCAAAACGGATTTATCGTAGGTAATTTGCTTAATGGTGGTGGCGATTGAATCCTTCATAGTCAAAACACATCTGGAGCCGCTGACCGGACTTGAACCGGTGACCTACGCTTTACGAAAGCGCCGCTCTACCAGCTGAGCTACAGCGGCATCCACTGACTGTATTATACCACACGCGTAGGTGCCAGCAACCCAAACATATTCCCCCTTGCCTCGCACCAAAAAATTTGCTACTATAACACATAGTTTATGCGCCCGTAGTGAAGATGGCCTATCACGCCTCCCTGTCACGGAGGAGATCGCCGGTTCGAATCCGGTCGGGCGCGCCATAAAGCTACCACACGGAAGGTGTGGTTTTTATTATCAATCCACCACGTATCTGGCCCCGCCGGCGGTTGCATTCCGGTAGCGGCTACTGGTATAATTATAATTAATATTGCCAAAGGGAAACCACCAAGTACATATGAAACGATTTTTACTTACGAGCGGCTTGTACCTAAGTGCCCTTGTCATAGGGCTGGCTTCGCTGACGCCAGTGGCTTTGGCAAGCGGCTCACGCGTATTCGCCGAAACCGACAAGCCTACCTATAATAAGGACGACACCTTTGCTGTTAGGGTCTATGCCAGCTCCGCTAACCGCCGCGGGTTCCGTACACGTGTGGACTTTACCTTCCCATCCAACCTGGTTACTGCCATCAAGACCGAAACTGGTGGCTCGGCCTACGGTGGGCACGCCTTTAAGAATAATAATTTTGGCCATAATCAAGGCCGCATTACCTACATTGCCTTCCCTATCCCCGCCCCAACTGGCGATAAGCTGCCGATGTTTACGGTTATCTTTAAGGCCAAGAACACCGGCGAAGCCAACTTTAACTTTACTGGCAATACGGTGGTAAATGACTCAGCTACGAGTGCGAGCAACCACAAGGTTGGTATTCAGGTACCAAGTGCGCCGCAGCCAGCCCAGAACCAGCCCCAAAAACCAGCCGAAAATAAGCCAGCCCAAAAGCCAGCTGCCGGCAACCGCGGTGCTACCACCACCTCGCGCACACCAGCCCAGGTCTACCCTGGCGTGGGCAGCATTACCCAAACCAGCCCTAATGGCAATAATGGCGCCAACCCGCAGTCAACCCAGCATGGCAATGTGCAGTCGCAGAACCTCAAGAACGCCAACCCCGATGACGCCAAGGTTAACCTGCAGGATTTTCGCACCACTACCAAGTTCACCACGATCGACATCACCTGGGGGACAAACCACCCGGCCGACACTACGCTGGTATATGGCTCTAACCCGAACGAGCTCCAGCACACCGCTAAGGTAGAAAAATCCGGCGATAAGCAGTTTAAAACCACGCTCAAGGATCTCCTCCCCGGTGAAAAATACTACTACCGAATTGATGGTAAGCGTAACGGCAAGGATGAAACCTTCACCCAAAGTGGCTCACTGGTGACCCAGGGCTACCCGGTAGAAATTACCCTGATGCGCGATGGCCAGCCGCTGACCGATGCCACCGTTACCTTTAAGGATACGGCCGGCTCCTTCACCAGCGACACCGAAGGCCGCCTGTACTTCCAGGTCAAAGACGGCACCTACCCGCTGACCATCGAAAAAGACGGCTACACCAGCGAAAAGGAAATTACCGTTAAAAAGGCCGAGATCAGTGGCGATGGCAAAGTTGCCACCCAAAAGATGACCCTCGAGCTCGAGCCCGCCCCGGCTACCAATAACACCGCAGCTGCTGCTGGGCGCATCATCGCCATCGTTGGCGCAGCTGTGCTGGGCCTGGCAGCCCTGGTTGGCCTGTTCCTATTCATCCGCAAAAAGCGTAACGAAAAGGCCGCCGAAATGGGCAACATGGTTGTGATTGAAGATAGCTGGCAAACGCCACCCGATGAATACGCTCAGTACTACGGCAGCGACGCCGCGCAAGCTGATGCTACCGGCGAGGACGCAGCCAACCAATACGCTACCCAATACGATACCCAGGGCACCCCAGAATACGACCAGACCTATGCCCCACAAAGCTACAGCGCCAACCCCGAGCTCGACCAAATGTACGAGCAAGCCTACGCTCAGGATAACCAGCAGCAGCCGCTCTACGACTATGGCTACGAGTACGACCAAAATTACGACCCATCCCAGCTGCCAATGCCACCAGAATATAGCGACTACGGCGCTAGCCAGGACACGGCCTACGCTACTGAGCCAGAGCCCGAAACGGCTCCACCGCGCTATAAACCATCGACCGATGCGACCTACCAGTACCCCAGCCTCTAGGCTGCAAACCCCCTCCGCTAAACCGGAGGGGGTTTTATTATGGGGTGATATCTGGCCCTACAGGCTCGGGATCGGCGTACTGGCTGCGTGCGAAACAATGTAGCGCTGCTCCACAACGGACCAGTTAACAACCTGCCACCAGGCGCTGATATATTCAGGGCGGCGGTTCTGGTAGTCCAGGTAGTAAGCGTGCTCCCACACGTCCAGGCCTAGCAGCGGCTCTGGACCACCGAGCTGGACTGGATTGTCTTGGTTGGCCGTCACAGTAATGGATAGATCCGGCATCAGCCACACCCAGCCGCTACCAAACAGGGCTGTTGCCTGGGCATTAAACTGGGCTATAAACTCCTCGACGCTGCCATAACGGCGGGTCAGGTCCTTATGCAGGTCCATCACTGGCTCAAGTGGCTGGCCGCCGGGCACCATGCTCTGCCAGAACAAGCTGTGGTTATAGTGGCCACCGCCGTGGTTGCGCACCGCTGTCTGCACACTAGCTGGCAGCTGCGACATATTCCGCAGCAGCGCCACGATATCACCACTGGTTTCGACACCAGCTTGCTCCAGCGCCTGGTTTAGCTTAGTAACATAGCCCTGGTGGTGCATGTGGTGGTGTAGCTCCATAATCTGGCGGCTAATCACCGGCTCCAGGCTATCGTAGGCGTACGGTAATTGTGGTAATGTAAACATAATCTCCTTTCTTCCTGCTCATAGTACGTGCTGGCGCGGTGCCAGAGTCCAAGTGGCTTACTGCCCCCCTTGGACTTGGCCACTGCCCTGCCTGCTCGGCGTTTCGAGCGTAATGTAGCGCTTAATTGCCCCACGGGCCTCAAGCTGGCGCAACCGGTTAGCAAAGGCCGTCAGCGGCACCTTAATGTACTGGTAATTAATGCGGCCGTCCTTATCTTTCTCGATCAGGCGCACAAAGTAGTAGCCATCGCCCTTGGTGCTCTTGACGGGGCCAACCACTTGGCCGGTTTTTAGCGTGGCTGCCAGGGCTGCCAGGCCACCATCGATATTGGTTTTCTTCACCCAGCCAGATGCCAGCAGCTGCACGTTCTGGTCGCGCTTACGGGCCTTTTCGGCGTAGAGCTGCAGCTCCTTGCCTGGCTCCTTTTTGATATCAGCTGCGATATCGGCCGCAGTAGCTTGGGCCTGGCTATCGATATGGTAGGTCACCGCCTGGCGCAGCAGGTTTTGCTGCAGCGAGTAGCGGTTTTCCTCGCGGGTTTGGCCGTAAATTTGCAGCACCGAGCGGTCGTAGGCCTCCTGGCTAATCTCACCCTGGGACGAAGCCGTCTTGCGTAGCTCATCGATGCGCTCACTCACCTGCTGGTTGCTGACGGTAATCCCCTGCTCGCGGGCAATTTTACGGGCGTAGGCAAGGTTAATGGCGTCCTTCATGGCGCTTTCTTTATAAAAAGCATACTGGGCTTTGGCCTCGGGGCTGTTATCGGCGTAGCTATTCTGCTGCGGAGTTTCCTTGGTGCGGATGTAGGTCTGGGATGATTTAAAGCCAAGCAGGTAGTCCGAATAGCGCACCGGCTCACCATCCACATTGGCCACTGGTAGCGGTATCACCTGGGTCAAGCGGTAGAAGAAGGTGCTGGTGGTTTTCACTCTGTAAAGCGCCCAGTATGTCACGCCGCAGAAGATAACCAGCGCCAAGGCACCGATAATCAGGGCATTGGTAATCAGCCGGCGCTTGGTATACTGCACCGGGTACTTAAACTTGCGGCCGCTGGCAAGAATCTGCTCGCGGTATTCGGCCACCGTTTCGTTGGTAATATGCTTTGGTTTTGGCTCGGCTTTACGGCCAAATTTAGGCATGGCTAGTTTCTTCTTCATACAACTCCTTTTGGTCAGCACCAGCAGCATCAGCTGCATCTTGTAATATATTATACAGCTTATGGGGGTGATCTGCATTGTGAATTACCAAATCCCCCACGTAGGTCTGGATTACCAGGGTGCCAAAGCCAAATAGCTCGCCGCTAAAGCCCGGAATTTGGTAGCTAATGGCATTGATTTTGGCAAGCTTGATTTCAATTACATGCGAGCCAAACATACCCTGCTGCGTTACCTGGCGCAGGCGCTGGTCAGTCAAAATAAAGATAGAAAAATACCAAATAATAAAGTGGTAGGCAAATATTACCCCACCAACCACCAGGCCAGCCAGCGGCAGCAAAAACAGCTCGAGCTGGGTTTGCCAAATCAGTGGCGGAATGGCCGAAATTGCGAATGGCACCAGTAGGCCCAAGAAGCCTTTACGCATAGCGATAATATGGCGGCGGAAAACAAGCAGGACTTCTTCGCCCTGCCGCTGACCTTCAAATTGCGTGTTTTGTAAATGCGTTGCCATCCTGGTGGTTTACCCTGGTACCCTGGGCAGGAGTCGAACCTGCAACCTTCTCCTTAGGACGGAGCTGCTCTATCCAATTGAGCTACCAAGGCACCCTTTTATTGTAGCAATAATGGCCACAAAACGGAAGACGCCGCCCCTACTGGCAGAAGCGCTCATTGGCGGACTGGTACATGTAGAGTTCGTCGTCGCTAAACCAGTGGCTGATCTCTTGGCGGGCCTCGCTTGGGTCGCCGCTGGCGTGAATCAGGTTCGGGATGGCCTTATCCTGGGCATCGGCATAGCCAAAGCTAATGTGCGAGTAATCACCGCGGATCGTCCCCGGTGCGGATGATTTAGGCTCGGTGCCGCCCACCAGCTTGCGCACCAGGCTGACTGCTTCAACACCTTCAAACACCATGGCAATGACGGGGCCTTGGGTCATAAAATCAAGCGTAATGGTAAAGGCCTTATCACCACGGCGCGTGACCATTTTGCCGATTTCTTCGTAGTGGGTGTAGTAGTGCTCACGGTTCGGGGCCAGCATCTTGGTGCCGATGATCTTCAGCCCAACCCGCTCAAAGCGGGTTAAAATCTCGCCCACAATACCACGCTGCACGGCATCCGGCTTAAATACCACCAGGGTGCGCTCGATTTGACTGTTGCAAACTTGTTCCTTATCTGCCATAGGGTTCTCCGTTTAGTTTACTTTAGTATAGCAAACAAGCCGCCTAGTGCGCTATGCTAATAGTATGTATACGTCCGAGCTTTTGTATGATTATATTGAATCGCTCGAGGTTGAAGGCGGCCGCAGCAGCCGCACAGCCGCCAACTACACGCTGTATTTGCAGCGCTTTATTGAGTTTACAGACGATATCAAGGTGGGCGACATCGAGCGCGAGACCATCCGCAAGTACCGCCTGTGGCTGAACCGGTACCAGAACGAGCACGGCGAAACCCTTTCTACTATTACCCAAAGCTACCACTTGATTGCCCTACGCGGCTTTTTGCAGTACCTGATGGAACGCGATATTGACTCGCTGGCGCCAACCAAAATTAAGCTACCCAAAATCCACCGCAAGCAGGTTACCTTTTTACACTTTGATGAGGTGGAACGCCTACTGGGCGTCATCGACACCGGCACCGAAGCCGGCCTACGCGACCGAGCCATTATCGAACTATTATTTTCGAGCGGCCTGCGCGTCAGTGAGTTGGTAGCCCTTAATCGCGACCACGTCAATACCAAGCGGCGCGAATTTATGGTACGCGGTAAAGGCCAAAAGGACCGGCCGGTCTTTGTCAGCCAAACAGCCGCCCAGCGTCTTGAAGACTACCTAGCTGCCCGCACCGATAGCCTGGTGCCGCTCTTTATTAGCTACAGCCGTAATTCACGCGCCACCAGCACCAGCGGGGATTTCCGCCGCCTCAGCGCCCGCAGCATCCAGCGTATGATTAGCCAGTATGCCCGCCTCGCCGGCATCACCAAGCACGTCAGCCCCCACACTATGCGCCACAGCTTCGCCACCGACCTCTTGATGAACGGCGCCGACCTACGCAGCGTCCAGAGCATGCTGGGTCACAGCAATATCAGCACCACACAGGTCTACACCCACGTCACCGACCAACACCTGCGCGATATTCATAGTAAATTCCATAGTAACCGCTAGCTACGGGTTGCGCACATCCGGGCAGGTTGTGCCGGCGGTTTGGCTATCGAACTCATCAGCACTATCGGTAATAATATAGGCCTTACAAATTGAGCCCGGCGAGCTGAGCGCAGCCCGTGGGTATGGTGCCTGGGTGTGGGATGCATCCTCTACCCGCGCTACCACCCGGCGGTACATTGTGCCGGCCCGGGCGGTCACGTCAATCTCTGCCTGCACATTGCGTAGTGCTACCGGCTGGCCATTATGCAGCAGTTCGAGCTGGATATCAGTCGCATTGTAGAGCGCGGCCAAACTCAGGTAGGTTTTAGTGTGGCTATCGATTGGGCGTGGCAACGTTATATCGACCTGGCAACGAAATTGGCTCGGGCCTGTGCCAGCGCCACTGCAGCGTACTGCTTGCGGAGCATTGCCTTGGTCGGCCTCGCTGGTTTCTAAACTGGCGTTATCAGTGCCGATTGGTTTGTGCATATCCGGCGAGGTTTCGCCTTCAGTTTGCTTTAAGCTAATGTGCCCGCTTGGTGAACTAGCTGGCCCGCTCGTGATTGGATATAGGAACACACTGCGGCTATCTTCGTCGATAGTTTGTGGCTTGATCGGCTCATTGGCCGCGTGCTGAATCGCGCCAACTCGCAGCACCGTACCATAGCTATTCCATTGGTTTTTTGGCGGCAGCTTGAGCGTATTGTGCGGGCTATAAAACAAAGCCGGATTAGTACCGCGGGCATTGTGGCTCGGGCTAATTGGCCGCTTAATTTTATCGTCGTATTTAACCCAACTGACGCGCACAGTACTAGCCTCACTGGCGGCTTCGAGTGGCACGAGACGCAGCGCTGAGTCTGGCTGCAAACGCCCACGGTAAGCACTAACATTGGGTGTAATCTTTACGCAGATGTAGGCTTGGTCAAGCGCTGTATCAGCATCGACCTTTTTAATTGGCAGTTCTGTTTGGGCACCGCTTACACCCAAGGCTTGTGCCAAGCTGGCGCACCCACCAGATTGCACCGCCGCGATAATGCGGTTGCACTGCGGGCTGTGGCCTGCACCCTGCTGCTGGCAGCTATAATACTGAGCCAGCAAACGCTTAGCATCTTCCACACCAGCCTGGGCAGCATCGCGTGCACTCTGCGAAAGCTCCGCTTGGCTGGCTCGGTTCTGGTCCGCCAGCATCAGTATCGTAAATCCAACCGTTACCACCACACATAAAAGCGATGCAAATATTACCACGAATAATGCCGCCGCCCCGCTGCGTCCTTTATACTGACGCTGAGCCATCGTTGCTATAATCATAACAGGTATTATAATCCCCCTTGGCCAGTCCGGGCAATAAACTGCAGTGTGTTAATTGCACAATACTCTGCCTGATTGGTACTTGCCTGAGCCGGTGGTTTACAGCGAGCATCCTGTGTGGTTATATTCTCATCACCCATTGCTGTACCGACTGTTAAACGAATGTTGTAATATGCTCCGATGATAGGCTGTGTTGTTTTATTCTGCGCTGATCTTTTCGCAACAGTGTCATCCGGTGGAACGGTGATTGTAAATTTATACAACATTAAATTGGTCTCCCCTTCACCAAAAACATTGAAGTATTTTTTACTATACAACACTGGCACCGTAATGCCGTTATTGTCGGATTTACTATACTTACAAAGGCTGTAATCGCCATCCTCCACACGCATAAACCGTACTGGCTGCATACGGTTGCCCCGCATACGAATATACTGAACACCCGGCTTAGGTGTTGCGTTATTTGCAACTGGCTGTAGATCACCTGGGTCGGCAAATGCTGCGCGTAGATTCCATACATAGCTGTACGTACCCGTGCACAAGCGCCCACCAACCACCTGGCCATGCTCATTGTGGGCAACGTAGTAGTGCTGATTATACTGACTCGCCTGAGCTAGCCCTACGGCCACACGCGGTGTCTGAGCGGCACCTGGCGCGTAGTAACCAACCGCAAACGGGCTAGCACCACCCACCGACTGCTGCAGATCCCGCACCACCGTGCGCGCCACTGTATTAATCTCGCGCAGCGTACTACCTTTATTATAGAGCCGCATCATATGCTGTGTTGTGGTTGCTACCGCTACCAGCAAGACACCAATAAAAGCCATCGCCAGCATAAGCTCAACCAACGTAAAGCCACGTTCTGGTGAGCTAGATGGGCGTAGCATTACTCTACCCCCTTTGGCATATATAAACGCACAATAGTGCCCTGAACACGCCACCGCGCACCCAGCCCAACACCAGGCCAGCAGGCCCGAATATGAAAGTCATAGGCCACACTACTCGTTAAGGCTGCTTGCTGGCCCTGAACGCCATGTGGGTCACCCGTCACACGCACAGCTTGCACCCACAACATATTGCTAACGCTATGCCGGACCGTATTTTCTGGCGGGCGCACCTGGGCATAGGTATCAGCCGCCGCAAAGTAATCCGGGTGAGCGCCGTAGCTAATAACTTTGCCCGTTGCAGGGTCGATAAAGAAGGCTTTAGCTTGGTCAGCTTGGGCCACAAACATGCTCGTATTACCGGCCTTGTGGGAGTTATCGCCAAATGTACACTCACTGCTACTGGCTAGTCGCCCGTAGTCGCCAGCCTGTACGACATTCAGCTGCTTGGTTATAATGTCCCACTGGTGTGCGGCCTGTTGCTGGGCGGGTGTACCGAGGCCGCTTGCACTACTAAGCTTAGCCGCATGTAGGTGACGCAGCAGCTCAGCCTGGGAGTCGATTTCGTTGCGCACCTGTGTGGTTTCGAGCGACGTTTGGGCCGCGTTAATGCCGCGGTTCATGACCGCCATCGCCCCCACCGCTACAGCAGCAAACACTGTCATAGCAAATAATACCTCTACCAAGGTATCGCCCTGATGAGTTCGTGTATATTTTACCATTTGTGGCATTGCTTGCCTTCCTGCTGCTCAAGATCAGCACTTGGAATAATTTCGACGTCACCCGGGCCGGTAGCTAAACCAGCAATACGAATAGCCAAAACGCCCCCAGGCCACAATATGCCACGCGGCATACCAATGCAGGCCACGGTTTTATCATCCACTGCTTGGGCTTGCGGGCCCGTTGCCGTAAGCGTTGTTAAATCACGTGGTGAACCGCCAGCTGCAAAGATAGCACTCCGACCACTCAGCTTATACGAACGCACGGCTCCATCCACCGGTGAGCGCAAAATCAGCAAAGCACTTGTAATATGTGGCGATGCTGGCGAGCTACCCGGCGCATAGGTACGTAAACCCCAACTAGCAGCATAGGTATGGTGGAGCGACTGCTCGAGTGCAAGCTTGACTTCGTACCCATCCAGGCCAGCCAGGGCCGAACGTAGGCTACTTGGTGTACGTAGTACACGAACAGACTGGTTACCCGGGCGTGGGCGGGCAACAACTGGCCAGGTATCGAGGCTCATGGCACCATCTGGCGCCGAACCAAACTGCAGCAGCCGCCCCACATAGTAGCAATCGCTGGTTCCTGGCGTCGTTGTTCGACCACCACATGGGTCAGGGCCGGTACGCTGGTTGCTCAGATTATAAACTGCCTCAAATTCACCAGTTATCGCGCTACGAATTTCCTGCACCCCCTGGCGGTACTGCTGCGATTGCACCTGAGCACTTACCCCCGCCATAATACCAGCCAGCAACAGGCTACTTAGGCCAAGAAACAACATTACTTCGATAATGGTAAACCCACCGCGCTGGCTCCCTAACATAGTGGCTTTATTATAGCATAAGCCCTATAGTGTGCCGAACAGCATCTGTTGGTACCAACTAATCAGCTGCGGGCCAACCAGCATGGCAACCATAAAGGCGGCGATCAAAAATGGGCCAAATGGCACACGGCTACGGCGGGTAATCCTGCCGCGCATAAGCCCTGGGATAATCACCACACACCCAAAGACGTTAGCCAGGAACACGACCAAAAAGGCTTGCTGCCAGCTACTAACAAACAGTGCAAACGGCACCAACAAATAGACATCACCAAGGCCAACCCACCTACCCTTCGATACAAAACACAGTAGGCCGTACAGCCCCGGCATAAGCACCGCAGCGATACCAGCATGGAACAGCACCGCGGTGATCGTCACCTGGCCGGTTATAATCAAAATAAGTTTTATAATAAGGGCAATGATGCCTAGGGCAACGGTAAAGCTCGTGACAAGTACGTACCACTTGGCGTCATACATCCATTGCATCGCTAGTAGAACGATAGCAGCCAGCCACAATAGGCTTACAATGGCCAGCCACACCACGGGTAGATTGGGAGTAAGCAGTGTATACGAGGCAGTAAAGGCCAAACCAAAACTAACTTCGGCTAAAAACTCCATCCAACCAATTGGTTTACGGCAGCGGCGGCAGCGGCCCCGCAGTACGAGCCAGCTGATAACCGGAATAAGGTCGTACCAGCATAGTTGGTAGCCACAGTGAAGGCAGTGCGAGCGGTCCTTGCGGGCACCAACTGCCGGCTGCTTAGCCAAGCGCTTTTCGAGCGGAGTGCTCGCGAGTTTTGGGTTGCGGCGTAGTTCGGCTGCCCGGATCCGCCACACGCTGGCAGCTGCAAAGCTCCCCATTGCCGCCCCGAGTATAAACAGGCCACACTGTATTACATATTCCATATCTCCCCCTCTTCCCTCGTGTTAATATTCGGCGCAGTGCTGGCCGCCACCTTCTAGCTTAATACGCACAGCGCCGCTGCGACTACCAAGCCCAGCGCTGCTGCTGAGGCCACCAGTGCCACTGCCGCTACCACTTGGTGCATCGCCATCACAGCGGCCACCGGGCGTTACCAGGATCTGGCCACTGCCAGCGCCGCCATCGAGCTGGCGTACAAATTGGTACTCGCTACCGAGCGGGTCGGCAAAGCTGGCGCCACTGCCGCTACCACTGGCCTTGAGTGTTAAATAATCATCCACAAACTGCCCAGCGCCCAGGTTGCGCGACTGGCCGCTAGTGGCAAAGGGCGCCCGACCGCGGTTATTGGTTTTATAGTCGGTAATGGCGCTTACTAGTCGGCTGATATCGTTTTTGCGAGCGGTATCACGCTGGCTACGCTGCAGGGCTGGTAGTGCCACGAACACCATCAGGATGATCAGCCCCGCTACTGCCAGCACCAGAACAATTTCGATAATAGTAAACCCTGCACGCGCCTTCATAGTTATGCTTATAATACGCTACCGGCGGTGGTTTGTCTAGCGCCCTAGGCGAGCAGCCGCTAAGCAATGCGGCCGACAGCGCCCCATTGCCCGAGGGCTACACCTGGCCACTAGTGGTGCTGACAAGACTGTAGAGCGGGAAGAAAATCGCCATAATAATACCGCCGGCCATAGCAGCCATCAGGACCATCAGCACGGGCTCGAGTGTGGTTGAAAGGGCTTTGACTTGCTCGTCCACCTCGCCTTCGTAGACACGCGCCAAGCGGCCCAGCATGCCATCGATCTGGCCAGATTTTTCGCCAATTGCGACCATCTGTGGCACCAGCGGCAGGATGTACGGCTGCATGCTCAGGGCTTGGGATAGCTGCGCCCCGCCCTTTACCTGGCCGGCAGCAGTGGTAATACTAGCACCAACGTAGCTATTGCCGACCGCGGCAGCACAAATCTGCAGGGCATCTAGCACTGGCACGCCACTGGCGAGCAGGGTTTGGCCCGTGCGGGTAAAGCGCGCCATATAGAGCCGCAGCGCCAATTGCCGCACCAGGGGTAGCTGCAGTAGTAATAAATCCTTGGTGCGCTGGCCCGCTGGTGATACAACATAGCTGCGCCCGGCTGCCACTGCTACCACTGCCAGGGCCAGCACGCCCCACCAGTACTGGCTGGTAAAGGCAGCGCACGCCACCAACACCTGGGTTAGCCAGGGCAGCGGCTGGTTCAAGCCTGCATACAGCCTGGCAACCTGTGGCACAACCGTGAGCATCATAAAGGTAATCACGGCAATAATCACCACCAGCACAATGGCTGGGTAGTAGAGCGCCCCCCGCACCCGGCGCATGGTTTCGGTGGCAGTTTCTTGCTGATCCGCCACGCGGGATAAGGCATCGGCCAGCGTACCAGAGGCCTCACCAGCCCGCACCATAGCAATAAACACACGGTCAAACACGGCGGGGTGGCGGGCAAACGATTCCTCGAGCGAGCGCCCGGCTTCAACCGCCGTTAGCACATCCTCTACCACCGCACGCATGCGCGGGTTAGCCAGCTGGTCAGCAATTGTGCGCAGGCTCTGGGCTAATGGCAAGCCGGCTTCGAGCAGCGTGGCCAGCTGGCGGGTCACCGCGACCCTGTCCTTGGTGGTAATGCGCTGGCGCAGGCGCTGCAGCCAATTGCCAGCAGCTTGCTCGCGGATACGAATCGGTGTTAGATTCTGGGCCAGCAGGGTACGCGCGGCGGCCTGCTCGCTTTCGGCCTGCACCACCGAGCGCACCGTTTGGCCACTGGTATCGTCCTTGGCAATATAGCTATAGCGCCGCACACATCACTCCTCTACCCCCGAATAATCCGCTCAAATTCACCTAAATCAACCGCGTAGTTGCGGGCTTCTTCGTACGTGACCGTACCGGCCTGCACCAGGCCCGCTAGCGTCCTATCCATCGTCTGCATACCAAGCTCGGCGCCAGTTTGGATGACGGCATCCAGCTGGTAGCTCTTGCCTTCGCGGATGATATTACGCACCGCAGAATTCGCAATCAAAATTTCGCTAGCCACCACGCGGCCACCATCGATGGCCGGCACCAGGCGTTGGCTACAGATCGCCATCAAGATATTACTGAGCTGAGCACGAATTTGCGGTTGCTGGTGCGGCGGGAAGACGTCGATCATGCGGTCGATACTCTGTGCTGCACTATTGGTGTGCAAGGTAGCAAACACCAAGTGGCCCGTCTCGGCAATGGTAATAGCCGCGCTGATTGTTTCCAGGTCGCGCATCTCACCAATAAGCACCACATCGGGGTCCTGGCGCAAGCTGGAGCGCAGCGCCGCGCTAAAGGAGTAGGTATCGTAGTGGACTTCGCGCTGCACCACCACCGACTTTTTGCTTTTATGCGTAAACTCAATTGGGTCTTCAATGGTGATGATATGGGCTGATTTTTCGCTGTTAATCTTATCCACAATCGCGGCTAGCGTGGTGGATTTACCACTACCAGTCGGGCCGGTTACCAGCACCAAGCCGCGTGGGTAATTGGCAAACTCCGCCACCGCAGCGGGCATACCAAGCTCGCCAATGCTTTTGATTTCGTTCGGGATCAGGCGCAGCGCCGCAGCCAAGCTACCCCGCTCGTGGAAGGCGTTGACGCGGAACCGCCCCAGGGTACCAAAGGCAAAGCTAAAGTCAAATTCCTTATCGCGTAGCAGCACCTGGCGCTGGTCGTCATCCAAAATAGCAAAAATCAGCTTGCTGACGGTGGCGTCGTCCAGCACATCGGTGCCAGGGATTGGCATCAGGCTGCCATCGATACGGATCATCGGCGGCAAACTAACCTGCAAGTGCAGGTCCGAGGCCCGCCGACGCACGACTTCTTCGAGTAAAATTTCTATTCGCATATCTTGGTTCGTCATATTCCCCCTTTATACTGTGACGCGGTTTACTTCTTCTAGTGTGGTGATGCCATCAATCGCCTTTAGGTAGCCATCCTGGCGCATGGTGACCATACCTTGGGCGCGGGCCAGCTTTTCGATTTCGCTGCTGGTGGCGCGGGTGGTAATCAGCTTTTGGATGTCTTGGTTGATGGTCATAACCTCGTATAGGCCAATCCGGCCGCTGTAGCCACCTGGTGTTTCGGGCGTATCGGTGCCCTCGGCCAGCTGGTACTCGGGCCCTGTTGCCAGCGGCAAGCTGTGGTAGCCTAAATCCTCCGCCACTATGGTAGCTTGGTTGCTGGTTTGTGGCAAGATTGTGCCTACGGTTTGGCTAATCATACGGGCCTCAAGCTTGGTAGCCGGGCGAGTGGTGTGCTGCTCGGCCACACGGCGCACCAGGCGCTGGCCAATCACCGTATTCACCGTGCTGGCAATCAGGAAGGGCTCAATCCCCATATCTAGCAGGCGCGGTAGTACTCCGGCAGCATTATTGGTGTGCAGCGTGCTAAATACCAGGTGGCCGGTTAGTGCCGCTTGCACCGCCAAGTTGGCTGTTTCGCGGTCGCGGATTTCGCCCACCATCACCACATCGGGGTCCTGGCGCAGAATACTGCGCAGCCCACTGGCAAAAGTCAGCCCCACATCGGTATTCACCTGAATTTGGTTCACCCCGCTCATTTTGTACTCCACCGGGTCTTCCAGCGTAATGATATTAATCGATTCATCCTTAATAGCCCGCAGCAGGGCGTACATGGTCGTTGTCTTACCGCTACCGGTTGGGCCAGAGGTCAGCACCATGCCGCTGGGGCGTTTAATACCCTGCTCCACCGCCCGCAGCGACCGGCCAGCTAGGCCCATATCGCCAAGGTCAAAGTTCTGGCCGGTTTTATCCAGCAAGCGGATCACCACCTGCTCGCCCCATATCACCGGGCTAATGGCAATACGCAGGTCAACTTCTTTATCTGCCACCTTCACGCCAAACTGGCCGTCTTGCGGCACGCGGTGTTCATCAATCTTAAGCTCGGCCAGGATTTTAACACGGCTCACCAGGGCTGGCTCCAGGCTTTTTGGTAGATCCATCACCTGGCGCAGCAAGCCATCAATCCGAAAGCGAATCACCAGCTTATCCTCGGTTGGCTCAATGTGAATATCGCTGGCGCTGGTTTTGGCAGCGTATTCCAGAATCGTACTGAGCGCCCGGCTAATCGGCGAATCCTGCACGATTGTCTTCACCCGGCTGGCAAGCTCCTGGCGGGTTTCCTGCTGCGATGCCTCGGCGGCGGCATCTACCGCCCCCAGGTCGGTTTTATACTGGGCCAGAACATGGCGCACACTCGCTTCAGAAGCCATGCACACCTTCAGCGACTGCTGCATCACGGTGGCCAGGTAATCCACCGTTTGCACATTGGCAGCATCCACCATGGCTACCGCTACGCGCCCACTAATGAATGCCAGCGGCACCGCCATAAAGCGCTCGGCCAGCTCGGCTGGTAGCGTCGCCAGCACATCTTGGTCGATACGGGCCCGGCGCAAATTTACATAGGGAATGCCGGCCAGCTCCGCCTGGGCATGCACAAGCAGCTCAGCGCTGGCCAGCTGGCGCTCACGCAGAACATCCACCAGCGGCCGGGTGGAACGCTCAGCCTCCTTGGTAGCATCGGCCATGTCACCGGCTGTTACCAAGCCTTCGCCGACCAGCAGGCGGGCCAGGCGGCTACTAGTAGCAGTATCCACACGCGCAGCCATTAGTGCCCAGCTCCTTCGGCCCGAGTTTGGTTGGTTGCCTCGGTGTGGCCTTCGACGTAGACTTCGACTGTTGGGTTCAGTGCCCGTTCGTGGAAGACGCGGCGGTTAACCGTCACGCCCTGCTGGCCGGTTACCATCACACCGCTCACATCCTCTACCTTGGCTTGCTGGCGCCCGATAAGGCCCAGCAGCAGGCTCATGACCATGGCGGTAACGGCCATAGCGACTACGGCTACCAGGATAGCGCTGGCGTATTCTGAGCGTCTCATCGTGCCTCCTGAATCGTCTTAACCCGCAGCGACACATCGGCTGGTGGGTAGTAATAGGTCACACCACTCAGCTGCACCGTGACCGATTGCCCACTCGCCACGCCGTTCATGGTGTGGATAGTCAGGGGGCGGATTGAGCTTTCGGCCCGCGTCAGCGCCTGGCGTACGACCTCTGGTGTACCCGAAATACTGGCGCTAAAGGCAATCTGGCCCAGCCCACCAGTGCTTGGCTGCTCGCTGGCTTCACCACCCGGTGGGTCTACCGATAGTGCATCAACCGTAAGGCCCGGCACGTTAAAGACTTTCTTCTGTAGCGATGCGCCCAGCGCCAAGCGGTTTTCATCCGCCGGCATCGCATCCAGGATGGTCTGGACTCCGGGGGCGCTATCGCTTGAACGCACCTTTTTCAGATCGGGGCTGGTGCTAAGGAGATTCATATTAGTGCGTAAGTTCCCCAGCGCCTGGGCATTCTTGTGGATGGTACGGGCGGTGGCCTGCTTGTGCGCCAGCACGGTGTGGTGGAAGAGCCCAACCCGCACCACAAAGCCTAGCGCTACCAGGCTGATACCCAGCACAACACCGGCAGCAGCCACCCACACCAGCACTGTGCGGCGGGTTTTGGTGGCAGCATGCTGGCGGCGCACCATGGTATCGAGGCGGTTTGGCAGCAGCATTAGGTGTTCCTCCGGCCAGCTGGCTTAAAGAGTTCCTCTGGCAAGCGCTGGTGCGAATCCGTTACATTACCATTACCCAGCCCGCGCACCCGCAGCACATCATACTGCTGGCTTAGGAACCGCTCATCGTAGGTAAAGCTCACCTTAAAGCTCACAGCTTTGGCGCCACCACTATCAGCATCAACATAGGCTAGGTCGCGCAGGGTAATATCACGGGCAAGTAGCTCGTTTTCTTCCCCGGGCGCGCGGGTCACAGGCGGGGTTTGGAGCTCACTAGGTACGGCGTCATTCTTAGCTGGAATAAAGTAAAAGCGCGTGGCAGCCAGGTTCTTTTTAAAGACATCAGCCGCCTCGAACCCAGCCCGCTCCGTCTGCACCGAAAGCGTCATGCTCTTCTGCTGGCCATCAACGCTAAAGGCCGTAATGGCCACGCTACTGGGCGTGTTCTTTAAGCTAATTGCCCCAAGCAGGCTAAAAATACGCGAGTTCATCTGCTTGGTGGCGTGGGCTTTATCAATCTGGGCCAGCTGGTTATTAATGGTCACCATCTTGGCGACATCCGGCTGCTTACTAAACTCCTGGTGGGCACGGGTGATATCGCTGGTGGCGCTCGCTAGGAGGTACTGCTGCACACCGAACACATACACGCAGGCCAGTAGCAGCAGCCCGGTACTGACGGCAATGCTGGCACCCGCCAGGGCAATTACCCGGTTGCGGGCGCGCTGCAGCACAAGTTGCTCGCGCTTGGCACTCGGTAGTAGGTTAACTTCTATCATACGCCCCCTTTGCGCAGGGCCAGCCCTACCGCCGTGGCAAATTCAAACTCTACTGGCAGTACCTTGGTGCTTAAGTCTTGCGGAATGGTAATAGCGTGCCACGGGTTGGTGACTTCGGTCGTTACGCTCAGGCGGGCCGCGATATACTCTGGCAGCAGCGGTATCACCCCACCGTAGCCAGATAGCCGCACCGTTTGCACCGCCGCACCGGGGTAATTCGTCTGGTAAAAGCGGGCGGATTTACTAATTTCGGAGGTTAAGTTATCGAGCGCACCCTGCAACGTCCGCACCACTTGGCCCTCGAGCCTATCCTGGGCCAAGCCAAATTTTACAATAAACTGCCGCGCTTGGGCCGGCTGTACGGCCAGGTGCTGCACCAGGGCTGCCTCCATAGCCTGTAAGCCGCCAGGCAGCGAGCGCACCAGCACCGGCTTTTCGCCGACGGTTACCACAATATCGGTGGCGGATTCACCAATCATAACCATAATATGCGCCCCGGTGGCCTCGCGGGGTAGTAGCGCCCGCACCATCGCAATGGGGTTGGGCTCAGCGGCAATCACATTCAGGCCGGCCCCGTCCACCACTCGCACCATCATATCGGCGTACTCCTTGGCGGTGCTGGTAATCAGCACCAGCTGCTTATCTTCCCCGCCAGGTGCTGGGCCCAGCACAACGTAGTCATACTGGGTATCATCCAGCGGCATGGGCAGGTACTGCTCGGCCTGGTATTTAAGGGTGCCAGCTAGTTCATCCGCACCCATGGTCGGCATTTCTATCACCGTAGTAAAGGTTTTGGCTGATGATAACCCAATCACCACATTGCGGGCCGTCACCCCCGCCTGCGCCACCACCGTTGCAATCGCGGCGGTAAGCTTCTTCTGCTGGGCGGGCGTGCCAGCTGCCAGCGTGCGGGCATCAACCGCTGCATAGCCAACATGGCTCAGCCGGCAGTGCGCGCCCTGGTGCACAAGCTGCACCAGTCGAATTGCCTGGGTACCAATATCAAGCGCAAAGAATTCGCCCAGCCCTTTTACTAGTTTCATACTGGCTTTATTATACATAAGCGTTACCAGCGATTGCAAGGCTCTTACCAGCCCCACCGGCGGGTTTACCAGCCCCTAGCAGCTGTAGTACACTGGCTAGGTACCACGCCGCACCTACCCCAGCGGCCACTATGTAATAAAAGGAGCCTAGCTATGAGCCTATCTATCGGCATTGTTGGCCTGCCTAACGTTGGCAAATCAACCCTATTTAATGCCCTGACTAATAATGATATTTTAGCCGCAAACTACCCCTTTGCCACCATCGAGCCCAATACCGGCATCGTGCCCGTACCCGATGAGCGCCTGGGCGTACTAGCCAGCATGTACGGCGCAGCCAAGGTGCTGCCCGCTACCGTTACCTTCGTAGATATTGCCGGGCTGGTAGCCGGCGCCAGCCAGGGCGAAGGCTTGGGCAATAAATTCCTAGCCAATATCCGCCAGACCAGCGCCGTGCTGCACGTGGTGCGTGCTTTTAGCAGCAGCGATATTATGCGCCACGATGGCAACACGACCGCTAGCCCCAAGGATGATATCGATATTATTAATACCGAGCTGATTCTTGCCGACCTGCAGACTATCGAAGGCCGCTTACCCAAGCTCCAGAAGGAAGCCAAGGCCAACCCAGCCGCCCGCCCCCGTATTGCCTACCTCGAGGAGCTCGCACGTCACCTACAAGCTGGCACACCGCTTTCCCAGCTGCCACAGCTGGACCACGACGCCACCCGCGACTTACACCTCCTCACTGCCAAGCCGGTGATTTACTTGTTTAATGTTGACGAAACTGGCCTGAATGATGAAACCCTGCAGGCCGAGCTACGCCAGCTGGTAGCGCCAAGCCAAGCCATTTTCGTCTGTGCCGCGCTAGAGGACGAGCTAAAAGGCCTGCCGGCTGACGAAGCCAAGGAGCTGCTAGAAAGCTACGGTGTGCAGTCATCCGGCCTGGAGCAAACCATTCAGGCCGCTTACCATACGCTGGGCCTGCAGAGTTACCTGACGGCCGGGCCCAAAGAAGTCCGGGCCTGGACCATCCCCCGCGGTGCCACTGCCCCACAAGCCGCCGGTGCCATCCACAGTGATTTTGAGCGCGGCTTTATTGCAGCCCAGATTATCAGCTACCCCGACCTGGTGGCAGCCGGCAGCGAGCAAGCCGCCAAGCTGGCAGGCAAAGTCCGCACCGAGGGCAAAGACTATATTATGCAGCCCGACGACGTGGTAGAGTTCCGTTTTAACGTCTAATTGCCATATCGACACGAACTAACCAATTGTGATGCACACCCTGGCCCCGGCTAGGGTGGTTTGCGTATGAGCATGGCTCTATATAGGCATGGCACACCAATATACCACCTATGTGATATACCCCAAATAGCGCTATATCACGTGGTGAGTTACACTACCGCTACCCCGCCACAACCAAAACGACCCCTGGTATAACACAAGGGGTCGTTTCATACACCAATCGCGTGGTGGCTAGCCACGCAGGCGTAGCTTATAAAAGCGCTCAACATTGCCTTTGGCGCCCGCTACCTGGCTATCGCGCTTGGCCATAATCACAAAATACTGCCCAGCCCAAGCCTCAAAGTCGGCCAGAATCCGCCGGCGCATAGCATTGTTCTTTACCACGCCGCGGGTGGTCTGCCCCGGGCCAGCCTCAAACTGCGGCTTGACCATAGCAACCAGCGTGGTGCGTGAGCCCATAGCGTGCTGAGCCACGTGTGGTAGAATCTGGCGCAGGCTAATGAACGATACATCGCCCACAATAATGGTGGGGAGCTCCGGCGGGATAAAGTCGCGAATATCCGTCTTTTCGTGTAGGCAAATACGTGCATCGCCACGCAGCGTGGGGTGGAGCTGGTCGGTGCCAACATCGACTGCATAGACGCGGCGAGCACCGTGCTGCAAGGCGTAGTCGGTAAAGCCACCGGTGCTACTGCCGATATCCAGCACTACTGCACCGTCAAATTGTAGGCCAAACGTCTGCGCCACGCTTGCTAGCTTGAGCCCAGCCCGGCTCACATATTGCTCGTGCGCTTGTAGCTGCAGGCGTGCACCAGGCGGCACCAAAAAGCCGGGCTTTGTGACTACCCGGCCATTTATGGTTACCTGCCCTAGGCGAATGTAGCTTTCGGCCTGGGAACGGCTCTGTACGACGCCCAGACGGGCCACAGCGATGTCTAAGCGCTGCTTGGCCCCCGTAGGCGCTGTGCTGGCTTGCCCGCGGTCAGGCGCGGCCTGAGCCGGCTGCGAGCTACCAGCGCCCGCAGCGGTGCTTCGGCTGGCAGTGCGTAGGCTACTTTTTGCGCTCACGGTAGTCGCCAGTGGCGGTATCGACGCTCACAATATCGCCTACCTTAATAAAGGCCGGTACCTTTATTACCTTGCCGGTTTCCAGCGTGGCATCCTTTAGTACACTGCTGGTAGTATCGCCCTTCACCACGTCCTCGGTGTAGGTGACTGCAAGGTATACGTTCTTCGGTAGCTCTACGGTAATCACCTTACCGTCAAATAGCTGCAGGTTAAGGGGTTCGCCTTCCTTCAGGTAGCCTGCTGCGTCATCCACAATAGCTGCGCTAAGCTCAAACTGCTCAAAGCTTTCGGGGTCCATAAAGTGGTAGCTATCGCCATCACTATACAGGAACTGGACTGCCTTATTAGTGACATCGGCAGGCTCAATCTTATCCTGGCCCTTAAAGGTTTTGGGGATGACGCTGCCATCAATCAGGTTTTTAAGCTTAACATTCACAATTGAACCGCCGCGGCCCATGACCTTTTGGCCATATTCAACGACGCGGTAGGGTTTGCCATCAAGCTGGCACACCGTACCCTTTTTTAAATCTGTTGGTTGGTACATGTATGTAAGCTCGGTTTAGTTATTGGTTACAAATGGTAGCAGGGCAAGGTGGCGGGCACGCTTAATAGCCACTGCCAGTTGGCGCTGCTGCTTCACACTCAGGCCGGTCTTGCCAATCGGCTCAATCTTGCCGTATGGGTCGATAAACCGCTGCAGGGTTTTTACATCTTTGTAATCAAAATATGCTGGGATATCTTTTTTAAACTTCTTTGCCATGGTTATAACTCCTTAAAATGGTATTTCGGAAAGATCGATTGGTGCGTCATCTATGGTGCTGGCGGCTTGCGCAGGGGCGCTCGGGCGGCTTTGGCCACCACCGGCGCCGTCGTTTGGCCCGTCTAGGAAGGTGACGTCAAAGGCCACTACCTCCACGCGGCTACGCTTTTTGCCGGTGTCTTTATCTTCCCAGCTATCCTGGCGCAGGCGGCCTTGCACCAGGCAGCGGCGACCCTTGCTTAGGTACTGGTTAACCAGCTCGCCGGTCTTTTCCCAGGCAGTCACATCAAAAAAGTCTGCTTGGTCATCCTGGCCCTGGCGGTCCACTGCCAGGCTAAAGCTGGTAACGTTTTTACCACTGGCGGTGGTGCGCATATCAGGGTCGCGGGTCAGGCGCCCCATTAGTATTACTTGATTAATGCCCCTAGCCATATCGCTTTCCTCCTTTATATTATTCTGCGTCTTGGGTGTCTGCTGGTGCCTTCTTGGCAGCGTCGGCCAATGCCTGGCGGCCCTTGTGGTTGACCGTTACCAGCAGGTAGCGCAACACGTCGTCGGTAATATTGAACGTGTTGCTGATTTTGAGCGGTGCCTGGGCTGGCAGGCTCAGTTCAAAGTACACGTAGTGTGCAAAATCCTCTTGCTGGATCTTGTAGGCCAGGCGCTTTTTACCCCAAGCGTCCTCGCTGGTAATGCTGCCGCCAGCTTGGGTAATAATATCGCGTACTTGCTGCAGGCTGGCAGCCTCGGCCTCTTCCTGGCCTGGGCGCAGCAGCACGGTTAGTTCGTATTCCTTCATGATATCTCCTTTGGAATCCTTATGGATGCGTATACCTATGGGCGCACCAAGGCACACCCGTAGCACACGCAGGGTTACTATACGTATGCCATTATACCAAATTTGGCTGGCGGTGGCTACACTACCCCCACGCGGCGCCCGCTGCCAGTGGCCGTGGCTATGGTGGCGGGGCGCGTGTGCCGCTTGCATTTTACGGCTATTAGTGATATATATATATTGACCTTTGTTCACCCGTGCAACCACTAGCCCGGTGTGGGCGCTGTGGTTGCACCTTCCGAAAGGAAATCTTATGCAAGCTTACGTTATCACTAGCTCCGAAAACATGGAGCTAGCGCATCTTGTCACTGGCGTGACTGGCACGCTGCTACACTTTGGTGTCATGGTGGCGCTATGGCGCATCATGTGGTGCGCCCTGCATCAAATAAAAAGCCCGATGATGAAAATCACTGGGCTGATGATCTACTGGGTGGTTTGGGTCATTATGCTAGCCGTTTGGTTAGCACTCAATGAAGACCCGCTGTTCGCGTCAGCGAGTATGCGATTTGGCATACTTACCGGTGCAATCATTGGCGGTATCATCTGTATGATGATCGCTATAGACATCCTGCTCCGTGCTTATATGCACGAGCGGCAGAACGAGCGCCACGAGGAGGTATTTACCTAAGATTCCCCAACTGTCCAGCTGTCCAGCTTCTACCAGTTAAGGAGGCTGTCGTGTATGACGATTCGGATTTTGCCCTGTACGTGGCAATATTTATTTTCATTATAATCATCATTGCGAGCGCATAGGAGGACCGGCCGCCCCACTTGCTACAAGTGGGGCTTTTATTATGTGGTACAATCTTAGTATAACCATTAATACGAAAGGGAGTTTGTATGCCTACCAAGGACACTACTTCACCAAAAAAGGCGGCAACGCCAGCACCCGCTGCTGCACCCACAGCACCAGCGGCGCCAAGCGCACCGGCCGCACAGCCAGCCCCACAGGCCACTGGCCCAATTATTAACCAAGCAGCTGCCGTTGAGCTCCTGACACAAAAGCTACCCATCCCCTACCCAGCTGCCTTAGTCGTGCTGGTAGGTCTCGCGATTGTCAACGCCAGCAGCCTGATTGGCATCATCAATATTGGGCTCGAAAAGCTCTTCGCCACCGGCAGCGGCACCAGCAGCCTATTCGCGAATGCCATGGCTGGCAGTGTGCAGGCGGTGTCTGCTATGCTGCAGGCATCGATGCTGATTGTGGGCATCCCCGCGCTGATCTTTTTGGTAAAGGTTGTGAATAAATACGAAGACTCCGAGCCATGGCGCACACGGCAAAAACTCCGCCGCGCTACCTACGCAATTGGCGCCACCCTACTAGTCATTACCCTGCTTGGTACCCTGGTGCAAATGGTATTTAGCCTGCTGGTAGCTGGTGCTGGCAGCAACGTGGGCGCAACGGTGCTACGCGTGCTGATTAGCAGTATTATTAGCCTGACGGTTGTTGGCGGTGCCCTGTATGCGCTGGTAAACTTCTCGCGCCAGCAGAACGCTAGTACCGTGCGCACTATCTTTATTGCCGCAGTTGCTATTGCTGTGGTGATGGTGCCATTCGCGCTCTACCAGGTATACACCAAGGGTGTTAGCGATAGCAGCAGCTCACGCTCACGCAGCAGCAGTGAATCCCTGCGTGACTACAGCACCGGTGGCTACCGCTCACGCTCTGGCAGCGGCAGCAGCTGGTCAGATATGTAGCCCTCGGCAGGTTCAGCCAAACACCCGCCACCCCAAAACCCCGCCCTTTGACAGGCGGGGTTTTCTGTGCACGCACTAGATAGGCTGCGGCCTCAGCCGAGCGCCCCTAGCCCGAGCGAGGGGCTACAAGGTAAGCCGCCAGGCGTGCTACAACTAGGGGCTAGGCCGCCGGGCCTATTCTAGTTCTTCTAGGCTGCTGACCAGCACCTCACGCGGGCGGGCGCCATCAGCCGGGCCAATCACACCGTGCTCCTCGAGCTCTTCTATCAGGCGGGCAGCCCGGGCGTAGCCAACGCGCAGGCGGCGCTGCAGCAAGCTGGCGCTGGCCTTTTTACTTTCGATCACCACACGCAGGGCGTCCTTATACATGTCGTCGGTGCCATCGCTGCCGCCACCGTCAAAGTCCATTACCACGCCACCCTTGCCATTCAGCTGCACGGGCTGGGCTACGATTTCGTCGTTATACTGCGGGGCGGACTGTGCCCGTAAGTGGTCGGTGATTTTATTCACTTCATCATCCGTTACCCAGGCGCCCTGGATACGCTTAGGCTTACCCATTTGGGCGGTCTTCATCAGCATATCACCGTAGCCCAGCAGCTTTTCGGCCCCGTTTTGGTCCAGAATAGTGCGGCTATCCACCTGCCCAGCAACGGTAAAGGCAATGCGGGCTGGCACGTTGGCCTTAATAAGGCCGGTGATCACATCCACACTGGGCCGCTGCGTCGCCAGTACTAGGTGAATACCCACGGCGCGGGCTTTCTGGGCCAGGCGCACGATCAAGGCCTCCACATCGCGCGCGGCGAGCATCATTAGGTCGGCCAGCTCGTCAATCACAATCACAATATAGGGCATGGCGCCTTCCTCGTGCTGCTGCATATTGCCGTTTTCGTCGGCTACGCTAATGGTGCGGCCACGCTGAGCCAGGCGCTGGTTGTAGGTTTTGATATCGCGGATTTTTTCTTCTGCCAGCAGCTTGTAGCGGCGCTCCATTTCGTTTACCGCCCATTTCAGCGCACTGATGGTCTTTTCGGGGTTATTGATAACAGGGGTCAGCAGGTGCGGAATATCCTCGTACGGCGCCATTTCTACCTGCTTGGGGTCCACCAGAATCAGCTTCATATCACTGGGGCTATTGCGGTAGAGCAAGCTAGTCAGCAGGGTGTTAATCATGACCGATTTACCAGAGCCCGTCTGCCCGGCAATCAATAGGTGCGGCATTTTATTTAGCTCACCCACCACGGCGCTACCCGAAATATCCTTACCAATTGCAAAGCTCAGCGGCTCGGTAGCGTTCTTCCACTGCTTTGATTCCAGCACACCATAGAGGCGCACATCGGCGGCCCGCACGTTCGGCACCTCGATACCGACTGCCTTCTTGCCCGGAATCGGTGCCTCGATACGCAGGCTAGAGGCCGCCAGGTTGAGCGCGATGTTGCTTTCTAGGTTGGCAATGCGCGTTAGCTTGACGCCGCTTGGTGGGCGCAGAGTATACTGGGTGACCTTAGGGCCAATATTGGCGCCTTCCATCTCGACGTTAATATTAAATTCACGTAGGGTATCCTGGATGATCTGCGCGTTTGCCTGTACATCGCCAGTGTCAGCCGGGCGCTGCTTTTTTTCGAGGATATCCAGGCTTGGCGGCTGCCAATTGGGGTCACTGACCGCTACCAAGGCCTGGCGCTGCTCGGCCTGGGCATCCTGCGCGGCAGCCCCGGCACCCTTGAGGCTGGCAGTGCGCTTCTTCTTTGGCTCTTTATCTGGCACGTGCGGGTTGGTCTCGGTTGGCACGCCCATGTTCATGGTAAAGTCATCACTTAGGGTGCTCTTGGCAGCTGGCTGCTCATCGCGGTTCTTGTGCCCGCCACCAAAGCTCAGGCGAGCCTTCTTCGCGCTGTCCTTATCGCCAGTATCAGTAGCAGCTAGCTTACCGGCCACCTCGGCGTTGGCTTTGTCTTCATCCGTACGGGTTGGCGTTATCCAGCCCCACACCGCCCGCATAATGGTAATCGGCGAGGTGCGCACAATAAAGAGGATGGTAATGGCAATCAGCAGCATATACAGGAACACCCCAACCGAAGCGCTCACCAGTGGTAGCATCAGGTAATCATTCAGAGTGCGGCCCACCCAGCCACCGGTTGGGTGCCCGTGGGCATCGTGTAGCAAGCCAAACAGCCCCGCAAACCACACCAGCACCAGGTAGGATGCACATTTCATAGCCAGGGGTAGGCGGTTATCCTCTGCCCGGAAGATTTCTACCGCCACATACATACACAGCAGCGGCACCACGTAGACGGCGTAGCCAATCAGCCCCAGGCTAGCTGCCTGCAGCCAGTCCAGCACCGGGCCCCCTGCCCCACACCAGGTCACAATATAGAGCACGGCTACAGCCAGCAGGGCCACGGCCCCAACTTGCGCCCAGAACCCCGGTGGCAGCGCATGCTGCGGGGCAGCTGGTTTTTTGGCGGTTGATTTTTTACGGCGGCGGGCAGCCGGCGTGGTTTTGCGCTTTTTAGCTGGCATAGGTATAGTCCTTTTTGTTCGTTTTAGCTAACGTATTTGACTATATTATGGCAAAAAATACCACATTTTACAAGTGGTTATGTCTATTGCCCTCCCCGTCGTTATGATGCCCCAGCACTTGGGTAATCAGCGCACCGCTTCATAATCCATGCCACGATATACTGCACGATATTCTTTTCAAAGCCCGTAAAATTATGGTCGGCGCCCATCAGCTCATATGTATCGAGGCTTGGCACATATTGAGTTACCCACTCAAGTGCTTGCCGAACAGGGATAATTGTGCCAAAATCTTCCGACCCATATGCAAGCAAAACCGGTTGCTGTATGCTCTTCAGTTGCCTAAAAGGCATTATTACTTGGCCCTTTGTACACGGCGCCCGTTTAAACGGGAACATGTCGTAGTCTCCGTCTTCGCTTAGTAGCTCATAAAGCGACCGCCACGATATTGGGTGGTCACCAGGGAAATATTCCGGCGGCACGAGACGGCGCGGGCTGCTCCGTTGCTTTTCTTTAGATATTTTTATAATTTGCTCAAGCGTATCAGCAGTATATCTCGACCGCTGCAGCGCCACGTCATCACCACCAGATAGCAGCACCGCGCCCGCTACAGGTAGTGCATATGTCGCACGGCTACTCAGCCCGTATACGATCTTGTTTGCACCAGTCGAATGACCGACAAGCACAGTAGACTCATAACCACTCTGGGCAGCCCCCTTGATAACGCCCGAGAGATCGTAAACGAAGTCACGTATAACCTCATAAGCCATGCCACCCATATAAGACTGCCCCTGTACGGTATCGAATTTCGTCATATAGCCAGCGCCCCGGTTATTAAAAGCGATAAAATCGAGCCCGTGTTGGTTACATAATCTACCAAATGTGTCAGTCATGTGGGGCGACCTTATGATGGAAGAACTACCAGCGCCATGGACATACACAACCACCTGCGTGCCACCCGCAGCATACCACAATGCAGGCAACAAAACCCCGTCATCTGCTTGTATCAGTATATGGCGAAGCTCGCTCATGCTCGTTATATTCCTCTTTATACTTTACACCAGTAAGATCAGAATCCTTGTGGCTTCCTCCTATCAACGCTTCTATCTTCCCTGCCACCGCCTTAAAGCGCGCATGAGCGCAGAATGCATCCCAATCTACCCAAGCAAATCCATTCGATTCGTGTGGATCAATCGTAACATCGCGCTCCTTGGTCACAAACAGGTACCGAAAATCGTGGTGGTAGTGGCCCGGCTCACCCTTTTTGGGGTTTTCTGGGATAAAGTGCGTATCTATATCAAACGGCACTTGGGGATTGTCAGCATAGAGACTCCTAAGCTGCAATTGGTCGCGGCCAAGCCCCGTTTCCTCCATAACTTCACGCTCCGCGGCGGCCAAAATAGTTTTATCGGCTGGCTCCACATGCCCACCAGGCTGCAGTAACATGCCAAGCGATTTGTGCTGCAGTAACAGCACCTGCTTGGTAGCCGGGTTCACAATAAACGCGCTGGCAGTCACGTGGCCAACAAAGTTAGTGCGCTGCGTTAGCTCGCTGTCGCCACATTGCAGTTGCTTTGCAAGCAACCGCAGGCGGTTTGCCTCGGCCGGATAGTGCGTAAGGTACCTATTAAAACTATCGCTGATCTGCATGGCGGTCTGTCTCCTTCATATGTAAGCTCTGCTCATAGATGGTAGCGTGGCAGCGCGTTTTGGCCTAATACGCTGGTACTTCGCGGTGGTTTTTAGGCTCGGCGACTTCGGTATCGGGCACTTGCTTAGGCGGGAACTTTTTGGCCGGTGGGCGCTTGTATTCAGCAGGTGCAGCTTCGGGCGCAGCTGCGGCGTCGTGTGTACTACTACGGCGCGAGCGGCTACGGCCGGGGCGAGCCTCGCGGCGAGCAGGTTTGGCTGCTGCTGCAGATGCCGCGCGGCCACCACCGACTTCGTTAATCACCGGAATAACAATTGGCGTGCGACGTGTTTGATCGTACAAAA
>ERZ773050.93-NODE-93-length-55553-cov-13.192439_pt1 | contig 55553 bp, 38 predicted proteins | sample MGYA00580632_ERZ773050 | MGnify/ENA primary metagenome ERZ773050 (study PRJEB29015, sample SAMEA2738123) | human oral metagenome | biome: human oral; feature: human-associated habitat; material: saliva | place: China | collected 2166 ... | reverse complement strand
TCGCCGACCTGGCTGTTGCCACCAACTCCGGCCAGATCAAGACCGGTGCTCCCGCCCGTGGCGAGCGTGTCAACAAGTACAACCAGCTGCTGCGTATCGAGGAGTCCCTGGGTGAGGACGCCGTATACGCCGGCGCCAGCGCCTTCCCGCGCTTCAAGGCCTGATAAAGCAGGTCCTGAGCTAAACCAGCTCTGACTAAACGGGCGGGGTGCATTTAAGCGCCCCGCCCGCTTTGTATCTAGCCCTCAGGTAGTATCAAAGGTGTGAAGCCCCGTCGCCCTACCCAAGCTGACCCACGTCGTCGTCGCCAGAGGCGAACGTCAAACGCTACCGGCAGCGAGGCAGCCCCACGCACCCACCCTGAAGGCCTGCCCAGGGTCCGTTTACAAACGCCCCGCACTGGCGAAATCCCGCAGGTACCCCAGCAGCGCGACGACGGGCGCACCCCAGTTTCGCTGCGGATGCTATTAGTGCTAGTGGCCCTGCTAGTGCCTACATTCTTTATTGCTGAAAGCGTGCACACCTACTTTGTGCAGCATCAGCGCTATCAGGAAGTTAGCTCCCAACTGCGCGCTACCAAGCAAGAAAACGCCCAGCTGGAGGCCAAATTGCAGGCCTGGCGAGACAACAACTATCTAAAAAGCCAGGCACGTGGGCGCCTTGGCTACGTAATGCCGGGGGAGACCACCTACATTGTGGTGGGCGCCGATTCAGTTAGCGAAACCACCGCCACCAGCTCCACCCCCCAAAATAGCCAGCCCTGGTATGACCGCCTGCGCCAGAGCACTCGTGAAGCCGGTAAAGTCCCCAAGGCTGCGAAACGTGAACCCTCCCAGCGCGGCTGGCTAGATCCAACCACTAGCCCCACGCCTACCGTAACCACCACCCCATAAAGCGAGAGCAAATGAGTTCAGAAGTTACCCAGGCCGATATTGAAGCCCTAGGCCAACAGCTGGGGCGCGTGCCGCGCGGGGTAGTAGCCATTGCTGCGCGCTGCGTGTGTGGTCGCCCGGCGGTGGTGCAAACCGCTCCGCGTCTAGACGACGGCTCTCCCTTCCCCACCACCTTCTATCTGACCCTGCCAGGGGCGGTATATGGCTGCTCAGCCCTGGAAGCCACCCACTACATGGATGAGCTAAACCAGCGTCTAGCTGAAGATGAGCAACTGGCCGCCGCCTACGCCCAGGCCCACCAGGCCTACCTGGCAGAGCGTGAAAAGCTTGGTCACGTGGACGAAATTGCCGGTATTTCCGCAGGTGGTATGCCCACTCGCGTTAAATGCCTACACGCCCTAGTGGGCCACTCACTAGCCGCTGGTGCGGGGGTAAACCCCATCGGCGACATTGCCATTGAAACCATGCGTGAACGCGGCCTGTGGGATAAGCAGGTTTGCAACTGTAAGGACGGTAAATAATGCGCCTGGCTGCTATTGACTGCGGTACCAACACCATCCGTTTGCTGATCGGCGACTATGAGCTTACCGATCAAGGCATTATCATCAACGAGCTGGAGCGCTCAGGTGAGATTGTGCGCCTAGGTGTGGGGGTAGACCGCACTGGGCGCCTAAATGAGGAAGCTATTGAGCGCACCTTGGACTTCACCCGTGCCTGCGCTGAGCGTTTTGAGCATTACGGGGTGCAACAGGCCCGGTTTGTGGCCACCTCCGCCTCGCGTGACGCCGCCAACCGTGACGTTTTCGTCAACGGCGTTTGGGCAATTTTGGGTTTTGAACCTGAAGTAATCAGCGGTGAAGAAGAAGCCGCCCTGGCCTTCCTGGGCTCTAAGGTGGGCAGCAATGTGGATATGACCCACCCGCGCCTGGTAGTGGATTTGGGTGGCGGTTCCACCGAGTTCAGCCTGGGCACCCAATACCCTGACGCCTATATCTCTACCAACATGGGTTCGGGGCGTGTCACCGAGCGTTTCCTAAGTGAAGGTGTCACCCCTGCCTCTGAAGCAGCCGCCCGTGAGTTTGTGCGTTCCATGCTGGATACGGCTGCTGAGCAGGTAGATTTCAGTGCTGCCCACTCCCTGGTGGGACTGGCTGGCACTATCACTGCGGTTACCGCCCACGCCCTGGGACTGGAATATTTCGACAGCCAAAAAATCGGTGGGGCACAGGTGCCCGTAGAGGACATGCGCCGCTCCTGCGACGCCATCATCCATGCCACCCCTGAGCAGTTAGAGCAGTGGGAATTCATTGCCCCCGGACGCCGCAGCGTAATTGCCGCCGGCGCCCTGATCTGCGATGAAATGGTGGCCCGCGTGGCCGCTGACACCGCTAACACCGATCACCCGGTGCGCCACATTAACGTGTCCCTGCACGATATTCTCGACGGTATCGCTCTCTCGCAGCTATGAACCAGTCCTTTGCTGCCCTGCTGCTGGCGGCGCGCAGAGAGCGTCAACCGGTGATTGCTACGGCGCTAACTGACGGCGCTCCTAGCGGCCAGGCCCGCCAGGCTCGTCTGGCCCAGCAGCAGGGGGCAGAGGCTTTGGAACTGCGCGCGGACCTGCTAGCTGATCCCGCCCAGGTGCGCGCAGCGCTGACGGCAGTGAGGGCAGCTTCCAGCCTGCCGCTGCTGCTGACCTATCGTTCAGCTACTGAGGGCGGTAAAGGCGCTGGTCACGGCCAGGGCTATGAGGATTATTTAGCTAGCTTGCTACAGTTGCGCCTGGCCGTGGCCGCAGTAGACATAGAGATGGCCTGCCCTGCCAGTAAGGCGCTGGTAGCTGAGGCTAAAGCGGGTGGCTACGACGTCGTCGGCTCCTGCCACGACTTTACGGCCACCCCCAGCGCGGCCCAGATAACCCAAAAACTGGCGCAAATTACTGCCGCCGGCGCGGATATCACCAAGGTGGCTTACATGCCACGCACTGCCCAGGACGTGGCCGCGCTGCGACATGCCGCCCACGACTTTGCCGGCGCCTACCCCCACCAGCCGCTAATTGCTATTTCGATGGGTCAGCTGGGCGCCCCAAGCCGCACTGACCTGGTCAATTGTCTGACCTTTGCGACAATCGCCGACGGCGCTGCTAGTGCCCCAGGACAAGCAACTATTGCCTACGTGAGAGCCTGGCTAGAAAACACCCCGGGGACAAGTACTATAGAACTATGAGCCAGCCCCTCGACTCCTCCTCTCGGGCCGCTGGAATCCCCATCGGAATTCGCGCGCATTTAGCCCACGCCGCCTTGCAGGTCCTAGCGCAAGACGCAGGCGTGGATATTTTGCATATCAAAGGCCCGGCAGTTCACCCCAGTATTGGCCGCGCCCTAACCCACAGCACCGATGCCGATGTGCTGGTGCGCCCAGAGCAAGTAAAGCTATACGTCAAAGCCCTGCTAGATCACGGCTGGCGTCACAACACCTCATTTGAAACCGGCTCCGCTTTCGAGCATGCGGCCACCTTCTTCCACCCCACCTGGGGATATGTAGATCTGCACCGGCGCTACCCGGGGATTACCGCCCCTAAAGCTTTTAACAACCTCTGGGCGCGGCGCATCCACCAAATGCTTGGTGGAGTTCGCTGCGCTACCCCAGCACTAATCGATCAGCGCCTAATTTTGCTGCTACACGTAGCGCGTAACTCCTCGGGGACATCAGACCCCGACTATGCCCTAGTATGGGCAACCCTAGACGAGTGCGCCCAAGCGGACCTGCGCCGTCGAGCCCGGGAACTAGGGGCCCAAGTGGGGCTAGCCGCCGCGCTAGGAGAACTAGACCAATACCGCCAAGACCCCACCCACGACCTGTGGATGATGTTCTCCACCGGTGAGGGCGGGCGCCTAGACGAGTGGAAAGCCCGCTTCAAAGCAGCTAACGGACCACTGGCTAAAGCCCGCATTGTGGGCCGGGCGCTGCTAGTAAACACCGACCACCTAACCATGCGGCTAGGTCACGAACCCACCCCGGCTGAAGTGCGCCAAGAATATGTGGAGCGCTACCGGGCGGCTTTGCGTGAAGGAATGGACAAAGTTAAGAGGAAACTGTGACCTACCTGCACCCCTCACGCCTGGGTTACTACGACGACCCCACTGAGCAGGCCATTTACTTGGCACCACTACCCGACGGCGAAATCTCTAGGCTAGAAGGCCCTGCCCGCGCTATTTGGATCGGCGCTGATGGGGCTGAGAATATGGCTGAAGTAGCCCAGCGGGTTGCCCCCTATTTCAACGTTACGGCTGACCAAATTGAGGCAGACGTAAGCGAATTTATTAGTCAACTGATTGCTGGCGCACTTCTGGAGGAAGTCATGGACCTGAAGGATGCCCGATGAGCGGCAGTTACGGGGCCTCGCCCCGGTTGCTGTTTGTGTGCACCGCCAACATTTGCCGTAGCGCCTATGCTGAGGTGCGCTCCCGCCAAATGCTGGGTTTGGATGCCGGCTGGGCCTTTTTTAGTGCCGGCGTGCCGGGCACGGTTGGCCGTGAAATGGACCCGCCCATGGTGGCCCAGGCGGTGGCGCGTGGCGTGGCCCTGGAGGACTGCTTGGCTATGCGTTCGCGCCAAATGCGTGAAGGGATTTTGCGGCGCTCGCGCCTAGTGGTGACCATGGCTAACTCGCACCGTGTGGCTTTGCTTGATGATTTTCCTGCCTACGCTGAGCGTTACTGGACTTTGGGGCAGCTAGCCGACGCCGCCACCTTGCTCCAGCGTGATGACGCCTGGCTGAGCTATGACACTGATCAGCTAGTGCAGGCGCTACACGCAGTGCGTGGGCCAGCTGGGGGCGGACGCGACGTAGCTGACCCATATCGGCGTGGAGATGCGGCTATGGCTGCGGCGGCCGATACCATTGATGCGTACTTGCGCACTATTCTGCCGCTACTATCGCGCGGCTAGTCGCCACTAAGTTTTTATACCTTCCCCGTCCGCTCCCTACCTTCCCCGTCCACTCCCTGAATCCGCTAAAACATTTGGAAGAAGGGAAAAATTAGCGTGACAACTTCAAATTCTGCTAGGAAACTTCTTAGATGCGTGGGTTTGATAATCCTCTGCGGGCTCTTGGGGTTAGCTGGCGGGCTTGGTTATGTCAGTGTTCAACCAAAGCTCTACACTGCTACTTCCCAGGCGATGGTGGTAGTTGTCAGTACCGATGCTTTTGACCAGAGCTCTATTTCTGGTCAGAAAGCTAGCGTGTATGCAGCCTTGGCTGGTTCGCAGAATGTGGCTAACCGTGTGGCTAAGACCCTCAAGACCCCCAGTATGGAGGGCACTCTTAGTGGTAGTGCTGACGCCGTTCCTGGTCTGTTCACTCTGACCGCTACTGCTTCCACCCCGGAGCGTGCTCGTGACATCGCTAATGCTGGTATCAAGGCCGTAGCTGATGAGGCTAACGCGATTGCTACTCAGGGTGGGGCAAGTCGTGGTTCAAGCGGGGCTGCTGATAACAGCGAGACTCGCGTAACCCAAACCCTTAAGGCGCTTAGCCCAAGCGAGTCCAGCTTCCCTACCTCAAATGATTTTCTCATTAAAGGTTCTCTGGGGACTCTGGGCGGTCTAATAGTTGGCACCCTGTTGCTGGCTGGCTACCTGCGGATAACTAGTCCGGTAAAAGATAAAGCCTGACCTGTCTAGGAATTTGGTCGCGTTCAGCTAGTACTGGCTATGGTTTAGGGCAAGTAGCGGTAATGCTGGTATGGATAAAACAGTATTGGGCATGGCTAAGGGCGTGTGGCTTGGATCAGGTGCAATAATGAGTGCGGCGGCCGATACCATTGATGCGTACTTGCGCACTATTCTGCCGCTACTATCGCGCGGCTAGTCGCCACTAAGTTTTTATACCTTCCCCGTCCGCTCCCTACCTTCCCCGTCCACTCCCTGAATCCGCTAAAACATTTGGAAGAAGGGAAAAATTAGCGTGACAACTTCAAATTCTGCTAGGAAACTTCTTAGATGCGTGGGTTTGATAATCCTCTGCGGGCTCTTGGGGTTAGCTGGCGGGCTTGGTTATGTCAGTGTTCAACCAAAGCTCTACACTGCTACTTCCCAGGCGATGGTGGTAGTTGTCAGTACCGATGCTTTTGACCAGAGCTCTATTTCTGGTCAGAAAGCTAGCGTGTATGCAGCCTTGGCTGGTTCGCAGAATGTGGCTAACCGTGTGGCTAAGACCCTCAAGACCCCCAGTATGGAGGGCACTCTTAGTGGTAGTGCTGACGCCGTTCCTGGTCTGTTCACTCTGACCGCTACTGCTTCCACCCCGGAGCGTGCTCGTGACATCGCTAATGCTGGTATCAAGGCCGTGTCTGATGAGGCTAACGCGATTACCACCCTTAACGCGCCTACCGTGCAGCCCACCACCAAGACCACCACTAACCCTGATGGTACCCAGGTAACCACCACCACCCAGAGCGTGGATGGCACCACCAACGTAACCACTACGGACAACAGCTACCGCGAAACCCGCGTAACCCAGACCCTGCAGGCAGTTGCCCCCAGCGCCCCTAGCTCCCCTGACTTCTACAAGCTCAGCGGCATGGGTGCCCTGGCTGGTCTGGTGATTGGCTACCTGGTGGTGTTCATGCGCCGCCTGATGGACAACCGTGTACGCCACAACTCCGATGTTGAGGAGCTGCTGGGTTCTTCTGTACTGGCGGTTGTACCTAAGTCCACTGAACTGAACGCCAAGGGCCGTCAGAACGTAGACGGTCTGGGTCAGGCCGCTGAGGCCCTGCGTCACCTACGTACCAACCTGCGCTTCGTGGATGTTGACAACCCGCCGCGCGCAATCGTTATGACCAGTGCTAACCCTGGTGAAGGTAAGTCCACCATGTCTGCCGTGTTGGCACAGATGCTGGCTTCTTCCGGTCAGCGCACCGTGCTAATCGACACCGACTTGCGTAAGCCCGTGGTGCACAAGATCTTCGGCCTAGACGGTTCTGTGGGTCTAACCCAGATCCTGGCTGGTGACATGCAGCTGTCCGACGTCGCCCAGAAGATTGAGGGTCAGCCCAACTTGCGTGTTGTGCCCGCCGGACGTATCCCCCCCAACCCCTCAGAGCTTTTGGGCTCCCAGCGTATGAAGGCCTTGATGGACTACCTCAAGGACGACGCCATGGTGATCATGGACGCCCCGCCGCTACTGCCGGTTACCGACGCCGGTCTGCTTGCGGCTCTGGCCGACGGCGCCATCTTGGTCATGGAGGTGGGTGGCACCTACAAGGAGCAGGCCCGCCTGTGTGGCAAGATCTTCAAACAGGTTGACGGTCGTCTGCTGGGTGTTGTGCTTAACCGTGCTTCACGTCGTAACCTCGGTAGCGTTTACTACGGTTACGGTTACGGTGGCTACGGCCAGAACTACTACTACTACGAGGAAGACGAGAAGCGTAAGCTGCTTGGCTTCATCCCGCTGCCTGGTCACCGCAAGCGCAAGCGCGACAACCAGATCGTCTCTATCCAGGAGGAAGAGGTCCACCCTCTGCCTAAGGACAAGCAGAGTCGCCGCGCCGCCCGCCGCGCTGCCCGCACCGAGGCACCGGCCCAGGTACCGGCTCAACTGCCGGCGGCCACCATGACGGCCGTCCCTGAGCCTGCTCCGCGCGTGAGCACAGTGGTTAACCCTGAGCCGGTGAGTGTACCTTCCGTGCAGGACTCTGCTGACGACACCGCTACCACTGAGGCTGTTGCCAGCCCGGTAAGCACCGGTATGCCGCTGCCTCCGCCTACTGCCTCCATCAGCCAGCCGGTGGGTGAGGAAACTGCCGTGCAGACCTCTGCCGCCTTTGGTGCCCCGCAGGCTAGCGTGCCCACGCGCCGCTCGCTGCGTGAGCGTCGCAATGGCTGATAGCTAATACAACAAAGGCCCCGGCTACAAGCCGGGGCCTTCTTGTTTAGCCTTCTAAAGCTCAGAGAACTGCCAGGATTTCGGTTACGAACACTAGGGTGTCGCCGCCCTTAATGCCGGCCTGAGGCACGCCACGGGAGCCGTAGCCTAGCTCGGAGGGGATGGACAGCAGCACGCGCGAACCCACGCGCTGGCCTACCAGGCCCTCGTCCCAACCACGGATAACCATGCCCACGCCAATCTGGAAGCTCAGCGGCTGGCCACGGTCAAAGGAGTTGTCGAATACCTGTCCATCCCAGATCTGACCCAGGTAGTTGCACACAATGGTGTCGCCGGGCTCAACGATCTGGCCGTCGCCGGCGTCGAGAACCTGAATCTCTAGGTCAGCGGGGGCCTCAGCGTCGGGGAAGGTGAGGGTGGGCTTGGTGCCTTTGCTACCGGAAACGGTAGGAAGTGGTGTTGCAATCATGGTTTAAGTTTAAGGGTAACCAATGCCTCAACGTATGTTTCTACGCCTGAAGTAGAATGGGTGCGTTCCCGTTTTTATAGCGCTCGTTTCCCCAACAAGCTTTGCATTTTCTTGAGGATGTTTTGTGGCTCCCAACACCGGCATAGTTAATTTACCTAGGCTAACCAGCCTGCGTTTTTTTGCTGCATCAGGTGTATTCATGTATCACCTGTGCCGCATTTATCCAGGTATGCCGCTTAAAGCTACGTCCACTGTGGGCTATGTGGGGGTTGCATTTTTCTTTGTGCTATCAGGTTTTGTGCTGACCTGGTCTACCCCGATTTATAACGGTGTGGAGGCCAAGCAGTTTTGGATTAAACGTGTAGCGCGTGTATATCCCTCCCACCTGGTGATGATGGTGATCGCGTTGCTATTGCCGGCTACGCCGCTGCCACTGACCTGGGTTGCGGTGCCTCCCAACGCGCTGTTGCTGCAATCTTGGTTCTCACCTGACGATATTGCTTTTGGGGTAAATGCAGTTAGCTGGTCGCTGTCTTGTGAGGCTTTCTTCTACCTGTGTGCACCGCTACTTATCAGTGTGCTAAACGCACTTAAGCCCTTGCAGCGCTACCTAGCTGCCGCCGCTGGTGCGGGTGTGGCCTGGAGTATCGGTCTGGTGCTGGCAGCAAATGGGGCTAATGTTTACGCCTACCACTTGCCGATTGTGCGTATCGGTGAATTTATTATCGGTATTGCTTTGGCTTTGGCTTTGCGCGACGGCGTGCGCTTGCCTTTTAGGAGCGTGTGCCTTGCGGGGGTGACCACCGCTGTGATGGTGATGGTTTGCCTGCGCACCGGGCAGCTAACTACGGTTAGCGGCATTTTGATGGTGCCCGCCTTTGCCTGGCTGATTTACGCCTGCGCGCAGGCTGACTTGGATGGGGTACGCGGCGTGCTGCGGCTGAAGCTGCTAGAGCACCTGGGTATTACTTCTTTTGCTTTTTATCTGGTGCACGAATTAGTGCTCCTAAACCTCAAACCGCTGCCCTGGCCGCATGGTTCAAAGCTGGTTAATCTGGCGACTGTAATCGTGCTTTGGGTTATCTGCCAGGCGGCGGCTGAACTGTTATACCGTGGAGTTGAGCGTCCTGCGCAGCGTCGTATTCGTGCGTGGGCGGCAGCACATAAGGGGAAGAATGAAACAAAGGCTGGGCATTATTCGCTACAACCTGGGCGTGCTAGTGGACAAGCCGGAACGCCCGGCACTGGTGTGGATGATGCTGGGAACGGTACTAGTGTCACTGGCGGACACCGCCTCGATTCTGCTGGTAGCGCCGCTGGCGCAGGCCATGACGGGGCAGTGGCGCAGCGGAGCCGCCGGGTACGCCGCTGAGCTTCTGGGCGTCAATACCCAAGGTGAGCTGGTAGCTGCCTTAGCTGGCGCGGTTATTATCGGCTTCATTGTTAAGGACCTGCTCTCCATTTTGGTGCAGTGGTGGAGCCTGAAGGTTTCCTCTAATCTGCGCTATAAGAGCGCTATTGAAATCAGCGAATACTATCTGCGCCTGCCTTACTCTAAGCACGCCTATTTGGGGTTGGCGGTAATTCTAAATAAGTCTGGTCAGAACGTGACCATGGCTTATAGCGGTTACCTGTTTGGCACTATCACGCTGGCTACCCAGATTTTTGCGGTTGTCAGTGTGGTGGGTGCATTACTGATTGCCGCTCCGGTGGCTACCGCGATTTTGGCGCTGTTTATTGGCCTGTTTGGCTGGCTCTTCCTACGTAAGGTGCGCCCGCTAAATGAGCGCTTGGGCGCGGAAGAGGTGGCCGCTAATGAGCGCTCGTTCAGGGCTTGCTTTGACGCTTTTGGCACCATTAAAGAAACCCAGCTGCGTAACGCCTACGACTTCTATCTAGAGCGTATTGATGAGGCTTCAGCTAAGCTGCGCGACATTAGCATTCAAAAGGGTTTTATCGCTTCGCTACCTAAGCAGCTAATTGAAATTGTGTTCATGCTGGCACTAGCCATCGTGTTTGCTTTTACTGCTTTTGTGGGTGACAGCCAGTCGCTGCTGTCATCTATGGCGGTATTGCTAGCGGCGGCTTTCCGTGTGCTACCCACTGCTGCCGGTATGCTGGGCACCTTGGCTACTATCCGTCAGGCTGAGCCGGCTACGCGCGAATTTATTGCCTCTAAGCTGGCGGCCCGCTCACAGATTAAGAGCATGGAAATTGTTAGCCGTGAGGAGGTCACCCCGCTGGTTCTGCGTAAAGAGCTAGAGGTGCGTGACGTGCGTTTCCGCTATGACGACGACGCCCCTGAGGTGCTTAAGGGCGTAGACTTGCGTATTCCCTTTGGCACTAAAGCTGCTTTTGTGGGCTCCTCGGGTGCCGGTAAATCTACTTTGTTGGATCTGCTGATGGGGCTGCAGGTGCCCACCAGCGGTGAGATCCTGATTGACGGCGCCGACATGCGTGAAAATATTTATGGCTGGCAGTCCAATATTGGGGTAGTGCCCCAGAACGTGTTTATTACTGACCGCACTATTGCCGAGAATATTGCTTTTGACCAGCGCCGCGAAGACATTGACCCCGAGCGGGTGCGCGAGGCTTTGGAAGGCGCACGCCTGTGGGAGTTTGTTTCTAGCCAGCCTGAGGGTATCTGGTCTGAGTTTGGTGAGCAGGGCCGACGTCTATCGGGTGGGCAGTTGCAGCGTGTGGGTATTGCCCGCGCCTTGTATCGTCGCCCTAACCTGCTGATTTTGGATGAGGCCACTAGCGCCCTAGATAATGAGACTGAAGCGGAAATCGCTGAAACTATCGATAATCTAAGCGGCAAGATCACCGTGATTATTGTGGCTCACCGTCTATCCACTATCCGTAATGCGGATCAGATCGTGTTCCTGGCTAATGGTGTGGTTGATGGCATCGGTAGCTTCATTGAGCTGCAGGAACGCTCTGAAGGCTTCCGTAACCTGGTTAAGTTGGCGGCGCTAGAGCAAGCCTAAAACCAGAGCCAAATAAAACCAGCTGCTTAGCTGGACGCAGCCATAAAAAAGTTTGTGCCCCAGAAGTTTCTGGGGCACAAACGCGTATTAGCTGTTTAGTTCACCTGACTCGTTCCAGGTTTTCCAGCGCAGCGGGTGGGCTTTAAGCATGGGGCCGTTAGCAGCAAACTGGATGCGCTCATCGGGGCGCCCGTGGCTGATGTTTTCCCAAACTTCAAGGATTTCAGCGTTGGATAGCTTGGAGCCAGCCTCCCAGTGTGGGGAGAACCAGCTTAGGTCCTCGCCGGTCAGGGCGGTGGCGGCGCTACCTTGACGTACCTTGCGGGCTACCTGCTCGGGGGAGCGGTATTGGGCGTGGGCGATCTTTAGGCCATGGCTGGTGGCGCCTACTCGCAGGGCATAGTGGTTGCCGGGGCCCATCTTTAGCCAGCGGTGTGAACGCACGGCCACTTTGCCGGGGAAGGAGGGCTTAGTGTCCACAATGAATTCGGCGTTGATCAGGTCCTCAGGGCCGGGCGTGGTGGGCACCATGTGTAAAAAGTCGGCGTAAATCATGTCTGCGCTTTGGGCGCGCAGATAGTCTGCCAGCTTGCCTTCGGGGGCGAACCAGAACTCGTCGCCGTCGAAGGGAATAATCCAGTCAGCCCCTGCCCGCCAAGCCGCATGGCACATGTAGGTCATTTTTTCTGCCTGAATATGTGCCGGCTCACGGTCTCGGGCTACGTGCACGCGACCGGTTTTGAGGGCGAATTCTTCTAGAATTTCCGGGGTGTCATCGGTGGACATGTTGTCGCCAACAATGATGTGGCTGATGCCCTGCGCAAATAGGTGCTCAATGACCAGGGGCAGGATATCTGCCTCGTTTTTAACTAGCGTTACGCCCCAAACTTCGCCTTCTTTACGACGACGACGCGGCAAGTTAGGTAGCTGCATATGTTTTATGGCCCGCATCTGCGCGGGTAGGCTGCGATGCTTAATAAAATCTTTGCAAACCCAGCTGGCCTGACCCAGATCTTGGCGTAGTGACATTAGCGTCCTAAGGTTGGGGTGGGAAAGTGTCACGAGGAAAAACGTGACTATACCGTTGATAGTATAGATTGGTTTCCATCCCACTTATAGCCCTTGAGAGGTTGGCGCTATGTTGGACTATGGCAGATTCGTCTATAAGTCGCGTGTGTGGGCAGGCTATGCGAACCGAGCAATTAAACGTAGCTTTTCTACTCAGCAGGTAAATAAACGACGCGAAATTTTAAGTTCTCGCCAGGTGCCTGACTTCCCGGTGACTCCAGGTGCGGTTATGGCCGTAACCATGGTTAAGGATGAGGCTGACATTATTGACCGCGTCATCACCCACCTGCTGGAGCAGGAAGTGGACCGGGTGATTGTGGCTGACAATATGTCTAGCGACGACACCCCCCAGATTTTGGCTGAGCTGGCCAGTAAATACCCGGTTACGGTGGTGCAAGATAACCTGGCGGCCTACTATCAGTCAGAAAAAATGACGGCCTTGGCTAAGTTGGCGCGCAATCACGGGGCTAAGTGGGTAATTCCTTTCGACGCCGATGAACTGTGGTTTGCCCCGGGCGCCACCCTAGCTAGCTACCTGCGGGCCAGTGACAAGAAGCAGTTCCGCGCTGCTGTGCACAACGCTATCCCCACCGAAACTGCTGGGGTGTGGCGTCTTGATCAGCGGGCAGCGAGCCTGCCGAAAACTGCTGTGGCCACGCTACCTGGCATGAATATTTCTATGGGTAACCACTTTGTGGACCGCCCTGGTGAAACCGACGCCGGTATGCGCCTAATTCACTTGCCGTGGCGTTCGCTAGAGCAGATTGAACGTAAATCAACGCAGGGTTCTTTGGCGTTGCGTTTGGCTGAGCATGAGGGGCGCCTGGGGCGCCAGTGGCATGAGACTGAAACTGCTCTGGCGCAGGATGCCGCCGGGCTGTGGCAGGATCTGCTAAACGGTAACCCGCACCCGGCCCTGGACCTAAACTGGTCGGCAGACAGTGAGCTAATCACCTTAGATGAGCTACCTGCTTGGCCTTTTGCCCGCCCCTATGACATCACTGGCCCTAACCGCATTGAAGAGGTCAAATAGCTAGCTGCGCTGGCGCGGGCCGAGCACCCGTGAAAACCTGCGACGTTGAGAAGCTTCTTAGCTGCGCTAGCGCGGGCCAAGGACTCTCTTAGCCGCGAACGCTGCCAGCTGCCTGTAGGCTTTGCCCACCAGCTGCAAGCTAATAAAAACAAGTTGGGGGGCGTACCTTTTAGGTACGCCCCCCACTGTGTGTTTGCTGCGCTTAATGCGCGTAGCGCTATTTGGCTTAGTCGTCGCTGCTGAAGATAGCCAGCAGACGCAGAATCTCAATGTAGAGCCACACCAGGGTCACTACCAGGCCGAAGGCGCAGGTCCAGGCGTAGCGGCGCGGGGCGCCGGCGTTTACCAGCGACTCAGTGTTCTGGAAGTCGAGCACCAGGGATACAGCCGCCATAATCACGGCAATGGGGCCAATGATCAGGCCCAGCGGGATGCCCGCAACGGTCATGGAGTACAGGCCAAACTCGCCGCCCACCAGGCCGGTGAGCTGCAGCAGGAAGTTAACCATGGCGAAAGCGCCGTAACCGATCAGGGCAATCATGAAGATCTTGAGGAACTTACCCTGCAGACGGAAGTTAGCGAACTTGTACAGGCACAGCATTACTACGAACGTGGCCAAAGTACCCAGCACAGCCTGCAGCACAATGCCGCTGTAGCGGGTTATCTCGACGGCGGCAGAGAAGCCACCAAGCATTAGACCTTCAGCTAGGGCGTAGATGAACATCAGTACCGGTGAAGGCTCACGCTTGAAGGTGTTGATAAGACCGAAGATCAGCGCCCCAACAGCGCCGGTGCTGGTGACCATGACGGCGGTGCCCATGGCCTGGGCGCTCTGGGACTGGTAGGCGTTAACCACCAGGTACCAGCCAAAAGCGGCGGTGATAACTACCGTTAGCAGCAGGGCGGCTGTACGCACAATGACGTCGTCGTAAGTCATGCGCCCGGTCTCTACAGCGGAGGCGGCGGGAGCAGCGTACTGCTGCTCAAGCTGGGCCTGGCTGTAGGGGTCGGCGTAACCGGTCTGGCCGTAAGCATTCTGGTCGTAAGTATTTTGACCATAAGCGTTCTGGCCGTAGGGGGCACCATAGCCGCCCTGGTTGGGGTGGCCGGGGGTGTAGCCGGGCATGGTCGGATACCCGGCTGGGGTGGTTTGCTGCGCACCCTGCTTGAATACAGGGTTGGAGCTGAATACGGGGTTGGACATTAGCCCCATCTCCTTCCATTTTTCCTGGTCCCAGCCTGCCATAATGGGGAGATTTAAGCTATTAACTCAGCTAGGGACTTATTCACTATGGGAGTTTTGGACGCTTTTCTTTGCTCTCTCCTCCCTAAGTAGGAGACGGCGTACACCTTTAGTCTGGCCACTTTGCCGGCTAAGTTTCCTCACCTAGGCCGATAAGGCTAGGGCAGTGACTTCCTAGAATTTAAGTCGTAACAACGAAACCCAGAAAGGTTAAGCCAATGATTCAGGCGCGACACTTAACCAAGCGCTATGGCAACAAAGTGGCTGTAAACGATATTTCTTTCGACGTTCACCCCGGTAAGGTGACCGGTTTCCTGGGCCCTAACGGTGCAGGTAAGTCCACCACCATGCGCATGATTATGGGCCTTGACCGGCCTACCTCCGGCGCGGTGCGCGTAAACGGCCGCCCCTACCGTGATCTGGCCGCCCCGCTAACTGAAGTGGGTGCCCTACTGGACGCCAAGGGCCTGCACGGTTCACGCACTGCCCGCGCCCACCTCAAGCAGCTGGCACTTTCAAACGGTATTCCTACCCGTCGCGTAGATGAGGTGCTGGAATTTACCGGTCTTAGCGCCGTAGCCAAAAAGCGAGTTAAGGGTTTCTCGCTGGGCATGGGCCAGCGCCTAGGTATTGCTGCTGCGCTGCTTGGTGACCCTGAAGTTTTGATCTTTGATGAGCCCGTCAACGGCCTAGACCCTGAAGGGGTTATTTGGGTTCGTGAAACCTGCCGCCAGCTGGCTAGCGAGGGACGCACCGTGTTCATCTCCTCGCACCTGATGAGCGAGATGAGCCAGACCGCAGATGAGCTGATCGTTATCGGTCGCGGCCGAATCATTGCCACCGGCCCGGTAGACAGCGTCATTGAAAGCACTATTTCTGACCGGGTACGCGTAGCCTCACCCCAGGCTTCAACCTTGGCCCAGCTCCTGCAGCAGCAGGGTTGGCAGGCCAGCCCGGTGGAGCCCTCGGTACTAGAAACCACCGCCACTGACGCTATCCACGTGGGTGAGCTGGCCGCCGCTAACGGCATTGTGCTGCACGAACTGACCACCATTAAGGCCTCCCTTGAGGACGCCTATCTGGAACTTACCGGCGACGCCGTCGAATACCGTGCTGGTGCCGGCACCCACTTGCCACAGCAGCCTCCGCAGGGGCCTGCTGGCCAAAACGTTTACCCCGCACCGCAGCGCTGAAAGCAAGGAGAGAGACAATCATGACTGCAACTAACCACAGCGCTAACCAGGGCCGCGTGCCCGCCCAGGGTGTTCCTGCCCAGCAAATGCCGACGACGGCGCCCGCAGCTCCCATGCAGGGCGCGCCGGTTCCCGCCCAGCAGGGCCAGGTGCTGCAAGCCCCGCACGGGCAAGTACCCGCCCAGCAGCGCGCCCCGCGCCGTCGAGTGCAAGCCAAGCAAACTTTCTTTAGCGTCTTTAGGTCAGAGTGGAGCAAATTAGCTTCGCTGCGCTCCACCTGGATCACCGCTGCAATTGCATCACTAATTACTATCGGTATTTCTGTGCTGATCATGGCCCAGTACTCAGGTATGAAAGGTTACGCCGACAAGGCTGCCAACTACCTGACGGTAGGCTCTTCCTTCGGTCAGATCGCGGTAGCTGTGCTAGGTGCTCTGCTGATCACCGGCGAATACTCTTCAGGCCAGATCCGCTCATCCCTAGCAGCAGTGCCGCGTCGTGGTCGCCTGTTTGCAGCCAAAGCTGTAGTGGTAACTATCTTCTCCGCGCTGCTGGGCCTGGTGACAGTGGCGCTAACCTACCTGCTCTCCCTGCCGATCCTGGGCAATAAGGCTGGCTCTCTATCAAACCCCGAATACCTTGGCTTCTTCTGGGGTACCGCAATGGCCTTCGCCATTATCGGCCTGATGGCTATGAGCTTTGGCTATATCCTGCGCTCCACCGCCGGTTCTATCTCGCTGGTAGTAGTGCTGCTGTTCGTACTGCTGATTCCGCTAGGCCTGGCCGCCAGCAAATGGGACTGGGTCCGATACATTACGGAAGTGCTGCCCAGTAGCTCTGCCGCAGCTGTGGCTGACCCCTACAACCTGCTTGCGACCCCCACCAAGCTGGACTATGACGTGGTGATCGCTTCCGGTTACGCCTGGGCCATCATCCCGATGATTATCGCCTTCTTCGTGTTCAGCAAACGCGATGCCTAAGCAGCACTGATAATTCAGTACTAGGTATCTAATGCGGCACTTGCGCTGCTTAACGCAAGTACCTAAAAACTGGCTAAGGCGCCGCCCGGTAAGGGCGGCGCCTTAGCCAAGCCAGGGCTAGTAATTTCAATTGCGGTTAAGCTTTAAAGGAGTAAGCGTGGAAAAGTGGACAATGCGTAAAACCTGGCTAAACATCCTAGAAAAGCTTGGCGCCCGCCCAGCGGCCTCAATTAGCATCTGGCTGGTATTTATAAGCAGCCTGTTCGCCATAGAACTGCTGCTAGAAACCTCCGCCCACACCCGGATCGTGCTGTTGGTGGCCTATATCGTGCACGCCGCACTGGGGGTAGTGGTGTGCATCTGCGCCTGGGCCTACCGCTACCAGGTGGCGCTGCTACGCAGTGAAGCCTCCCGCCAAGCCCTCGCCGGCCAGCAAGCCACACTACTGGCCGCCGCCAATGAACGCAGCCGCATTGCCCGCGAAATGCACGACGTCGTCGCCCACTCCCTAGCCGTCATGATCACCATGTCAGACGGGATCGCCTCCACCATTGACCGCGACCCCAAAATGGCCAAAGAAGCACTCAACCTACTGGCCGAGACCAGCCGCAGCGCGCTCGCGGACACGCGCCGCCTAGTGGGGGTGCTGCGCGAAGACCCGGCAGTTTCCGGACTGAGTGGGGAGATCACCCCCGCCGCCGGCATTAACGCTGGCGCGGCAGGCAGCGCGGGTGCCGGGGGCTCCGCACTGGGCGCAGCCAGCCCTCAGAGCCCGGTCAGCTCGGGAGCGGCGCTGCAGGGGCTGGGCGTATCCTCACCGGCTAACGCAGCGGCAAGTAGCGCGGATCTGGCCGCAAATACGGCAGGCAGCGGCGTCGTCGCCCCCAAACTGCAAGTAAAAGAACTGCCGGTGCCAGAATTTGCCGCCCCGGGCACAATAGCCCCCGCCCACCCCAGCAGCGCCATCACCAACCTGCGTGAGCGTGAAGTGGAAGAAACCAGCCAGGATGCGGGCGCGCCCCTGGCCCCCGCGCCGGAAAGCAAAGACCTAGCTGCCCTGGTGGAGCGCTTTAAAGAAGCCGGGATGCCTATCAGCTACGAGCACCTGGGGGAGCCGCTGCCAAACGACGCCAATTTACAGCTGACCATTTACCGTATCGCCCAAGAAGCCCTCACCAATGTGCTGCGCTACGCGCCCACCACCAAACGCATTACCGTGCGCCTGGCGCGGCGAGTAGGCTGCGCCGAGCTGTGGGTAATTAACGCCGCCGCCCCCGGCTCGCCCTCCATGCACGGCTCTGGCAAGGGCCTGATTGGGATGCGTGAACGCGCCGCCGTCTACTCCGGATCAGTGCAGGCTGGGCCAGTTGACGGTAACTGGCAGGTGTACGCTATTTTGCGTTGGCAGGAAGACACCTTGGAGGAACTCAAATGGCAGCTGCCGGTATGATCCGCGTGCTTTTAGCCGATGACCAGGCACTTATCCGTATGGGTTTTCGGATGGTGTTGGATGCTGAGGCGGATATTGAAGTGGTGGGTGAGGCTGCCGACGGCGCTGCGGCTATCACTCAGGCTAAGGCACTTAACCCCGACGTCGTACTAATGGATATCCGTATGCCGGGGGTTAACGGGATTGAGGCTACCGCCGAAATTACCCGCACCCTAGACACCAAAGTACTTATCCTGACCACCTTTGACCTGGACGAATACGCCTTTGGCGGGCTGCGGGCGGGGGCTAGCGGGTTTTTACTTAAAGACACGCGCCCAGCTGAGCTAATTGAAGCTATCCGCACCGTGGCCAGCGGTGAGGCGGTGGTTTCGCCGCGTATTACCCGGCGTATGCTGGAAATGTTTGCGGGCCAGCTACCTAGTGGGGCTACCGCTAGCGGGCAGGTAGATCCGCGTATTGCCTCCCTAACTCCGCGCGAAACAGAAATTTTGTGCCTGGTGGCACGCGGCATGTCCAATGCTGAAATTGCTGCTGAACTGGTGGTTTCTGCAACCACCGTGAAAACCCATGTGGGTTCAGTGCTAGCCAAGCTAGGGGTGCGTGACCGTGTACAGGCCGTGGTGGTGGCCTACGAAACTGGCCTGGTTAGTTAATTTTTAGTAGCTAACTGAGTAAGCGGCTTCACCGCGCTAAAAGCTTGGGATTTAGCGGCCAAACCGATAGGGTAAGGGAGTTAAACCCGGCGAGGGACATGCGCAAACCGTGCGTATGCATCCGTGATCGACGTGGTAGTGCTCTGGTGCTGCACGCGTTGAGGCGTCCCAAGCCCCAAGCATTTGGAGAAAATCATGGCTAAGGCTTCCAAGATTTCCGCAACCCTACGTACCGACTTCGGTAAGGGCTTCGCCCGTCGCGCCCGCGTGGCCGGCCAGGTTCCCGCCGTTGTTTACGGCCACGGCACCGACCCCAAGCACGTCCTGGTTGACGGTCACGAGTCCTACATGGCTCTGCGTGGCACCTCCAACGCTCTAGTAGAGCTAAACGTTGAGGGCGAGAAGATCCTGACCATCGTTAAGGACATCCAGCGTCACCCGCTACGCCCCGGCTTCCAGCACATCGACTTCATGATCGTTAACCGCTCTGAGAAGGTTAGCGTTGAGGTTCCCGTGGTAGTAGTCGGCGAGGCTGCCCCGGCCACCATGCACACCATCGAGCTGGCTCACCTGAGCGTGTCCGTGCCCGTGGTTGACATCCCCGAGTCCATCGAGGTTGACGTTACCGGCCTGGAGGCTGGCACCATCATCACCGTGGCTGACCTGAAGGTTGCCGACGACGTCGAGATCCACAACGAGGCCGAGCTGCCCGTGGTCAACATCGCCGCCAACGAGGAAGAAGCCCCTGAGGAAGAGGCTCCTGCCGAGGCCGCCACTGAGGAAGCCGCTGAGTGAAATTAGCTGCTTGCTAGCACTGCGGGCCGCGACGCGAAAGCGTTGCGGCCCTAGTGTTTTTAGGCGCGGCGGCTGGTTTTAGTTGCCGGTGTGTAGGTGCATTTGGGCTTTGGCCAGCCCTAAAGTCACCACTTCTTCAACCGCATCAGCGGCCTGCTCTAAGGTAGTGGCCCATTGGGTTAGCGTTGCCTTAGGGAAGTCAGCCAGCACAAAGTCGGTTACGCTCTGGCGCCCAACCGGGCGTCCAATACCAACCCGCAGCCGCGCATAGTCGCGCGTACCCAGCGCCGTCGAGATGGATTTCAAGCCATTATGGCCGTTCTCCCCACCCCCAAGCTTTAGCCGCAGCTCATGCTCAGGGATATCCAGCTCGTCATGAATAACCAGCAGGTGATCAGGGGTGATGCTGAAATACTGCATCAGGTTCTTAACCGGCCCGCCGGAAGTGTTCATAAAGGAATTGGATTTAGCCAAAATTGCCTTCGGACCCGGCGCGCCGCCCGGCAGCATCCCAATACGCACCTGGGCAATACGCGCCACCTGCCGGTGGTTCACAAACGAGCCCCCCGCGCGCCCCGCCAACACGTCAAGCACCATTTGCCCAACATTGTGGCGGTTACGCAGATAGCGGGCCTCGGGATTACCTAAACCTACAATCAGCCAGCTCTCGCTCAAGCGCGTCACTCCACTACCTGTAGCAAACCGGCTGCCAGCAGCGTGTCTACGGTTTCATCTACTAGGTTCCAAGACTTGCGGTGCTCGCCCAGGGCGGCGACGACGTCGGCGTGGATTTCCGCCAAAGTGTGCGGAATGGGGCAGGCCATCCAGGCAGCCGCACCGGCGCCGTCGAGAAGTACCGGAACCGTGCCCACCAGCACCACCGTTTGCCATTCAGAGTAGATAGCGTCAGTGAAGGGGGCGCGCACCAAACGGTCAGAGTCACCCAGGGAGGTGCCCATGGAAGAGCTAGTCAGCTTCAGGTTCACGTCACCGTTGCCAGGAATGTGCTGGTAGCTAGGCGGATCTGCCGGGTGTTCCAGGAGCTGCTTGAATAGCTCAGCGCACTCGGCCTGATCACTAAAGCTTAGCTGCCAAGGGCCACCAGCCAGGGTCAGGGCGCGTGCCAGGGTCAGCAGCGGGTTGGGCAGTAGATAGAAGGAAGAAGTTTGGGCAATGAACTTGGTTAGCGCCTCCGCTAGCGTTAGTGGCTCCAGCTTATTGCCTTGGCTGACTCTCTCAGCGATTAGTAGCGCAGCCATGCGCAGTGGTTCACCGGCAAAAGTTAGCTCAGTGGCAGGGGTAATACCCAGCTCAGCCGGCGCGTGGTCACCCTTAACGGTGGGCTCTTGGGGGTCCACTAGGGAAATAGGCTTGGGGTAGGGGTAAACCTTTAGGGTTTCGGGGTCAAAACCCAAACACTCGTCGGTTACATAGTTGAACTGGCCGGCTAGGCGGCTAGCAAAAGTGGATTTACCGGTTCCCGACGGCGCCGCGATACCGATTACATCCCTGCTTCCGGGCACCTGCAGCCCGGCAGCGTGCAGCATAAGTAGATTGCCGGCCTGGGCCTGGATAGCGATATGGGTGATGGCTTGGGAGAAAGCGTAGCTGGCCTGACGTGGCTCGGTGGGAATACCGCAGCGATCCCAGCCTTCAGGTACCGGGGATGTGGTGTCATCCTCTGGCACTACCTGCAAACGGATCGGGTTATCAGACGGCTCCTGGTCAGTGTCAGGTTTTACCTCGCTATGACGCCAAAGCTCGGCTAGGTGCGCCGCTAGGCCCGCGTCTAGGCTGGTTAGATCCAGTTCAAAGTCGAGGCCGAAAGTGTGAATTCGCAACCGATACTCCCGCGTTTCATTGTTACTTCTACTTCACTAATGATACCGTGAAACGAAGCTAGTATCGATCTGCGCTAAATCGTGTCCCCATATCGTTTAGCGTGTGCCCAAATCGGAGAATTAATGACTGATAAAAACGTTGCTAACTCCGATTCTAGGGATCCAGGGTTGGATGCCTTTGAATCAAAGTTAGAATCGGATAAGCCGCTGTTTGATAACTCTGACCCGGTAGATTACACGGCTGTCAGCGAAGCTGCGCACGGCTCTGGTCACCACTCTTCGCATCACGGCCATCACCACTCTCACCATTCTTCTAGCTCTTCTAGTCGACGTCGCCGCTCTAGTTCCAGCCGTAGTGGCGCTGCCGGCAGTGGGGCTGGTTCTGCTTCACGTTCAGGCTCATCTCGTTCAGGTTCGTCTCGCTCAGGCTCTTCGCGTCATCACTCTTCAAGTCGGCACCACTCTTCTTCCCGACGTCGCCGCAAGGGCCTACTAGGCTGGTTTGGCCGCCACAAGGTGGTCACCGCCTTTATCGGTGTTTTCGCTATTTTCGCACTGATTTTGTCTGGCGCCCTGGCTTGGCTTTTCTTCTCGTTGGGTAGGCCTGAAACGATTAGCAACGTTTTCCCTGACGAATCCACGCGCCCGGCCGCTGCTCAAACCACTAAAGGCAAGCCGGTTACCTTCCTGCTGCTGGGTTCAGACTCGCGTATTAGCGCCGGTAACCCCTCAGACTGGAAGGTAGGTGCGCAACGTACCGACGCCATCATGCTGGTGCAGCTATCGGGTGACCGTAAGAGCGCCAATGTCATGTCTATCCCGCGTGACTCGTGGGTGGAGATTCCCGCTAACGACGTCGTCGGACATGCTTCTTACGCAAAAATTAACGCAGCTTTCTCATGGGGCGGACCTAAGCTGTTAATTCAAACCGTAGAAAAGCTGACGCAAATTCGTATTGACCACTTTGTATTAGCTGACTTTTCTAGCTTCGAGGCGCTTACCGATGAGTTAGGCGGGGTTGACTTGACACTGTCTCAACCTTTGGACTTAACAGGTAAGCAAAATGCGGCAAACTCAGCAAATGTATTGCCGGCCGGGCCGCAACACTTAAACGGTAAGCAGGCACGTATTTTCGTGCAGGAACGCTACACTGTGGCGCGCGGCGACTTTGACCGTATTCAGCGTCAGCAGGCCTGGATGCGGGCAATTTTGAAGGCGCTAGTAAACCGCGACACGCTCACTGACCCGGGCAAGCTGGTGTCTTTCGTGAATGTGGTTACCAAGAACCTAGCGGTGGATGAGGGCTTAACTACCAGCGAGATGGTTTCGCTGGGGCGCTCAGCTAGCTCAATTCGCCCAGCCGATGTGCACTTCTTCCAGGCGCCGGTAACCGGTACGGGCACAAGCGATGACGGCCAGTCGATCGTTAACCTGGACCGTAACAGGCTCACAGCGGTGTGCCGGGCTTTCAACTCTGACACGGTTTCTGAGTATGTCTCCCAAAACGGTAAAGACTTGGACATGCTGCAAGAAGTGGTGCGCTAAATCGCCTCCAGCGCAACTAATAGTTTTTGACTCACGCCCTGGCCGTGGGAAACTAGGACCTAGATAGTGTGTGGGCTGCTCTGCACCGTGCAAAGGCGTGCGCCACACGCCTGGAGCGAGGAATTAGATGATCTACCGCAGTGCCACATCTACTATGGGCCGCAATATGGCCGGTGCTCGCGCGCTTTGGCGTGCCACCGGGGTCAAAGACTCTGACTTCGGCAAGCCTATTATCGCCATTGCCAACTCCTTCACCCAGTTTGTACCCGGACACGTGGGCCTGCGTGATGTTGGCAAAATCGTGGCTGAGCAGATCGAAGCAGCTGGCGGTATCGCCAAGGAATTCAACACCATCGCTATTGACGACGGTATCGCCATGGGCCATGAGGGTATGCTCTACTCGCTGCCCAGCCGTGAATTGATCGCTGACAGTGTGGAATACATGGTGCGCGCCCACTGTGCTGACGCCCTGGTGTGTATCTCTAACTGTGACAAGATCACTCCTGGCATGTTGATGGCTTCGCTGCGCCTAAATATTCCCACCATTTTCGTCTCTGGTGGGCCTATGGAGTCAGGTAAAAGCTACATTGACGGCCAGATCCGCAAACTGGATCTGATTGACGCCATGATGGACGCCGCCGACCCTACTGTTTCGGACGAAACCATTAGCGCCATTGAACGCGCTGCCTGCCCCACCTGCGGTTCCTGCTCGGGTATGTTTACCGCTAACTCCATGAACTGCCTGACCGAGGCGCTGGGCTTGTCGCTCCCCACCAACGGCTCGCTGCTGGCCACCCACGCCGACCGTAAAGCCCTATTTGAGCAGGCCGGTCGCCAGATCGTGAAGATCACCAAGGCCTACTATGAGCAGGACCAGGCCAACCTGGCCCCACGCGCCATTGCCACCAAGGCTGCTTTTGAAAACGCCATGAGCCTAGACATTGCCATGGGTGGCTCCACCAACACCGTGCTGCACCTGCTAGCTGCCGCCCAGGAGGGCGAGGTGGACTTCCACATGGCAGATATTGACCGCCTCTCGCGCCAGGTGCCGCACCTGTGCAAGGTGGCTCCTTCCACCAACCTGTACCACATGGAAGATGTGCACCGCGCCGGTGGCATTATGGGCATCCTAGGTGAGCTAGACCGAGCCGGGCTGCTACACACTGACACCACTACCGTGCTGGACACCACCTTGGGTCAGCAGCTGGAAACCTACGATATTATGCGCCACCCCAGCGAACAGGTACGTGAACGCTACCTAGCCGCCCCCGGCGGCGAGCGCACCACCCAAATGTTCTCCCAAGCTAACCGCTTCAGCGAGCTAGACACTGACCGCGCTGGCGGCTGCATCCGCGACCTAGAGCACGCCTATTCTCGCGACGGCGGCCTGGCGGTACTGTTCGGCAATATCGCCGAAAAGGGCTGCATTGTTAAAACCGCTGGTGTGGACGCCTCTATCTTGACCTTCACCGGCCCGGCAGTGGTGTTTGAAAGCCAGGAGGACGCCGTTGAAGGCATCCTGGGCGGCAAGGTTAAAAGCGGCGACGTCGTCATTATTTCCCATGAGGGACCACGCGGCGGCCCGGGTATGCAGGAGATGCTGTACCCCACCACCTACATCAAATCCATGCACCTGGGTAAGGAATGCGCGCTACTAACTGACGGGCGTTTCTCCGGCGGTACCAGCGGCCTGAGCATTGGGCACGTCTCGCCTGAGGCGGCTGCCGGCGGCCTGATTGGTTTGGTGCGCAGCGGCGACGTGATTGAGATTGATATTCCGGCCCGCTCTATCCGCGTGGATCTAAGCGAGGCAGAAATCGCCCAGCGTCGCGCCCAGGAGGAAGCTCGCGGCACTGCCGCCTGGACCCCGCACCACCAGCGTGCTCGCCACGTGTCGGCGGCTCTGCGTGCCTACGCCATGTTGGCCACCAGCGCAGACCTGGGCGCTGTGCGTGACCGAGCCAAATTAGGGCTATAACAGTAGCTATTCATGCGCCACGGTTAGCTGTTTGGCGCAAACAAGTGCCCCGCTACTTGCGGTGGCGGCGACGTCGAGAGATGGGGAAATGGGCCAAGACGAGCAGAGCTTGTGGAACGGTGGCGACTACCTGCGGGCGGTGCTACGTGCGCCAGTGTATGAGGTAGCCGAGCACACGCCGCTGGAGCCGATGCCTGCCATTAGTGCGCGGGTAGGGCACCCAGTGCTGGTTAAACGTGAAGACCGCCAGCAGGTGCACTCTTTTAAGATCCGTGGCGCGTATGCACGTATGCGTCAGCTCGACGCCGCTGCCCGCGCCCGTGGAGTGGTCACGGCCTCGGCTGGTAACCACGCCCAGGGGGTGGCGCTGTCTGCACGCACTATGGGGATTACGGCTTCTATTGTGATGCCAGTGATTACCCCGGTGATTAAGGTAAACGCGGTGCGCGCCTTGGGTGGCCAGGTAATTTTGCATGGCCGTACTTTCGACGACGCCGCCGCGCACGCCCGTCACCTGGCCCAGACTGAGGGGCTTGAATATATTGCGCCTTTCGATGACCGCTGGGTGATTGCTGGCCAGGGCACTATTGGCCTGGAGCTGATTCAGCAGGATGCGGCCCTAACCCACGTGTTTGTGCCCGTGGGCGGTGGCGGTTTGGCTGCCGGCATTGCGGTGGTGATTAAGCAGCTGATGCCCCAGGTGCAGGTGATTGCAGTAGAGCCTGAGGATTCTAGCTGCCTGGGCGCCGCTATTAAGGCTGGTCAGCCGGTCACTTTGGAGCGCGTTAGTGCCTATGCCGAGGGCGTGGCCGTTAAGCGTGTGGGGGATGAAACTTTCCGCCTGTGCAGCCGCTACCTGGACGATTTGGTGATTGTTAGCTCCGATGAGATTAGCGCTGCGGTTAAGGATCTGTTTGAGGATGTGCGCGCGGTAGCTGAACCGGCTGGGGCGGTGGCTTTGGCAGGCCTTAAGGCGTATGCAGACAGCCATGAGCTGCCCGAAGATGCCCGCCTGGCCTGTATCTTGTCGGGTGCTAATTTGAATTTCCACTCGCTGCGTTACATTTCTGAACGAGCTGAGCTGGGTGAACGCCGCGAAGCCCTGTTGGGGGTAACTATCCCTGAACGTCAGGGCGAATACCTGCGTTTTTGCAAGCTGATTGGCGATCGGGCGGTTACTGAGTTTAACTACCGCGTGGCCGGGGAAAAGGCCCATATTTTTGTGGGTTTGGCGCTTAGCGGGGGCGACGCCGAACGTGGGCAGATCCTTAAGCTGCTGCGCGGGGGCGGTTATGAGGTGGTTGACCTAACCGAGGATGAAGTAGCTAAGCAGCATGTGCGCTACATGGTGGGGGGCCGCCCGCAGCGTGAACTGCGTGAATCGGTGTTTGCTTTTGAATTCCCTGAGGCCCCGGGGGCGCTGCGCGACTTCCTAGTGCAGTTGGGGACGCGCTGGAATATCACCCTGTTCCATTACCGCTCTTACGGCACTGACTATGGGCGTGTACTGGTGGCATTTGAGAACGTGGCTGGCGACGAATTGTTTGCCCAGCATGTGCAAGACCTGGGCTATGAGTGGCATGAAGTTACTGATTCACCCGCATACAAGCACTTTCTGGCTTAAAAACTAGCCAGTTGCAGCCTAGTGTGGGCCGGCCCTTTTCGGGCCGGCCCACTTTTAATTGCGCAGCTTGCAGTGGCACCTGTCCAATTCGCAGCAACTTAGCCCAAACGCGCAGCCGCACAGCACATATGAGGAGAAACTCAGTGTCTAGAGGTGCTGGGTAAAGGTCTTATACCTCTAGAATGAAGTTAGGGCAGCACCCCCATGCTGTCGCTCTATGCCCAGAGGGATTGTTTCATCCCTCGTTCCCAGTGGTCCCAGGAGAACTGAATATGTCTGTCCCCTCCTCATTTAGCGGCGCGAGCACTTCCCGCCGCACCTTGATGAAAGGCGCAGCTTGGGCTGTGCCCGCAGTAACCGTAACTGCACCCGCATTGGCTGCCAGCATGTCTAGCTGCATCAGCAGCGAAGTTGCCGATGACATTGAAAAGATTTTTGCTGCCCACAAAGCTAACCCCGCCAAGTATCCGGGACAGAACGCTATGGCTGGCGCCGTGCTGGAGGGCTGGATGGCTGCCCCCGGTAGTATTGCCGGTGAGCTAGCCAACCCCTCCTTCTTCAAGCTGCGTAACAAGGGATCTAAGACTTTCCAGTTCAGCAAGTACCCGCTGAACTTCGAGTTTGGGGTTATGAACGTAGCTACCTCACCGGCTATGAACAACACTCTGGCGGGTAGCACGGTAGGTAACATTATTAAAGTCCATGTTAAGAACCCCTGGCAGCCGGCTAGCGCCACCGCAGACTACGTCAACAGCTGCGCGCGTCGTCGGGATCTAAACATCTCTACCTCATACGGAACCTTCTATAACGTTGGTACCGGTAAGCGCATCCCGGGTATTAGCGGCGAAAACGACTTCACCTGCGCTACCGACTCGCACGGCACCCACTATGACATCACCCTGCACTACAACCGCGACCTGGCCCCCAACGCTATTGCGGAGGCTGCCAACTACCAGCTGCGTAGTGGTCTAACCACCATTGGTAAGCGTATTTACGTGGCTCTGGGCGCCCGCGTGCTGGGCTTTGTGCCCCCGCAGTGGGATGACGTGGTGGCTTTCGCTAAGGCCCAGGATCCGCGCTGGACCAATGAAGACGACATCCGCGCCTGCTACTGGGCTGCTTACCAGGCCCGCGTAAAGCGTTGGAACACCGCCAAGCTGGCTAATGGCTCCACCGAAGCCCTGGCTGGCGCCGTCCTGAAGTACACCGGTTGGGCTAAGGGCCTCAACGGCGTGTTCAAGGACCTGGAGCCGGGTGAGTGGATCTGGTCTCACGAAACCGGTAACTACCTCACCGCTGGTTCGGAAGGCAACACCCCGCACCTGGGCACCGTCGTCGGCGACGACATCCAGTTCTGGCGCGGCAGGGTGGGCTCACCGCAGGTTAACCTGCAAAACCGCGACGGCGTGTTCTAAACGGAGTGTTCTAAGCCGCGTGCTCTAAACGGAGTTCTCTAGGCGGCATGCTCTAAGCAAGCTGCTCTAAAGCGCGCTTTAGATCCCAAATTTTAGGGGCAGGCAGGGCCAGTTTTAGGATTTGACTCATGCCGGTTAGCTACAACGCCCAACAAAATCCCTATCTAGGGATTAACAGCCTGGCCACCATGCATGGTGACGCCCAATCTTCGGACGCCACCCCATTTGCTGGTCCAGGCGATCCGGGCGTGGGTGGAAGCTGGAAAGTCACTTTCACTAACCACTGGGCTGCCTGCCCCACTATTTTGGCTGGCCAAGACGGCTACATTCAGGCCCTAATGACACAGTTTTTGGGTTCTGACGCCAAAGTGCGCAAACCCAAGCTAGCCATTATTGAACCAGCCAGCGGCGCCCAGCTAGGAGCCATGGAAATCCCCACCGGGGCGCTACTGGGTGGGGTGTATGCCTATCTGGACGCCGACTCTAACCTGGTGATGGTTGACGGCACCAACGCCCTCACCTGGATTTCCCACAGTCAAGACGGCATGAAAGTATGGGTGTCGCGGCGCATTGACCTAACCGACGCCATGAAACTTGAACCCAAGGATCACGTGGTGGGGATCGTACCCGACTGGCACGGACGTATCTGGGTGGCTTCAGAGCGCGGCGTCGTCGGCCTAATTGACCCTAAACGCAACGTGGTGCGCCTGACCAAACTGCAGCAATACTCACCCACAGAGCGCATCGACAACTCCATTTCCGCATGTCCGCAGGGGGTAAGCATTATTACCAGCTACGGCATCTATATGCTGGGCGCCGACGCCTCCACCTCCAAGCCGCGCATCATCTGGAGCCACAGCTATGACCGGGGCACTAAGCAAAAACCGGGGCAGCTTTCGCACGGCTCCGGGGCTACCGCCACTTTCTTTGGGCCTAATGGCTCGGACTATGTGATGCTTTCGGATAACGCGGATCGGCAAGAAAAACTCATTGTGTACCGCAGCGCCGACGGCAGCGCAGTAGGGGAGGGGCCGCTGTTTACCCCAGGCGCTTCGGGCACGGAAAACTCCATGATTGGCGTGCAAAACTCGATAGTGGGGGCCTGCACTTTCGGCTACCCCTATGCGCAGTACCCCGACACTAAGCCCGCCTACCGCGCCCAGGTGGCGCCGGGTATGGAACGCTGGGATGTTAACGACGACGCCTCGGGTATCACCCTGAAATGGCGTAATAACGGGATTTACTCGGCGGCAGTGCCGCGCCTGTCTACCGCTGATAACCTCATTTACACCTGTGAACGCCCGCGTGGACCGGCTGGGGTGCTCACCGGCCCGGTAGTTTATGCCTGCGCGATTGATATGGATAGTGGTCGCGTGGTGCATAGGCAGCGTTTGCCGCGCCTGGCTAACCTACTGGCTGGCGGCGACCCCTCCCAGATGGTGGGGGTTATTGATAAGCATGGCGTGTGGTGGCAGGGCACTATCGGGGGTATTTACCGCATTTCTCGCCACGGCGACGGCGTAAGTGGGGTGCAGGGGGCCAGCTCGCTTCCGCTGGGGGCGGCTTTTGGGTCGGTTAGCGATGCGCTCGGGGCTGTGGGCGACGGCGTAACCGGCGCGGTAGGGGCTGCGGGCGGTGGCGTAACTGGCGCGGTTGGTGCTGTGGGTGACGCCGTAGGGGCGACGGTTGGTGCAGCTGGCGTGGCCGCCGACGCTGCGGGCGCGCTTGGTGGCGTCAGTGCGGTTAGCGGCGGGACCGGAAAAGTTGCTGGAAAAGTGGCCGGAGCTGCGAAGCTAGACGGTGACCAGTTTTTGTCGGCGAGTCGGGTGCTGGTGGGCCTGGTGCAGGGGCGCGGGCATGGGGAACTTGGGCATGGGCAACTGAGCCATGGCGGTCTTGGGAGCGGAGAACTTGGGGCTGGAGGGCTTAAGACGGCCGCGAAAATTACCGACGGCGTCGTCAACCCAACTGCCGCAGCTCAAGGCGCCGCAAATCAAATTGCTGTAAATCAAGGCGCACTGCCCGGCAACAGCGAGGCCCTAAGCGCGGGCGGTAGCGAGGCCCTAAGTGCGGGTGGGGCTAATGCGGCCAGCGTGGAGGCACTGCTAGCCGAAGGGGTCGTGTCCCAATGCGCCAAATGCCCGCCCTCAGCCACCCTTATGGGCACATTCGGCGAGGCCTCAGTGAGCTTGCGGCTGATCAGCGCGGATACGAGCGTGGTTGTGCCCAAGGAACGCGGGCGCTCAGCTAAATTCACCAATATGCCCAAGGCCTTAACCATTGTTAACGATGGCAATACCGCTTGGAAGATGGGAAGTGAGTTTACTGTACGTAGCAGGCGCCTAAACAATTTAGGGCAGTCATTAAGCAATAAAAATATCTCTAAAGAATACTATTTTAAGGCTGAGGTGGCACCTGTGCGCGGGGCTAGCGGCGGCCCCCCGGTCCAGTCCGCCACCCAACCCCAGTCCATCACCCTGGCCGCAGTGGCACCTGGGCGCGGGGCTGATGGCCAGAAAGACGCTGATCGAAGCGATGGTGCCGTGAAAGCTGCTGACTTGGAAGACGCCGGAGTGAAATTTGTGCGCCAAGAGGGGCACGATTCTATTTTGGCGCTCACCGCTGACTTGCCGGCGGGCAAAGCCATAACCGTGAACCTGTCCTGGAAGGTGCTGCGTGGCGCAGTGGAGCGGCCTAACGAGAAGTACCAGATCTTGGCGCTCAAGACAGTCGATGCAGATAAAAGCAGTTTCTTCCAGGCCCAGTCGCCGGAAGTACTAGCCACCAAGGGCTAAACGCCGCGCCGCGTAGCGTGCCTGGCCGCGCGCCTGACTGGCAGGTCTGCTGGGCTAGCCGGCCGCACCATGCGCTGGGCCAGGATCTACCGACCTGACTGCCCGCTGAGCTGGCACTGCCGTGCCAGGCCGCGCCGCGCGCTCGGCTGTGCGCTACTGCGTGCTGCGAGGCTGGGTGGCGTCAGTGCTCTAGATGCTCGTGGCCAGCGTGGCGGGCGGTTTCAAGCTGGAAGGTAGCGTGATCGATTTCCACCGGGAAATGGTGGGCGGCGCATTCAGACAGGTCATGCACAATCAGGTCGCGCTCAGCAGCGGTGACCTGCCCATCTACCTGCACATGCGCGGTGAGCACCACCAGCCCCGAGGACACGCTGGAAACATGCAGGTCATGCACGTTTACAACGCCGGGCAGGCAACACATGTGTTGGCGTAGCTCATCCAAATTCAGCTCGCTAGGGGTAGCTTCCATCAGGATCGCCGTCGAACGCTGCAACAGGTGCAGGGCGCGCGGGGCCATCAGGGCGGCAATGAGCAAGGAGGCGACGGCGTCGGCCCTACCCCAACCCGTTGCTAGAGCAACCAGAGCCGCCACAATAACCGCCACCGACCCCAGGGCATCGTTGGCTACCTCCAGGAAGGCGGCGCGCATGTTGAGGTTGGCGCCGCGCCCACCAGCCAAAATAGCCAGGCTGATCAAGTTAGCCAGCAGGCCAACCACACCCATAACCAGCATGGGTAGAGGCTGCAGAGACTGGTTTTCCCACAGTCGCTCAACGGCCTCATAGGCCACGATCAGGCAAATGGCCAGCAACATGCCCGCTTGCAGGGCGGCGGCAATCACTTCCGAACGGGCCCAACCCCAGGTGTAGGCGTTGTCGCGCGGGCGCAGGCTCAAGTGGGCCGCCAGCAGGGCAATGACCAAACCAGAGCTGTCCACCGCCATGTGTCCGGCGTCGGCGGCCAGCGACAGGGAGCCAGAAATATAAGCGGCAATCAGCTCGCCAACAAACACCAGGGCGGTGACCGCCAGCGCGCCAATCAGGCGCTTGCGTGAAGAAGTGGTGTGGGAGTGGTCGTGGCCGTGGGAATGGGCCATCTTAACCTGGCCCGACTGGCAGGGGAGTGCGTTAGCTTGCTGGCAGTGAGTGCTCACGCGCAGAAATTATATGACCGCTAGCGGCTGCATAAAAGGTTTACCTTGTTGGCTGTAAACAATAGTGCTCTAGCTTAGTCCATGACAAACTATCGATTTATTCGCGACAACACCCTTAATTACGTTACTTCAGTACAGATAATCAGCCATATCAAAGCATCTAATGTAAAGCGGTAATCTGTAAATTTCTTTTCATCAAATATCAAACGTAAAGGATCGCTGTTGCAGTAACCTAGCTTAAGTAACTGCAACAGCGATCCTGGCTTCCGAGCGGTTTGTGTGGTAACGTCGCTCGATGTGGAGGATCTCATCCCAAGTATCATGTGTACACAAGCAGCGAGAACGTGTCGTGACGCTGTCAAGTTTGCGTCCTTAGGAAAAGTGTTGTTAGCTTTTTTTGGAGACATTAACTATGATTGGGATGAGCCGACCGACTAGTTGTCGGTGAAAAGTTGTGTTAGCTGAAGAAGTCCAAAAAAGTTTGCACAACCTCAAGTAGGAGCCTTAAAGCTCGGACGAACTCAATAAGGAGCTTAACATTGACCTTCATCCGAGCTTTGCGGCTCCGGTAGCGGTGAGGCTTCATCTTTTTTGCCATGATTACACCCCCTTTGGTTTTTCGGTGACAAAACTGTGCGATGAATCCCTACGTCGCTCTGTAGTTTTGTCTAGTCCTGGGACTTACTCAGATCCTACCATCGGGCAGGCTGGAATGATCATCGTTTGGATTGTTCCGCTCAAAGCGTAAATTTAGTCGACTAGTATGTCTTCGTTGCGGATTTGACTAGGCCGGTTACTTAAATAAATGACCAAACTTGCACAGTGATAATATATTTTCTGCAAGTTTGTGGGCTCTTCGTGATCGAGAGTGTGGGGTAGAGGTGGAACAAGGTGAGCTTTTTCGTGATGTGAGTTTTCACGTAAGCTGCTGCAAGCGCCTTGGCAAGCTAATGCTGCTTTAGTAGCTCTAGTCATGTAGTGTGCTGCTCACAGGGAAACAGTATAAACGCTGCGACTGTAAGGAAACACTACACAGCATACAATAACCAGATACTCAGCTCACAAGCATTTAGATTGCGTAATGTCATGCTGTTTGTTAGCTTGCTTCGTTATTGAGGTTTGGTTGTTTCAAAACTGTGTTAGCGCCTGGCCACCTAGCTGTTACTAGGCGGCCAGGCGTTTGCCTGCGGCGTCGTTAAAAACTAACGCCGGTTGGATTTAACGCTGGCAGCTGGGTGGGCCTTACTCTTGGCGGGTCTGCTCGCGCAACACCTGCTTGGTGATCGGGCCACAAGTTTCACTAGCCAAAATCACCAGCAAAGTGCCTCCCACCAGGCTGCCAAGCATCAGCAAAGCTCCCTGGCTCTGGAACATGCCACTACCCAACACCGGCGCGGTGAAAGCCAGGCCAACCACTGCAGCCCCAGAAGCCGCAAACACAGCCGGAATGATAGTTTCCAGGCGGCGCGCCGTCGTCAACAGCTGCAACGGAGCCCCCGCACGCATAAGCGAACGCAGCTCACCAGCCTGATCCAATACTCGTACTCCCTGGCCGATCGCGGTAGAAACCGCCGCCAGCGCATACACAATCCCCAGGGTGATGAACAGGCCCTGCAGCATGTCGTGGGCAAAAACCCGAGCCATTGCATCGTCAGAGCCGGCCGAAGCAGACGCCCCCAACTGCACCACGGCCACCACAAAACTCACCAAAGCCACGCCACCCAGGCAGCGCCACAAGCTCTTGGGGTCATTCATGATGCGTCGCGAAGCCAACAGCATGGCAGGTCGGCGCGCAAACTTGTGCATAATCGCGCCCAGCACCCACATCAGCAGCGGGCCCACCAGGTTGATCATAAAACCGCCAATCGCGAAGAAAATCAGCGTGATAGTAAGCGCCACCGCCGTGCCGCCGCCCATCAGTGAAGAACCCAGAGACATCCACACCACCAGCACGGCCACCAGGGCCACAGCCCGAATCCAGTGCACCTTAGCCGGCAGCGCCTGACGCGAAACACCCAGCGGCGTCACCGCCACCCGCTGCAACGCCGTCGCCGCGCTAACCCCAGCCAGTGTCACCACCATAGCCAAAGCCAAAAGCAGCAGCGGCAAACCCAGCCACATGTTATCCACACCCAGGGAGTGGCCCGTGAAGCGCAGCGAACCCCAAGCCGGCAGTGTGGCCACATACCCCACCGCCCCCATCAGGGCGCCGATCATCGCATAGGCGCACTGCACCAGTAGCGTGCCGCCACGCACCTGCCCGCCGGTAGCGCCCAGCAGACGCAGCCGCGCCAAATCACGCTCACGCCGGCTCAAACCTAACCGGGCCGCCGCCCCAGCCAGCGACAACAGCGGAATCACCATCATCACCGTGGCGATCACCGCCAAAATCAGGTAGGTGGGCGCGTAGCTGTAATACATGGTCTCTAAAGTTGGCGCTTGGTTCGGGTGAAGCTTGGACCAAGACTGGGAAAGCTCATAGCGCTGAGCAAAAGCATGAAGCCCACCGGTCACAGTCAGCAAAAAGTATGTGGCCGCGCCCTGACTGATAATCGACAGGGCCGCCGTGGTCTTGTCACGCCCACGCCACAAAGTGCGGGCCACCACCGTGGTGGGGGAGGAAAGCACATTCGCAGGCGCCAAAGTGACGCGGCGAGTGCTGGCCGCAGAAGCGGGGGTACCTGAAGTGTTGGTTGAAGAAGTGTTGGTTGAAACTGTGGCGCTCATTTTGCCACCCGCATCTGGTCAGCGACGATGTTGCCGTCACGCATGGTCACTAGCCGTGGGCACCAAGCCGCAATGGCGTCGTCGTGAGTAACCAGCACCAAAGTGGCGCCGGTAGAAGTGCACGCCTGAGTCAGCAGCTGCATCACCTGCGCGCCCGTGTTTTGGTCCAGGGCGCCGGTGGGCTCATCCGCAAAGACGACGGCGGGGCTGGCCACCATGGCGCGGGCAATCGCTACTCGCTGGGCTTGGCCACCCGAAATCTGTCCGGGGCGACGTCGAGCCGCATCCGCCAGCCCCAAACGCACCAGCCACTCGCGGGCGTGGGGCAGGGCCGAGGGCAGGCTCATGCCCGCCAGCAGCAGCGGCATAGCTACATTCTCCTCATTGGTCAGCTCCGGCAGCAGCGCGCCGTCCTGAAACACAAAACCCATATGTTCACGCCGTATCTTCGAGCGTTGCTTTTCGCGCAAAGCCGCCAGGTTAGTACCGGCGAACATGACCGTGCCCGCATCCAGCGGCAAAATGCCCGACATGCAGTGCAGCAGCGTGGACTTACCTGAGCCCGAAGGCCCCATGATGGCCACGTGGCTGCCGGTGGGGATAGTTAGGTTCACCGAGTTAAGCGCCCGCACCGGGGTGCCCATCTCGGAAGAAAAAGTTTTAACCGCATCGGTGACGCTTAACTCTTTGGTGTTCATGCAATTAAAACTAGGCGCCTGCGAACGCAAACTAATCGCCCATGCGAGCGAACTTCAGCCCTGGGCTAACTAATACCTAAGGAGGAGTCGCCCCCTACGCGCGTAGGGGAAAGCCCCTGATCGGCGGCGCTGGGTGGGGCGCGGGCTGCGGGCGGGCGCCGCGAGCGCGGGGCAGAGGCGCCTGCGGCCGGGCTGTTGCAGCCAGGGCGCCCGCTAGGCGCCGGGCGGCGGGCCGTGGCCATGGTTTTGGCGGGCCATGCTTACTGCGCGGCCGGGCGTCCGCTAGGTGCCGGGGTTTAGCCGGGGTTTACCTGCAGGGAACGCAGGCGGTTAACCGCCGCCCCCACATCCACCAGGCGCGGACGCACCAAAAACGCGGGGTGAGCCTCACCCAAGGCATCCAGTCCGACGTCGTCGAGCCGCTTAGCCACCTGCGCAAGTGCCTGCGACAGCGAAGTGCGCCCATCAAAATGACGCTCCAACAGCGCGCGCAGAGCCCAAGCGACCGCCAACGCCTGACCCTCATCCACCAGGCCTGAAACGTCAGCCACATCCACCTCATGGCGGTCCAACACCAGGCGCTGCGTCCCCAAAGCGCGCGTACGGCTAGGGCCGCGACGCTTAGCCTCAGGTCTCTGGGGCAGGCGCTGGGCGGGCAGCGGGAAATCAGGCAGGCTCGTGTCCACCCGAGGCTGACTGGCACACACCTGGCGGGCCTGCGCGGTGGCGTCAACCAGGCGGTAACTGTCCATGATCAGCACCTGATCGGCCACATCCAAATAGTCACCACTGCCGCCCATCACAATCAGGGTGGAAATGCCGCGCTCGCGGTGCAGGGCGCGGATGCGGTCCACCAGCGGGGTGATGGGTTCACGCTCCGAACTGACCAGGGCGCGCATACGTTGATCGCGAATCAGCAGGTTAGTGGCGCAGGTGTCCTCATCCAGCAGCAGGGCGGCCTGGGCTGGCTGTCCCCACAGCTCCAGGGACTCCATGATCGACGCCGCCTGCGAAGTAGAGCCCGACGCGTTAGCGGTGGTGAACTGGGCTGGGTCTGCGTCATGCCCAGGCAGATGGGAAATGAAAGGCCGCAGGTCGACGCCGGTAACCGCACGCCCGTCGGCGGCGCGCACCGCCATTGCCTCGGGCACGGTAGCCACCAGTTCACGCCCATCACCGGGGATATGCGGGTAAATACCCCGGGCAATGGCGTTTAGCAGAGTCGATTTGCCGTGATAGCCACCGCCGGCAATAACGGTTACACCAGCTGGGATAGCAGTGCCGCGCACCACCCCGGCGTGAGGTAGCTGCACGGTTTGAGCTAAAGTCTCCGGCGCGGTCAGTGGGACGCCGCCCTCCAGCGGCAGCTGCGAAACCCCTGAGCGGCGAGCCAAATTGGCGCCGTCGGCCAAAAAAGCCACCCAGCCGCGCTCAACCAAAATCTCTTGCAGGGCCGCGTGATCCTCGGCCACCTGGCAGTGCTTCCAGGCTTCTGCGCCCAACTCGCTTTCGCGCAGGTCCAGGCCGGCGACGGCGCGGGCTAAATCCAAGTTGAGGTTGCGGGCGGCCTGGCGACCAGCGATTTCGCGCCCGAACGCGGGCAGTGACCAGCGCAGACGCAGCTCCAGGTAGGGGCCGGGAGCATTAAAGGCCGGGGTGGAGAAGTCATCTTGCCAGGTCTCATGCAGGTTGACGCTGGAGCGCTCCAGGATTTCCTGCCCCGCCGGGGCAATCGAGATGGCCTGGCCTTTAAGCAGTTCGCGCAGGGTGCGGGCCAGGTAATCGCGCAGGGCGACGGCGCGGGTGGGCGAGGCGGTTAGGTGTGAGTTGGTGACGGTCAGGGGCTCGTTGGCTTCAGTTAGGGTCTCGTTGGCGCCGGTCAGGCGTGCGTCGGCGCCGGTCAGGCGTGGGGTAAACCCGGTTAGGCGTGTGTCGGCGCCTGTCAGAGCCAGGGGTAGTACCACGCGGATGGCTGTGGGCGGAGCGTAAGGGTCTGGCTGGATGCGGTCAATGTAGAGCACCCACCCCAGCGGGGAGCGGTAGCGGCCAACGATGGCCTTGTATGCGGCGTAGGAGCGGCCGTCAATTGCATGCAGGTGGCTGGTGAGTTCATTGAGGGTTGATTCGCGCGGTTCATCATTGAAGCGGCGCTGACCTGAGCCTCGGGATGAACCAGAATAGTTGCCTGAGCTGCGGGATGAACCGGAGGAGGGGCGGCCCTGGCCGGAGGAGTGTCCTGAACCGGAGGAGTGGCGGCTCTGGCGGTCTGAGCTGTAGGAAGAGTTGCTCTGGCGGCCTGAATAACCGGAACTGTCGGAGCGGTGGGAGTGGTTTTGGGAGCCTCGGTAAGAGTCGCGTGCAGCCATGCAGGCATTATTTCACGTGAAACATTTTGTCTCTGGAGCACACCCTGAGGGTGGCTGGTTGGCACAAACACATGGAAATCAGTCTGCAATTACATGTGGTCCCACAAATACACCCAAAATCGTCCCCTCCCTATGATTTTTTCATGGGGTTTTATAGGGAACGGATGAAATGTCAGTATTTGTGACCTACCCGCGTGCGGGTGATAGTCGTGGAGGCCGTAGGTCGCACCACCGCTGAAATGCGACCCTGCCCGTGTGCGGATGATGGCAATTTGGCCAGCGATCAGGGGAGTGGGGCTACGCCAGCAGGGTGGCGTCAGCAGAATCAGGAGGTGCCGACAGCGATCGGGGGAGTGGGGAGTGGGAAGCGGGGCGCCGTCGTCGGCACTAGCGGAGGCGACGACAGCAGCAGTAAAGACGATGCCAGCAAAGGCGGGGGCGCCGTCGTCGAACCTAGAAGTAAAATTCCTCAACAGCCGGGCAGTCAGGCCAACCAGGCAGTCAAGCCAGCCAGACCAGCCAGGAAATCTGGGCCTGTTGGGACACTTAGGAAATCTGGGCCAGCGGGGAAATCTGGGCCAGCCGGGCAATCAGGCCTGCCGGGAAATCTGGGCCTGCCGGGAAATCTGGGCCTGCCGGGCTAACCGGGCGAAGAACCACGCCGCGCCAGCCGGGCCAGGCGGCCGCAAAGAAAGCGCGCTGGCCGAAAAACGAAAATACCCTTAGGAAATCTCCAATGAGTAAATTGACTAATCAAGCCACTTGGTTTTCAGACAACGAGAAAAACTGGAATGACCGCGCGAACCTGCACATGGCCGGCGACTACTGTGGTCTGCGCCGCCTGCTCGCGGACCCCGACGCCATCAGCGCGGAGCTTGCCCTCGACATTGGCCGCTTTGGCGACCTTGCCGGTAAGCAAGTCATGCATCTGCAGTGCCACGTTGGGACGGACACGATTGGATTTGCCCGTCGCGGCGCCGCGCGAGTTGTGGGCCTAGACCTGTCCCAGACTTCTCTGGCCCACGCGCGCGCCATCGCAGATAAGGGCGGGGTGAACGTCGAGTACGTGCATGCCAATGTCTATGACGCGCGGCAGGCGGTAAGTGGTGACTTTGACCTGGTCTATACGTCCATTGGGGTTCTTTGCTGGCTGCCCGACGTCGTGCAATGGGCTCGCGTCATTGCGTCCCTGCTTAAACCCGGGGGCACCTTCTTCATCCGCGATGATCACCCCATGTTCATGGCGATCGGCGAGGACGTGTCGGATGGGCTGAAGGTTGAGCAGCCCTACTTCCAGCTTGATACCCCCACGACCTGGGACGACGACTCAAGCTATGTGGATACTCCCGGCGCCCCTCGCATCGCCCACACCACAAATCACCAGTGGAATCATTCCCTGGGGCAAATCATCACGGCGCTGATTGATGCGGGATTAGTGGTCGACGGCGTCGAAGAGTTCACCTATTCCGCTTGGTGCCCCTGGCCTGGGCTTATGGAGCAACACGCGGACGGAATGTGGCGTTTGCGCGAGCAGCCCGAGCGGCTGGCGCTGCAGTTTGCCATTTCTGCGCACAAGGCTTGAGGGGTTGTGTGGGGTCTGGAGTGGCCGCGCAAGGTCTGAGGTGGAGGCCAGGCTTGAGGCTTCCAGACCTGAGTGGCTAACAAGGCCTAAGGTGTTGCCTGACGCAGTGCGCAAGGTCTGAGGTGGAGGTCAGGCTTGAGTTCTGCCCCGTCTGAACTGTCATACTGAGCCAACAGCTGAAGGGATGTTCTGGCTGAGGAGGTTCTAAGCCTAGCCTGGTGCTCCAATTGACTGACACCTCAATTGCTGAGGCACTCCGGCGTGGAGTTGCCTATGCTATGAGCACCTTAAATGGACTGGTTGGTGTCTGGCCGGATGAGCTGGCCTTATTCTGACTGGGCTGAGCTGGCCGAGGATGGGCCGGGATAATGCTGGATGCGGATGGTGGGGACTGATGACTAAAAGCCCCTGGCCTGGAGATATTCCCAGGTAGGCAAATGATCAGTATATGAGATATGGGTATCAATGTACGTACACCTAATTTCACAAATACACCCAAAATCGTCCGTTCCCTATGATTTTTCAATGGGGTTTTATAGGGAACGGACGATTTTTCCGTATCTGTGAGAAGGGGCAGCGTAGACATGAAATATCTCCCGACGCCGCACTGTATCACTTGGTAGTTGTTGCAGCTAGTTCTTGCCTGGGGTTGTCTGAAGCTGGTGCGGTCCCAAAATATTTAGGTGTTCTAACTGGTCTACGCATCCAAACCATTCTGTCTGTCATGGTGAGGCAGTGTACTGAGTAGTCTGCTTGCCCCGGGAAGGTAGATGCAGCGGCTGGGCTGGTTTTCCCTGGTGGGAAGTTCTACAGAGGGGCGCCGGTTTGCCGAGTGGCTGGATTCTAGTGGTGGTCGGGTGGTTGGGCTGCGCTTATTGGAATAGGGCCAGCATTCATAAGGTCTAGAGCGGTTCAACCTTAACTTGGCTGCCCTGGCTCGCTGGGTGGTTGGTGCCCGAAAAGACCAGTGTGTGGACAAGCGGGTTCAGTATGTGGAAGCCCGCTCTCAAGCGCACATAAAATCGTCCCTTCCCTATGATTTTCCGCTGGGATTTTATAGGGAAGGGACGATTTTGCCTGTATCTGTGGGCGCAGGTTTACTGCCTCTCAGGCGCAGGGCTACTGTGGGCGCAGGCTTGCCGGCCATGGATGCAGCCCTGCAAGCACAGACACTGTCCAGGGCCTGGCCTCACATGGGCCGCCGCTTGCGTATTCACAGGATCGTCACCTGCGTATTCACAGGGCGCACCAACTGTGTATTCACCCAGGTCATCACCTGCTCATTCACAGGGTGTCACCTGCGCTTTTACAGGGCGCGCCGCCTGCGCAGCAACACTAGGCCGCCCGCGAGCGCCGCAGCTGCCCCGAGCCCAAGCGCCAGGTTCACGCCCGTGCGCGGCAACTGCTCGCCGGCCATGGGCTCCCGAGTGCCGTCAGGCGCCGGTGCTGTGCTTGGCTTGCCCGGCTGCCCGGGGGCCGCAGTGGGGTGGGTTGACGCCGTTGGGCTGGCAGTGGGTTGGCCTGGCCCTGCAGTAGGTTGTCCAGGGGCCGACGACGCCGTTGGCCCTGCGGTGGGCTGCGGCGAGGTGGTGGGCTGGCCGGTGGGAGCCACAGTGGGCGCACCAGTGGGCTGGCCAGGAGTTGTCGGCGTGCCGGTGGGGGCCGCCGTGGGAGCTGGCGAGGGCTGGCCAGTGGGTGCGGCCGTTGGGTTGGCCGTGGGCGCACCAGTTGGGCTGACAGTCGGCTGAGCCGTGGGCGACGCCGTGCCAGTTGGCTTTACCGTGGGCGCCACGGTGGGCTGGCCAGTGGGCGACGTCGTGCCAGTTGGCTTTACTGTCGGAGCCACAGTGGGTGCCGCAGTAGGCGCCGCAGTGGGCTGCGGCGAGGTGGTGGGCTGCGCCGTCGGGCCTGCGGTGGGCTGCGCCGTCGGGCCGCCAGTGGGCGCAGGCGTAGAGCCAAGCGCGGGCTTGGTGGTGGAGTGGATGGCGCGCAGAGTCACCGAATCGGGCCCCATGCCGTCCTCCTTGGCTGCCACCGCAATCGAAATGACGTTCTCACCGTTGGGGTTGAGGAACCCGGCGGGGATAGTGAACGAGGTTTGCGGCCCCCGGTCACCAATGTAGACGCCGGTGTTCCAGCCGTTGACGAAAAGCGTGGCCTGCGCGCGGTCGCCCAGGGAGCTAAAGCGCGAGGAGTTGATGTCCAGGCGGAAAGCGGTGTCCTGGTTGGCAGGCAGGTTTAGCTTGACGTGGGCGCGGTACCAGGTGACGCCGGCCGGCGAGTGCAGGTTGTCGGCTTTGGCCCACTTGGAGTCGTCGAAGCCGGGCATGTGGAAGCCGGCTTTTTCGCCGCCCAGGCCGCCGTTGTTGTAGAGCGTGCCCGAGGGGTTGGTGGCTGCCTTAGCGGCGAAGTCGGCGTCGGCGCCGTGGATCTTCCAGGTGGCGGTGGAGCCTTCGATGGCCACGTCAAACAGGCCACGGTTTTGCTTGGACAGGCCGTCGTCGGACCAGTCCAGGTTTTGTCCGAGGTTGTTGACCAGCACCGCTACAGTGACCTTGTCGCCGCTCTTGACGGTGCCGGCGGGGACGTTCACCTTGGCCCAGTTGCCGGCGGCGTCGTAGGCCCCGGCGTAGACGCCGTTAACCCACACCTGCATGAAAGCGGGGTTCTTGCCCTGCGAGGGTACGCCTGAGCCGCCGTTGCCCTGTAGGTACAGGTAGGGGTCGGCCTTGGTGGCGGTGAAGGTGCCCCGGTACCACACTGAGCCTTCGTAGAAGCCGTAGTGGTTGGAGTCCAGCACGGTGTGGGAGTATTCGCCCGGGCCTTGGAAGCGGGGGTTGGCGGCTTGGGTGTCGGCGGCAACCTTCCACTTGGAGTCGTCGTAAGTGGCCTTGGCTTCAGCGTAGTCGGTGGATTTGACGAAGCTCAGCTGCTGGCTGGCTACGGCTGCAGGTCCGGGTACTTTGCCAGTAAAGACGCCGACGTCGCCCGTGCCGGTAGCACTGTTCGTGCCGGCCCCAGCAGCGTCAGCGTTGCCAGCGCTGGCAGCACCAGCGGCACCAGCAGTGCCGGTAGCACTGTTCGTGCCGGCCCCAGCGCTACCAGTGGCGCTAGCCGGGTTGAGTGAGCCACCGTTGAAGCCCACGTGGTTGATGCCGGCGGGGGCAATCACGCGCACATTAGACTCAGCGGAGACCGAGCCGGTTAGCTGCAAGGTGTCCTTGCCGGTGAACTTGGCGGTGCGAGCCAGTTCCACCCCCTCAACGGCTACGCTGCTGAGCTTGCCATTGCGGGTGCCGTCAAGCAGCCAGGTGGTTTGGGCCGTGGTGCGGTCAATGATGCGCAGGGAGAGAACCTTGTCGCCGTCCTTAATGATGATTTGCTGGGGCGAGGCGGAGTAGCTGTAGTTCAAGCGCAGCTGGCCGGTGGCCGCATCCCAGGTTTGCCCAACTCCCTCAGGGGCGCTGACCTGGGGTTGGGTGGTGTAGTGCAGTACGGTTTCGCCGCTGTCGCCGCGCGTACCGGTTAGATACTGTAAGGACCCGCCGGCGCTGTTTAGCGTGGCGCCAAACATTTGGCTGGTGGTGTAGTACAGCTCGTGCCCGCCCATCTGCTTGTCAGCGGTCAGCATGATGGCGTCGCGCCCGTGCAGGGTCAGGGTGGTGCCTTCCTTTTGCGGGATGCGCTTCCAAGAGATGGTTCCGTCTGCCTCGTCATTGTTTTCGCCGGGCAGGGACTGGGCGTTGGGGTAAACCTTGACAGCGTCTAGGGATACGAAGGTGTCTTGTGAGCCGCTGAAAGCTTTCCCGTCCACGGTCACCTTCACGGTGTGCGTGGCGGGCTTGGCTGCCTGGCTGGCGGTCGCGCCAGCCTTATCAGTGCCCGCGCCGTTCGCGCCGCTTTGCGCAGCAGCCTCGCCGCCCTGCGCACCAGCCTCGGCCCCCTGCGAGCCGCCCTCGGTGCCTGCGTCGGTCGAGCCGCCCTGCACGCCAGCCTTATCGGTGCCCGCGCCGTTCGCGCCGCTTTGCGCAGCGGCCTCGCCGCTCTGCGCGCCGCCCTCGGCGCCCTTTTCGGCGCGCCAGCTGAAGACGGTTTGTTGCGGAGTGGCCTCAGAGGTGACATCCTCCTTGGTCTGGCCCACTTCCTGGCCGTCAACGGTTACCGTGGCCGAGCCGTGGTTGGAGGAGAAGGGCGCGATGATGTCAAAACCTACGCCGGTGAAGGTGAAGGTGTAGGAGTCGCCGGCAGTCTTAGAGAAGGTTTCGTCACCGGAGTGGTCACCCTGAGTCCAGTTCTTACCAGTGGCGTATTGCCAAGAACCGGTGAAGGTGAAGAAAGAAGTGTCAGAGTCGTTGTAGATGGGGGCTTGGACCGCCGTCGACCCTAGAACGTCGAAAGCGTCAATATCAACCACATTTGCGCCGTCGAAACCAACATTTTCCACCTTAATGGTGTGCTGGCCGGGGCTGAGGTTTTCAATGCGGTAAGCCTCCAGCTGGGTGGGCTTGTTCTGCTCAGTGTCTACGTGGGCGCTCGTGACCAGCTGGGCCTCGCCGCCGTCGATAGAAACCTTGAAGTAGCCGTGATCGGTGCCGGTGGCGGTAATCAGCCGCACCCCGGTGCCGGTGAAGGTGAATGAGGCCGTGTCGCCCACAGTCTTGGTGCGAGTGAGCGTGCCTGAGGCTGCCGACGAGTCAGCCACCTGGCTCCAGGAGCCGGTGTAGGTGATGGCGCTGTTGCGGTCGTCGTGGCTAAAGCCCGTGGTGGTGGCGCCGCGCGGCTTGCCTAGGCTTAGCGCCGTGGTGAAGGTGGTTTCAGTGGTGTCGTTGGAGTTGGCTAGGCGCATGGCGTAGGTGCGTACGCCGTTGCCAGTCACTGAACCCTGCCCGGCTTCGGCTTGGCGGGCGTAAATCTTTACGTTGGAGCCAGATTCGACGACGGCGCTGGGGGCCTGCACCGGGTTCATGCTGCTTAACTCGGGTACTGCCTTGGTGTAGTAGCCGGTTTCTTTTTGCACACTGGCCTTGGGGGTCAATGTGCGGTCCTCAGTGATGCCGGCGCCGTAGTCGTAGGAGGTGAAGCCGGAGGCGGGCGCCCCAGTCCAACCCCAGTTGGTGCCGCCATAAGCCATGTAGTAGTTGAAGGCAGTTACCCCGTTACCGATGTTGTGTACGCCCCATTGGCGGGTGAAACCCTCATCGGTGTAGGTGTAGCAGTCTGAGGCGTTGTAGCTGGCCCCCCAAGGAGTGAATGCGCCGCCTTGAGATTCGGTGATGAAATGCGGCGAGTTGGGGGCGTAGCTGCGGAAAGTGGCCTCAGAGTCATCAATCCGGTTGCGTCCAGCTGAGCAGTTAAAACCTACCGGGTACTTGTCGTAGGCATAAAAGTCAGTGCCGTAAAGGCTAGTGTTTTTAAAGCGTCCACCTAGCCCATAGTCATTGTGGAATAGGGGCACATCAATGCCGTCAGATTTAACCTGAGCTACCAGGCTCTTAAGGAAAGCGCCGCGCGCGGCGTTGTCGCTGAGCAGCTCGTTTTCCACCTGGTAGAGCAGCACTGAGCCGCCGCCCTTAGTGACCAGGTGCTTGGAGGCAATCTGGTTAAAGGCGTGCAGCCAGGCTTTGGAGGCTGCCAGTACCTTGGGGTCGGTAGTGCGTAGTCCACCCGAATAGTTAGTCATCCAGGCCGGCAAACCACCCATAGAAATTTCGGCGTTAACGTAGGGGCCGGGGCGGGCGATGACATACAGGCCCTCTTCCTGAGCCATGGTTAGCAGCAGGTCAAGGTCTTTAATGGTGCCTTTGGAGAAGTCGAAGGGGCCGCCTTCTTTAGATTGGTGTAGACCCCAGAAGAAGTACAGGGATACGGCGTTGTAACCGTTAGCGCGCATCTTTTGGAATAGATCGCGCCAAGAGTTCACATCCGGGGCGCGCCAGTAGTGGATCTCGCCAGACCACACGTTTAGACGCTGTCCATCAACCATGAAGGAGTTTTTGTCGAAAGTGACTTTGTGGGGTTTGCCGTCGTTGCCGGGGAAGGTGATGTCGGCGGTGGCGTATTTGGCGGGTGGAGCCGCGCTTGCGGCTTGGGCTACCGAGATTGGTAGTGCGCCTCCTGCCAGGGCCATGCCAACGACGGCGGCTAACGTAGCCGCACGTTTGGCCAGTTTTCTGGGCATTATCGCTCCTATGCGAAGATCCGGCCGTAGCCGGGGGAGGGTGTTTGTTTAAGAGGGGGAGGGTTTGTTTAAGGGGTGGCAGCGGACATTGCGGTTAATATCCGCTGCCACCCCTTAGGTCAGTTTGTGGTTATTGAGTAGGAACCGAACTGACCTTGGTTGATAGCTGTATTTAGCCCTGTATATGGGGGTGCTATCAGTCCTGACGACGACGACGCAGGGCTAGGCCCCCAGCGCTCATCGCGATAGCTGCCAACGCAAAGGCGCCAGTGGCTACGCCTGTGTGGGCTAGGCCGCCGCGCGGCGAGGCGGTGGTGCGGTTACCAACCACCGGAGTGGTGGCATTGGCAACCGGGGCGGTGGGCTGCAGCTGAGGCTGGCCGGGCACCGTGGGCTTAGCACTAGGTAGCGCACTGGGCTTGCCGCTGCCAGGCGCGGTGGGCATCGCACTGGTGGGGGCAGGGGCCGAGGTGGGCTGAGCGGTGGGTTCGACTGCCGGGTTGGTGGGCTGGGCAGTCGGAGCCGGAGAAGCCGTAGGTTCGCCAGTGGGCTCAGCGGTCGGCTCAGTGGTCGGCTGGCTGGTTGGAGCCTGAGTCGGTTCAGCAGTAGGTTCGCTGGTCGGAGCCTGGGTTGGCTCGGCCGTGGGCTCAGCGGTCGGCTCACTGGTCGGGGCCGGGCTGGGCTCAGTGGTCGGCTGGCTGGTCGGGGCCGGGCTGGGCTCAGCGGTGGGCTGGGCCGTGGGCGACGCCGTAGGGGCCGGGGAGGCCGTCGGAGCTGGAGTAGCCGTCGCCGTCGGGGCCGGGCTGGGCGAAGCAGACTCAGCCGCGAAGGTAGCCCCCAACGCAATCTCAGCCGCACCACCATAGTTGTCGCCGTTTTGGCTGCTTAGCTGCTCAAAGTAGACGAAGCAACCGTTAGGAACACTGGCCACCGTGGGCAGCACAGTCTGGGGTGCGTCAGAAGACTTGAAAGTACCCTGGCCAACCAGCGTCCAGTCATCCTTGTTGCCGGTGGCAGAGACATACAGGCGGTAGTCCTTGGCACGCGAGTTAGCGTTGCCCTTACGGCCGGTGTACTCCAAGCCAGCAAACTTACAGGTCTGGCCGACAGGGGCCTCAATCTTCATGATCACGCCGTGGGGGAAGCCGTCGTTACCAGCGCTCCAGCGGGTGTGCCAGAAGGTGTTGGGGTCGCCGTCGAAAGCAGCCGTAACCGGGCCGTTAGGCGGGGTTTCGCCGCTTTCCTCCTGGGAGTCAACCCAGACGGGCTTCACCTTGCCCGTGGCTACGCGGTGCGGCAGCGGCACAGTGCCGCCCGAGATGGTGACCTTAATGGTCACTACCCGCTTGCCCTGGGTGAAGGTCATGTCGTGCTCGCCGTTGGTCATGGAGCCGTCAATTAGCAGATCCTGCACGCGGGTGCCGTCCTCGCCAGCGCGAATGTTACCCACAAAAGCGTCACCAATCTTGATGGCGATCAGCTGGCCAGGCTGGAAGCCCGAAGCCTCAATGTGGATGCGCTCACCCACGGTTAGCGTGGTCTTCTCAATAGTTACCTTGGGGCTAACCGAAGCATCCCAGGCGGCGGGCAGCTGCGGGGCTGCGGCGTCGTCGGCAACGTGAATAGCGGCGTAGTTAACCTCTTCGCCACCGATTTTTAGCGTGGCCACATAGTCGCCGGCAGTGGCGTACTTGTGCTCACCTAGCAGGCGGTAAACCCCCGCTGAGTGGTAGGCGTCGCGCGGGGTGTCAGCGACGACGGCGGCCGTGGTTTCGCTCGAACCGTCACCCCAGTCCACGCTGATGGTGGTGCCAGCGGGCAGGGCCGAGTTAGATACGCCGTCGTCGTCATTGGTGCTGTCGGGGCTGACAGCGTTACCCGCAGCCTTCGTGCCGGGGGCCGAGAGGTACCCCAGCGGGAAAGTGACGGAAGTGTTAGTGGGGGCGCTAGTGCCAGGGTTGCCAGCCAGCTCCCAATTCCACCTAACCAGCGAAGTGTCATAGAAGTTCTGGCCAGCCACATTCCAGTGGGTGCCCACCATACCTAGACGCTGGGTGAAGTCGGTGACGTTGCGCTTAGCCTGCGGGGTCCAGCCAATCTCGGCGTGGGAGGCGCCGCGCGGCCAAGCCAACAGGTCCACCTCAGTGCTGCCGCGCACGGTTTCAGACCAGAGCGGCGCTTCAGGGCCCAAAATGTGCTCGTCACTCAAGCCGGAGATAACCGTCTTGGGGTCCCAGTTGTAGTACTGCGGGGCGTCACAAACCCCGGCGCAAGCCCAGTTCAAACCGATAGGGGTCTTGGGGTTGTACTTCTGGTCAATGTAGGACGAAGCGCCGCGACTCATCACGATCTTGGCGCCCTTGTTCAGGGCCGCGTCCTTAGTGGAGGCGGAGTTACCCACCCAGTACTGCACGGCGTCGCCCGATTTCAGGTCAGTGCCGGCGTACTCATTCCAACCAATGGGGTGCTTGCCCAGGTCACGCACAATAGTGCCAACCCGGTTAAGAAACTTGTTGTAAACCGCAGTGCCGTAACGCGAGGTCATCGAGTGCGGCTCGTCGCCACCCACGTGCAGGTAGGCGCCGGGAGTGATGGCCGCCAACTGGCCCAACACGTGCTTTACGAAGGTAAAGGACACTTCAGAGTTGGGGTCCAGGTAGGAGTATCCAACCGCGCCGGTGCCGTTAGCGGGGGCGGTGGGCTCAGCGGTGGTGGCCTGGTGGGAGGAGCCAGCCGTGTTCAGCTGCGGGATTGCGTGCAGGGCGGCGTTGGTGTGACCAGGCAGGTCAATTTCGGGCACCAGGGTGATGTGGCGGGCGGCGGCGTAGGCCACAATTTCCTTGTACTGTGCCTGGGTGTAGTAGCCGGTGCGGCCCACCTCATTGGACTTAGCCTTGTCGTGCATGTTCATGGCGGTGCGGCCAGAAACGCCGGTTAGACGGGTGTAGTCAATGGTGTCGCCCTCAGCGCGGCCCTCATTGGTGATCTCAATGCGCCAACCCTGGTCATCAGCCAGGTGGAAGTGCAGGTAGCTCATCTTTAGTGAGGCCATCTGGTCAAGCACGTGCTTGACTTCGTCTACCGTCAGGAAAGAGCGGGCCGGGTCAAGCATGATGGCGCGGTAGGAGTAGCGCGGGGAGTCTTTAATCTCGACGGCGGGCACCTCCCAGGCCGCATAGACCGGGTACTTGGAGTTGATGAAGCCCGGCAGTAGCTGACGCAGCGTCTGGGTGGCGTTGAAGAAACCGTGGGCGGCGTTAGCGGTGATAGTTACCCCGCTCTTGGTGGAGGTCAGGGCGTAGGCTTCAGTGCCGCTGTGACCGGCAACCGCACCGGTTTTGAAAGTAATGTTGCCGCTGGCCTCGCCAGAGTCAACCACCGGCAGCGGGTAGCCGGTGGATAGGCGGGCCTGGGCAGCAAATAGCTCAGCCGCGTCCTTAGCGTCACCGGGGGCGACTAGCTTAGTGTCTTGGCTGAGCTCAAAAGAGTCCTGGCTGGCAGAGTTGTCTTTTAGCTCTGCCGGTAGGGGCACCAGGCCTAGGCCAGTGTTGGTGGCTGGCTGGCTGGGTTCACTGTTTGCTTGAGGACCATCCCACACTTCAAACTCCCATAGGGACACGCCGTATTTAACTCCACCAAAGGGAGTACGGTCTTCAGCCTGCATACGGACAGCTTTATAGGCGGCGTCGGCACTGACTTTGGTGAGTTTCTGCTCGTCTCGCGCGGCGCCATCGGCGGTGCCACACGTGGGCCTAATGGTATCAGTGGCGCGTTTGAAGGTAGTTCCGTCGGTGGATACCTCTAGGTGGTAGGCGGCTGCGCAAGCCACCTCCCAGTGAATCGCGACGTGGTGGATCTTGGTGGGTTTTGAGAAGGTCAAAGTGACCTGAGCGTCGTCGGCAGTGTTCGAAGACCAACGTGACTGATCGGCTTTGGCGGCACCAACGTTGATTACGCCGTCGTTTACCTTATCCGGCCCCCACTGGCCGGCAACTTCCTGACCGGAAGCGGAAACGGTGGTACCTGCGCTTGCCAGAGCCACATTGCGGCCCTGTGTCGACTCAGCGTTGGCTACGCTCAATGCCGCCGTTGGCAGCAGTGACAATGACAGTGCCGCCACTGCGGGCACTGCCAGCCACTTTTTGAAGTACGCCATCGTATCTCCTTGTGAGAAGGGTTGGGTCAGGGTCAAGTCTAGTCACTGGCAAGGTCGAAAGTGAAAACTTTTGAAAGAATCTGTTGGTTTTGGTGTAGTGGTGGTGGGTTCTGTGGTGGTGGGTTCTGTGGTGCGGCATGTTCTGTGGCGGCGGTGGCCGGGCTCGGCGTGGGGGGCCCGCGTTCTCGACGACGCCGCCGTTGGCTGCGCCCGCAACTTCCCTGAGTGGGCCGCTCTGGGGTCGGGCCGGTGTCAATGACGCCGCCGCTGGCCTGGGCGTTAACGTTGCGCCCGCGCGGGGTTGGCGTGGAGGCGCGGCGCGTGGCTGCTGCCCTGGCAGTTAACGCTGCGCCCGCGCGGGGTTGGCCAGGCCCTCAACGGCGCGCCGCCGCCCGGCTGCGCGCGCAAGGTTGGCGCTGCCTGGCTGCACGCCTATTCGCTTGCGCAGCCGCCAGGGCGGCCAAGGTTAGCCCGATCACAGTGAAGTAGAGCCAACTAACAGGAATAACCTGGGACTAAAGTCGGTTCATAGAGGCGTTAGGACTTGCGACGGTAAGCACGCCAGTTGGGCGCCGTCGTCCCCACTATTGATCAGGAGCCGCAAGTGAGCCTCGACGAAACCACCAAGAACTACGACGCCCTAGTTGTCGGCTGGGGCAAAGCCGGCAAAACCATTGCCCAGAAACTAGCCCTACGCGGCCAGAAAGTGGCGCTGGTAGAAGCCAGCCCCGCCATGTACGGCGGCACCTGCATCAACATTGCCTGCGTGCCCACCAAAAAACTAATCGTGGAAGTCGAGCAAGCCCTGGCCGCCAAGGCCCGCGAAGCTGAAGCTAGCTCCGATGCCGCCATCTTCGCCGGCGCCCAAAAAGCCCGCAACGCCCTAATTGAAAAGCTCAACAACGCCAACTACCACATGGTGGCCGACAAGGGCGTAGACGTCTACGACGGCACCGGCGAATTCGTGGGCCCCAAGACCGTGCGCGTAAACGGTGAGCAGGGCACCTGGCTGCTAACCGCCGACACCATCATCATCAACACCGGCGCCCGCCCGGTAGTGCCCCCGATCCCCGGCGTTGACTCCAAGCGTGTCGTTGACTCCACCGGCATCCAGTTCCTACCCACCCTACCCGGCCGCCTAGCGGTAGTTGGTGGCGGCCCCATCGGTCTAGAATACGCCGACATGTTCGCCCAGCTCGGCGTGGAAGTCACGGTAATCGACGCCGCCCCGGTCCCCTTCACCCGTTTCGACGCCGACGTGGCTAGCGTCGCCACCGACATTCTGGCCAAGCACGGGGTGCAGTTCGTAAATGGCGCCAAGGTTGCCTCCTTCGTGGAAAGCGGCGACGGCGTCGTCGTTAACTACAGCCTGACCACCTCCGCAGGCGAGGCGGAAAACCAAGAGCTAGCCGTGGACTATGTGCTGCTGGCAATCGGCCGCCGCCCCGCCACCGACGGGCTAGGCCTGGAAACTGCCGGAATCGCTACCGGCGCTCGCGGCGAAGTGGTTGTGGACGAGTTCTGCCGCACCAATGTGCCCGGTGTGTTTGCTGTTGGTGACGTTAACGGTGGCCCGCAGTTCACCTACATTTCTTTCGACGACCACCGCGTGGTGATGGACCAGCTGGTGGGCTCCGGTAAGCGCTCCACCGCCGGGCGCATCATCCCCACCTCCACCTTCATCAACCCGCCGCTGTCGACCGTGGGTCTAGGTGAGCAGGCCGCCCGCGAGGCCGGCTATGAGGTGCGTGTGGCCTCCAAGCCCGTGGCCGCTATTGCCGCCATGCCGCGTCCCAAGATTGTGGGTAACCCCGACGGCGTCATTAAGTTCGTGATCGACGCCGCCACCGACCGCATCCTGGGCGCCTCGTTGCTGGTGATCGACTCCCAGGAGCTGATCAACCTGGTGGCGCTGGCTATCAAGCAGGGCCTGACCGCCGCCGACCTGGCCGGCGCGATCTACACCCACCCCAGCTCCAGCGAAGCCTTCAACGAGGTTTTGGCCTGAGTTTTGGCGGGCGGCGCCCCAACGCGCATAGGTAGCGCCCCGATGAGCAGGACCTGACGGCCTGCCTAGCGCGTGCTCCTACCTGACGTGCGGGGCGCCACCCTGCCTAGCGCGGGGCGCCGCCCCGAAAGCGCTATGGCGCTGATATAGCGCTAGCTGCCCTGGCTGCGGTTGTGATGACCGACGGTTGTAATCACCGGCGGTTGCGAACCGGGCCAGGGCGGTTTTTTGTCTTTGTGTGGATTTTGTGTGTGAGCTGGGGGAGCGCACGGCTATACCAGCTGGGGGTGCGCGGCTACAAAAACGCATTTGCTCACTCGGGACTTTGGGACCTGTATAAAGCGCTACCACAAGATAATGTTGTCTCTTGCAAACCAAAGCACAACATGTAGTGGCCGCGCCGTTATTCTCCCCATTTCCCGCGTGACCTCATTGTGCGTCTTTTTCGTGAAAGGACTGCCAGATGGACCCGCGTTTTGACTCTGCCAAAGCCGCAACCAACCACGGCGCCGCAGCAATGACTGCTGGGCAGCACTACGACGTCGACGCTATTGCCACTATCAACGAGTACCTAGACCGCAGCGACTGGCGCGTGAACGCCAACGCCAACCAGGGCTACTCGCTGGGCGGTCTGATCCTTAACTCTGCCGGCAAAATGGTGGCCAACTACTGGCTTGAGCACGTCTACACACCGGCCATTGGCAGCCCTCACCGTGAAGGCGACTACCACATCCACGACCTGGACATGTTTGCCGGCTACTGCGCTGGCTGGAGCCTAAAGCGCCTGCTTCAGGAGGGGTTCAACGGGGTGAGTGGGTCTATCGCTTCAGCCCCGCCCAAGCACTTCTCCTCAGCATGTGGGCAGATCGTTAACTTCCTGGGCACGCTGCAAAACGAATGGGCCGGCGCACAGGCCTTCAGCTCTTTTGACGCCTACATGGCGCCTTTCGTGCGCAAGGACAACATGAGCTATGACCAGATCGTTCAGTGCATGCAGGAGCTCATCTACAACCTGAACGTGCCCAGCCGCTGGGGTAGCCAGTGCCCTTTCACCAACCTGACCTTCGACTGGACCTGCCCAGACGACCTGCGCGACGAGTACCCGCTAATCGGCGACGAACTCATGGACTTCACCTACGGCGACTTGCAGCCTGAAATGGACGTCATCAACAAGGCTTTCATTGAGGTTATGACTGCCGGTGATGCCGACGGGCGCGTATTTACCTTCCCGATCCCCACCTACAACATCACCCCTGATTTTGAGTGGGAGGGCGAGAACGTAGATGCCCTGTTCAACATGACTGCCAAGTACGGCCTGCCCTACTTCCAAAACTTCATTAACTCTGACCTGGACCCGCACATGATCCGCTCCATGTGCTGCCGCCTCCAGCTGGACCTGCGTGAGCTGTTAAAGCGTGGCAACGGCCTGTTTGGTTCAGCTGAGCTGACCGGCTCCATTGGGGTAGTTACTCTGAACATGGCGCGCCTGGGTTACTTGTTTAAGGGTGACGAGGCGGCGCTGGTGGCCCGCATGGATGAGCTGATCGACCTGGCCAGCCAGTCCCTGGAGATTAAGCGCGCCACCATCCAGTACCACATGGATCACGGCTTGTTCCCCTACTCCAAGCGCTACCTGGGTAGCTTGGACAACCACTTCTCCACCATTGGCGTTAACGGCATGAACGAGATGGTGCGTAACTTCTCCGACGACGCCTATGACCTAACCGACCCGCGTGGCTTTGAGATGTGCGTGCGCGTCTTAGACCACGTGCGTGAACGCATGGTGCAGTTGCAGGAGGCCACCGGTCACCTCTACAACCTGGAGGCCACCCCGGCTGAAGGTACCACCTACCGTTTCGCTAAAGAGGACCGCAAGCGTTTCCCCGGCATTATCCAGGCTGGGACTGAGGCTGAGCCCTATTACACCAACTCCTCGCAGCTGCCTGTGGGCTACACCGATGACCCCTTCCAGGCTTTGGAAGATCAGGAAGTGTTGCAGGGCAAGTACACCGGCGGCACGGTGCTGCACCTGTACATGGGGGAGCGGGTTTCTTCCGGCAAAGCTTGTAAAGAACTGGTGCGTCGTTCACTGACTGCTTTCAAGCTGCCTTACATCACTATCACGCCCACATTCTCTATTTGCCCGGTGCATGGTTACCTGGCTGGCGAGCACTTCACTTGTGAGCGTTGCGCCGCCGCCCACCCTGAGCGTGAGCCCCAGGCTTGCGAGGTGTGGACCCGCGTAATGGGTTACTTCCGTCCGGTGCAGTCTTTCAACATTGGTAAAAAGGGCGAGTACCACGAGCGGCAGATGTTCGATGAGTCTAGCGCTGCTGGTCACGGCCAGTTACGTAGTGCTTTTGAGTTCGACGACGCCGGCGTGCGCACCCGCGAGGTAGTCACCTCCGAGATTTATGCCTGACGCAGCTGACTTACAGATAGCCGGGCTGGTACCCCTATCCACGGTGGACTGGCCCGGCAAGCTGGCTGCCAGCATCTTTTTACAGGGCTGTCCCTGGCGCTGCGTGTACTGTCAAAACCACGAAATTTTAGATCCCCGCACCCCGGGGAGCGTGCCCTGGTCGCAGGTGGTTGAGCTGCTGCAACGCCGACGCGGCCTGCTGGACGGCCTGGTTTTTTCCGGCGGCGAGGCCACCCGCCAGCCCGGTCTGCTTAGCGCCGCCCAGGAGGTTAAGGCCCTGGGCTTTGCGGTGGGGCTGCACACTGCCGGTATTTATCCGGGTAATTTGGCCCGCTTACTTGCCGCCGACGCCGTCGACTGGGTGGGCCTGGACATTAAGGCCCTGCCTGGCCCCGATTACCGCCAGGTGGTGGCGCGCGGCGGCGGGGGAGAAAAGGCCTGGCACGCCCTGGAGCTGGTACTCAATGCGGGTGTGGATTACGAGGTGCGCCTGACGGTGTATCCCGGTTATCCCGGCGGGGTTGAGGGAGCGTTTAGGGTTGCTGCTTCTCTTCACGACGCCGGCGTGGCCAGTTTGGCCTTGCAAGTAGCGCGTAGTTTGGGGGCGCCTGAGGGTTTTATTTCCGACGGCGACAACTGGGGCGCGCAGGTGGAGCAGTTGGAGGCACGTATTGGGCAGTTGGGCTTCGCTAGCTTCCTGTGCCGCTAAGGGCACTGTTACTTACGCGTGCTGGCGCACTGCTAGCTACGCGCTCTAGCTCATTCTTCTACTTACGTGCGCTGGCGTATCCCTGCTGCAAGTAAATTTATGGGCCGTCCCTTATAGGGATGGCCCCGCAGTTGTTTTCTGTGTTGTGCCGAGTTTTCCACCCACCTCAGAGCGGTCCGGCAAACCCGCAGTTACGGGGTTGCTCTTGGGTGACAAGCGTTGCCGGTCACAATATTTTGGCCCGCGCCCGGCACCTGTCAAACTGGTTGCCCCTAGCTTAAATTGCTCTTGGCCAGCCTAAACGGGCAATTCAGTCGGGCCTGGTTGGCTCTGAAATGCAGCTTGTAAGTCATCAGGCTTAACGCAAAATTAGCTCTTTGTGGCTACCGTCACCCAAAATCGGGTTGCGAGACTGTTGGGCGCTCGCTAAAGTTATACGAGTGCCTGCGGGACAGCAACGAAAACAAAAAATTCGTTAGATGTTCTGCTGGGTGCGTTGTTTGAGAACTCGATAGTGTGTCAAGTTTTTTATGTCTTGAATTCTTCTCCAACGAATGTGTTGTTTGTTGGGGGGTTTTTCTTGTTGATTTCTTTGTCAACTAATGTTTTTTGAGCTAGTTGTTTTCTGGTTCTTCAAGTTTTTTTGGAGAGTTTGATCCTGGCTCAGGACGAACGCTGGCGGCGTGCTTAACACATG